>ENA-OPBS01002906-OPBS01002906.1-human-gut-metagenome-genome-assembly--contig:-NODE-2906-length-11245-cov-2.237087_pt1 | contig 11245 bp, 9 predicted proteins | sample MGYA00241074_ERZ501463 | MGnify/ENA primary metagenome ERZ501463 (study PRJEB25962, sample SAMEA2042578) | human gut metagenome | biome: human gut; feature: human-associated habitat; material: faeces...
CTGTTTCGCAGGAGTCCTGAATTACGCCGATGATGAAGCCAACACCTACAACCTGCATTGCTACATCGTTGGGGATACCAAACAGAGAGCAAGCCAGAGGAATCAGCAGCAGGGAACCACCTGCAACACCGGAAGCACCGCAAGCGGAGATAGCTGCTACGAAGGACAGCAGAACCTTCATTGCAAGGGGAACTTCCATGCCCAGTGTGTTTACGCAAGCCAGTGTCATAACTGTGATTGTGATTGCAGCACCGCCCATGTTGATGGTTGCACCCAGAGGGATAGAGATGGAGTAGTTATCTTCATCCAGACCCAGTTCTTCACACAGAGTCATGTTAACAGGGATATTCGCTGCGGAAGATCTTGTGAAGAATGCTGTGATAAAGGAATCCTTCAGGCATTTGAATACCAGAGGATAAGGGTTGGATTTGATCTGTGTCCATACGATGATGGGGTTCAGAATCAGAGCTACGAAAGCCATGCAGCCAACCAGAACTGCCAGAACCTTACCGTATTCTGTGAAGATACCCAGACCGTTTTCGGATACTGTTGTGAATACCAGACCCAGGATACCGAAGGGAGCGCAGGAGATTACTGCTCTAACTGCTGCTGTAACTGCTTCGGAGAAATCGTTCAGTGCTTTCTTTGTTGTGTCACTTGCTTTTTTCAGTGCCAGACCAAAGATAACAGCCCAGAACAGAATACCCAGGTAGTTTGCGTTTACCATGGAACCGATGGGGTTGGAAACAATGTTGTTCAGCAGATTGGAGAATACTTCACCAATGCCGCCTGCTGCTGTGTAGCCATCTGTGGAAGCAGCGTTGCCCAGAGGCAGAACGATGTGGATGAAGTGGCAAGCCAGTACAGCAACAACAGCCGCTGCGAATGTACCAATCAGGTACAGTGCAACTACACGGCCCATTGTTCTGCCGCCGCCCTCCTGACCGCAAGCCAGAGCTGCGATAACCAGGAAGAATACCAGAATAGGTGCTACAGCCTTCAGAGCACCAACGAACAGGGTACCCAGAACACCGATAACTTTTACTTGTGGAATCAGCAGACCAAGGATTGCACCAATGATCAGACCACAAACGATACGTTTTACTAAGGAAATGCTATTCCATTTCTGAATAATACTCATTTTGACCTTCTCCTATTAAATGATTGATTTGATAAATGTTTGTATAATTGCTTGTTTCTACGGTTTGTACGAAAACTAAATATGAAAAGTATTGAGGTTTGCCTTTTGCATCAACCAAATACCTTTTCGCAAAGCTTTTTCCCTGTCGGTGTCACAGCCAGACCGCCTTCTGCGGTTTCCTTCAGCGTAGAGGACATTGTATCACCGATTTTCTTCATCGCTACAATTACCTCATCCGCAGGAATATGACTTTCCACGCCTGCCAGTGCCAGCTCAGCCGCTACCAGCGCATTGCCTACGCCGCCGGCATTTCTTTTGATACAGGGAATCTCAACCAGACCTGCAACAGGGTCGCAAACCAGACCGAGAATATTTTTCAGCGCGATTGCACAAGCGTGCTCGCACTGCTTGGGTGTGCCGCCGCAAAGCTCTACCATTGCCGCCGCCGCCATTGCGCTTGCCGCGCCGCATTCCGCCTGACAGCCGCCTGCCGCCCCTGCCACGCTGGCATTCGTTGCAATCACGATACCAACTGCAGATGCAGTAAACAGTGCCATAACCAGATCCTTATCCGAAATATTTTTTTCCTCCTGCAATGTCAGCAGTGCAGAAGGAAGAATACCGCAGCTGCCCGCTGTCGGGGATGCTACGATTCTGCCCATGCAGGCATTTGTCTGTGCAACCGCAACCGCCTTCATCATTGCATTGCCGAAGAAATGACCTGCAATATTCTTGCCTGCCTTCAATGCTTCATTCAGCTTGTAGGCATCGCCGCCTGTCAGTCCGCTGGCAGAACGCTTGTCCTTATCCAGCCCATCCTGTACGGATTCCTTCATGACCTGCAGGGATCGCTCCATGGTTGCGAACATTTCTTCTTCTGTCTTTTCCGTCATTGCCGCCTGTGTTTTCAGAACCAGCTCAGAAAGCTTCAAACCTCTCTTTTCCGCTTCGTTTACCAATTCGGCAATAGAATCATATTTTAACAAGTTCTCCGCCTCTCCTTCTTAAATTGCTTTCAGAATCGTAGATGCGTGAATATGGGGACATTCCATGATTGCATCATTGATAGACTCGTCCACATGACCGTCGATCTCGATTGTCATAACAGCTGTACCGCCCTTATGGTCTCTGCCCAGAGAGAACCCATGTATGTTTACACCCTTGTCTGCCAGAATGTTTGTTACCACGGCAATCATACCGGGAACGTCATCATGGGGAATCACCAATGTATCGGATTTACCGGAAATCGATACCTCTGTATCATTGATTTTATTGATAATAATATTGCCGCCGCCGATGGATGCACCGCGAATCAGCGCGGTTCTTCCTGCTTCATCTGTCAGCGTAATTTCCGCCGTATTGGGGTGTGCGCCGTCAATATCTTCTTCGATAAAGGTAAAATCCAGACCTTCCTCTGTCGCAATCTGCATGCTGCTGCGGATACGGGCATCGTCTGTGTCCATCCCCAGAATCCCTGCAATCACAGCCTTATCCGTACCGTGACCCTTATAGGTCTTGGCAAAGGAGCCGCTGAACTGAATCACAGCCTTCACGGGCTTCTTGCCCAGAACAGAACGGGCATATTTCCCGATACGCACTGCACCTGCTGTATGAGAACTGGAAGGGCCAATCATAATAGGTCCGATGATATCAAATACCTGTAACACTAAAATCCCTCCTAACCTTATTTCAATTTTTTGTCGATAAACCAAGTGTTTTTGACAAAAACCGCATAATTTATCGACCTTTCCAATTATATATGATTAAATTCAACAAAGTCAATAGGTATCCCTAAAAAAGTTCCTTGTAGAAAGACATTTTTTTCTTATTCTCGGATATTTGTCCGTTCCACAAATACACCCGTGTGATTTTCCACAAAATTTCAAAAATTTTTGAATTTCTTTTCCATAAAAACGAAAAATTACAAGAAAAATGCCCCACTCCTTTGAGTGAGGCAAACTCCGTTTTTCTTTCAAAATTACATATAACCTGCCATGTTGGGGTCAGGCATTGCGGGTGCGTTTTTCGCAGGCAGCTCCGCAACAACCGCTTCTGTTGTCAGGAAGGTGGAAGCAACGCTGGTTGCATTCTGCAATGCACTTCTTGTAACCTTTGCAGGGTCAAGGATACCTGCTTCAACCATTTCCACATATTCCTCTGTCAGCGCGTTGAAGCCCATGCTGTCATTCATCTCTTTTACCTTGTTTACAATCACAGACCCTTCCAGACCTGCATTTGCAACAATCTGACGCAGAGGTGCTTCCAGTGCCTTGATGACGATATCCGCACCTGTTTTTTCATCCCCTGCCAGCTCTGCGCAGGCTGCTTTTACCTTATCCATGGCATGAACCAGAGCAGTACCGCCGCCGGCTACAATACCTTCCTCCACTGCTGCCTTTGTTGCCGCCAGTGCATCCTCCATACGCAGCTTCTTTTCCTTCATTTCTGTTTCTGTTGCCGCACCAACCTTGATCACAGCTACGCCACCGGAAAGCTTTGCCAGTCTTTCCTGATATTTTTCCTTATCAAATGCGGAATCTGTTTCTTCCATGCCCTTTTTGATCTGTGCGATACGCGCTTCGATGGCAGCCTTGTCACCTGCACCGTCTGCGATGATGGTTGCTTCCTTTTCCACACGAACTGTTTTCGCGGTACCCAACATATCCAAGGTTGCATCCTGCAAGGAAATGCCAACCTCCTCGGAGATAACCTGACCGCCTGTCAGTGCCGCGATATCTGCCAACTGTGCTTTTCTTCTTTCACCGTAGCCGGGTGCCTTTACCGCAACGCAGGTGAATACATTACGCAGCTTGTTCACAACCAGAGTTGCCAGAACCTCGCTTTCTACATCCTCTGCAATCAAGAGCAGCTTTCTGCCTGTCTGCATTACCTGCTCCAAAATCGGCAGAATTTCCTGAATATTGGAAATTTTCTTATCTGTAATCAGAATCAGAGGCTCCTCCAGAACCGCTACCATCTTATCCATATCCGTAGACATGTATGCGGAAAGATACCCTCTGTCGAACTGCATCCCTTCTACCAGAGCCAGCTCTGTTTTCATGGTCTTGGATTCCTCAATGGTAATAACGCCGTCATTTGTAACCTTATCCATTGCTTCCGCAATCATCTTGCCGACTTCCTCATCCCCTGCGGAGATTGCAGCTACTCTTGCGATGTGCTCCTTGCCGTTTACTTTCTGGCTCATCTTACCGATGGCTTCTACTAGGATTTCCTTATCTTTTTTGACATTGGCTTCTACCAGACGTCTCTCAAGATAAGTGTAGATGTTGTCAAAGTCCTTGGAGACTTCGTATTTCATGTCCAGCGTGGAATGCAGATATCCAATGATATTCTGCACCTTGCGGATATTTTCATGTGCCTTGGGTACATCGGATTTCTCCACAGCCATCTCTGCAATATTGCAGAACTTGATAGCTCCGTCATAGAGCATCAATGTCAGTTCTGCCGGAGAAGCCGTCAGAACCTTGCTGTTATTATACTGTGCATAAGCACCGGGTAATGCCATATCATGATCCTCCTAACAAGCTGGTCACCGCGCTGGAATTGCTCTGCAGCTTTGCCAGTGCCGTCTCCATTTTGGAGAACTTGGAATACCACTTGTCTTCATAATCGTTCAGCTTATCTTCCAAGTCTTTGATCTTGCTTGTATAATCATCATAATCCGATTTCATCTTTTTGTCATCATAAAAATTACCGTAGGTACGATAACCTTCTACAGACTTGGAGAGATCGCTCATTTTAGTATATAAATTCTTGAACATTCCAGAGAAAAAGCTTACGACCGTATCGGGATCACTGCTGATCATACTCTTAAGCTTGTCTGCATTACCGGAGGTGCTGGAGTCATCTGCATCTCCATCAATGTGGTAGGCATTCTTCTCATTCTCCGCTGCGGTAAAGTAGCTCAAAGTCTCAATACCGAAATCGCTGAGATACATGTTCTTGCCGTTTACTTCCACACTGCCTGCCATGATTTCTTTTAAGGCAGAGCTTACGGTAGACAGATTGCTGTCTCTGCGGAGCAGGGCATCCTTAATCTTGGTCTCATACTTCTCTACTTCGGTATCGGACATGGCATCCTTCTCATCGTCGGTCAGAGGCTCATATCCTCTGGCGGAATCCGCATTATAAAGCTTGTCCATCTCGTTGATCAGGGTATTATATTCCTTCAGGAAGCTCTTGATCATATCGTAGATACCATCTACGTCATCCTGTGTGGTCAGGGTGATCTCTTCATCTGCTCCGGTCTCTTTCAGTGCTGTAATGGTCAGACCATTGATGGAAAATACATTGGAGTTGCTGGTATACTCTGTGTTGTTCAGTGTGATCACAGAATCCTGCCCTTTGATATAGTTGGCATCTGTAATACCCAGCCCCTTCAGCAGGTCATCGGCACCGGTTCCGGTTGCCGTAATAGAGAAATTACCGGCATCGCCGGAGTCCTTTGCACTGATATAGAATCTCTGCTGGGTGGTATCGAAGTTTGCATTCAGTCCGGCTTCCTTCAATTTGGACAGTACATCAGAGATCGTGGTATCTTTGGTAATATTCAGGTCTACGCTTGTATCACCACTCTGGATTTTAAGCGTTGTATCGTCTCCGGTGGTAATGCCGGCCACGGTGCTGCCATCACTGCCCTTGATCCCCAGATCAGACAATCTTGTCAATGCATTCAGCTTGGTATCCGCAGTGACATTATCCTTCAAGGTCAGCTTGCCGCCGGTCATATAGGCGGTCTTGGCCAGCTGTGATACCTTGAGGTTCTGTACACCGGTCATTGCGCCATCACCGGTGATGACACTGACTGCATTGCTGTCGGATACTTTGGTCACTCTCTTGCTATATGCGGATTCAAAACGCATATTATTAACAAACTTGGACTGCAGATTTTTAATCTTGGTATTCAGCTCTTTCCATGCGGTCTGCTTCCATTCCTGTTTGGTCTGTGCCTTTTTCGCATCGTCCACCTTGGTCTGCTTCGCAGACACCAGCTGCTGGATAATGCTCTCTGTGTCCATACCGGAGATCAGTCCGGATAATCTCATTGTTGATGATGTCATATTGGTATCCTCCTATCTCTTCTCATCCACCAGGATGCCTGCCATCTCCCATACTTTGGCGATCATGTCCAAAGTCTTCTCAGGTGGAAGCTCTTTGATGACTTTCTTGGTATCCTTGTCTATGATTTTGATCGTTATGCGGTTTGTCGCCTCATGAATACCGAAAACAGCTTCTGAATGGGACATCATGTTCTTATTCAGCTTCTCTACTGCTTTCTTGATCTGCTCGTTGGTCACCTGCTGTTGCTGTTCGCTATTAGCATCGGCAGAAGTATTATTCTGATCCTTGCTCTGCGCATTTTCAACAACTGCGGTGGTCTGGTCAAGTTTATCTGCTGCTTTTACATTGGCAGGATTGTATTCTGAGGGATTCTCCTCTGTAGTTACTTTTGTCGCAGTGTTCCTGGCAGCGGCTGTGTTCTGTGCCTGCACTGTCATGACACTGGAAATCGGTTCTATGGTCATAATGGTCACCTCCGTGTGATAAACAGGCGCCCTCCGTGGGCGCACGACCTTGCTTCTCTAAGGACTGTATCGGTAAATTCTCCCGAAAAATTAATAGAAGATGCAAAAATTTGCACCTCCTATGCCTAATTTCCTATTTTTCTATTTTCTAATTCCAATACAGGTTCATATTCTCTGTAACGCTTTCTTCTGACAGTTGAAATCGAGTCTTTACTTTCTCAGCCGTAGTATTATAATCCGCCCCCAATTCAATGCATGTTATGATCAATGCCTTAATACCACTCTGCCGTTCCTCCTGTCTTCCTTCTTGTCTCCCTTCGCGCTTTCCCATCCTTACATATTGCTCAAATAATTCACACATAGTGATCTCATCCTCCTCTCTGATATTCATTTCCTTTAAAATAGCAGATTCTGTTGTGGAATCCTCTTCACCGGATAATACATTGATCATTCTGATCAATGCCGCTTTGTGTACCACCTTCTGGTCGGAACGAAGATTATTGCCCTCTGCCAGATAATCCAGCACAATTCTCATATCGCTATGAAATCTCTCCCGCACCTCTTGGGGCAGGTAACGCATTTCCCAGATATGTACCCTAATATCATCCACATATTTTCGAAGTTCTTCCGGCACTTTTCCACAACATAATTCATGGATTCCCGGTTGCTTCTCCCAATGCTCCCTTCCCCAGTAAAGTATCATTTCTATAATGGGATACATGTCCATCACTTTGCCTTCGTACTGCTCCCGATATCCTCCGCCGGTATAACCCGCTTTACGCAACACCATTTTGACATCCGGTGCCGACTGATTGGCGATCATATATTGTGCCCTGATCCGTTCCCCTGCCATCTCGTATTTCACCACATCCTGTAACTGGTTTCGCAGCCTGTTTTCTCCGCTCGTATAAATACTTTCCGTCGGTGCCGGCAACAGATTTTCTTTGGTCACAACAAGCTTTCCATTATGCAGCAACGCATTAATAATGTCTGCAGCAACATCTGGAAATGTCTCGAAATTCTTTGTAACAAGGTCGTTTTTCTCTCTGTTTTCCCTCATTTTTTCTCCCTTAAGCACACTAAACTTACCTAAGCAGGAAAAACTGAAACCGTTCCATGCACTATTTCCCTTTCCGCCTGCTTATGTTTTGTCATTTTGTTTGAATTCTTGGCGAAAAGCCCGAAATACACACAAAAGATATTGTCAGAAATTGTCATAAAGAATTCTTTAGATGTTGTAACTATAGCATACCCCTATCGTCTTTTCAAGTTCTTTTTTCCGGAGGTGTATCAATGCGTATATTTGCAGTTTCAGGAAAATGTGCCCTTATTTTTCAACAATGGATAAAAGCTCCGGATTTATGCATCCAGAGCCTCTTTCGTTTCCTAATTTTATTTTGTTTTACCCCAACAGGTTCTTCAGTGCCGCCATGCCTTCGGCATCCACAGCGGCCTTGTTGGCTTCCTGGATCTGGAGGTAGACTTCCTTGCGGTAGATGGGCACTTCCTTGGGAGCAGTAATGCCGATCTTGACCTGATCGCCTTTGACTTCCAGAACGGTGATCTCGATATCGTTGTTGATGACGATTGCTTCGTTCTTCTTACGGGACAATGCCAGCATCTTACTCACCCGCCTTTCCGGATTTCAGGATGTCGTATACCGGATATTTTACCGGGTATTTATCTCCCTCAAGGATGATCTGGCAGGCCTTGCGTTCTTCCACGTTGATCACAAAGGGACCCTGCAGGTTCACCGTCATCTTCGTCAGGTCAGCAGGCACCGTCACAGTAACCATGACCAGAATGTTCTCAGGAGTCAGATTGCCTACACTAGTGAGCAGTTCGTCATCCACTTCCGGATCATACTGAGGGTTGACCAGCAGCGGATCCATGACCGGCATGGCGAATCCGGGTTCTTCCAGAGACTGTAAATAGCGGATTCCTACGTTGCTGCCCTTCTCCTCATCGTGGAGCATGGTAAAATGCTTCAGTTCCGGGAATCCGATAATACCTTTGTCAAAAGTGATGATCTTGTCATCCGCAATCTCAACTTCTCCAAAAAATTTTGTATTGATCTTCATAAAATACCTACGCCTTTCCGTAACCTGTTGTTCTAGATGAAATTCAACAGTGTGGTCTGCATTACTTTACCGGTAGCCATCAGTGCCGCTTCATAGGTCATTTCCGCACTCTTCAGATCAATGGCGGTCTCGGTAACATCGATATCCTCGTTTTCACTCTTTAAGGTCTCAAAGGTGGTCTTCTGGCTCTTCATGCGGTTATCGATCAGTTCCAGTTTGCTGCTTCTGGTACCGCAGTTGGTAACGCACAGGTTGGCATCATCCAGATATCCCTGGAACGTAGTAATGCCGCTTTCGAACATCTTCTGGCATTTGTCCTTGGCCAGAGTCAGTGCTTTTTCTACTGCTTCCATCTGCTTCGTCAGGGTCTCTGCATCCGTACCGGTAGCAGTCTCCTGCAGTCCCTCGATCTTGGTCTTCACATTCTCCAGATCCACTACATCCTGCATGGCCTGTACCAGATCGTCCACCGTACGTCCGATACCGTGCTGGAAGCACTCATCTGCAGTGGAATTCACCTGAATGGTCTGGTTGAAGCCTACATCATATTCGATGACCTGTTTTGCCGCATCACCCTTGAGGTATTCCTGATTATATTTCGTTACTTTCTGATCCGCATCCGTACTGGTACATGCAAAATAATGCTCAGGTCTCAGATCACCTTTGACCCAATGATCCTTCTGGTAGGTCACACGGATCTCGCCTTCGTTCTTGCCAGAAGTGGACGGATCGTCCTTGCAGGACATCAGCTTTTCATAACGGTTCTTACCAAGCAGGACCTCACCGGTATCCGGTACATAGATCAGTGCATCATCATCCTTTGCTGCCATAGAATAAGGATCCGCGGTAGAGGAGACCGTCTGGAACATCTTGGAATCCCATGTCGTCATATCCTTTTTATAGGCACCGTTTGCATCTTTCTCCCAGAAAGAAATCGAAGGTTTCGCATCCACATCTCTGCAGTCATCATAAGCCAGCCGGATACGATACACATCTATGGAGCTGACTGAATTTTCCGTAATATCCTTGTAGTCCTGATTCTGATCATTATAGTTATTCGCCGTAATATCCAGCAGTTTTCCGGTATTCACCTTTGTCAGCTGTGTGATGGAGCTGTTGTCCAGCTGCTCGGTGATCTCATATTTCGTATTGTATTCTTTATCAAAACTCAGAGAAGTATCGGTACGATATCCGGTAAACACATAACGGCCCGCATAGTCTGCATCGCCGGTGCTGTACACTTCATCTCCCAGTGCCTTCAGCTGCTCCAGAATGATCTGGCGGTCCGCGGATTTCAGATCTCCGTTAGATGCCTTGGTGCACTGTTTGATCATATTCGTGATGATCTCTGTCAGGTTCTTCAGTGCATCCTCGGTTACGTCCAGCCAGCTCTCCGCATCCGGAATGTTCTTGCTGTAATACTGCGTCACCTCGGTCACATTGCTGCGTAGACGCAAGGCACGGATGGATACCACAGGATCATCGGAAGGACGGCTGACCTTCTTCTGGGTAGACATCTGGGTGCTCAGCTTATCCTGATATACTTTGTTCGTATTGATATTGGACAGATTATTACGCTGCATGATCTTGTTCGTAATTCTCATTTTCTCCGTAACTATTCAGAATTCTAAAAATCAGAATAACTGGTACGTTATGCTTGCATATAAGTAACAGTTTTCTGATTCGAATGGTGACTCGAATAGAGTCACCACACACGTGAGCAAAATTAGCTGCGTAGCAGCGAGAAAGCACGGATACGTGCGTTTTTGCGAACATATGTGGAAATCCGAATAGCTGCCTCCTTTCTAGTTTAGACTCCGGTCTCCAGAATCAGTCTGTCATAAATCTCCGTCAGTGTCTGGATCATCTTGGATGCCAGATTATATCCATTCTGGTATTTTACCAGATTCACAGCTTCTTCATCCTCATCCACACCGGAGATGGAGATTCTCTGGTTGTCGATGGTATTGGAAATGTCTTTAAAGCTTGCATAGAAAGTATTGGCTCTGGAAGCATTCAATGCCACATCCGATAAGATACACTGTAAAAATTCGGAAGCATTACATCCGCGGAAGCTCATCTTGCTCTTATCCGTAGCCAGATTCTTCAGATCGTTCAACAGATCATTCTGTTCCACGCCGTCAGATGCATTTTTTCGGTTTGCCATCAGGCTGGGATCCTGCTCCATGGCATCCAGAATATCGAAATTCTCCGCTGTCAGACGATAGTAGCTGTCATCGTTGACTTTTACCGTAACTTTACTGTTTTTCTTCTCCTGCTTGTCATATCTCTTGGCTGCATCATCCAACAGGAACTGCTCACTGCTGGTTGCCTTATTGCCGGTGAACATCTTCACGCCGGGATCTCCGTTTCCGCTGTAGCCGGAGGTGAGAATATCGTTGAATTTCTGAGAGAAGGTACGGATCCACTCATTCATCTGGTTCATGTAATAAGGGATGCCCTGATAGGACAGGTCG
>ENA-OPBS01002911-OPBS01002911.1-human-gut-metagenome-genome-assembly--contig:-NODE-2911-length-11227-cov-2.597565_pt1 | contig 11227 bp, 8 predicted proteins | sample MGYA00241074_ERZ501463 | MGnify/ENA primary metagenome ERZ501463 (study PRJEB25962, sample SAMEA2042578) | human gut metagenome | biome: human gut; feature: human-associated habitat; material: faeces...
CCCCTCGGGCGTGCGGCGCGGGCGCGGCTTTTCTGCATCGGGCTAACGCGTGCGACGCGCAGTAATTCGTCATTATTGCGGCTATCTTTAACAGGGGATCAGTTCTAATCATTTGCTCCAGCAATGTTTTTGAAATTCATAGGGCAACTGAATCATTAATCGGTTTTTCCCATAGGGCTACGAATTCAATTTACATCTGAACTGGTATTATTTCTTTTTTCAAATCGTCAAAACCAAATTTGACTCGCTATACATTCACAATAACTATTAAAATTTGCTAATATATTGAAGCAGACGGTAATTCGTTGCTCAGGAGTCAACGGATTTTTATATTCTGGATTGCTATCTGCAATCAGCAAAGAGGGGTTATATGAATCTGGCGCAGTTGTATTACTTTAGAACACTTGCTAAATTCGAGCATTATGGCAAAGCTGCTGAGGCGCTTTATATTACTCAGCCTTCGCTTTCTAACTCTATTAAGAATCTTGAAAAGGAAATTGGCGTTCCTTTTTTCGAGCGGGTGGGGCGCAACGTTCGCCTCACTGAATATGGTGAAGAATTCAATAAGCATATCTGCTGCGCTTTGGATGAAATTGATAAAGCGGTCGAAATTATGAAGGCCTACAATTCTGGTTTGAGCGGCAGGATTCGAATCGGAACTGTTATCAGCATTCAGCGTAACTATCTCCCTCGTTTGCTCAGCTCATTTAAGGGCGCTTTTGGTGACGACGTTGTCTTTGATATCTATCAGGGAACAACGTCTGAATGCCTTAAAGGCTTAGCTGACGGTAAATTTGACGTGGTATTTTGCGGCAAGATGGATCGTTTTGACGATATTGAGTTTGTGCCGCAATTCTCGCAAAACGTTGTACTCGCAGTTAATTCCTATAACGAGCTTGCCGATAGAGAGATGGTTTCCCTCAATGATTTGAAGGGGATTACCCTTACCTCTTATCGCAGCCAGTCGTATGCCCATACTATCTTCGAGGGTTTCTTCCAACGCTATGGCCTTGACGTTAAGCAAGGGTTTAATGACGAGATCAGTGCTGCTACGCTTGTCTCTTCTGATCGGAATATAGCTGCTATTATTCTTGAGACTTTGGATGACCTTTCTCTTGAGAATCTCGTGACTATTCCTATCGAAGAGCTGCAAGAGCCGTTCCATATCATTTACCTTGGCTACAACAAGAAGTCATTCCATTCTCATTTGGTTGAGGAATTTATTAAGTTCACGCAAAAGCACATTAAGTTTCCGGCCGGTGTTGTTCCATTGGAAGAGTGTTACATCAACGATAGCGACTTGTAGTATTTTTGCCTGTATATAAGTAGACGTAGAAACCCGTTCCAGTAAGCCTGGGACGGGTTTTTGTATATAAGGAGCTTGGTTTGATGCTGCATCGGAGTACAGGCGGGTACTTATGCTAGCAAATCACCCATGCGAGGCGCTTCCTCTTAGATAGACGGTTCAATTGAATGCGCTTTTGTTTCAGTATCTCGTTTGCTGGGGTGTCGTATAAATTGGGCTCTATTGTGATGCGGTAATTCGACACGTCTGTTTATTCCTTAAAGCGTCTTTCTTTCTTATCGTCATAACATTGTGCATCTTTGTGGTGTGGTTTGCTCGTCTTGCGGTAGTCGTACTAAGTTTTTAGTGAGTCTTGTTATGTTGCAAATGCCCATCAATAAGCAGCAGTAAATGGGTTGCTTGATATCGATACAGCAAAAGAATGCCTTGTTGCCGTTACGTTAGATTTCGCGCACTTACGAAATGATTCGGTGTGAATGAATCGCCGATCTTCGATCTATGATTTTGTCCAAAATCAAACAAATCCATAGGGAAAATTAGAACGCGTTCTATAGGTTAAAGAAAACCGATAGAACTAACTGAATATCATTGGGCTTTGCTATTAGAAAGCACTCCGCGGCAATTAGACCCGCTTTCACTTCTGGGCGAATATACAAACAGCTTCGGAAACGAAAGCGAAAGGTAATTCAAGGGACACTCACAGGAGTACGGTTCCCTTGGCAATACAGAGGAGGGTTTTAAATGTCCGAGAATTGGTTCGCAAAGCAGCCTAAGGAACATCTTGCAGGAAAGTGCGCCATCGTAGTTGGTGGCAACTCCGGCATCGGCAAGGCAGCAGCAGAGGCTATTGCTGCAGCTGGCGCTAACATGGTTATCGCTGGCGTACCTGAGGCAGGTTGCCATGAGGTTGCTGAAGAGCTGAAGGCTCAGGGCACCAAGGCAGTTGGCGTTGCATGCGACGTAACCAGCCAGGAGTCCATCGACAACGTAATTAAGGTTGCAGAGGAAAACTTCGGCCAGATCGACATCCTCGTAACTTCCGCCGGCATCGCATTGCCTCGTATGAACGCTGTTGACGTTGCTCCTGAGCAGTGGGACAAGCTGTTCAGCATTAACCTGAAGGGCAACTTCTTCCTGATGACTTCTGTTGCTCGCGCAATGGAAGCAAAGAACATCAAGGGCAAGATGGTAGTTGTAGCTTCCGCTCGTGGCATCAACTCCATGGAGAACATTGCTCCTTACTGCATCGCTAAGGCTGGCGTTATGGGCATGGTTCGCTCCTTGGCTGTTGACTTCGCCAAGAAGCAGATCCTGGTTAACGGCATCGCTCCAGGCTATGTTTACACCCCGATGGTTGCCAAGGTATTCGAAGAGCAGCCTCAGCAGGAAGCATACGTTAAGAGCCGCACTCCTCTGCCTAACTACACCGGTACGCTCGACGAAATGGGTGCTGCAATTCTGCATCTCGTTCTTCCTGTTACCGAGTACACCACTGGTCAGACTCTGGTTCTCGACGGTGGCTGGTCCATCCAGTAACAACGAATTATTGGCCAGCGCTTGATGCGAGGGGCTAAAAGCGCTGGCTTCCTGTTTGAACTCTTCGAAAGGAAGTTACCCATGGAAGGTAAGATGAACGCACTTCTCAAGACCGCCGCTGAGCCGGATGCAATGGAGTACGTAGAAGATTTCGATATTCCTCAGATCAAGGATGACGAAGTACTGATGGAGATCAAGGCTGTAGGCATCTGCGGCACCGATCACTCTCTCTATCGCTGGAATCCCGCAATCGCAAATTCCTATCACATCCAGTATCCTGCAATCTTCGGTCATGAGTTCTCTGGCGTAATCGCTGAAGTTGGTAAGAATGCACCCGCAAACCTCAAGGTTGGTCAGCGAGTAACCGCAAACCCGGTACTCTTCGACAACACCTGTGAGTACTGTGATCGCGGCGAGGTAAACATTTGCGACAACCGTCCGTTCTATGGCACTGACCTTCCTGGCGCATTTGCTAAGTATATGGCCATCCGTGCAACCAATATCATCCCGATGCCCGATGACGTTACCTTCACCCAGGGCGCTCTGCTCGAGCCTCTCTGCGTAGCAATGAACGCTGTAGAGCGTGTAAATCCGCAGATCGGTGAAACCGCAGTCGTAATCGGCCCTGGCGCTATTGGTCTGCTCATGGTTGCCCTGTTGAAGCAGGCTCGTGGTATCCGCAAGGTTATCGTAACTGGCCTCGATGCAGACGCTAAGCGTTTCAAGGTTGCAGAGCAGCTTGGCGCTATCACCGTTAACGGCTCTGAATGTGACGTTGTTGAGAAGGTTAAGGAACTCACCGGCGGCAAGGGCCCCGAGTGCATCTTCGACGCAGCAGGTCACTGGACTGTATCCGAACAGGCTGTTCAGATGGTTGCTAAGGGCGGTCGCATCGGTATTACGGGTCTTCCCGCAAAGCCTTCTTCTATCCCGATGACCGACATCGCTATGCGTCAGATCAGCATCATCGGCAACCGTGCTTACGAGCGTAAGCATTGGCGTCAGGCTCTGAGCCTGTTGGCTAATGGCCTGGATATCTCCATGATCTCCAACATGGTTATTCCTCTGAAGGATTGGCGTAAGGGCATGGAGTTCATCGAGTCTGGCGAAGGCCTCCGCGTAGTTCTGGAGCCGTAAGAAGAACTCATTCTTGTTGTATGAAATAGCAAGAGACTTAAAAAGGGTGCTGACACCACGGTGCCGGCACCCTTTTTCGCAAAATTTCGATGTGTCGAAAGGCATATTTGATCGTTAGGAGAATCCAATGGCAGGATTGCAGGGAGTTAAAGTAATTGAGCTTACCCAGTATGCAGCTGGCCCGGCCGCAGGTCGAGCTCTTGCTGAAATGGGTGCTACGGTTATTAAGGTTGAGCCGTTTACAGGCGATGAACAGCGTACTCAGGGCTTGGCTTGGGGCATGAGATTCCGTACCGAGTTTGATGACGTTGCATATGACTGCGGTTCCTTCAACAAAGAATGGACCGCAATCAACTGCAAGAGCCCTGAGGGTCTGGAAGTTATGTATCACCTTCTTGAGACGGCAGATATCTTCCTTACTTCTCTTCGCTCGGGCGCACTGAAGCGTCTCGGCCTTGACTATGAGACGTTGCACGAGAAGTTCCCTCGTTTGGTTTGGGCTCAGAACCGTGGCTATGGCGAGCATGGCCCCATGAAGGATGCTAAGGGCTTCGATGCAACCGCATTTGCTGCCCGCTCTGGCTTTGTAAGCGCAATTCCCCAGGCAAACGCACATTACGAGCCTGGCAACTCCCCCATCGCTTTTGGTGACTGGAACACGGGTTGCGCACTGACTGCAGGTATTCTGGGCGCTTATGCTGGCGCTCTTCGCACCGGTGTTGGCGATAAGGTCACGGGCTCTCTGTATCATGTTGGCACTTGGGGCATGACTTCTGCCCTGATTGCTCAGCAGCAGGGTTGCGATTACCCGAAGGACCGCATGGAGGCAAAGTGCCCCACCAACAATTCATATGTATCTTCCGATGGCATCTGGTTCCTCATGTGCTTCGGCAACTACAACAAGTATTGCAAGTTGGTATTCGATACTTTGGAGATGGATCCGAAGTACTACACCGAAGAGCAGTACAACACGCTTGAAGCACTGGCTGACAATGGCAAGTATGTCGAGGTCGTAGCTGAGATGCATCAGGCATGCAAGAAGTTCACCTATGAAGAGCTTGAGAAGCGTTTCCGCGAGAACGATATTCCGTTCGAGAAGATCCAGACCGTTACCGACGTTCTGCAGGATCAGGAAGCGTTCGACAACGACCAGCTCCGTTACATGAAGTACGAGAAGCAGGGTCCTTCGAGCCCCTATGGCGAAGAGGAAGATTACGTAATCACCACCATGCCGTTCCGTCTGGACAGCATTGGCGACCCTGTTCTGCGTCGCTCCCGTCCTACCGGTTACGACACGCGCAGGATCCTCAACGACTATGGCTATGACGATGCAACCGTCGACAAGCTTGAGGACGGCGCGGTAATGTGCTACACCGGCGATCCGCTGCCCGCTTCCGTTTTGGAGCCCAGCTACGGACCGAATTCCAAGAGGGACTAGGAGGATACTGACATGTCACGTGCAAACACTCCATTTTCTGGACTTACCGTTCTCGACTTCTCCCGTTACCTGCCAGGCGGTTATGCAACCCAGGTACTCGCTGACCTTGGTGCAACGGTAATCAAGGTTGAAGATACTGGTCTTGGCGACTTCATGCGTCACGACTATCCCACCAAGGCATTTCCTACTACATCACCGCACTTGGTCGTAATAAGAAGTCGGTTTCGCTGAATCTCAAGAACGAAGAAGTTGTTGATTGGTTTAAGAAGATGGCTAAGGAAGCCGACGTTATCGTCGAGAGCTTCCGCCCTGGTGTAACCAAGAAGCTGGGTATTGACTACGATACGATCAACGAGATCAATCCTCGTATCATCTATTGCTCGATTTCCGGCTATGGCGCCGAGGATCCTCGCTCCAAGAAGGCCCAGCATGACTTGAACATGCAGGCAACGAGTGGTTATCTGTCCGTAAACCATGGCTCCACCTCGCCTTTGCATCTGTGTGATCTTTCTTCCGGCATGGTTGCAGGTCAGGCTCTTCTTGCGGCTCTGTATGCTCGCGAACAGACTGGCAAGGGCACGTACATTGATACTTCGATGTTCGACTGCTTCGTTTGGTGGAACTCGCTTCTTGATTCTCGCTGGTGCTTCAACGACGGCGAGTGCAAACGCGACGACCTCGAGTATCCTTCCACTGCATACAACGTGTACGAAACGGCAGACGGTGGCAAGCTTGCTCTTGGCATGGTTGAATCCAAGTTCTGGGAGCCCTTCTGCGATGCAATCGGTCATCCTGAAATCAAGGGCGACGGCTTGAAGCGTCGCTGGGAAGCTCCTGAGTCATTCAAGACTGTTGAAGAGGTTATCAAGAGCAAGCCTCTGGCAGAGTGGATGGAATGGCTTGAGGACAAGGACTTCTGCATTGCTAAGGTCAACACCAAGACCGAAGCAGTTGAGCAGATTACGCGTGAGAACCCCGAGGCTTTGGCATGGGTTGACTTCCCCCGCGTAGGCCGTGTTCTTCAGACTGGTCTTCCTCATCATCTGTCCACCATCCCGGTTAACATCGCTGATTTCGAAGAGGCTTCTGTCCTCGGTGGTGATACCGCTGAGTACCTTAAGAAGGTCGGCGCAGACGATGAGACCATTGCTCGCCTTAAGGCAGAGGGAGGTATCCGTCTCGGTGACGACATCGTTCCCGAAGAGGATCGTGCTCCTGTAGCTCCAGTTGAATAGAAGTTGACAGCTCAAGCTGCTTTGATGAAAGGCGCCCCTAGTGGGCGCCTTTCTTGTTGTTCTGCTGCGTGTGAGGTGGGGTAGTCGATCTTGACAAGGTGCTGATGGTGTCATAGGGACATTCCTGTGGCTTCGTCAGAGTTTTGCGTTTCGTGGGGCAATCCGCCGAACGTGCGCCAGCGAAACGAGCGGCGGTTGACCTGTGTCCGCAATTGGTGGTCTGTCTTGTGCAGAGGCAGAGAAGGTGGCTTGCTGACTGCCGTTAAATCGTTCTAGCTGAACGTGTTTTACCTGTTTGCTCGCTGAATAACTATTTTCTTGCGATAAACCAATTATTCAGGCACGACAACCAAAAGCTATTCATTTGCCTTATAGCTTTTTAAGAAAACTGACACCCTTCGGAATTTGAAATATAACCTGTTCACCGTAAAATAAGACCTGTAAGCAAAAGCTTATGAAACTGCAACGGTTAGGGGGACCAATGAATCCTAAAGCTACCATTACGGATGAGCAGTTCCAGGCGTACCTCAAGCAGATCCGCGAATTGGCAGAGGGCCCATTCGACGAGATGCAGAAAGAGATTGAGGTAACCAATACTTTCCCGGAGAAGTTCTATGAACTCGCCAAGGAAAACGATCTCTATCGCTTCTATCTTCCCGAAGAGTACGGTGGATGGAACCTCAACGAGCTCGAGATCCTGAAGGTTCAGGAAGAGTTCTCTCGTGGCCCTGGCGGAATGCGTATGCATCTCCATCATGCTGCTGACATGAACTGGCGTATCCTTGAGGACTACGGCAAGCAGGAGCTGAAGGATCAGCTCATGGACAAGTTCCAGGACAAGACTATTTACTGCAACTTCGCTATCACTGAGAAGACCGGCGGTACGGGCGCAGACCTTCACACCACCGCAGTTAAGCAGCCTGACGGTTCTTATATTCTGAACGGCGAGAAGTGGCTCATCTCCCACACTGACTGCTCCGATTACACCTATGTAATCGCAGTAACCGACCAGGAAAGCGACAAGGACTCCCGTCTTTCCGCATTCCTCGTTCCCAACGACGCACCTGGCTTTGAAATCATCCCTATGCCCCACATGATGGGCTGCAGGGGTGCTGGCCATGCAGGTTTGAAGTTCACCAACCTCAAGCTCGATCCTATCTACCTGCTCGGCGAAGAGGGTCAGGGCATGGAAGTTGCTATCCACTCCCTGAGCGTTTCCCGCGTACACATCGCTTGCTCTAACTTGGGCATGGCACAGCGTATGCTCGAGATCTCCCTCAAGCGCGCTGCTGATCGTGTAACCTTCGGCAAGCCGATCATCAAGCGTCAGGCAATCAAGATGAAGATTGCTAACATGCAGATGATGATTCATGCACTGCGCACCTTGGTTTACGACTTCGCTCGTGACTTCGACATCGACCAGAACAACGAGTTCATCGACGAGAAGGCTGCAATCTGCAAGCTGTTCTCCATCGACACGGTTCGCCTGGTTTCCGATGAGATGCTCGAGATCTTCGGTGGCGACGGCTACTTCGAGGATTCTCCTTACGGTCCTACCGAGCGTCTGTATCGTGACTGCCGCGCTATGTGGCTCGAGGAAGGTGCTCCTACCGTTCAGCGTATCACCATCGCTCGCGAGTGCGAGAAGCATGGCGGCCGCATCGAGTACCTGCACTAAGGCTTCCTGAAAGATTGCGATTGCAAATCTTTTGACAAACCTGGTCATTTAAAGGCCTCTGTCCTATAAACTGGGACGGAGGCCTTTTTTTATGCGAGGTGTGAGGGGTCGCAATGAATCTATCGCAGTTAAGGTATTTCAGAAAACTGGCACAGGTCCAGCATTTTACTCGGGCAGCGGAAGAGCTGTTTATTACTCAGCCTGCTCTCTCCAATTCCATTAAGCAGTTGGAGGGCGAGCTTGGTATTCCCCTATTCGAACAACACGGTCGCAACGTTCGACTTACGAAATTCGGCAAGGAATTCAACGAATACGTGTCTGAGGGTCTCGACGTTATAGACAAGGGAATCCAAGTAGCGCAGGAACATGCGAATAGTCTGTCGGGAACTATCGATATTGGCACAATTTTTACTCTGCAGGCGGACTACCTGCCGGCTCTTTTGAGGGAGTACCGTTGTCGGTATGGCACCCATGTTGATGTGCGTCTGTATCAAGGGTTAACCCAAGGTTTGGTCGAAAGCCTTACCGACGGAATGTACGACATCGTGATCGGTGCGTATGTCGAAAATCGTTCCGACTTGGAATTCATTCCGGTTTCGGCTCAAGACTTGGTGGCCATTGCCCACGAAGATAGTCCTTGGGCTAAGAAGGACAGCATTTCGCTTGACGAGCTTAAGAACACCGAGATTGTTACCTATCGCCCCGAAACGCCCGTTGGCGCTGAGGTGAAAGAACTGGTTTCCGCTCATGACCTTACTGTGCGTCAATGGTGCGATGATGAGATCACTTTGGGAAGCGTGGTTGATGTTGAACCTGAATTGGTGGGCATTTCGCTGAAAACGCTGGGTCTTGCTCCATTCCCTCAGCTGCATATGCTTCGAATCAAGGAAGTCGAGCCCGGTTTCCATCCGGTGTATTTGATTTACCGCAAAAACGCTCATAAGACTCGTGCGGTAGAAAACATCATTTCGCTTGCGGAGAGCCTTCGATGGGATCCAGCAACCGAGACGCTTCGCGAGAAGGGTGCGAAGGCGGATAGCTAATTGCGGGGGTTGGGGCCAATTGCCAACCTGCTTTTTCGTGATCATCGGACATGCTTTGAGTGTCTATAGTTAAGTTCCCCAGAGGGGAGGGCGCATGCTAGACAGGATTGCCAACGTAGTTCCGTACGTAGCATTTCTTGTTGCGCTCTTTTTCGTGGAACTGCAGTTGTTTGGCGTAGAAGATGCGCTGTTGGGCGTTATTTTCCAGTCGTTCGCTCGAACAATGGTTGAATCTGCGGGGCTTTCGTTTGTCAATTACCTAAAGCATGCTGCGTTGTTTCTTGTAATGAGCCTTTGCTCGTCGCTTGCGGGCCTTCATCCTGTGCTGCTGGTGGCTGGTAGCGCGGTATATATGTTCTGCATTACCTTGATGAATTCCGATGATTACCTCCCTCGAAATTTCTTCATGCTGGGTTTGGGCTTCCTGCTGTTGGAGATCTATCCTATTTCTGCGCATGAGATACCGATGCGCATGGTGGCAACCTTGTTTGCTGTTGCCTGTACCACCGCGTTTATTTATGCCATGCGCTACTTCTCGGCGCAAAGCGAGATAACCCAAGATCGAGGCTTCGTTATGAGGGCGTTCGATGACATCGGATTTCAGCTGATCGATCTTTCGAACCTCGATGTGAGCAAACTTGATGCTCATAGGGTGTATGACATTACTCGAGAGTATTGCAACAAGGAGTATGGCAACGTCTTTCGCCAAGGCGGTGTATTGAGCGGGCGGCAGCGGTATACGTTATCGCTTTTGATATGCGCCGAGCAAATAGCCGACATGATGCACGGCGCCTCACGCAACGTGCATTCCATGGAGCAGGCAGAACGGGACTATCTGCTCGATCTATCCGAAGTCTTTCTGGGCTTTGGGCAAGGGCGCATCAAGCAGGTTCGCGCCATGATATCGGCGCTTCAGGAATTTCTCGATACGCATCGGTTGGAAAACCTTGAGCACGATACGGCGTGGCGCGCAACGCTAGAGGCGATGATGTACACGTTGAGCGACAGTAAGGCATCGCGTGATAATTCGACGCCGTTTGGATTGGGTGTTCGTTACCGACTGCACTTTATCAAGGACAACTTCAGTCTTAAGAATTCTCAGCTTAGGTTTTCTATTCAGCTTGGCGTAATCGTTGGAGTGTCCTTTGCGGTTTCTGAGCTCATGCTGCTCTATATGGATACGCGCTTTGGCGCATGGATTCCCATCACTTCGTTCCTGATGATGAACACGTACCGCGATGAAACGATGAGAATGATGGGAAAACAGCTTTTGGGCATGCTGGTTGGCATGGCGGTGTTCGTGGCCGTCACCCATTTCATCCCCGAATCTGTTCGGATACTCTGCGTTCTCGTTATGGGCTATGGCGTTATCTTGATGAACTTTAGCCCTGCAGTTTCTATGGCTGCTGGTACACAGCTGGCGCTTGCCGCCCTGTATCCCACCATGTCGCTCGGGGATACGCTGATGATGCGTTTGGTGTTTGTTCTTTTGGGAACTCTCGTGGTGCTGTCGATTATTTTCGTTTTCTTGCAATCGCGCAGATCCATGACGATTTCCCACAAGATGAGTGAAATGGAGCGTGTGGACGAAAGGCTGCTGGATCAGATACGAATCGATATCGAACATGGGCAAGCCGACAGTGATCGAAGCATTCAGTTGCTGTACTACCTCCACATGAATGCTTCGATTCTAGGTTCGCTAGCAAATAAAGTTGGCGATACTATGGCCGATGAGGTGAAGCGGCTTATTGAAGCGAATTACCAGTTCGCCATGGACGCCGCCCATGCCATTGTGTTCTTGAACTCCGATATCAAAAAGCAGCGTTTTGCGCACTTGAGGGGCACTACGAGCAA
>ENA-OPBS01002914-OPBS01002914.1-human-gut-metagenome-genome-assembly--contig:-NODE-2914-length-11224-cov-3.035724_pt1 | contig 11224 bp, 9 predicted proteins | sample MGYA00241074_ERZ501463 | MGnify/ENA primary metagenome ERZ501463 (study PRJEB25962, sample SAMEA2042578) | human gut metagenome | biome: human gut; feature: human-associated habitat; material: faeces...
CCACATGATCAAGGCTCTGGAGGAGAAAAACGACGGCCTGTTTGACTATACGGCAACAGATGCTGTGACCTGCTCCCGATAATAAGGGTGGTGCTGACGGCCCTTGCGGGCGGCTGCATTTTTCTGAATTTTCTTTATTTTTTGCAGAAAAAAACTCTCAATAGACGCCCGCGGTGGGACTATTGAGAGATTTTTTCTGCATTTTTATAAAAATAATTACCCGCGGCTCTGCGTCGCGTTTTGGCAGTCTGCATTTTGAAAAAGCTGTGTTTCCCCTGCCGACCCTCTCCCCTTCCCTGCCGGTTTCCCCGGATGCGCATGATTTTATTTGCCGTTTTGTATATTATATATAAATTATTACGTTTTGTTTTTCCTGTGCCATTTTTTCAGCGGAGAAGATTTCTCGCAATACTTTTTGCTTTTTTCGTATACTTTTACGTACTATCGAATATTTTTTGAGATTTTTTTGTTCAGAATAAAACTCGCAATACAAAAAGGAGAATTTTTCTGTTTTTTTCTTCTGTTGTCAGAAAATTTCTCTCAATAAGCCTTTTTCCCCTCTGCCCTCTCTTTTTTGTCACTTTGCTCTCCCCTGCTCCGCCGGAAAAGCCGCGAACTGATTTTTTCACTGTGCAGCATTTTTCTCTCAACAGCGCAGAAGAAAACTCGCATTTCGCTGTCTGCTTTGCCCGCAGCCGCTTGCGTACTGAGAGTTTTTTTCTGCCGAATTGAGAGTTTTATTCTGGCAAAATCAGCAGAATAGAACTCTCAGCACAGCAGAATATTTCTCTTTTTTCGTGGGAAGAAAACTCTTTTTTCACAGGAATTTTTCTCTCAATTCAGCAGAAGAAAACTCGCAATCTACTTATTATATATAAAGAGATAAATTTATAAAATAATAAATAATAATTATAAGAAAAAAAAATACAAATGGCACATTTATTTTTTATTGCGAGAAGCCGTTGACATTTTCCGCAATTGCGTGTATGCTTAATGTACTGTACTTGTGGAGGTGTAGGTCTATGTCTGAAAAGCGGAAAAATAACACCATCATTGAAGGCGAATACTATGACCCGGATCTCCCTGCGGAGGAAAACACGCCGCCACAAAAGCACCGCCGCACCCGCTCTGCAGGCAATGTACCCAAGTACAACCCGGCGTCGGAATCGATCATCACCAAGAGTAATGACCTGATCCAAAAGACAAAATATGCCCTGCCAAAGCTGGAGCAAAAGGTGCTGCTGGCGATGATGGCACAGATCAACCCCAAGGAGACCCCGGATGCGGACCGCGTTTATTCGTTGAGCTTTTCCGACTTCGGGCGGCTGGCTGGGGTCAACATGCACGACAACACCTATCTGGAATACCTGAAGGACACCGTCAAAAGTCTGGAGGACCGCTCCTTCTGGAGCCTGGACCCGGCCAGCGACGGCCACCAGTACAAGGTCCTGTCCTGGCTGCAGCGCGGCTCCACCGTGAATGACCGGGACAAGCAGATCCGTGTGCGCTTCAATCCGGAGATCCTCCCCTATCTTTCCCAGCTGAAAAGCAACTATACCTCCTACAACGTGGAATATCTGCTGACGATGAACAGCACCTACTCCATGCGTTTTTACGAAATTTTGCTCTCCTACGACAACGGAGACACTGATTACGGCTACACGAACGGCCTGGTGTTTCAGCCGGTCACAAAAGAGATACTGGACCGTTTCCCGGACAAGGCGCAGGACATCCGCGGCTTCAAGTACAAGGTGTTTGACATTCAGGAGCTGAAGGAGCAGCTCTCTCCCCCGCCGGAAAAGCGCAAAAAGGACAAGGAAAAGCCGCTGACCGAAAAATACAGCAACTTCCACGATTTTGAGCGCTACGTCCTGACCAAGGCCAGGGATGAGATCAACCAGATGACTGACCTCTGGTTTGACTATATCCCGGTCCGCATCCGCGGCGGCAGAAAATACGAGCGGCTGTACCTGTTCATCCGCTACAAATCCGCGCAGGAGATGGACGCAGTGCGCCAGCTGCACGCGCAGAAAAGCGCTCGCAATGAGGAAGTCCCGCGCCGCAGAAGGACGCGGAAAACCACCGAGCCGGAACGAAGCGCGGCAGCTGTGTCCGTGACAGAGCCGCTGGGGGACGAGCTGTTTACTATGACGGTGACGCGGGCTGTTCGCGTGCTGGAAAGCAGGGCACGCAGCCAGACCCTGCAGGAAAAAATTTCACCGGAGCTGTACAGTGCGGTGTCCTCGGTGCTGGTATACACGGCGCGTCTGCTGACCAACACCAACAGCGAGAAAAGGGCAAAGCAGGCGCAGGAGACCCGCGACGCGCTGAACCGCATCCTGGCCCAGCAGCACGATTTGACCTGCTGGGCACTGGGCATGGCGCGGATGATGCTGACCAAAAAGGAGCACGGCCAGCTCAAGTCGCCGCAGTACAACGCGACCATTGTATACAACGCGATGGAGGATATTACGATCATCCCGAGCGGCAGGGACGAGCTGCGCAGCGCTGGTGCAACGGATCATTTCAAGGCAGATCTGTCCGTCTTTGATGAATAAATTTGCCACGGAGTTATAAGACCAAAAGGCATAACAAAAAGCGTATGGATACCCAGTCCGCAAAAAGCTGCGGCATGGGCGTGTCTATATGCTTTTTTCTTTATATAAAAATTTGCCACGGAGTTATAAGACTTTTCTGCCGCAGAAAAGCCCTGCCAAAACTGCAAAAGTGCTGTTGACGATGCTGGCAAATGTGGTATACTATACATAGATGAAAACGACATAAAAAATAATTTGCCACGGTGTTATAACTACATAATGAAATGGGGAACAAGCGAATGGCTGCAACAGTAATAACCATTGCGGTGGAAAAAGGCGGCTGCGGAAAAACTGTAACGACCTCTAACCTTGCCTATCTGATGGGCGACGAGGGCAAAAAGGTGCTTTGCCTGGACACCGACCCGCAGGGCAACCTGACGTTTGCCTTGACAGGCGGCAACGCCATTACCAGCAAGGCCTTTGCCAACCGCAGTCTGTATGATATGATCGACGGTTTCCGCTACAACACACAGACCAAAGATTTTATCGTCGAGTCGGAATATGAAAACGTGGACCTGATCCCGGCCAACGACCAGACGCCGCGCCTGTCCAAGCGGCTGGAGGATCTGTACACGGACGCCCAGCGGGACTATGACCGCGGCGACCCGAAGTATCTGGCCAGCGATACCGACGTACTGGACTATTTCCTGCGCCAGGTCAAGGACGAGTACGATTATATCCTGATCGACACCCAGCCAAGCCGGGACAGCCTGCTGCTCTCCAACGCAATTGCCGCGGCGGACTATGTGCTGATCCCGCTGAAGTGCGATTCCTTCTCGGAGGACTCGGCGTTCCGCACCTATGTGCTCTGCAATGAGATGCGCAAGAGCAAGACCTCCCGCATCAAGGGCGTCGGCGTGATGCTGACGATGGTACAGAAAAGTGCAGCCTCGCAGGACATCCGCAGTGACTGCCGTGCCAAGCTCGGCGCAACGCTGTTCAACGCGGAAATCGCCTTTGGCAAGAGTGTGGATAACAGCATCAACCGCTGCGTGCCGGTCTGCTACTCGGCCCGCACGCAGCCCCCGGCCAAAAGCTATGTGGCGGCGTATGAGGAGCTGAAAAAGCGCCTGGCGGAATTGGAGGAAAAGTAAGATGGCTATGAAAAAGAAGCCCGGCAGATCCAAGGTCGAGGTGGGCATTCCGTCCACCGAGGCGGTTTTCAGCGCCGGAAACAACAACGCCTCCGGCAGTCTGATTGCCAACCTGGCCACGCAGAACCGCGCCGAGCTTGCCTATGAGCTGCGGGAAATTGCCTTGCAGGACATCGAGCTGAACCCGGACAATGCGATTTTCCGCCAGCTGGACACCGACGAGGATGTGGAAACACTGGCCAACGACATTGACCGCAACGGCCTGATGCACAATCTGGTCGTATATCCGCGGACGGATGGCAAACAGACGAAGTACGTTCTGCTCTCCGGCGAGCGCCGCTATAAGGCATTGAATTATTTGCAGGCGCGCGGCGACGCAAAGTGGAACACAGTCAAAAACTGCCGTGTTGTCACAACACCGCTGAGCGACAACGAGAAAAAGGTCATGCTGCTGAGCGCCAACCTGCAGGTGCGCGGCGGCTTTGCCAACGAGATGATCCGCCGCAAGGCGGTTGCCGAGCTGGTGTCCTGCCTGCAGGCAGAGCCGTACAACCTGACAGCAGCCGAGGCAAAAAAGGCCATCAAGGAGGCAACGCCCATCAACGGGCGGCAGATCGATAAGGATCTGAGCATTGAAAAAAATCTGAATGAGGGTCTCAAGGCTCTGCTGGATCGTGGCTTTGTGCTGCGCAGCGAGGCGGAGAGCTTTTTGCGGATGACGCCCGAGGAACAGAGAATCGCTGCCCAAATGCTGCAGCAGCTCTATGCTATTGCGTACAACGGCCCGGGCAGTGCAGCCATTCAGGACGAGAAAAAAGCGATTCGCGGGCGGTTCGTGGATGCACTGCGGACGGTGGCCGACACCAGCAGTATGCAGGATGCCCACGAGGCGTTGGTCGCTGCGGTGTTCACGGTCCAGAAGGAGATGGCGTGTCTGAAGGAGACCATCCGAAAGGTCAAGACCATCCCGCCGGAGCAGCCCACCGCGCAGGTCGAGCAGACAGAGGTCATCCGGGAGGTCAGGGAAAAGACCGCCGGTGCCAAGGCACAGAGCAAAATTACAGGCAAGCTGTCCAGCCAGACAAGCCGCCTGGAAACGATGCTGCGCAGGAAAAACCCCGAGAAGCGCCTTGCAGAAAAATATACCCACGAGGAGCGCCGGCAGGCCATGAAGGAGCTGGACGAGATGATCGCCACGGCCACGCGGCTGCGGGAAATCATTGCAAAGGTGGAGCGCAGCGCCGATGAAACCGAGGAAGTATAGGCTGCGTATCCGCCTGCACCGCAAAATTTACGACCTGCTTGAGATGGAAGCATTGTGGCAGGACAGTAAGATCGGTACGCTGGCCAACCGCATCTTGCAGGAGGAGCTGGCCAAGCTCCGGCAGGTCGGAATGGACCACTGCGTGTGCGGGGATGAGGACGCAGCATCCGCGCGGCGCATCGAGGCAGAGAAGCACCCCGAGAGCTATTACATGCTGCCTTCGTTTGACTGCCGCGAAAAGTATATGCCGACCCATGGCCGCGGCCTTGACACGAAGGGACAGGTCACGCTGCTGGTCACAGCGGAGCAGCTGCAGCTGATCGACGCGCTGTTTGACCGGGAAAGCGGCTGTGTCCGCGGGCTTTACTCGGAATCCCAGGGGCAGACGGTCAAAAGCTACCGCTATCAAATCGTGGGGCTGCTGCTGCACAATCCCTTGCTGCAGGAGTTACAGAAGCAATAATTGTTACAGAAAAGGACTCGCAATGGATTTGCGAGTCTTTTTTTATAGGAAGTTTGTGGCAGGGCAGGGGAGAGAAAGAAGTATTGCGAGAAAATTTCTTGAAAAAAATGAGAAAAAGTAAGAAAAAGCACCTGCTTTATTATATAGAGAATGTAGGGGCGAACATTGTTCGCCCGCCAACCTGGTGCAGCAAGGTTTTTCCGGGAAGGCCTTGCACATAGCGCGCGAGCACGGGCGAGCAATGCTCGCCCCTACAGAGTTTTATAACGGCAGAATGATTTACAAACAGTAATAGTAAATTAAATATTTCCAAATTGTACTTTTAATGCCCTGTATTGCGAGAGACTTTCTGCGAAAAAAAGAAAAAATCAGAAAAAATCTCCGCCTTGCAACTGCGTTTTATATCTGCTACAATAGCGGTAAAAATAGGGGAGGTCTGCACATGGAACCGGAAAAGCTGTTGGAGGCGCTGCACACAGCGGAAAAACTCAAGGACACAACGCGGCATTGCTATACATCGAAGGGACGGCATGAGAGCGTGGCCGAGCACAGCTGGCGCATTGCGCTGATGGCGTTCTGGCTGCGGGATGAATTTCCGCAGGCGGACATGGACAAGGTCATCCGCATGTGCCTGATCCACGATCTGGGCGAGTGCTTTACCGGGGACATCCCGGCGTTTGACAAGACCGCCGCCGATGAGGCCGCTGAGGAAGCACTGCTTTCCCGCTGGGTCGATTCACTGCCCGAGCCGGTCTGTACCGAGATGCGGACGCTGTACGCGGAGATGGCCGCCTTGCAGACGACGGAGGCCAAAATCTACAAGGCGCTGGATAAAATGGAGGCCGTCGTCCAGCACAACGAGTCCGCGATTGCGACCTGGGAGCCGCAGGAGTATGCGCTGAACCTGACCTACGGCGTGGAGCAGTCGCAGTTCTCGCCCTATATGCAGGCGCTGCGGGAGGCCATCCGGCAGGAAACGCTGCGCAAGATGGAGCAGGAGGGCGCGACACCGCAGCCGTGAGAACGGTATAAAAAATCCTCCTGGCGGGCAGAATAGAAGGTGATGATTCTGCCGACAGGAGGAAACCAAATGCGAGAAATGTTCTGCTTTCAGTGCCAACAAACGGCGCATAACACCGGCTGCGACGGCAAGGCCGGTGTCTGCGGCAAAAAGGCCGACACCGCCAACTATCAGGATGAGCTGATCGGGGCACTTATCGGGCTGGCGCGGGCGGCGCGGGCTGGGACACCGACACCGCACACCGATGAATTGATTTTGAAGGGCCTGTTCACGACGATCACGAACGTGAACTTCAACAACGAAACTATCCTGCAATGCAAGGCGGAAATCGAAAAGGAAAAGGCTGCCGTCGGTCCCGGGCAGCTTGACGATTACGACCTTGCCGCGCTTTGGGCGGCGGGGGAGGACGTGCGCTCGTTGAAATCGCTGATCCTCTTTGGGCTCAAAGGCATGGCGGCCTATGCGTACCACGCCCGCGCACTGGGGAGAACAGACCCCGCTGTGAACGCCTTTTTCTATGAGGCACTCGAGGCCATCGGCGCAGAGAAAACGCCTGACGAGCTGCTGGCGCTGGTGCTGAAAACCGGAGAAGTCAATCTGGCCTGTATGGCGCTGCTGGACGCAGCCAACACCGGCGCATACGGTGACCCCGTGCCGGTCACGGTGCCGCTGACGATTGAGAAGGGCCCCTTCATCGTGGTCAGCGGCCACGACCTGCACGATCTGAAGCTGCTGCTGGACCAGACCGCGGGCAGGGGCATCAATATCTACACCCACAGTGAGATGCTGCCCGCCCACGGCTACCCGGAACTGAAAAAATATCCGCACCTCAAAGGCAACTTCGGCACGGGCTGGCAGAACCAGCAGTCAGAGTTCCACAACATCCCCGCGCCCATCCTGTTCACAACGAACTGTCTGATGCCGGTGCGGCAGAGCTACAGTGACCGTGTGTTCACGACGTCGGTGGTGTCCTACCCGGAGCTGACCCACATCGGGGACGACAAGGATTTCACCCCGGTCATTGAAAAGGCGCTGGAATGCGGCGGCTACCCCGAGGATCACCCGATGACCGGGATGAACGGCGGCAGCACGGTCATGACCGGCTTTGCCCGCAATGCGGTGCTGTCCCACGCAGAGCAGATCGTCCGGCTGGTCCGGGAGGGGAAGATACGCCACTTTTTCCTGATCGGCGGCTGCGACGGTGCAGCACCGACGCGCAGCTACTACACGGACTTTGCACGGATGACGCCGCCCGACACGCTGATTCTGACGCTGGCCTGCGGCAAGTACCGGCTGAACGATATGGATCTGGGCAGCATCGAAGGCATCCCGCGCGTTCTGGATTGCGGGCAGTGCAACGACGCCTACAGCGCCATTCGCATTGCGCTGGCGCTGGCCGAGGCGTTTGGCTGCGGCGTCAACGACCTGCCGCTTACGCTGGTGCTGTCGTGGTATGAGCAGAAGGCTGTCTGCATTTTGCTGACGCTGCTGTATCTGGGGCTGCGCAATATCTACCTTGGCCCCACGCTCCCGGCGTTCGTCTCACCGAATGTACTGGACTTTCTCGTTAAGCAGTATAACCTGACGCCCACGGGCGACCCGAAAACAGACTTGGAAAAGATACTGAACCGACAATAACAACATCCGCCGTGCAGAGAGACGCCTCTCTGCACGGCGGATGCTTTTTTACGGCTTTTGCCTTATTTAGGAAAATGGGCGTTTACACCTTCACCAGCTCATACGCCTGCGTGCCGATGCCAAGGGTCTCGGCGCTGTCGATGGTGTGGGTGCCGTGGCGGCTGTTGACGCGCTCCATAAAGTGGCCGCGGCCCGGGTCATTGCTGTTTATGACCAGATCGATGCAGGCGCGGTCCAGCGCGACGGGGTCAAGGCTCGAGAGGATGCCCACATCGTTCATGCAGGGGCCCTCGGCCACGGCGCAGCAGTCGCAGTCAACGGAAAGGTTCTTCATGATGGCGACATAGGCGATCTTGCCCGCAAAGTGCTTTGCCACGGTGGAGGCGGCGTCTGCCATGGCTTCAAGGAAGGTGTCCTGCTCGGCGCAGTTCTCCCACAGGATGTTCTGATCGGTGACCTTGCCGCCGGTATGGATGTACGTCTTGCCGGCGCTGGACGCGCAGCCGATGGACAGCTGCTTGAGCGCACCGCCGTAGCCGCCCATCGGGTGACCCTTGAAGTGGATGAGCACGAGCATACTGTCATAGTTCTCGATGTTCTTGCCCAGATAGTTGACCTTGAGGACCTTGCCGTTCTCGACGGGCCATTCGACGTCCGGACCCTCGGCGTCCATGATGTCAACATCAAACAGGTCGCTCCAATGATGCTTCTTCATCAGCTCGATGTGCTTGGGCGTCTCGTTGCGCGCGCCGCCGTAGGCTGTGTTGCACTCAACAACGGTGCCGTTGACGGCGTCGATGACGGGCTTCATAAACTCGGGGTGCAGGTAGTTCTGGTTGCCGTCCTCGCCGCTATGGACCTTGACGGCCACCTTGCCGGGCAGCTCGATGCCCAGCTGGCGGTACATCTTCACAACGGCTTCGGGGGTGAGTTCGTTGGTGAAATAGACAGTAGATTTGGCCACAATAGGGGACCTCCGTTTAAAATAGTAGCGTGATAAAAGGCTTCCCCCTCGGGGGAAGCTGTCCGCGGAGCGGACTGATGAGGGCAAAGCATGCGATTGCTGCCTGTTCACGGGTGGCCAACGGAGGGCTGCCCCTCATCCGGCCTCGGTCGGGGCCTCGGCCACCTTCCCCCTCGGGGGAAGGCTATTGAAACCGCAGCGGCAGCTCCGGTTCGCACCCTCACTTTTTCCTTTCTGCTGTCTCTAGCATAGCATGAAAGCCGGGTTTAATGTCAAGTGGTTTTGCAAAAAATGAAGCAAAAGCCTTGCAAAACACGACAAACTGTGCTACTGTAAACTGGTACAAAAGGGGAGCTTGCGTAAAGCGGGCTGAGAGTGGGCTGTTTCGCCCTGACCCAAAAGGCAGCGCCGCCGCGGTGCTGCCTGAACCTGATTTGGATAATGCCAACGTAGGGAGATACCGTCGCACTGCGCTTCTTGTGAGTTTTTGTGCGGATATGTCTTTGCAGGCGTATCCGCATTTTTACTTGTAAGGAGCGTTTTTTATGCTGGGTACCTGTCTTGAAAATGTGCGCAACACTGTGCCGCTGGTGCACAATATCACGAACTATGTCACGGTCAACGACGTGGCCAACATTCTGCTGGCCTGCGGCGGCAGCCCGATCATGTCCGATGAGCCGGAGGACGTCGAGGACATCACGTCGATCTGCGGCGGCCTGAACATCAACATCGGCACGCTGAACCAGCGCAGCATCGAGGGCATGTTCCGCGCGGGCGCAAAGGCGAATGCCCTCGGCCATGTCGTGCTGCTCGACCCCGTCGGCGCGGGCGCGTCGGCCCTGCGCACGAACACCGCCGTCGAGCTGATGGAGAAGATCAAATTCACCGTCATCCGCGGCAATATCTCCGAGATCAAGACGCTGGCGCTGGGCAGCGGCACGACGAAGGGCGTCGATGCCGATGTCGCGGACGCTGTGACCGACGCCAATCTGGACAGTGCCGTTAAATTTGTCAAGGACTTTGCGGCCAAAAGCGGCGCTATCGTCGCCGTCACCGGTGCCATCGACCTTGTCAGCGACGGCACGGCCTGCTATGTCATCCGCAACGGACGCCCCGAGATGGGCAAGATCACCGGCACGGGCTGCCAGCTCTCCGGCATGATGACGGCCTTCGTCGTTGCAAACCCCGACAATAAGCTCGAGGCTGCCGCCGCGTCATCGGCTGCTGTGCCATGGGTCTGGCGGGCGAGATCGGCTGGAGCCGTATGGCCGAGGGCGACGGCAACTCCACCTACCGCAACCGCATCATTGATGCCATCTACAATATGGACGGTGCAACGCTGAATGGGGGCGCCAAGTATGAACTGCGATAAAAATGATCTGCTGCTCTATGCCGTCACGGACCGCCACTGGCTGGACGGGCGCAGGCTTATCGACGTTGTGCGCGAAAGCCTTGACGGCGGTGTGACGATGGTCCAGCTGCGCGAAAAGACGCTGGAGGAGGGGAAGTTCCTCGAGGAAGCGAAGGAGCTGCAAACGCTCTGCCGCGAGCGCGGTGTGCCGTTCCTTGTGAATGACAACGTCGAGATCGCCCGCGAGATGAACGCAGACGGCGTGCATGTCGGCCAGAGCGATATGGAGGCGCAGGACGTCCGCGCGATTTTGGGCCCGGACAAGATTCTGGGCGTCTCCGCCCAGACCGTGGAGCAGGCCGTTCTGGCCGAAAAGCACGGCGCGGATTACCTCGGCGTTGGCGCGGTGTTCCCGACCGGCTCGAAGGACGACGCCGACGATGTGAGCTATGAGACGCTCAAGGCCATCTGCGGGGCCGTGTCCATCCCCGTTGTCGCCATCGGCGGCATCACGCAGGAAAATGTCGCGAAGCTCGCGGGCAGCGGCATCTGCGGCGTCGCGGTCATCAGCGCGATTTACGCGGCAAAGAACATCCAACAGGCATCCGCCGACCTGAAGGCCGCCACGGAGAAAATGCTGCATGACTAAGGCTGCTGTTTTTGATCTGGACGGCGTGCTGCTCGACTCCATGGGCATCTGGAACGACCTTGGCGCGCGGTATCTGCGCAGCCTGGGCGTCACGTCGGAGGAAGGACTCAACGAGATTTTGTTCTCGATGAGCATGGAGCAGGGTGCGGAGTATCTGCACACGCACTATGCACTGCCGCAGTC
>ENA-OPBS01002922-OPBS01002922.1-human-gut-metagenome-genome-assembly--contig:-NODE-2922-length-11194-cov-3.051800_pt1 | contig 11194 bp, 9 predicted proteins | sample MGYA00241074_ERZ501463 | MGnify/ENA primary metagenome ERZ501463 (study PRJEB25962, sample SAMEA2042578) | human gut metagenome | biome: human gut; feature: human-associated habitat; material: faeces...
TGTCTGCAACAGGCAGCGAAAGAGCAGGGCGTGTCCTTTGGCTGCGAGGTGTTTGCCGACCGTGCTTATGAGGCGGATGGCAGCCTGCGGGATCGGCGCAAGCCCGGCGCTATGATTACAGACACCGCCACGGCCATTGACCGGGTGGTGCGTATGGTTAAAGAACAGAAAGTGACGGCTTATACCGGTGAGGATATTCCGGTGGTGGCGCACTCGGTGTGCGTCCACGGCGACGGTGCCCGTGCACTGGAATTTGTGCATGCGCAGCGCCTTTGCAGAGAATGGCATTGCCGTTGCGCCTTTGGCGGAGGTGATTGCAGATGTATGAGAGAACCCAAGCGCAAATTAACTTAAATGCGTTGGAGACGAATATTGCCGCCATTCGGCAAAAGATCGGGCCGGATACGAAGCTGCTGGGTGTGATTAAAGCGGACGCTTACGGTCACGGTGCGGCGTATATCGGCCGCCGGTATGAAGAGAACTTCGATTTTTACGGTGTGGCTTGTATTGAAGAAGCATTGGAACTGCGCCGAGCAGGTGTAACCCTGCCTATTTTGGTATTGGGACCGGTATTTCCGGACGATTTTCCTCGGGCGGTAGAACAAAATGTGCGACTGCCGATCTTCTCCATGGAGGCAGCCAAGGCACTGTCGGCGGAGGCGGTGCGCCAGGGCAAGCAGGTGCCTTTTCACTTTGCACTGGACACGGGTATGAGCCGTATCGGCTTCCAGGTGAATGAAGAGAGCGCGGATATTTGCAAGGCCATTTGCGATTTGCCGGGGATTTACCCGGAGGGGCTTTTCAGCCACTTTGCCACGGCGGACGAAACCAGCTTTGTCAAGGCGGAGGCCCAGCGGCAGCGGTACTTGCAGTTTTGCAATTTGCTGGAGCAGCGTGGGGTGGAAATTCCGATTAAACACCTGAACAATTCCGCCGGGATTATGCGCCTGGGCGGTAGCTTTAATATGGTGCGGGCGGGGATTATTTTGTACGGTCTGTATCCCTCGGAAGAGGTGGACAAATCCCTGTTGCCCTTGCAGCCTGTGCTGCGCTGGGTGGCTCGGGTCAGCCATGTAAAGACTTTGGAGCCGGGGCGGGAGATCAGCTACGGCGGTACATACACCACTCCATCTCCCCGCCGAGTCGCTACCATTCCGGTGGGTTATGCAGACGGTTATCCCCGCTGCTTATCCGGCATGGGCCAGGTGCTCATTGGCGGCAAGCGCGCACCGATTCTCGGGCGTGTGTGTATGGACCAGTTTATGGTGGACGTGACGGAGATACCCGGTGTGCAAGTAGGTACGCCGGTCACCTTGGTGGGAACGGACGGCAACGAAACCCTCAGTATGGAGGAGGTGTCCGGTCTGGCGCACAGCTTCAATTATGAGCTGCCCTGCCGCATTGCCCGCCGGGTGCCCCGGGTGTATTACCGGGACGGTGTGCCGGTGGACGCAGTGGAGTATATACCTGTATAAGTGCATAAAAAGGAAAACCGCTTGACCGGTAGGTCAGGCGGTTTTTTTTTAGATTGCAAGGGCAATTATACAGAGCTTGTTTTATCCCCTCAGACGCGCAAGCGCGCCAGCACCTAACCGGTGCCCGTCCCCTCGTCGCTACGCGACATCTACCCGCACTGCGGGGAGTCACCTCTTGCAACAAGGGGTGCCAAATTCTGTTTATGCTTCCCTTACAAAAAACACCTGTGGGGTGGCCACAGGTGTGAGTGATGTACGCTACTTATTTGTCTGCAGGGATGTATGAGAAGTTGGAGGCGTTATAGCCAAAGTATTGCTCCACAATGGGGGTGAATTCGTCTTTGTCGTTGTACTTGGGGTCTTTCAGCTCCAGCAGCGCCTCGTTGATATCGTCCTTCAGTCGGTCATACTTGGCGGTGGCAAAGGCGTATTCCACCGTGTCCAACTGACCGTTCAACTCTGTTGTCCAGTCAGACAAGGCTTGCTTCTTTCCGTCTAAGACAAAGTCTAAGGTGCGCAGATCAAACTCGTCGATGATCACAGCGTCTGCCTTATCTTGGTACAGAGCGGTAAAGGCCGCCTGTGCCGTCTTGTAAACGGTGGTGGTCTTTGCGCTGCGATCGGCGATCACGGCGTTATCTGCCAGTGCATTCTGCGCTGCCTTGCTCACCACAGCCAGCCTGGCGCCGCCCAGATTGCTGTAATCTTTAATCTTGCTGTCTTTCTTTACCAAGGTCACCACTCGGTTGCTGATGACTGTGTTGGTGAAACTGTAATCCTCGTTATTGGTGCCGTCGTTCTTTTGCAGTCCGCCTACGGCCATGTAGGCAATATAGGTCTTGCCGTCCTTGTCTGTATAGGCGGTCTCCTCACCCAGGCGGTAGCCCGGCTCCACCTTCACATAGGCGTAGTTTTTGCAGTCGTCCTTAATGCTGTCAAAAATCTTAGCGATCAGGTCGGCCTCAAACCCGCTGGCATTGCCCTTTTCATCTATCTGGAAGAAGGGGGCGTTGTCTGCCGTGTAGGCGATCAGCAGGGTTTCGTCTGTAATTTCCGTGGTCTGTTCTGCTTTCTTGCCGGAGCAGCCGGCAAATGCGCTGCCCAGCAGCAGTACGCACAGAGCCACAGCAAGGATCTTTTTCATCTTGGTCATGTGGGTGTCCTCCAACATATAATATCACTTTCCATTTTATAGGAGTTGAACGGCAAAGTCAATAGAAAATAGCGGAAACCTGCCGGGGGATTGACAAATGGTCGCCGGTGGGGTAGGCTTTATGTATGCAGTATTCAGATATTCATAAAGCGGTGTTTTTGGAGCGGCCCAATCGGTTTATTGCCCACTGTACGGTGGACGGTATGCTGGAGACGGTGCATGTGAAGAACACCGGCCGTTGCCGGGAATTGCTGGTGCCCGGCGCTACGGTGTATTTGGAAAAGAGCAGCAGCCCAAATCGTAAGACCGCCTACGACCTGGTGACGGTGGAAACGCCTTTTGGCCTGGTGAATATGGATGCGGCGGCGCCCAATCAGGTGGCCGGGGAGCTACTGCGCGCCGGGGCGATCTTGTCGTCGCCTACCTTGGTGCAACCGGAGGTGCGCTTTGGCGCCTCTCGGCTGGATTTTTATGCGGAAAATGACCGACAGCGGCTGTTTGTGGAGGTGAAGGGCGTGACCCTGCGGCAGGGAGAGTGGGCAGTGTTCCCGGACGCACCCACTGTTCGGGGCACCAAGCACATGGGAGAGCTGGTGCAGGCGGTGGCGCAGGGCTACCGTGCCATGGCGCTTCTTATTGTGCAGATGGGCGGGTGCACCGCATTTCGACCCAACTGGGAGACGGATCCGGCTTTTTGTCGGGCGCTGTGTGACGCCCGAGCTGCCGGTGTAGAGGTGCGAGCTGTGGACTGCCGGGTGACCCCGGATACAGTAACTGCCAACCGGGAACTGCCGGTGGACCTGGACGGCATAAAAAGTGTTGACAAAACCCCGGCAGCGTATTAAAATCTTATATTATATATAGAGTCGAAAGAAGGAATGTTTGTGTTGACGCTGGATAAAGTGTATCAGGCCTCTCAGGTGTTGCGTGAGGTGATCCGTGAGACGGATATGATCCTGGCGCCCAATATTCACCCGGGTACAAATGTGTATTTAAAAACAGAGAATTTGCAGGTCACCGGTTCGTTTAAGATCCGTGGCTCCTACTATAAGATCAGCAAGCTGACCGATGAGGAAAAGGCGCGGGGCGTGATTGCCTGCTCCGCCGGTAACCATGCCCAGGGCGTGGCGCTGGCTGCTACCAAGAATGGTATTCAGTCTTTGATCTGCCTGCCGGACGGTGCGCCCATCAGTAAGGTGGAGGCCACTAAACGCTATGGCGCCAAGGTGTGCCTGGTCAAGGGCGTGTATGATGACGCTTACAAAAAAGCGCTGGAGCTGAAAGAGGAGAAAGGCTACACTTTTATTCATCCTTTTGATGATGAAGATGTGATTGCCGGTCAAGGTACTATCGGTCTGGAGATCCTGAATCAGTTGGAGAATGTGGATGTGGTGGTGGTGCCTATCGGCGGCGGTGGTCTCATCAGCGGCGTGGCCTTTGCCATTAAGCAGATGAACCCTCGTGTGCGTGTTTACGGCGTACAGGCGCAAGGTGCACCTTCTATGCTTAATGCGGTGCAGGACGATCAGATCGAGACCCTTGGCAAGGTGCAGACCATTGCCGACGGCATCGCTGTAAAGACCCCGGGCAATAACACCTTTGAACTTGTTAAGCAGTATGTGGACGGCATTGTTACCGTCAGCGATGATGAGATTGCCCTGGCGATTCTGACCCTCTTAGAGCAGCAAAAACTCATTGCAGAGGGCGCAGGCGCTGTGCCGGTGGCGGCAGTGATGGCCGGCAAAATTCCGGATATTGAGGGCAAGAATGTGTGCTGCCTGCTCAGCGGCGGCAATATTGATGTGACCATTCTTTCCCGTGTGATTGAGCGCGGGCTGAAGATGGGCGGCCGCACGGCGGACATTACCATTGCATTGTCCGATCAGCCGGGCCAGCTTAGCGGCGTGTCCTCCATTATTGCGGAGCAGGGCGCTAATGTGGTCAGCGTCAACTATGACAGCACGGATTTGGATATGAATATTACCGACTGTTTCTTAAAACTGGGGATTGAGACACGGGACAACGCCCACATTGAGTCGATCAAACAGGCATTGACAAGCGCAGGCTTTGAGGTCTGCAGCTGAGATAAAGGAGAATGATTATGGAATATGTAAGCACCAACAACGCTCCCGGCGCCATCGGTCCGTACAGCCAGGCGGTGAAAACCGGCAATTTGCTGTTTACCAGTGGCCAGATCGCCATTAATCCGGCCACCGGCAATGTGGAGGCCACCACCATTGAGGCCCAGACTCGCCAGGTGTGTGAGAACCTGAAAGCCGTGGTTGAGGCTGCCGGTACTTCTCTGGATAAGGCAGTAAAGACCGTTTGTTTCCTGGCAGATATTGCGGATTTTGCCAAGTTCAATGAGGTGTATGGCACCTACTTTACCGCCAAGCCTGCCCGCTCCTGCGTGGCCGTTAAGGACCTGCCCAAGGGTGTGCTGTGCGAGGTAGAAGTGATCGCCGAGCTGTAAGCAATCAATAATAAAAAGGAAGTGCCGAACCGTTACGGTTCGGCACTTTCTTTTTTATGCGCGGTTAATTGCCTTTGCTTTCAATCAGCTTGCAGTCTACCTTAAAGGTCTTGATCTGGTTGCCCTCAATGCGGGCAATGGTCAGCTTGATGGTGTCGCCGGGCTTGCTATCGGAAAGCACCTGCGTCATCACATCGGTGGAGGTCATGGTCTTGCCATTGACGGCTACGATCATATCGTACTGCTTTACCTGTTTGCCGGCCAGGTCAGAGTCGCTGCTCACTTGGTTGATTACCATGGTGCCCTTGGCGTTCTTAAAGCCCTTTTCCGTCAGGGCGGAGAGGATGGCGTCAGCGTTGTTGTAGCTGGTAATGGTGTTGTAGGTGACGCCGATCTTGGCGCGACCGGCTACATAGCCGTTCTTAATCAGGCTGTTGGCGGTATCCACAGCGGTGGAGCTGGGCACTGCAAAGCCCATACCCTCGTATTCGGTGGAGGCGATCTTAGAGGAGTTGATGCCGATCACCTGACCCTGCATGTTAAACAGCGCGCCGCCGGAGTTGCCCGGATTGATGGCTGCGTCCGTTTGGATACACTCGTTGTCGTAGCCGATGGAGCTTTCCACCGGGCGATCCAAAGCGGAAATATAGCCGCTGGTGACGCTGTTTTTGAATTCCAGACCGCCGGGACAGCCGATGGCCACCACCTGCTCGCCAACGGTCAGGCTTTTGCTGTCGGCAAAGGTAGCTGCTTGCAGCCCGGTGGCTTCAATGGAAAGCACGCCGATGTCCGTTTGGCTGTCGGCACCCACCATTGTGGCGGTGTATTCTTTGCCGTTATTCAGGGTCACCTTAAAACTGCTGCCGTCGGCGATCACATGGGCACAGGTCATAATATAGGTCTTGCCGTTCGCTTCCTTCATAATCACGCCGGAGCCCTCGCCGCTGGCTTGCTGGTTGTCACTGCTGTCGGAGCTGCTATTGGAGCCGTAGCCGTAGAAGTTGCTGTAGGAATTCTGCTTGGAATAGACGGTAATACCCACGCAGGAGTCCATGGCTTTTTTGGCTACGCCGGCAACAGTCAGGTTGCCGCTGTCGTCCTTGGTTGCCACGCTGCCACCGCTGACGGTCTGGGTGTCAGATCCGCTGTCCTGAGAGGTGGAGGTGCCGTCTGTTTTTTCTTCCTTATCCCCGGAGAGTACGCCGGTGGCTGCCAGTACAATGCCGGTAACGGCGATCACCACACACACCACCAGCACGCTCACCACGATGGTAATGGTCTTTTTGTTCTTCTTTTTTTCCGGCTTGCCCGGCTCCGGCGGCTCTGTGGGGGTGCCGTAAGTCTGGCCGGTGGGCTGTGCCTGGGCGGTATGGTCAGCGGCACCGGTCTGCTGGCCGTTATAGGCTGCGCCGGGCTGGTTGCCGCTGTGGTAGGCGTAGTGATAGGTGGTGCCGTTGTCGCCGGTGGGCGGCGTTTGGGACTGCTCCGGTTGGGGTGGTGTGTAATAGGTGCCCGGTTGTTGATATGGCGTATAGCCGGTGTTCGGTTGGCTGTCTCCCTGGGGGGGCTGGCTGCCGTTTATCGGGTTCTGTTCATAGTCGCTCATGCTTCTTTTGCTCCTTTTTTATTGACGGGGGTGAATGCCTTGGGTAGGGTGAATACGAATTCCGCGGTGTTTTCGTCTTCACTCTTGGCATAAATTCTGCCGGAGTGCATTTCCACCATCATTTTTACGATATATAATCCCAGTCCGGCGCCCTTGGCGTCCAGGCTGCGGGATTTGTCAACTTTATAGAAGCGCTCAAACACGCGGGACAGCTCCTCGGCCTGAATGCCGGCGCCGCTGTTCTTAATACTTACACGAATTTGACTGCCCAAATCCTCCAGCGTGACCTTGATAAAGCCGTCCTCGTTGGTAAACTTCACTGCGTTGTCAAACAGGTTGTAGATCACCTGGTAGATCATATCCGGGTCTGCCACAATGTACTGGGGCTGCAGGTCCTCCAGCCCGATGATCTCAATATTCTTCTTCTCGATCTTTTGTTCAAAGGTCAAAAGAATACGAATGATTTGGTCAGAGATGTCATAGTTATTGGGCTTCATTTGGAATTCGCCGGACTCGATCTTGCTCATATTCAGCATGGCCACCACTAAGCGGCTCAGTCGGCGCACCTCGGTGCTTACCAGTCCCAGGTAATAGTTTTGTTTCTCTTTGGGGATGGTGCCGTCCAAAATACCGTCGATAAACCCGGCAATGGAGGTCATAGGCGTTTTTAATTCGTGGGACACATTGGCCACAAAGCTGGCGCGGGAACTTTCTGTTTTATCCAGTGCGTCTGCCATATCGTTAAAGGCAATGCCCAGATCCGCCAGCTCATCGCAGCCTCGCACTTTGACTCGGTAAGAGAAGTCGCCGATGGCAAATTGCTTGGCGGCAGCGCTCATTTGCTGCAAAGGGGTCACCATCTTTTTGGTCAGGTGCCAAATGCAGATGAAGGCCAGCATCAAACAGGCCAGCGCGCTGAGCAGGAAAATGCGGATTACCGCCAGTGCCAGGGACTGCACGCCGGTTTGGGTCTGCGCAAAGGTGTAGCCGATCACATCGCCGTCGCTAACGATGGTGGTGCCTACAATATAATTGGTTTGACCGCGTACGGTAATACGCCCGGTTACGGTGCCGGTCTCGTACACCCGTTGCAGCAGTGCGGAACTGATGGAATAGCTGTCGTGCAGGGCGCAGGTAGTAAACTCCCCAAAATACGGGGTGGAATAGGCTCGCTCCTTACACAGAATAATATTACCCTCCACATCACAGACGAATACATCTGCGTCGATAGAGTTGGAAATAATATACAGGGATTCGCACATCAGCTCTTTTTCCACGCTGTAGCGACTGTTAATGTCCTGCATGATCAACGAGGAACTGATGGTACCGGATACGCTTTGCACATTCTCTTTCAGCAGATTGGTGCGTTCATTTTGAGAATAGGCGTTGACCATCAGGGTCAGGGCGGTGCCCAGCACGGTCAGAGTGACCAAAAAGATAGCGGCAAACAGCAGGAAGTATTTGGCAAAGATATTGCTTTTGACCGGCTTTTTACCGACGAGTACATCCTTAAACGCCATTACTTATTCCTTGGTCTCAAACTTGTAGCCGACGCCCCAAACGGTTTTCAGCTCCCATTTGTCACTGACGCCCTCTAACTTTTCACGCAGGCGCTTCACATGCACATCCACCGTGCGGGAGTCACCGTAAAACTCAAAGCCCCATACCTCGTCCAGCAGCTGGTCGCGGGTAAAGACGCGGTTGGGGTTGGAAGCAAAGTGGTAGATCAGTTCCAGCTCTTTAGGCGGCGTGTCAATCTGCACGCCGTTGACTTTCAATTCATAGTTGGCAATGTTGATCTCCAGCTTGTCATAGGTGACCACTTTCTTGCTTTCCTCGGCGTTGTCATTTTTGCCTTGGGTGCGGCGCAGCACGGCTTTCACCCGGGCCACTACCTCTTTGGCGTCAAAGGGCTTAACCACATAGTCATCGGCGCCCAACTCCAGACCCAGCACCTTGTCAAAGGTCTCGCCCTTGGCGGTGAGCATGATGATGGGGGCGGAAGAGGTCTTTCGGATCTCTCGGCACACCTGCCAGCCGTCCATCTTGGGCAGCATAATGTCCAGCAGTACCAAATCCGGTGCCTTCTGCTGGAAGGCGGTCACGGCGGCTTGGCCGTCGTTGGCGGTAAACACCGTGTAGCCCTCATTCTCTAAGTATAGTTTCAGTAATTCACAGATGTTTAATTCATCATCCACTACCAGAATTTTGCTCATTGTTTTCGCTCCTTTTCTTTGATACTGCTATCATAGCAGGTTTTTTTGTTCATAATTTTAGAATTCGGTAAACAAAAAATGAAATTTTTTAATAATTTGCGAACGAATTTTTACCATTCTTTGCCCCGGCGCAGAGCGCTCTCCACATGGTCGATAAACTGGCGGGCGCAACGGGGAGAACGACCGCCTCGGCGCACGGCCCACTGCTCGGCGGCAGCGTCCAGCCGCTGGGCGTCCACTTGCAGGCCACGATCGGCGGCAATCTTTTCCACAATGTCCAGATAATCCTTTTTGTCCGGGTTAATAAAGGTAATGGTCAGTCCAAACCGATCGGACAGAGACAGTTGTTCCTGGCGGGTGTCATTTTTGTTTACATCGTCCTCCCGGTCAGAGAAGTTCTCTTTGATTAGGTGGCGCCGGTTGGAGGTGGCATAGATCAGCGTATTGGGCTGGCAGGCAGACAGGCCGCCCTCCAGCGCCGCTTTCAGCTCTGTAAAAGCGTTGTCCTGGCTGTCAAAGCTTAGGTCATCAATATAGATAATAAATTTCATCGGGCTGTCCGCCAGGTACTCCCGAATCAGGGACAACTCCTCCACCGCGCTTTTGGGAATCTCGATCATGCGCAGACCCTGTTCTTTGTATGCATTCAGGATGGCGTGAATGGTGGAGCTTTTGCCGGTGCCCCGGTCACCGTACAGCAGCACGTTGTTGGCGGGCTTTCCCTCCAGCAGGGCCCGGGTGTTGGCGATGACCTTCTCCCGCTCCTGCTCGTAGCCCGGCAGCTCGTCGAGGCGCTGGGGGTCGGGGTAGCGCACCGGCACCAGCTGGCCGTTCTCGACCGTGAAGACGTGGTGCTTGGCGAACATTCCGTAGCCCTTTTTGCCCACCTCGCTCATCCGCTGGGCGTAGGCGGCGTGGAGGTCGATGGCCTTCGTCTCCCACCGGGGCAGGAAAGGCAGCTTGTCGGCGGCACCGGCGGCGTCCAGAAGCTCGTCCAGCGTCAGGCTGCACAGCTGCCGCAGGAAGTCCAGCTCATTGTCCAGTGCAGTCTGCAAGACGGGCGGCACTTCGCTGACAGCTGCCTGCCGGACACAGACCGTCTCGGCTTCGAGAACGGCAGCGGAAAGGTATTCGCCGAAATTGGTGGTGTGCTCGAAGAGGGCTGCTTCGAAAGAAGCAGCCGCGTCGCACACGGCTCCCGGGCTCTGGGGGGCTGCCGCCATCCGGTCGGTGAGGTCTACGAGCTTTGCAATGACGTCATCGTCCAGCAGGGCGCGGAAGATGACCAGCCCGTGGAGCCGGGCGTTCCATTCTGTGAGGTTCATAATATCCCTTTCTATTATATAATTGGCTCTCCCTTTGGGAGAGCTGGCGCGGGAGCGCCTGAGAGGGCAAGCACTGTGCGATAAAGTCCACCGCACAGCGATAGGCAGGCTCTTTGTCAGAGTGATACGATCGCTGAGCTTGTGTGGCTTTGCCAGCGGCCCTGCCCTCTCCGTCATCGCAAGCGATGACACTTCTCCCAAAGGGAGAGGCTATGCTTTAAGTAAAGTCGGTTACCCAGAATTATACAGCGATGTAAGGCCCTGCGCAAGATGGTGTTTAATTATCTTCATGTTTGCCATGATTCACGTTACAAATCGTCGATTGACAACGGCCCGATTTATAGTATAATTGACCCAACAAATGCACAGATGGGAAAAAGTAACGCAGGATACCCGCTTTTCAGAGAGCTGCCGGACGATGCAAGGCAGCAGGCGGCCCGGCGCGGAATCCTCCCGGAGCAGCCTGCTGAAGGACGATATATGGGACGTCTGCTAAGCAGAGCCGGTGGCGGCCGTTAGAGCGCAGGGCTTTGTTGGAAGCCCGTGAGAGGGCGCGGAAAGCGTCAACGAGAGTGGTACCGCAGAGAGTTTTGGATTGATTCCAGGTCTTTGTCTCTTGGATAAGGGGACAGAGACCTTTTGTTTATCAGGCGCTGCTCCCTGAGAGTGTTGGGAAAAAAGTGTATAAAGTGGAAAATGGAAACGGAAACAGGAGAAACTCACCATGCAGTTGAACGGTTCTCAAATCTTTGTGGAGGTGCTCTGTGAGCAGGGGGTGGACACCCTCTTCGGCTACCCCGGCGGCGCAGTGCTGAACCTCTACGACGAGCTGTACAAAAACGCCGACCGCATCACCCATGTGCTGACCGCCCACGAGCAGGGCGCATCCCACGCGGCGGACGGCTACGCCCGTGCAACGGGCCGCACCGGCGTGGTGCTGGCCACC
>ENA-OPBS01002924-OPBS01002924.1-human-gut-metagenome-genome-assembly--contig:-NODE-2924-length-11192-cov-1.964802_pt1 | contig 11192 bp, 6 predicted proteins | sample MGYA00241074_ERZ501463 | MGnify/ENA primary metagenome ERZ501463 (study PRJEB25962, sample SAMEA2042578) | human gut metagenome | biome: human gut; feature: human-associated habitat; material: faeces...
TACGGCTGAAAACCCTGGGCAACGCGGTCTGCCCGCCGCAGGCATACCCCATTTTCAAATATATCTCTATGATCGAGACGGGCGAGTGCGCCAGCATTTGCCCCTACGGAAAGGCAGGTGGTGAAACATGAAGGAGTGGAAAGCCGCTGAGAAGGAAACGCAGAAGATGACCCGCGACGGAGCCATTTCCGTCAACATGGTCACAGGCGAGACGAGCCATGTTTCAGACCGTGCGCCGGAGCAGGACTATTCCCCCTCCGGCGATTCCACGGCGCTGGCGAGGACTGCCCTCCACCATCTGGACGACCGGCGCGTCCGGAAGTCTCAGAAGAAAAAGCGGCGGAACCGCCGCAAAGCCTACCGGGAGGGTACGGCGGCAAATAGCCGCCCATCCTCCCGTTTGCAATTCACCGAGGAGGAACGCGCCGCGCCGGAGCTGCAAAAGGCGATCCGCAAATCCGACAAGGCGGCAGACAAGCTGGACGCGGTACGGGCCGCTGTCCCCGAAAAGCAGCCCTCGCTCCATCAGCCGGTGAATCCGCTGGCGCGGCCGTTACAGGAGATCTGCCATGCCGCCCATGCGAAGGTGCATGAGGTGGAACAGGAAAATGTCGGCGTGGAGGCGGGGCACTTGACGGAGCGCGGCATGGAAAAGGCTGTCCGCTACGGAAACCGCAAACTCCAAAACTGGCAGGCAGACCGCAAGCTGAAACCCTGGCGGGAGGTATCCAGCGCAGAGCAGGCGGCGGTCCAGGCCAATGCGGATGCGCTGTATCAAAAGGCACTGCGGGAGAATCCGCAGCTTGCGGCCAGCAACCTCATTTCCCGGATGTGGCAGAAAAAGAAGCTGCAAAAGCAGTATGCCGCCGCATATCGGGCGGCGCATAGCGCCGGGGACGCGGCGACAGCGGCGCAGACAGCAGCGAAGGGCGCAAAGAAAAGCACGGACGCGGCGAAGAAGACCGGAGAGTTTGTTTCCAAACACAAAAAGGCGTTTTTGATTGTTGGCGGGATTGGCCTGCTGCTGGTCATGCTGCTGGGGCTGCTGCAATCCTGTTCCTCCATCTTCGGCGGAGGCGTGTCCAACATTGTCGCGTCCTCCTATCTCTCTGAGGATTCTGACCTGCTGGCGGCAGAGTCCGCCTACTGCGCGATGGAGGATGAATTGCGGGAGTATCTGGACACCTATGAGCAGACCCACGATTATGACGAATACCATTTCGATCTGGACGAGATCAAGCACGATCCCTATGTGCTGCTGTCCATTCTGTCGGCGCTCCATGAGGGCCAGTTCACCATTGACCAGGTACAGGATGATCTTCAAATGCTGTTCGACAAACAATATATCCTTACCGAGACGGTCACCACGGAAACCCGCTACCGCACAGAGACGAGAACGGACAGAGAGGGCAACGAGTATGGGGTGGAAGTCCCGTACACGTATTACATCTGCACCGTGGAGCTTGAAAACTTCGATCTGAGCCATGTTCCCGTTTACATCATGGATACGGAGACGCTTTCCATGTATGCCGTGTATATGTCCACGCTGGGGAACCGATCCGACCTGTTCCCGTCCTCCTGGTATGTGGACAAGTATATCACGACCCCGCCGGAGGACTATGAAATCCCTGCGGAATACCTCTCCGATGAACGCTTTGCGGCGCTTATTACGGAGGCGGAAAAATACTTGGGATATCCCTACGTCTGGGGCGGCAGCAGCCCCTCCACTTCGTTTGATTGCAGCGGCTTTGTCTGCTGGGTCTTTACCAACAGCGGCGTTCACAACCTGCCCCGTACCACAGCGCAAGGCATTTACAATCAGTGCGCGATTGTTTCGTCCTCCGAAGCCAAACCGGGGGACATTATCTTTTTCACGGGAACCTATGACAGCGCGGGGCCGGTGTCCCATGTAGGGATTTATGTGGGTGACGGGATGATGATCCACTGTGGCTCCCCAATCCAGTACGCCAATATCAACACATCTTACTGGCAACAGCACTTTTACGCATTTGGGCGTTTGTAACCGCCCGGAAAGGAGTTTTGATGAACCAGAAAATTCAGAAAATCGTGACCGAGATTGAGAAGGTCAAGGGAAAAATTGCTACCCAGCAGGCAAGGCTTAGGGAGCTGGAGCAGCAGAAAACGGAACTTGAGAATACCGAGATTGTTGGTATGGTGCGCGGCCTGGAGGTCACGCCGGAGGAACTGGCCTCTATCATTCAGGCCATCCGCAGCGGCAATACCGGCGGCCTGCCTGTGGCCACACAGAATCCGGAGGAACAGGAGGAAATGGATGATGAAGAATAAGCTGCGCTCTTTTATGGTGCTGGCCGCCCTTGCGGTGTGCTTTGGCACCTTTTCCGTTACCGCTTATGCACAGAGTAACGAACCGCAGACGGAACCCGCGCCGGTGGAGGAAACCACCGAACCGGAGGAAACTGCCGAGCCGAACCCCTTTACCCCAAACGGAACCGGCACTGTCCTGGATAACGCCACCAGTGAGGACGAAAAGGAGTTTTATACCATTGTGACCGAGGATGAAAACGTCTTTTATCTGGTCATTGACAAGCAGCGCGATACGGAAAACGTCTACTTCCTCAATGCAGTCACAGAGTCCGACCTGATGGCCCTTGCCGAGCAGGATGCGGAAGAATCCACTGAGCCAGTGGAACCGGAGCCGGAACCCACACCGGCACCGGAGCCGGAGGAGCCTGTCGAGGTAATAGAGGAACCCGAACCGGAGCCAGCGCCGGAAACCGGCACCAGCCCGGTTATGCTGGTCTTGATCGGCGTGGCGGTGCTTGCCGTAGGCGGCCTGGGCTACTACTTCAAGATTTATAAGCCCAAACATGAATTGGACGATGCTGCCGATTTGGATGAATTTGAGTTTGCAGGGCCGGAAGAACCGACTATTCGGGAGGAAGATCTGGAAGAACCTGCACCGGAACTGACTGCCGAGGAAGAAGCCGAACAGCGCCGGCTTTATGAGGAGGAGCAGGAGCTTCCGGACGAGGACGAGGATGCCCCTATTCAGTAACAATCCAGGACTGGAACGGATGATGCAGCAGAAACCTGCCGGGCGGAGAGCGCCAAAACCTCCGGCGCTCCTGCCCGATCATCCCTGCTATGGCTGCAACTATGGCATGGGAAGGCGCTGTGTGGGTGTCTGCTACAAGGAGCTTTTATCTAAAAGGAGGAAACGCGAGTGAAATTAGTGGTTGCCGAGAAACCCAGTGTGGCCCAGAGTCTGGCTGCTGTGCTGGGGGCAAAACAGAAAAAACAGGGATATTTGGAGGGCGGCGGCTTTCTGGTAAGCTGGTGCGTCGGGCATCTGGTGGGGCTGGCCCCTGCCGATGCCTACGATCCGAAGTATTCCGAGTGGACGTATGAGGACTTGCCGATTATCCCGAAGGAATGGAAGTTTACTGTTGACCCAGGAAAAAAGGAGCAATTCAAGGTGCTTTCCGATCTGATGAGCCGTGCCGACGTGGACAGCCTGGTGTGTGCCACCGACGCGGGCCGTGAAGGAGAATTGATCTTCCGTCTGGTGTATCAGCAGGCCGGGTGCCGCAAACCGATGGAGCGACTGTGGATTTCGTCGATGGAGGAGGACGCAATCAAAGCGGGATTTTCCGCTCTGCGCCCCAGCAGCGAGTATGACCTTCTCTATGCTGCGGCCCTCTGTCGGGCAAAGGCAGATTGGCTGGTGGGAATTACCGGAACCCGCCTATTCTCCACCCTTTACCGAAGGACGCTCAATGTGGGGCGCGTCATGACCCCTACCCTGGCCCTGGTAGTGGAACGGGAAACCGCGATTGACAGTTTCAAAAAGGAGAAGTTTTACACGGTGGAACTGGATTGCGGTTTTCCTGCCGCAAGCGATCGGATGGCAGATAAAAAGGCAGCGGAGAAACTGAAAGCTGCCTGTGCAGGCCAGACTGCTACTGTCCGAAGGGTGGAGAAAAAGCAGCGCAACGCCAGCCCGCCGAAGCTATATGACCTGACTTCCCTCCAAAGGGACGGAAACCGGCTGTTTGGCTACACTGCCCAGCAGGTGTTGGATTATGCCCAGGCCCTCTATGAAAAGAAGCTGTTGACCTATCCCCGTACCGATTCCAATTATCTGACAGAGGACACCGCCGCCACAGTGCCGGAGCTTTTGGAACAATCTGTTTCCAGCCTGCCGTTTTCTGTGGAGGTGGGGCCGACGGACATCTCCCGTGTAATAGACGCTTCAAAGGTCAGCGATCATCATGCGCTGCTGCCTACCATGCAGGTAAAGCAGGATGCGCTTGCCGCATTGCCTGCCGGGGAGCGCAACATCCTCACATTGGTCATCGTGCGGCTTTTATGCGCGGTCAGCGAAAAACAGGTTTACGAGGATACGGCTGTGGAGCTGGATTGCGGCGGTACGTCCTTTGCCGCAAAGGGACGTGTGGTAACAAGCCCCGGATGGAAGGCTGTGGAGCAAGCCTTCTACTCCACGCTGAAGCAGAAGCCGGAAAAGGACGATCCGGAACCGGCCGCGCTGCCTTCTGTTACCGAGGGGCAGGCCCTTTCCGGCTGCAAGGCGGCGGTGCGTGAAGGAACCACCAGCCCGCCCAAACACTTCACGGAAGATCTGCTGCTTTCCGCAATGGAACACGCCAGCGCAGAGGAATTTGCAGAGATTGAGGGTGTGGAGCGCACGGGCCTGGGAACCCCGGCCACCCGCGCCGGTGTGATTGAAAAGCTGGTGCGCGGCGGCTTTCTGGAACGCAAGGGCCGCCAGCTTCTTCCCACGAAAAAAGGCCATAACCTGATTGTGGTGCTGCCAGACAGCATCAAATCGGCCAAACTGACCGCAGAATGGGAGGCATCCTTAAAGGAGGTGGAGCGTGGGGAGCGTTCCGCAGACGATTTCCTCTCCGGGATTGAACAGATGACCGCCGATCTGGTGGAGAGCTACCGGGCAATCCAGGCAGATACCTCCCTCTTTGATAAACGGGAGCCGATTGGCAAGTGTCCCCGCTGCGGCAAGGATGTGGTGGAAAGCAAGCTGAGTTTTCTGTGTGTTGACCGTTCCTGCGGGTTTACCATGTGGAAGAACAGCCGCTTCTTTACCGACAAGCATAAAGAACTGACCAAAGCGGTGGCAAGCGCATTGCTGAAAAAGGGCCGTGTCAAAATGACCGGCCTATTCAGCGAGAAAAAGGGCATGGCCTACGATGCCACCGTGGTACTCGACGATACCGGCAAGTATGTGAATTACAAGCTGGAATTTGACCAGAAGAAAGCAGGTGCAAAGCATGAGTGAGGAACGAAACCAATATGCCGTAGTTCCTTTTGACACCTTTGAACGATACCTGGGGCCGCGTTATGAGAATATCCCCGGTGTAGAGTACATTTTGGAAAATGGAACGCTGCTCTACTTTATGGAGGAGGCCCCAGGCGTGTATGAATCCGGCGACCACACCGTTACCGGCGCACCGGCAGCCCCAAAGCTGTTTGTCCCCGTTTATGAGGGGGATGAAATGCAGCCCCACGCCTTTGCCGAAGTTGGCCCCCGCGAACAGTTTGCTGCTATCACTGATTTTTCCGTGACCATCGGCCTGCCGGGGGTGAACCAGCGTAAGGAGCCGGGGTATGTGCTGGACAATGGCCTGGTGCTCATGGAAAGCGAACGGGACAGCCAGGGAAACTATAAGGCTGGGGCCGGAATGGAAGGGATGTTTTTGCAGACCGGACGTGTTTTTGAGCCGATCCGCTATCCGGATGGAGAAATCCTCGCCTTTCTGGAATGTCAGCCGGAGCGAACACGCGCCAAAGACCGGGAGGCGGAAAAGACCAGCGATACCGTCAAAGCACCGGAACACAGGGAAGAAAAGAGGCCCCAAAAGCCTCCGTCCCTGCGGGAGCAGCTTCGCCGGGCGCAGGAGGCGCGTCCACTGCCTGGGGCCGGTGTGCCGGAAAGGGAAAGGTGATCAGGATGGCCTTGCTGAAGGTGGAACAGGAAACCATCATTCTTTTTAACGAAGCAGAAACCACAGCCAGCGTTTACACCCATAACGCGGCCTTGCAGCGGGTGCTTCTGGAATTGTGCCAGACCCATCCGGCCCAGGTGCGGCAGACTGAGGATAACCGCTGCGGTGGGCTGACCTTTGAATTGCCTAAAAAGTGGGTGAAAATCTCACCGCCCCGGGCCCTCTCCGATGCACAGAAACGGGTTTTGGACGAGATGAACCAGCGCAATCGGGAACGCAGGCAATCAGCATAATCATTCGGGGCGGCGTGGAGTGACTATGCCGCCCTGCTTTTTGGAAAGGAGGCTCTTATGGCACAGAAATGGCAGACCATTTCGGAACTGGCTGCGGAAACCAGCCGGAAGGTCACACACTCGCCAGAAGAATGGTGCCGCTTTCTCACTACGGCGGCACGCTTTTATAAAGCCTACGATTTTGACGATCAGCTTTTAATTTACGCACAGAAGCCGAACGCGACGGCCTGCGCGGATATGCCTACCTGGAACAATAAAATGCGCCGGTGGGTCAATGCAGGCAGCACGGCTATCGCGCTGATCCGCAAAGGATACGGCGGCAAGCCTTATCTGGACTATGTGCATGATGTGGCTGACACCCATCCGGTGCGGGGCGGTAAAGATCCCTGGCTGTGGAAACTGACGGAGGAAAACCGCGAGCCGGTTATGGAACGGCTGCGCGACACTTTTGGAATTGACGGCTCCGGCGATTTGGGCGACCTTCTGATGGAGACAGCGGAAAAGCTGGTGCAGGAAAGCTACGGCGAATACCTGCCCGATCTACTTTATGAACGTGAGGACAGCTTTTTAGAGGAGCTGGACGATTTCAACGTGGAGGTGCTGTTCCGCAACACCCTACGGGCAAGCGTCCAGTACGCCGTCCTTTCCCGCTGCGGCCTGGATGTGAGCCGTTACCTGGACGCAGAGGATTTCCGTGAAATCACCAATTTCAATACCACCGCTGCCCTGGCCTGCCTGGGTACGGCAGTATCTCATGGGAGCCGGGAGCTGCTTTTGGAGATTGGCGATACCATACGGAAAATAGAACGGGAAAAGGCCAAAAATTCTCTTGCAAAGTCCGGCGCGGAGCCGTATAATGATAAAGGAAACTTTAGCACATTAAAGCACGAAAGGAGCAATACGCATGGCGACATTGACATACAGCAAACAGAACGGGTATCAAGTGCCCAATCTCCGGATGGACGAGGTGGAGAACGAGCCGCAGACCCTGGGCCGGTTCGGAAGGGCCAGGGAGAAATATCTGATGGAGCACCGCAAGGGACTGTACAATTCGATGCTGCTGACCGGGAGGCTGTGGGCACATCTGACCGAGATCGACCGGACAGCCCAGGAGCAGATGGACAATCTGGTGGCAGAAATGGCGAAGGAACAGGGCGTGACCGAAGCCCTGAAAGCCAGCAACCAGATAGAATGGGTGCAGCGGATGAACAACATTCGGCAGTCGGCGGAGGAGATTATCCGAAACGACCTGATTTACAGTTAAATCCAGAAGAAACGGCAGGTGAACAGCCTGCCGTTTCTGCGTCCGTGGAGATGGAAACACCATTTTTCACCAAACCGGACTACCGGCAGCTCACCCTTTTTGACCTGCCGGAAATGCAGATACAGAAGATTTCCCACCAGGAAGCGGAGGCTGCGGCCTCCGCTTCTTCCCGTTCCAGGCGTAGAACGCCGGAGCAGCCGAAGGATAACAAGCTGGAGGCGGCCAGCCGGAAATTGTTTGAGCAATCCGGCACAGCAACCAATGAGCAGCTATCCTTTGACTTTATCGCGGCCGGGCGTGGACAGATAGAACCCCAAAACGGGGATAGCCAGGGTACAATCCCGCCCCCGCAGGTTCCGCCAGTCCCCTCCCCGGAACCCACCGGCGCGGGCGCATCCGAAGCGGTCAAACCGTCCACAGAGGCCCCTGTTTCTCCTTCCCTTGTCCCGGATGTGCCGGAATACATGAAGTTAAAGGCAGATCATCCTGGTTCTATGGTGAGCGTCCGGGTTGGCGACTATTTCCTTCTCTATGGCGAGGACGCAAAGCAGGTAGCCGCTGACCTGGGCCTAAAGACTGTGGTTCAGGAGATTCCCGGCCTTGGGGAAACCACCGTCACGGGCACCAACCTGGGCTGGCCCCATCTGGCAAAGCAGTTGCAGCTTCACGGCCATAACGTCACCATTGGCGAGCTGGAGAACGGCCGGTATCAGGTTATCAAAAATCTGGAAGTGGCTGATTTTATCCCTCTTGGGATGAAGCTGGAACAGGATGGGCGCACCTTTACCGTCGATCAGGTCGATTACGCTGCGGGCCGCGTCAGTCTGCGGGATGATACCTTTGCGGCTGGCACCGGCTTTCCCATCTTCCGCAGTGAGCCGGTAGCCGTGGTGCGGGAATGGGTGGAACACCAGCAGGAAAAAGACCTGGCTGTGGCAGCTCGTACAGAGGAAATGCTTGTTGGAGCTGCCGCCGCTTACGGACAGTCCCAGCTTGATACCGCAAAAGGGCTGATTTCCGAGTTTTGTGAACGGAAATACGGCTCCGAGGTGGAATTTACCGACCTGCAGCATATCGGGCTGGCCTGCACCACCACTGAGGACGAAAAGCACATCCTTCAGGTGGACGCGAATCTGGTGGATTATGCCATCTGCTATCTGGTAGACGGGGTGCAGGTACATCAGGACAAATACGAAACCCTCTCAGACCTGATTGACCAGGAGCTTTCTGCGCTGGATTTTGACAACCTCATCCGCACAGGAATGGACGCGATACCGGAGGAACCGGTAGCCCCGGACTTGACCGGCCAGCCCGTTACCCGCGAGGGTGATACCCTGACGATTGGGAACGGCCCCGCCACCCATGAAGTTGATATTACTGTGTCCGATGAAGAATGGGAGCAAATCAAAGAAGCTATTCCTGACCAGCAGGAAAAGCAGCCCCAGGTCACAACGGAAACGGAAGTAGTCTATTCGGGAGAGAAAAACCGCCTTCCCTTTGATGTAGTCATAGAAAAGCTGCACATCGAGGAGCCGGAGCGCATCTCCACACCGGCCGTCCAAAACTTCCACATCACCGATCCTGACCTGGGCGCAGGCGGGCAAAAGACAAAATACCAGAACAACGTGGCTGCAATCCGGCTTTTGAAGGACTTGGAGGCCCAGGGCCGCAGCGCGACGCCGGAGGAACAGGAAGTCCTATCCCGCTATGTTGGGTGGGGCGGCATTCCCCAGGCATTTGACGAAACCAATGAAAAATGGGCTTCGGAATATGCAGAGTTAAAAACGCTGCTGACCCCGGAGGAATATGCTTCTGCCCGTGGTTCTACCCTGAACGCACACTTTACCAGCCCCACCGTGATTGAGGGAATGTATCAGGCGTTGGAGCAGATGGGCGTTCATCCGGATACCGTCCTGGAGCCTGCAATGGGCGTGGGCAACTTCTTTGGCCTTATGCCGGAGTCCATGCAAAATGCTACCCTGATGGGTGTGGAGCTGGACAGCATTACCGGGCGGCTGGCAAAACAGCTTTATCCCCAGGCCAACATCACTGTGGACGGCTTCGAGCGCGTCAACCTGCCGGACAATTCCATCGACCTGGCTGTGGGAAACGTACCTTTTGGCAGCTACAAGCTGGCCGATCCCCGGTACGATAAGCAAAACCTTCTCATTCACGACTACTTTTTCGTGAAAACGCTGGATAAGGTACGGCCCGGAGGAATCGTGGCTTTTATCACCTCAAAAGGTACGCTGGATAAACAGGATTCCACTGTGCGGGAATATCTGGCGCAGCGGGCTGACCTTTTAGGCGCGGTACGCTTGCCAAACAACGCCTTTTCCCGGAACGCCGGTACGGATGTGACCACGGATATTTTGTTCCTGCAAAAACGGGCGCAGCCGCCGGAGCAGGTGCCGGATTGGGTACATTTGGGACAGACCGCAGACGGAATCCCCATCAACCGCTACTTTGAAACCCACCCGGATATGGTGCTTGGCACGATGGCCTGGGACAAAAGTATGTATGGGAACAAATGGGAAACTACCTGCGCTCCGATTCCTGGGATTGAGCTGGCCGACCAGTTGAGCGAAGCCCTTTCAAAACTTTCCCCGCCGGATCAGCAGCTTCTCTCCCAAAAAGGTGCGGTGGAAGTCCAGGAACTATTAGAACGAATGGAAACCGCTGATGTAGAAGCCCGAAATTTCAGCTACACGGAGGTCGGCGGTAAGCTCTACTTTGTGGAGGATGGCGAGCGGATTCCGGTGGAGGTTCCCGCCACCACGGAAAAGCGTATCCGTGGTATGATCGGCCTGCGGGGTGTGACCCGAAACCTCATTGAATTGCAGCTTTACGGCGGCACCGACGAGGAAATCCGGACAGCCCAGGAAAAATTGGGAAAAGCCTATGACGCTTATACCGCAGAATACGGCCTCTTAAACAGCACCGGCAATAAGCGGGCCTTTGAACAGGATTCGTCCTACTGCCTGCTGTGTTCCCTGGAGATTCTGGACGAGGACGGGAACCTGGAACGCAAAGCAGATATGTTCACGAAGCGCACCATCAACCAGCAGGTCACGATTGACCATGTGGACACCGCCAGCGAAGCACTGGCTGTTTCCATCGGGGAACGCGCCCGTGTGGATTTGGACTATATGGCCTCCCTGTTAGGCACTCCCGGCGAAACCGACAGCATCATCCGCGACCTGAAAGGGGTGATTTATAAAAATCCGGAAGCCGGCGGCGGCCCGCTGAACGGATGGGAAACGGCAGACGAGTATTTATCCGGCAACGTCCGGAAGAAGTTGGCCGCTGCGCGGGCGGCGGCTGAGAATGACCCTATATTTGCGGAAAATGTGGCCGCACTGGAACAGGCGCAGCCAAAAGACCTCTCCGCTGCGGAGATTGATGTGCGGATCGGCGTTACCTGGATTGACCCGCAGTATTATACCCAATTCGTCCATGAACTCTTAAAACCGCCTTTCTATCTCAAGAAGGACATACAGGTGCGCTATTCCCCGGCCACCGGCGAATGGAATGTGAGCGGAAAATCGCGGGACAGCCTAAACAATTCCCTGGCCTATGTGACCTACGGAACCAAACGGAGAAACGCCTACGCCATCATTGAGGACAGCCTGAACCTGAGGGACACACGGATATATGATACCGTCCACAATC
>ENA-OPBS01002925-OPBS01002925.1-human-gut-metagenome-genome-assembly--contig:-NODE-2925-length-11190-cov-2.750067_pt1 | contig 11190 bp, 10 predicted proteins | sample MGYA00241074_ERZ501463 | MGnify/ENA primary metagenome ERZ501463 (study PRJEB25962, sample SAMEA2042578) | human gut metagenome | biome: human gut; feature: human-associated habitat; material: faeces...
GCTGAAAGCCGCAGGCATCGACCTCGGCGACGAGCTGCTGTCCATGTTCGTTACGGAGAAGGCCGACGACACCAACGCCGCCATCTCCAAGATCAAGGAGCTGTTCCCCAAGGCGGTAAACGCCGCCGTGCAGGAGGCGCTGAAGCGCCAGCCCCCGAAGGGCGGCGCGGGCGCCAAGCCCAGCCAGTCCTTTGCATCGAAGTTCGCATCCGATTACAGCAACCGAATGAACGGAGGAAAGAAAGATGGCGCTCAATAAGGCGTTCACCTACGGCGAGTCCCAAAGCATCCTCGATTCCGAGGTGGGCATCGTCGCGAAGACCCGCACCGCCACGCAGGCCATGGCCAAGGAGGTCGATGGCCGCAAGCTCATCAAGGCGGGCGCACTCTTCACGGGCACGTCCGAGTTCGGCGTGTTCCTTGAGGACTACGACATGACCGACACCGACAAGTGCCCGGCCGCAATCATCTTCCAGGGCCGACTCAAGGCCGACAAGGTATCCGCCGAGGCCAAGGCGAAGAAGGAAGACCTCGCCGCAGCAGGCCTCTACCTGGTTTAACGAAAGGAGCAGCGCAACATGCGTCTCATCTCTGAACTCATCACCGAGCGCGACATGCTCGACTTCTCGCAGGGCTTCAACGTCCAGCGCAGCTACACAGGCTCCCGCCTGTTCCCCGACCGCAAGACGCAGTACATCGAGGCCGAGTACACGCGCCTTTCCGAAAACGGCAACCTGCCCACCGTGGCAATGATCCACGGCTTCGACACCGAGGCCCACATCGGCTCCCGCGTGCCGTTCGAGCGTGTGACCACCGAGTCCCTGCTCATCAAGGAGAAGATCAACCTCTCCGAGCGCCTGCGCCGCATCACGCGCGGCCTCGACATGCAGATGGACTCCGTGCGCCGCTACGTCTTCGACGACGTGGCCCGCACCGCAAAGCGCCTTGGCGCCGAGCCGCTGGTCGTTTACCGCCGCACCCGCGAGCGCGCTCCCGCCCATCAGTTCGAGATCGAGGAGGCCATCGAGGAAGGCGTGCACATGAAGTGGCTCTCCACCATTGCGCATGCCGACGAAGGCGAGATCCGCATCGAGAAGATGAAGCTTGACGAGAGCGGCCGTCCCGTCCCGACGGGTGAGTTCGAGACGGTGAGCGCCGACAGCGTCGTGCTCGCCCTCGGTCAGGAGACGAACCTGAAGTTCCTCGAAGGCATCGACGACCTTCAGATGGAGAACGGCAGCGTCGTGGTCGACGGTTCGATGATGACGGGCTGTCCCGGCATCTTCGCCGGCGGCGACATGGTGCCGGGCGAGCGCAACGTGACCGTGGCGATCGGCCATGGCAAGCGAGCCGCCCGCTCGATCGATGCCTGGCTTGCCGGTCGTCCGATGCCTGCCGCCGAAGAACGCCAGCCCGCGACCTTCGGCCGTCTCAACACGTGGTACTACGCGGATGCGCCCAAGTCCGTGCGTCCCCAGCTTGACCTCGTTCGCCGTCAGACGACGTTCGACGAGGTGGTCCAGGGGCTCACCGAGCAGACTGCGCTCTTCGAGGCCCGCCGCTGCATGTCCTGCGGCAACTGCTTCGAGTGCGACAACTGCTACGGCGTCTGTCCTGACAATGCCATCATCAAGCTCGGTCCCGGCAAGAAGTTCCGCATCAACTACGAGTACTGCAAGGGCTGCGGCATCTGCGCCAACGAGTGTCCCTGCGGCGCGATCGACATGGTGCCCGAGTCCATCTGATGCACCTGATGCCGTCCGGTCAAGAGACCGGACGGGCCGTAAAAAATGAAGGAAGCACCGTTTTCCAACGGTGCTTCTTTCGTTATGGGCTGTAGGGGCCGTTGACCTTCAATCGCCGCCGACGTTCGTCTTCAATGTCAGAGCGAGCGCGCAGGCGATGAGTAGAACGGTGGCAAGGTAGGGCGCGCCTGCAAGGACGGGATGCATGTGGTGGTCCGCCGTGATCATGAGCAGAGGAGTGCCGATGAGCGGCGAGATGGCGCCCGTGAAGCTGTTGAGCGAGCTGACCGCTCCCATGTTGACGCCCTGTGTGCTTGCTTCGCAGCGCCTGCTGATGAGGCCCTGAATGGTCGGCCCCACGATGCCCATGACGGCGAAGAGGCAGACCATGGCGAGACTCACCGCGCCCGACGGCGAAAGCGCGATGACGAGCATGGAGGAAAGGCCGATGAGGAGGCCCGTCACGATGATGTGTCCCGGCGCGAGCTTCTGGACGAGACGCGGCAGGATGAAGCCCTGCGTGAGGCTGATCGAGAGGCCGAGCGCAAAGATCGACATGCCGATCATGAGCGGCGTCCAGGCGTAGCGGTATTCCGTGTAGAGCGCCCAGGTGCACTGCATCAGGCTCTGTGCAAGCGTGAAGAGTGTGATGACGACGAGCAGCGGGCGAAGACTGAGGTTGCCTGCCAGGCTCCAGATGGCGGAGAACGGGTTGAGGCGTCCGAGGGAGAGCGGAGCCGTCGACCTGACCCTGAGGCTCTCGGGAAGGATGAAGAAGCCGTAGAGGAAGTTGAGGGCGCAGATGGCGCTTGCGACGAAGAACGGAATTTTGGGATCGGTCTGGCCGAGCACGCCGCCCACGGCGGGGCCGAGCACGAAGGCAATCCCGAAGATTGCGCCGATCTTGCCGAAGGAGGCGATGCGCTGGTGAGAGGGCGTCACGTCGGCGATGTAGGCCTGCGCCACCACGATGTTGGAACTCATCATGCCGCCGACAAGTCTCGAGAGCAGGATGAAGGGCAGGGACTGGCTGACGGCGGGCACGATCATCATGATCGAAAGGCCGAGAATGCCCGTAAGCAGCACGGGACGCCGTCCGATGCGGTCAGAAAGGGCGCCGAGGATGGGCGCGAAGAAGAACTGCATCAGGCCGTAGCTCACCATGATTGCGCCGTACCAGCTGGTCTGCAGGTCGCGCGTGTCAGCGAGCGATCCGATGAGCCTCGGAAGAACAGGAACAATGAGCCCGATGCCCAGTGCGTCGAGGAAGACGCAGGCAAGAACAAACCCAATTGCAGGCTTTCTCATCATGGGACAGGGGCGCGGAAAGAAGCTGACGAAGATCCAATATTACCGCGAGTCGCAGGGCAGCGCGGAAGGGGCCGAAGGGCTGCCGCAGGCCGGAGAGGCCGGGCTGAGCCTAGGCGGAACCCACCCAGTCGCTTTGATGCGAATCAACAGTTGTAAATCTGATTGACATTTTGGTGGCTGTGAAGCTTGGAAGAAGAGGGTGTTGGAGGTGAAGTTTTTGGTAATGTAAACAAATGCGTACGAATGCCGCCGAGGCTTGGTCGCCGAAGGCAGAAAAAGGCCGTACGAAAGAAGAATGTCACCTGGAGTACAACAATGAAGCGAGTCTTCAATTTTGCGATGCCGTTCCTGCAGGCATCGCTTGTCAAGCAGATTTTGGTCGGTCTGGTACTTGGCATTGCGCTTGCCTATGCGGCTCCCGCCGCAGCCGTCAGCTGCGGCTTCCTCGGCACCGTCTTTGTGACGGCTCTTAAGGCCGTCGCCCCGATTCTGGTGTTCGTGCTCGTGATGAGTTCGATTGCGAACCAGAACCTGTCCGGCGAAAACCTCCACATCAAGCCGATCATCGTCCTCTATCTGATAGGCACCTTCTCCGCCGCCATCGTTGCGGTCGTGGCGAGCTTCATGTTCCCCACGAAGCTCATCCTGACGGCGACCGACGCTGTGGCCACCACCCCCGGCGGCATCGGCGAGGTGCTCGGCAACGTGATTCTCAACGTCGTTGACAATCCCGTCCACGCCATCTCGTCCGGCAACTACATCGGCATTCTCGCCTGGGCCATCGCCATGGGCGTCGTGCTGCGCCATGGCACCGTCGCCACGCGCGAAGTGCTCAATGACGCCGCCAAGGGCGTCGAGTTCGTGGTCCGCCTCGTGATCCGCTTCGCCCCCGTCGGCATCTTCGGCCTCGTTGCGAACACCTTCGCCACGACCGGCGCCGAAGTCTTCATCGGCTACATCCAGCTTCTCGTGGTGCTTCTCGGCTCCATGTTCTTCGTGGCTCTTGTCATCAATCCGTTCCTCGTCTGGTTCTGCACCCACAAGAATCCGTTCCCCGTGACGCTGATGACGCTCCGCGAATCCGGCGTGGCCGCCTTCTTCACCCGCTCGTCCGCCGCGAACATTCCGGTCAATCTGGAAATCTGCCGTCGCCTCGGCCTGCCTGAATCCACTTACTCCATTTCGATTCCCGTGGGTGCCACGATCAACATGGCCGGCGCCGCCATCACGATCACCGTGCTGACGCTTTCCGCCGCCTATTCGCTCAACATTCCCGTTGACCTCGGCACGGCCGTGTTCCTCTCCTTCGTGGCCTCGATCTGCGCCTGCGGCGCCTCCGGCGTGCCGGGCGGCTCCCTGATGCTCATCCCGCTTGCCTGCGGTCTCTTCGGCATCGATCAGAACACCGCCATGCAGGTGGTCGCCGTTGGCTTCATCATCGGCGTGCTCCAGGACTCCTGCGAAACGGCCCTGAACTCCTCGAGCGACGCGCTCTTCACGATCGCCGCCTGCCAGCGCGCCGAGCGTCTGGAACGCGGGGAGTAATCCTTCCGAAATGCAGGGACGGACTTGCGCCGCCCTGCTGATTTAAAATTGCCGAAGTTTGACTTCGGCAATTTTTTTGACTTCATCCGACGATATGCGACGTTTCAATACCCCGATCGAGGTGCTAAATCAGGTTTTCGGCTACGAGTCCTTCAGGGGCTTTCAGGAGGAGGTGGTTGAAACCGTCGTGTCGGGCAGGGACGCTCTGGTGCTGATGCCGACAGGCGGTGGCAAGAGCCTCTGTTATCAGATTCCCGCGCTGCTGCGCGACGGCGTGGCCGTCGTGGTCTCCCCCCTGATCGCCCTCATGCAGGATCAGGTCGATGCGCTGGACGAAGTCGGCGTGAAGGCGGCCTATCTCAACTCGTCTCTCACGCCCGAGGAGGCCTCCAGAGTGAAGGACGAGCTTCTGTCGGGCAGGCTGGATCTGCTCTACGTGGCGCCCGAGCGCCTGATGATGAGTTCTATGCTCTCGTTGCTCGACAGGGTCAACGTCTCGCTCTTCGCCATTGACGAGGCGCACTGCGTGAGCGTCTGGGGACATGACTTCCGTCCCGAGTACGGAGAGCTGGAGCTGCTGAGGACCCGCTATCCTCAGGTTCCCCGCATTGCGCTCACGGCCACGGCCGACGAGAAGACGAGGGCGGAGATCGTCGGAAAGCTTCTCAACGACGCCAGGGAGTTCGTGGCGAGCTTTGACAGGCCGAACATCTTCTACCGCATCGTCGACAAGCGCAACATCAAGGAGCAGCTCCTCAACTTCATCAAGTACGAGCATTCGGGTGACAGCGGCATCGTCTACTGCCTGGCCCGCCGCACGACCGAGGAGATTGCGCAGTACCTCTCGGGCTGCGGTATCGAGGCGCTGCCCTATCATGCGGGCCTTCCCGTAGAGGAGAGGGCTCGCAATCAGGCAAGGTTCCTGCGTGAGGACGGCATCGTGATGGTGGCGACCATCGCCTTCGGCATGGGCATCGACAAGCCGAACGTGCGCTTCGTGGCGCACGTGGACATGCCCAAGTCGATCGAAGGCTACTTTCAGGAAACGGGGCGCGCGGGACGCGACGGCGAGCCCGCCGACGCCTGGATGGCCTACGGCCTCAACGACGTCGTCAACCAGCGCTTCTTCATCGATGCGAGTGATGCGGACGAGATGCACAAGCAGCTCTGTACGCAGAAGCTCGATGCCATGCTCGGTCTGGCCGAGGCGCCCGACTGTCGAAGGCAGAGGCTTCTGGCCTACTTCGGCGAAAAGTCCGAGCCCTGCGGTCACTGCGACAACTGCCTCGAGCCGCCCGACCTCCTCGACATGACGGTGCCCGCCAAAAAGTTCATCTCCTGCATCTACCGCATTCGCGAGGCGAGCGGCGTCTGCTTCGGCGCTCAGCACGTCATCGACGTGCTGATGGGCAACATGACGGACCGCGTGGCTCGCTTTTCCCACGACAAGCTCTCGACCTGGAGCATCGGACAGGACCTGTCGGCGGCCGAGTGGCGGATTCTGCTTCGCCAGCTTGTCGCACGCCATGTCGTCTGGGTGGATCCGACGGCGCGCAATGCGCTGAGCCTTGGAGAGGCTGCCCGCGACCTGCTGCGGGGCAACATGAAGATCAGCGTGAGAAAGCGTGTGGCGGAAACGCGCAGGAAGCGCCGCGAGCATTCGCAGACGGAGGCCCTGCTGCAGGAGTTCTCCAAGCGTGACAGAAGCCTCTACGAAGCGCTGCGCCAGTGGAGGAGTGATGAGGCGAAGAGCCTCGGCAAGCCTCCCTACGTCATCTTCAAGGATGCGACCCTGCTGGAGATAGTGCGCGAGCGCCCGACGTCCCCTGAGGCCCTGAGACGCATCTCAGGTGTTGGCGAGAAGAAGCTCGTCAACTACGGCGACGCCGTGCTCGACATCGTGGCGGCGGAAAGCTGAGCCGACGGGGATCCGCATGAAACAAAAAAAAGAGCAGCCCATGAGGACTGCTCTTTTTGCTTGGACTCTAGAGGACTCAGCGGACCACCGTGGTCTGAATGCCCTGATTGTCGAGTTGGCTCTGGACTTCAGACGCCTCCAGCTTGTTGTCGAAGGGGCCGATGCGGACGCGCCAGACGCTGCCCGCCTTCACCACCTGCACATTGCTGATGCCTGCGGTGAGGGCGAGGGAGCCCGTAAGGTCATGGGCGCTCTTCTCTTCCTTGAAAGCACCGGCCTGCAGCCAGTAGCTGCCGTCAGCTCCGGCGGCGGGCGTCTGAGACTGAGGCTGGGACTGGACCGGCGGAGCGAGGGTCACGGTCTTGACGCCGGACGAATCGTCCTGTTCGGCGCTCTTTTCCTGCTGCTCATTGAGGGCGCGGTTCGGATCGATGCCGCCCGCGAGCTTCTGGGCGGGGTCGACGTCAGCGGTCACCTTCTGAACCTTCTCGACGAAGGGGATCGGGCTGTTGGTGATGAACACCGCCGCGCAGATTGCGCAGCCGGTGACGACGCCGATCAGAAAGCCGGCAAAGCCGGAAGCAAGATTGGTACGGGCCACTGTGGATAGTCCTCTTGATTAAGCATCTTCGCGGCGGGCCATGTATTCAGGCGCGCTGATGCCGAGAAGCGCGAGACCGTTGCCGAGCACCTGGCGGGTGGCGGCAAGGAGAGCGAGGCGGGCGTTGCGCTCGACATCGTTCTCGATCACGACGCGTTCGGCGTTGTAGAACGTGTGGAAGGCCGCGGCGAGCTCCTTCAGGTAGTAGCAGAGCATGTGCGGCGCATGGTCCTTGGCGGCCAGCGTGAGAAGCGACGGATATTCGGCGATCTTGGCCATCAGGTCCATGGCCTGCTCGCTCACGAGGCTAGAGAGATCGGCCTTGATGAGTTCGTCGGCGGACGGAACTTCGTAGCCCTTTTCCTTGGCGTTCGCAAACACGGAGCAGATGCGGGCGTGGGCGTACTGCAGATAGTAGACGGGGTTTTCGTCGCTCTTCTGCTGGGCGAGGTTGATGTCGAAGACGAATTCGGCATCGGCCTTGCGGGCAACGAGGAAGAAGCGGGCGGCGTCCTGGCCGGCCATGTCGACGAGGTCGCGCAGCGTGACGTAGTTGCCGGAGCGCTTGCTCATCTTGACGGGTTCGCCGTCCTTCACGACGGAGAGCATCTTGTGAAGGATGTATTCGGGGAATTCCTTCGGGATGCTCATCTGACGGGCGAGCGCGCAGCACTGAAGGCCGCAGCGGACGCGGGCAATCGTGCCGTGATGGTCGGAGCCCTGAATGTTGACGGCCTTGGTGAAGCCGCGCTCGAACTTGGCAAGGTGGTAGGCGACGTCGGGCACAAAGTAGGTAAAGGTGCCGTCGACCTTGCGCATCACGCGGTTCTTGTCGTCGTGAATGCCGAGGTCTTCGCATTCGGTGGTCTTGAGCCAGAGGGCGCCGTCGCGTTCTTCGGTGCGGCCGGAGTCGATCATGGACTGCACGGCGGCCTGCACGCGGCCGGAGGCGTAGAGCGAGGACTCGAGGTAGAAGTTGTCGAAGTGTACGCCGAGCGCATCAAGGTCGTCGTCCTGCTCGTTGCGCAGATAGGCGACGCCGTAGCGACGGATGCAGTCGGTGTCGGAAAGGTCGCCCTTGGATTCGATGACCGTGCCGTCATGCGCATGCACGGGCTTGCAGTCAAGGTAGTCGCGGGCGATGGCGATCACGTATTCGCCGTGATAGGCGTTTTCAGGAAGTTCGACGGCTTCACCCTTGAGCTCGCGGGCGCGCAGGCGGATGGATTCGGCGAGATTGCCGATCTGAACGCCGGCGTCGTTGTAGTAGAACTCGCGGGTGACTTTCCAGCCCTGAGTGGCGAGAAGATTGGCAAGCACGTCTCCGAGGGCGCCCTGACGGGCGTGGCCGAGATGAAGCGGGCCGGTCGGGTTGGCGGACACGAACTCAAGAAGAACGGACTGGTTCTTGTGGGCGTCGCCGCAGCCGAAGGACGTGCCGGCCTTGAGGACCTGACGGATGATTTCCTGGCGGGCGTTGTCCTGAATGCGGAGGTTGATGAAGCCGGGGCCGGCGATTTCGACCGACTTGATGAGAGCTTCGCTTTCGGGGTTGGCCTTGAGGGCCTCGACGATCTGCGTGGCGATCTCGCGCGGGTTCTTCTTGAGGGCGCGAGCGAGCTGCATGGCGACCGTACAGGCGACGTCGCCGTGTTCGGGCATCTTCGGGCGTTCGAGAATGACGGTGACGCCGGTGACGCCGAGCGTTTCGAGCGCGGCGGAAATGAGGGAGGTCAGAGCCTCTTTTTGCTGAGCGAGCATGATGAGTGTCGTGTGAGTGATGGGTTCGTTTTCCTGATCGTCACAGTGTACCTTTTCGGGAGTGAGGACACATCTGAAAGGGATCGGGAAAACGTAACGGCCTGCCGTCCGTTCAGACAACAGGCCGACGCTGTGAACGTATCAGTGCCTGGCGGGCATCAGCGCTTGTCGTGCGTGATGTAGGCGTAGGCGGAGTGATTGTGGATGGATTCGAAGTTTTCAGCCTCGACGCGGTAGGCGACGACGCGCTCTTCCTTGTTGAGAGCGGCGGCCATGTCGCGAACGATGTCTTCGACGAACTTCGGATGATCGTAGGCGTATTCCGTGACGTACTTTTCGTCGGAGCGCTTCAGGCGGGCCCAGAGCTGGCAGGAGGCGGCCTCCTCGCTATAGGCGATCTGCTCTTCGAGGCTCATCGGAGCGGAAAGCTCGACGGAGGCCGTCAGGCGGGAGCGCTGGTTGTGAGCGCCGTAGCGGGAGATTTCCTTGGAGCAGGGGCAGAGGCTCGTCACGGGAGTGGCAGTTTCCTGACGGACGGTGATGACGCCGCCGCGGCTGTCGGCAATCCAGGCGGCCTCGTAGTTCATGAGGCTGGTGAGCTTGCTGACGGGGGCGCACTTGCGGATGAAGAACGGGAAGCGAAGCTCGATCGTGCCGTCAACGGCGTCAAGACGCTTGAGCATGTCGGCCATGAGAGAGCGGACGACGTCCACGTTGAGCGGTTCGGAATGCTCTTCCATGAGCGCGACAAAGCGGGACATGTGCGTGCCCTTTTTGTCTGCAGGAAGCGACACGGTCATTTCGACGGTGGCGACGGTGGCAAGGGTGTCTTCCTTGGTCTCCACCGTAATGGGAACGGTGATGCCGCGAACGCCGACGCGGTCGATGGCGATATTGCGGCCGTCGCGCGCGGACTGAACGTCCGGAAGAGTGTTTTTGTTATCTGCGTCCATAAATCTTCTTTGGTGGCTCAGGACAACTGCTTGGAAGCTGTTCTGGGAATGAAAACTGAGCATTGCTTGACCGGCAAGCTGCACGGATAAGCATCCGTTTTTTTGAGTGAGGGGATGCCTGCTGATCGATCAATTATAGGGTGGTCTGCTATCTTACAAAAACATGACGCTTCGTGGGGCGGAAACGGCCTCATAGTTGCGTTCATTCTTCTGAGGGTACGAATGTTTACAACCCGAACGCTTGTCCCGGGGTGTATTCGTCCCCATCTAGAAGGAAATAGATGAGGGGCCGCCGCGGAACGGGGCCGCCTCTTATACTTGAATGTGAAGCTCCGGCAATGTGCCACAGAACTTGAAGACGCCGGAGGCCTATCGGAGAAAGACGCTTATGCCGCTCTATGTTTTTCAGACGTCAGGAAACCCCTTTGTTCGCATCCTGATCGGGTTGGTTTCGTTCGCCGTGCTTGTCGGTCTCGGCTTCCTGATGCTGCCCGTGGTGCTTGCGGTCATCGCCGCCGTCATGGTGATGGGGCTTGTCGCCTGGGGATGGGCATGGTGGAAGGCCAGGCAGGCGGGCGGCACCACCGACTGGTACGAGGCGATGAGCCGTGCCGCCGCAAGTCGTCAGGCTTCCGAGCAGGGCGCTCGTGAAGACGTGCGTGAGACGCGCACGGAGACGACGGTGCTCAGCATCAAGACGTCGGACAACAAGAAGTGGAAGATGAACGACGTCGAGGATATCGAGGAGCGAAAGTAACTCTCCTTAAAGCAGAGGAGAAATCAGATAGCAGGCCCCTTCCTTGAGGCGCTCGGACACGGGGCGCCGGTACCAGGTTTCGGGGTCGAGACGGCTGCACTGCTCCGCATAGGAGTCGTGCAGCTTTTTTAGGTCGTGAATGAAGCAGGCGTCGAAGATGAGCAGCATCATCTCGAAGTTGAGGTGAATGCTGCGGTTGTCGAAGTTGACGGTGCCGAAGACGGCATATTCGTCGTCGACGGAGATGGACTTGGTGTGCAGCAGTCCTCCGTTGTAGAGGAGCACTTCGACGCCGGCGGAGAGCATGTCGTCGAAGTAGCGTCGGGCGGCCCAGGTGACGGCCTTGCTGTCGGCGTTGGCGGGTACGATCAGTCTGATCTTCACGCCTCTGTATGCGGCGCTCAGAAGGGCCGTGGCAAGGCCTTCGTTGGGAACGAAGTAGGGGGTCGTGATGGTGATGTTGAAGCGTGCGGCGTTGATGGTGTCGAGCAGCAGGTAAAGGTTCGGGTCCTTTTGACCGTAGGGACCTGAGGGCACCGTGACGATCGTGGCCGTGCCGAGCTGTGGGATCGGAGGGACGGAGTGGACCCGCTCGAGGT
>ENA-OPBS01002926-OPBS01002926.1-human-gut-metagenome-genome-assembly--contig:-NODE-2926-length-11185-cov-6.367026_pt1 | contig 11185 bp, 10 predicted proteins | sample MGYA00241074_ERZ501463 | MGnify/ENA primary metagenome ERZ501463 (study PRJEB25962, sample SAMEA2042578) | human gut metagenome | biome: human gut; feature: human-associated habitat; material: faeces...
TGATAATAAAATATAACAGTTATTAAATCCCTTGGAATATATGAAATCTCAATTCAAGTTGATAATCTAATTCAGGATTTTTACAAGTATTAGTAGCTTTTATTCTTTGTAAATTGACATAATTATCAATAGCGGCTGAAATCAATTCAATATTATTCGTATTATTATCTTCAAATCTCATTGATCAATACCTCTTTTTGTTTTTTAATATTTATATTTTATAATTTAAAAATCAATCATTTTTCTTAAACGTAAATATCTTCATAAACACAAACGTCACGGGCACGCCGATAATGGCGGCGATTGCGTAAGCGATGACGCTTGGACCGTGAATGAAATTATCAAACAGCCAAACGATAATTGTCTGTATTATGAAGTTCGGAATATACGATATAAAGAATTTTATAAACTTAACAAATCCCAAACGTTCTTTAAATGTAAGCTTACTGTTCAGCAAATACGACACCACATTTGACGTTATATATCCGGGAAAAAATGCAAGTGTGGTATTTGGAATAAACAATGAATATATTGTTGAAAAAATTACATTGCTCACCGTATTAATTCCGCCGACAATAAGGAACGACAAAAATTCTCTTGACAAGAACATTTTTAATTTTGACGGTTTATACTCATTCCACTCAATAAGTTCATTTCCTCTTATAATCATTGCTTTATCCGCAAGTTCGGCAAGCGGTGTATCGGAAAGTGAATCGGAATAAAATTCCTCACATTTAGCATTTGGAAATTTCTCATAAAGACGTTTAACCTTTTCTTCTCCCCAACAGTTTTCACCGTCATACAATCCCGTATGCTTATCAACCTTTGAAGCCATAAGATTTTTTATACCCAATCTTTCGCATATCAGTTTCAATAAAAATTCGGGTGACGCGGAAATTATTATATCATCGTCCTTTTGTCTGTCCTTGTACCAAGATTTAACCTTGTGTTCATTTACATTCCAAAAATCGTTTAACGCACTGTCTATGTCAGGTACATATGTCAAAAATCTATACATTTTTTCCTTAAACTGCGTTTTCGTTTTAACTCCCAAAATGTACAAAAAGAATGTCCATGCCATAATCGGCACACTAAGCAATATTTTAGGGTATTTCTTCAAGCAGTAAAAATAGAAGTCCTTTGTACTGTCACTGTCATAAATTGTTTCATCAAAATCGTAAATATTCAAGCCATATATCCCCCTATTTCAATAATACAACCGCCGTTGCAGAAATGCCCTCACCTCTGCCCTCAAAGCCGAGTTTTTCGGTTGTTGTCGCCTTGATATTGACATCATCAATACCGACATTCAAATCATCTGCAACATTTTTTCTCATTTGCTCAATATACGGTAACATCTTCGGTCTTTGTGCCACTATCGTAACATCTGCATTACCCACGGAATATCCCTTTTCAGCCACTTTCTTTACGACTTCTCTCAAAAGCATACGGCTGTCCGCACCTTTATACTTTTCGTCTGTGTCGGGAAAATGCTTTCCTATATCTCCGAGTGCCGCCGCACCGAGAATTGCGTCTGCAAGTGCGTGAAGTGCCACGTCTGCGTCACTATGTCCCAAAAGTCCCTTTTCATACGGTATTTTAACACCGCAAATTATACAATCTCTGTCCTCTACAAGCTTATGAACGTCATATCCCTGTCCTATTCTCATTCTGTAATACCTCGCTTTCTGAGTATTCTTTCACCGATTATCATATCTTCGGGAGTTGTGAGCTTTATATTATCATAACTTCCGTCACTTATTTTTATCTTTACACCGTAATGTTCGGCAATCATACAATCGTCAGTAGCGACAAAATTTTCGTCAAGTGCTTTTTGGTGCATATCAAGTATCTTATCCAGATAAAACACCTGCGGAGTTTGAATCATAAATGTTTTTTCTCTGTCAACAGTTCCTGCTATAAAACCGTCACTGTCCGCACTTTTCAGCGTGTCCTTGCATTTAACACCGACCGCCGCCGCACCGAATTTTATACAATCCGCAACAGAATTATTAATTTCATCATCTGTCACAAGCGCTCTAGCGCCGTCGTGTATAAGCACAATATCACCTTCGGCTTTTTTCAGTCCGTTCATAACAGACTCCTGACGTGTCGCACCGCCTTCTGTTATATATGATACCTTTTTTATATCGTATTTGTCAACAAGTATTTGACATTCTTCTATATCATTTTTGCCTGTGACAACTATAATATCATCAATTTTATCATTTTTTTCAAATGCCGAAATTGTATAATAAAGCACTTCACGTCCTAATATTTTAAGAAAAACCTTATTTTTATCGGCACCCATTCTTGTGCCTTTGCCTCCTGCAACTATAACCGCTGTTATTTTCATAATATATCCTTTCAAAATAAAAGCAGAGCCATAAAACATAGCTCTGCACTTTTAATCACATATCAAACCAACGCGTCAACAGTATCGTTTAAAATGCTTTCAATATCACTCACATCGGCAACTTCCGACAGGACAAGTTCGCTTACAACAATCTGTTTTGCACTGGTAAGAGTCTTTCTTTCACTTGTTGAAAGACCTTTTATTTTTTCACGGTACATCAGTTCTTTCAATACCAAAATCACTTGATAAATATCTCCCGACTTAATCTTAATAAGATTATCTCTCTGACGTTTATTCCAATTCGCGTCATCTTCAAGCTCCGCGTCACGAAAATATTGAAGTGCCTTTTTTGCCTCCTGCTTTTCTATAACAGGACGAATACCGATTTCTTCACTGTTTTCTATCGGTACATTTGTTACCATATTGCCTATGGCAAACTTTAGAACATAGTATTGACGTTTTTTGCCGACAATCTCTATTTCTTTGATTTCTTCTATTGTACCTGCACCGTGCATAGGATGTACAACTTTATCGCCGACACTATACATCTTTACTTACCGCCTTTCTCATTAACCACTATCTTAACAACATAATTATAACACAAAACGCCCCAAATGTCAAATTTTTTGATTATATCATAGTTACCAAAAAAAATCAACCCCTTTTGTGTAATTTTTTTAATAAATTGTCAAAATAAAAAGGATACCACTCTAAAGTAATATCCTTTTCGTTTTTATTCTTTATTTTGACCTGTGTTGTCGGGAATTATGCTTTCCAAGCGACCCGCCGCAGTAATCGCAAGATTTTTAAGCAAAGTCTTTTGGTTATCGTCACTGCCCGAACCGGCTGTAATCTCAATTATACAGCCTCTGTCGTACACATGGATAGTCGGAAACGCTATATACGATTCCTGTCCTATACCCTCAACCAATTCAGCAGAAGAACGTTTTGACTTTTCCTGTTCGTACTGGTCGAAAAGCATTTGATAATCAATAGTATCTGTGAACTGTGTAACCTTAACCGTTACAGTATCATTTTGACCTATAGGCTCACTTCTGTAAAGCACTGTCGCAACATTACCGTTACGGCTTGTACCTGATTCCTCAATAACAGGTGTATATCCGGCATTTAGTGCAACATCATCAGTTGTGATAAGTGTCGCCGGGTCGATTTCAGGTATCGGTGTAGGTGTCGGCTTTGCAAAAAGTCCGCTGCCACCGCCGCAAGCACACAAACCTATTATCATGGCCAAGCTTGCTAACACAAGCAATAACTTTTTCATAATTTTACCTCCAATGATTATTTCATTGCAATGGCATCTTTTACATTCTTAACGATATTTTCAGGAGTTAAACCGTATTCCTTAAATAATTCAGCCGGTTTACCCGATTTACCGAATCTGTCAGTACCGATAATCTTAACAGGTACAGGAGCATTTGCACATACCACTTCCGTAACGGCACTTCCAAGACCGCCCATAATGTAATGCTCTTCAGCTGTTACGATAGCACCTGTTTCCTTAGCAGCCTTTGTTATTATTTCTTCGTCTATAGGCTTGATTGTATGGATATTGATTACTCTTGCGGAAATGCCTTCTTCTTCAAGCATTTTTGCCGCTTCAAGTGCCATACCTACCATAAGACCGGTTGCAATAATTGTTGCGTCCTTACCATCCTTTAGTTGAACGCCCTTGCCAAGTTCAAACTTGTAGTCCTCACTGTTTACGTCCTCAACGGCAAGACGACCGAATCTCATATATACAGGACCGTCGTGGTCAATAGCCGCCTTAACAGCTTGCATAGCCTCAATATCATCGGCAGGGTTTATAACAACCATATTAGGAATTGAACGCATTAAAGCGATGTCCTCAAGACATTGATGTGACGCACCGTCCTCACCGACAGAAATGCCTGCGTGAGTAGCACCGATTTTAACATTAAGCTTTGTATATCCGATTGAGTTTCTAACCTGTTCAAAGGCTCTGCCGGCGGCAAACATTGCAAATGTTGACGCAAAAGCGATTTTTCCGCTTGCGGCAAGTCCTGCTGCCACGCACATCATATTACTTTCTGCAATACCCATATTTATAAATCTTTCAGGATATGCTTTCTTGAACATTTCTGTTTTTGTTGATTTTGAAAGGTCAGCGTCAAGCACAACTATGTTAGGGTTTTCACCGTACTTTACAAGCGCCGCTCCGTATGATTCTCTTGTAGCTTTCTTTGCCATTACAGACTCGCCTCCAATCCTTTGATTATTTCATCAAGCTCTGCGATTGCTTGATTGTACTGTTCTTCATTAGGTGCAGAACCGTGCCAGCCTGCGTTATTTTCCATAAATGAAACATTCTTGCCTTTAACAGACTTCATTATAATAGCGGTAGGCTGTCCCTTTGTAGCCTTTGCCTCGTCAACAGCAGCCATAAGTTCTTCAAAATTATGAGCACTTACCTTTATAACGTGCCAACCGAATGCCTCAAATTTCTTATCGATAGGATTAGGATTCATTACCTTAGAAATGTCACCGTCTATCTGTAAGCCGTTGTTATCAACGAAAATTGTAAAGTTGTCAAGTTTGTAATGAGCGGCAAACATAGCTTGCTCCCAAACCTGTCCTTCCTCAAGCTCACCGTCACCAAGAACAGAATATACTCTGTAATCCTTGTTGTCAAGCTTTGCGGCAAGTGCCATACCGCCTGCGGCTGATACACCTTGTCCCAATGAACCTGTTGACATATCAACGCCGGGTACTTTGTTCATATCAGGATGCCCTTGAAGATAGCTGTTTACATTTCTGAATGTCTTAATATCCTCTTTTGGTATAAATCCTTTTTCTGCAAGTACACCGTATAGTGCAGGTGCTGTGTGACCCTTTGAAAGAACAAATCTGTCTCTGTCCTCCATTTTAGGATTTTTCGGATCTACATTCATTACCTCAAAGTAAAGCAATGTCAAAACATCTGCTACAGATAATGAACCTCCCGGATGTCCCGATGCCGCACTGTATACGGCTGTAAGAGCGTGCTTACGAACATTGTTTGCAATGATTGACAGCTCTGTGACTCTTTTCTTATCCATGTGTCGTGTTTCCTCCCTTAAATTAATTATTATCTAACGCATTTTCATACGCGATATTCATAAGTGTGTCAAGTCTTTCCGTTTCTCCCGAAAGATACAGAAATCCTATAAGTGCCTCAAATCCCGTTGCTCTGCGGTATTCCGTCATATTTGCGTTTTTCGGCACAGTATTCGATTTTGCGTTTCTTCCTCGCTTGTATACCGCCGTTTCATCATCTGTCATATGTTCAAGCATTGCGTCTATACTGTTTGACTGTGCGTGTGCTTTGACATACTGAACAGTCTTTTTATGCAGTTTGTTGGCAGGAAGATTTTCGTGTTCTTCTATAATTCGTGTACGAACAAAAAGTTCATACACTCCGTCACCTATATAGGCAAGCGCCAAAGGCGAAAACTGTGACGGTTTTTTAGTTGTAAGCATAGTTACCTCCCCAAGTTTAAGGATTTCTCACCAAATGCTGTGGGTAAATTCGTTCACAGTGCTGTTTTGAAACTCGGGTGCTGTATACTGATACCGCCCCGGTTGCATGGCGAGCAGCAGACCTTTGGTCTGCGACCAGCCCGAGTAAAAAATAGTGCTGTGGGCTAATTTTTATTCTGAGATGTAGTTCCACTTTACACCCATCGGTGTATCCTTTAACTCAATATTCATAGCTTTAAGCTTATCACGAATTGCGTCAGCTTCAGCCCAGTTCTTCTCACTTCTTGCCTTGTTACGCTTTTCGATTAATTCTTCAACCTCTGCGTCTATCGACTTTTCCTGTGTCTTTTGGAATAAACCGAGTACACCGCCAAGCTCGTGTATAAGGTCAAGCGTCTTTTCAACAACCGCTTTCGCATTCTTATTTTCGTTTGACAATGCAGTGTTTGACGCATAAACTATATCAAATATTGCTGCGATTGCGTCGGCTGTATTCAAGTCATCGTCCATTGCCGCAATAAATTTAGCCTTGCAGTCATCAAGAGTTTTTGAATATTCCTTTTCACTGTCTGTAAGTTCTCTGTCCTCACTGTTTTGAAGTAAAAATTCAAGGTTGTCTATGCAAGTATAAACTCTTTCAACAGCTGATTTTGCCTGTTCCATCAATGTATCAGCAAAGTTAATCGGATTTCTGTAATGAGCCGAAAGCATAAAGAAACGTACCACTTCACCGTCATACTTTTTAAGTATGTCACGAACAGTAAAGAAGTTTCCGAGTGATTTACTCATTTTCTGATTGTTTATATTAATATATCCGTTGTGCATCCAATAGTTTGCAAAAGGCTTGCCGTTTGCACATTCGCTCTGTGCAATTTCGTTTTCGTGATGTGGAAAAATCAAGTCTTGACCGCCCGAATGAATGTCTATCGTTTCGCCAAGATACTTGTTTACCATTGCACTACACTCGATATGCCAACCGGGTCTGCCCATTCCCCACGGGCTTTCCCAAGCAGGTTCGCCCTCTTTTTGCTTTTTCCAAAGTGCAAAGTCCATAACGTCCTTTTTATGTTCGTTCACATCAATTCTTGCACCTGCCTCCAAATCTTCCAATGGCTGTTTTGAAAGCTTGCCGTATTCGTCAAATTTCTTTGTAGAGAAATACACGTTTCCGTCAACATCGTAAGCATAGCCGTTGTCAACAAGTTTCTTTACAACATTGATAATCGCATCAATATTTTCCGTTGCTTTCGGGTGAATTGTAGCCTTGTGAATACCGATAGCCTGTGCGTCCTTAAAATATTCCGCAATAAATCTTTCACCAAGCTCTTTTACCGTTATACCTTCTTCATTTGCACGTTTAATCATCTTATCGTCTATATCGGTAAAATTCTGTACGAATGTTACTTTATATCCTTGATATTCAAGATAACGACGCATTGTATCAAAAACAATAAACGGTCTTGCATTTCCTATATGAAAATAGTCATATACAGTAGGACCGCATGAATACATTTTAACTTCACCTTTATTTATAGGGACAAACTCCTGTTTTTGTCTTGTTAATGTGTTATAAATTTTCATAAGCACTACTTCCTTTTTCCATTCTAACTTTAATTATATCGCAAAATAAAAGAAAATACAACCTCTATTTTTAAAAAATAGAAGTTGTATTTATGTTTTTATATGCTCGGAATAAATAATCTGTTTCCTATTTCAAGTTTGTCGGATTCCTCCATATTGTTAAACCTCAAAATTTCACTTTGCGGTACTGCATATCGTTTTGCAATCTCCCAAAGATTATCCCCTTTTTGAACAAAGTAAATCACTATACCGTTTTTGTCACCGTTTTCAAGCGGTTCTGTCACCACTTCATTCACAAGTTTGATTTTTCTTTTTCTGATTATATTTGCGTTAAGCGATAAAATACATCTGATTTCAATTTCACCCGCCACGTTCAAATTATATGCAGTGTGCTTTACTTCCGCTTTTATTTCCGGAATAAGGTCACTGTACGTACTTTCGCAGTCAAGCATATAGCTGAACGGCAATTCTTTTTTCATACTGTAAACGGGGCTTTCGTTGCTGTCTGTCAAGTATAAAATATATGCCTCGATTTTACCCTCTGCCAAAAGTTTACCGCGTTGTATCTGTGCCTTTGTGATATACGGTCTTGTTATCACGTCATACACTCCGGAAACGGACGGTGTACCCGTGCCCATTTCCACCATTTCACGAATTGTGTTCTGTGATGACGGACGTGACACAACTTCTTCAAGTTCCACTTCTTCCTTTAAAAGCTGAGTTTTCGTAAACGGCTCATAGCAATCGCATATCATATCCACCGCCACATTTTCCGTTGCCTTGACCTGTGCCGTAACGGTTACGTCAATATCAACAATTCTGTTATCGCCGTCATTATCCTCGGCAATCTGATACCTTACGTCCGATATGCTGTAATCAATATCGCATATCGTTTCATCGCCGGCGTCGTCACAATCAATAATTTCCGTAAAAGGCACTTCGCTTTCCATAAACTGAATACAACAGTCACTGTCGGTATATAGAACGCATACACTTATTTCTCCCTTTACAACAATCTTTCCCGTAACCGCTTTATATTCCGAATCGGATATTTTTGTATCGACTTTCAATATCTCGTTGATTGATGTCTGACCGTTCGGAACTTCTATTGATTCCTTTACAGAAAATTCAGTTTCCGTCAGTCCGATACAATTTTGCAGTTTTACGTTTTCCTTGAGCAATTCCGCATTGTCGCAATCCTCCGCTTCAACCGCTATCTCAACATTCTTTTCGGCTACAACTTCATAGTTCAAACCCACAATCACCTTAATTCTCAGTTTACGACTGTTTATAAGCGAAAATTCGGCTCTGTCCACGTTTGCCATTATAATTGCAGTCATATCGTCGGTTATATTTTTGCTGTCCACATTTTGCGTGAAGTCAAACGACGTTATAATACTTTTTACCTTTTCTCTGTCACTGTCGGGTATGTACAAAATTTTCAAATCAACTCTGCCTGTGACATTTACTCGTCCGTTTGTAATTTCCTTGTTCGTAATACACGATACTGCGTCAAGCTGCAAAATTTTTAGTATATCGGGTTTCACATCGGGTACGATTATGTCCTCATCAACAAGCACTTGTGTGTCGCCCTTGCACGAAACTTGATTTACAGTTACATTCTCCTTTACTAATTCCATAATTAATATAATTCTCTCCTTTCGTTAAATAAAAATCTAAAAAAATTGTTCACATTTCTGTGTACAACTTTATTCAAACTTTTCTAATAAAAAAATTCTCATAGTAAATACTATGAGAATTTTTATGAATTATTCTTAATTATGCGTTTTTAATAATTTCTTTCCACTTTTCGTAAGCAGCATCCCACTTTTCTGAATCTTGAGGCTCGTATGTTTTAATATCGAATGAATTGCGAACAACTTTTCTGCCTTCATTGATATCCTTAATCGCACCCATAGCCATTGCCTGTACAATTACGTTACCGATACTGGTAGCCTCAACAGGGCCTGTGCTAACAACACGCTTTGTTGCGTTTGCGGTAAATTGACAAATCATCTTGTCCTTGATACCGCCGCCGACAATATTAACAACATTGTACTTGTTGCCTGTAACGTCCTCCATACCCTCAACAGTTTGACGATACTTGAACGCAAGACTTTCTGCGATACATCTTACAACTTCACCCTTTGTTTCAGGCACTTTCTGACCTGTCTTTTTACAGTATTCCTTTATACGCTTAGGCATATTACCCGGTGTTTGGAACTCTGCATAATCCGGATCAACAAGACTTGCAAAAGGTTCTGCCGCATTTGCCTGTCTTTCAAGTTCGTCAAAGCTTAGAAGTTCGCCTTCTCTGTCCCATTGACGTCTTGATTCTTGGATTAGCCATAGTCCCATAATGTTCTTCAAGAAACGGATTGTCTTATTCACTCCGCCCTCGTTTGTAAAGTTATGGTTGAATGCACCATCCGAAGTATTAGGCTTGTCAAGTTCAACACCCATAAGTGACCATGTACCCGAAGATATGTAAATAAAGTCTTTTTGGTCAACAACCGGTACCGAAGCAACGGCACTTCCCGTATCGTGTGAAGCAACCGCAACAACAGGCACTTGTTCAATACCAAGTTCTTCTGCAAGTTCCGGTTTTACTTTGCCGACAATTTCACCCGGGAATATAACATCTGTTAAAATGTCTGTCGGAATACCGAGTTTCTTTAACAAATCGTATGACCATTCGTACTTTTCACTGTTGTACATCTGTGTTGTTGACGCATTTGTGTATTCAGTCTTTTTAACACCTGTTAAGAAGAAGTTGAATAAGTCAGGCATCATAAGCAAAGTTTTTGCATTTTTAAGTGAAGTATCACCCGATAATTTTGCTGACAAAAGCTGATATATTGTATTGAACCAGTTAAAAGCAATACCTGTTTCCTTGAAAATTTCTTCTTTCGGAACAAGTTTAAATGCCTCGTCATACATACCCTCTGTTCTTGTATCACGATAGTGGTAAGGATTGCCGATAAGCTTGTCATTTTCGTCAAGCAAACCATAGTCAACGCCCCACGTGTCGATACCGATACAGTCAATATCTCTGTCACCCGAATTTGCACACTTTAAGATACCTTGCTTGATTTCAAAGAATAATCTAAGCACGTCCCAATGCAAATCTCCGTTTATGTTAACAGGGTCGTTTGAAAAACGGTGTTTTTCTTCAAGAGTGATTTTTTCACCGTCAAATGTGGCAAGCATTGCACGTCCCGATGACGCACCAAAGTCAAATGCTAAAAATTTATACTTTTTACCCATATTCTTTCCTCTTTTCTTAAAAATAAATTTTACTAAATATATTATACATTAAATAAAATACTATGTCAATATTACACATAGTGCATTTTTGATTTATAGGAATAAGTTTTTATTTTTACAGTTTAAATAGTATGATTCGCCACCACTCCGTCACTATCGTGACACCTCTCCTCAAGGAGAGACTTTTCGTTGTCCGCCATATTTCACAAGGCTCATCTTGAGGGGAGTCGGCGGAATAGCCGTCTGAGGGGTGGCTTTTGTGGGATGTCATGGTGCCGTCCACTACTCTCCGTTTTGGGCGACCAATGGTCGCCCCTACAAAGTGTTTGGTTTTTTATTTAAAATTGGTTTTGTAAATAAATAGTTGCTCGCCACCACTCCGTCACTATCGTGACACCTCTCCTCAAGGAGAGGCTTTTCAGAATAAGACAACTTTCGTAAGGCTCCACTTGAGGGGAGCTGGCGGCGTAGCCGTCTGAGGGG
>ENA-OPBS01002929-OPBS01002929.1-human-gut-metagenome-genome-assembly--contig:-NODE-2929-length-11181-cov-2.691354_pt1 | contig 11181 bp, 9 predicted proteins | sample MGYA00241074_ERZ501463 | MGnify/ENA primary metagenome ERZ501463 (study PRJEB25962, sample SAMEA2042578) | human gut metagenome | biome: human gut; feature: human-associated habitat; material: faeces...
TCCGCCGTAGGTTACCAGCCGACATTACAGACAGAGATGGGTGCTCTGCAGGAGCGTATCACATCTACAAAGAACGGTTCTATCACTTCCGTTCAGGCGGTTTATGTGCCTGCGGATGACTTGACAGACCCGGCTCCGGCAACCACGTTCGCACATCTGGATGCAACGACCGTACTTGAGCGTTCTATCGCAGAACTCGGTATTTATCCGGCAGTGGATCCGCTTGGTTCTACTTCCCGTATCTTAGACCCGCGTATCGTTGGCCAGGAGCACTTTGAGGTAGCCCGCGGTGTGCAGGAGATCTTACAGAAATACAAAGAATTGCAGGATATCATTGCAATCCTTGGTATGGACGAGCTTTCCGAGGATGATAAACTGGTTGTAAGCCGTGCAAGAAAGGTACAGAGATTCTTATCCCAGCCGTTCTTCGTTGCAACACAGTTTACCGGTCTGGATGGAAAATATGTTCCGATTGCAGAGACAATCCGCGGATTTAAGGAGATTCTTGAAGGAAAGCATGATGATGTACCGGAGAGTTATTTCTTAAATGCAGGTACGATCGATGATGTCCGCGCAAAGATGCAGTAATAATGGAGGGTGTGTATGGCAGAAGAAAACAGACTCTTTCAGGTAGAGATCATTACGCCGGATCGTGTTTTTTATACAGGTGAGGGTGATATGATCGAGTTTACCACTGCCTCCGGTGAGATCGGTGTGTATAAAAAGCATATTCCGCTCACGACCGTGTTAGCACCCGGCATCGTAAAGATCCACAAGACGGGTGAAGATGACGTGATCGCGGCAGTACATTCCGGCTTTGCGGAAATTCTGCCGGATAAGGTAACACTTCTTGCAGAGATTGCAGAGTGGCCGAATGAGATCGACAAGAACCGTGCTGAAGCTGCGCGTCAGCGTGCCGAGGAACGGCTTGCCCACCGGACAGAGGCAATCGATGTCAAACGTGCTGAATTTGCACTTCGCAAAGCACTGGTGCGTATTGATATTGCAAAATAAGATTTACTTGACAGAAATAAAATTTACTGGTTATAATATAGTTCCAAAACCATTTTATGGAGTGGACTTTTCTTGAGTGATGAACTCTATTTTTCGCCACACAGCTGCAATGATTTGCAACTGTGTGGCGTTTTTTTGTTGTCAGATTGCACATAAGCAGTCCCGGTTTTGTGGAATCTGCCAATTAAGAAGTCTGAAACCACGATGTGTCCTCATGTCATGAAACGAAAGGAATGAAAAATGAACCAGAATTTTATGAAAGAAAAACCGGTCATGCCGCTTGTGATCTCCATGGCATTGCCAATGACATTTTCCATGTTAGTCAATGCGCTCTACAATATCATTGACAGTTATTTTGTGGCGCGCATCAGCGAAGATGCGATGACGGCACTTTCTTTGGTGTTCCCATTGCAGAATCTGGTCAATGCAGTTGTTATCGGATTTGCAATCGGAATCAATGCGACAATCGCATATTTTCTTGGAGCACAAAAGCAGAACACGGCGGATAAAGCAGCGTCGCTGGGAACACTTTTTAATATGATCCACGGACTGATCTTAGCGGTAGTCTGTATTGCAGCCGCAGCACCTTTTCTTGCAATGTTTACAGATAAAAGGTCGATCATAGACATGGGCGCGGCATATGCGCAGATCGTATTTCTTTTTGCAGTACCCAATGCGGCAGGTCTTTGTTTTGAAAAGATTTTTCAGTCGGCAGGGCGCATGAAAACGTCCATGCTTTGTATGCTGATCGGCTGTGTGACCAATATTATCTTAGATCCTTTTATGATATTTGGAATTGGTTTCTTTCCTGAAATGGGGATCCGGGGAGCTGCTATCGCAACCGGGATCGGTCAGATGGCTTCTCTTGTCAGCTATCTGCTGTTTTATTTTTTTAAACCGATTCCGGTAAAGATAAGATGGAAAGATATGAAACCGGAAGCGGAACTTAGCAGGAAAATGTATTCGATCGGCGTCCCGGCAACATTGAGTATTGCGCTGCCGTCCGTACAGGTTTCTGCACTCAACGCGATTCTTGCGGTTTATTCTGCCAGCTATGTACTTGTACTTGGGGCTTATTTTAAATTACAGACATTTTTATATCTGACAGGAAATGGTGTCGTGCAGGGGATGCGTCCTCTGATCGGATATAACTACGGTGCGGGAGAGTCAAAACGTGTCAGAGAAATTTTCCGGTCAGCGCTGGTATTGATCGCGGGGGTCATGGTGATCGGAACGATACTTTGTATGGCAGTGCCGCAGACGCTCATTGGATTGTTTACCAGTAATCCGGAGACGATACAATTTGGAAAAGAGGCGCTTCGTCTGATCAGCATTGGATTTATTGCGTCATCGGTCTCCGTCACGGTATCAGGTGCGTTGGAAGGACTGGGAAAGGGAAAAGAATCGTTGGTAATTTCTGTGCTCAGGTACATAGCAGTTATTTTACCATTGGCATTTATTTTGAGTAAAATATTGGGGGCTGCGGGCGTCTGGCATGCGTTCTGGATCACGGAAGTGGTTGTGGCAGGGATTTCCTATGTGATCTGTAAAAAAGAAATATTTCAGTAATAAAAACACCTGTAATTATATGTTGTTGGGCATGTAATTACAGGTGTTTTTGAAAATAGAATATGCGTGGAGTGTGTAGTCTGTCGTTTGAAATAATGAGTTTAATTTTCTTTTAGTGAATTGTAAAGATCTTCATCTGACCAGTCAGGGTGAGCCTGACATAGAGAATACACTTTGCTGATAAATGTAACGTCCTTGTCAAGCAACTTAGCACAGCTTTGTGCAGGAATATTTTCCTGGAACATGTTGTGGATGATGTGTAATTGCTCAAGACGTTTGCCCTCCGCTAAACCCTCTGCTAAACCCATCGCTAAGCCATCCTCATGTCCATCCGCATAGCTGTCCCTGCGTTCCATCTTAATATACTCATCCATATCGAATTCTTCCAATAACATACCAACGACCTCCGATCTGTGTTTGATAAGAAAATCCTGCAAAATACCGTCCCTGATACATTCCTGTACAGCGGTATCTGCTGCCTGTTCTAATGGAATGCCGGTTCTGACCTTCGAAGAGATTCTGCCAATCAGAATGGAATATTCCTCTAAAGTCCGGCATCGCGCCATCAGTTCCTGATTGTGTCCATAATTAATGTTGTAAACCCGTGCAGTGCACTCTAAGCAGGGGCGGGTGCTGATGGGGCTGGACGTATTTTGCGCAGCGGAGTCAGGGACATCAATATCAGAAACAGGCATATCAGTAGTAACGACTGGCTGTCTGGGTGCAGCATTTGTTGTCAGGTGGTTTGATTCAGCACATATAAACGCATCTGAAAGATGCAGCTCTATGTAATCTTTATTATCTTCCAACGGTTCAACCCCATTATAAAAAATAACAAACTGGGGAAACGGCAGCGAAAGCAGCTTTTTCCCGTAAATGTTCAGGTTATGTTGTTTGATATAGCTTTCATACTGTTTGCCGAAATAGATCAATCCGCGGATCGGCATGTTGGGGTTTAAGGTACTCTGGTGTTCATACAGATTCAGTGTTCCGCGAACAATAAATGACACGTCATTTTTATATCCGAGATAGATTACATCGTCAATCGTATAGAAAATCAGTTCATCTGCATCATCGTAATCTGTCTGATTCAGGGCATTGTATAACTCCATCAAAACTGATTTCTCATTAAAAATCCTGCGGAACAAGGCATCCCGGTACTTCTTCTGCACAAAAACATGTTTTGTGTGACTGCGTTTTCTTTTGTTTTTCCCCATGTAGTTTTCTCCTTTAATTATAAAAAATTTAAGTGTTTTTCACAATAGTTTTCTGAAATAGCTGGCGAAATGCCGGAATGAAAAGAGTGGTATTCAGAAAATGATTCTATGAAAATAAAATTGAATTGCGATAGATGTAGTATAACATAAAAACATCATAATAGACAAGCAGAATGTATCTGGAAAATAGGATGCGTATTGTGGGTGGAAATCATTTGAATCAGAAAAATCAGGTGTGACAGATTTGCAGTTAATTAAACAGAAGGTGTATCAATTTCAACATCTGAGTGAAAGGACAACAGTACATATGCCGGGATATCAAGTGCGTCCGCAATATCCATAAGTGTCTCAAGAGAAACGGAGGTTGGCATGTTAGGGGCTTCGATATTGCTCATGTGGGTACGGCTGATACCGATCGTTTCTGCTAATTTCATCTGGCTGATGCCCTTCAATTTTCGAAAGTAAGCAATATTAAGACCGATCATTTTAAATTCCTGTTCGTGTTTCGATGTCATGGCAAATCTCCTTTCTGATAAGTTTATACATAATATGTCAAACAATAAACAAACTAAAATAATGCTATTGCAAACTACTAGTTTGCATAATATAATAACCATAGTGCAATTTTAAAAAATGAACACAATTATATTACAAACGGAGGAAAAGCATGAGAAAGAGAAAAATGTTAATCGGCGTGTTGACGGCAGCCATGCTGCTTGGAAATGTCAGTCCTGCAATGGTGCAGGGCGCGCAAGCAGCAGATGTGACAGAAGTGCCTGCAGAAACAGAGACGGAAGAATTAGCGACGGAGTCTGCGGTAACGGAAGTGGAGGAGACGACTGAAACTGCGGTAACAGAGACAGAAGAGAACCAGCCGTCGGAAATCGCAGCAACGGAGGCAAATGAGGAACGGCTGACAGAAGAATTAGCGACAGAGGCGGTGCCAACAGAAACGGAAGAAGCAGCAACGGAGATTGAGGTCACAGAAACAGAAGAGGAAGAAACAACCGAGGATGCTTACAAAACAGCAGATGCCAAGGCGGACAAAAATGGATTTATCATTGAGGATGGTGTGCTGACAGGATATACAGGACCTGGCGGGGATATTGTGATCCCGAAAGGAGTAACAAGTATAGGGAATTATGCGTTTGAGGGAAGTGGTTTGAAAAGCGTAGTGATTCCAGCAAGTGTAACTGACTTTGGAGATTATATATTTGAGGATTGTGATGAACTGCAATATGTTACTTTTTCCAATGGGATTACAAAAGTTCAGGTTAAAGAGGGTGGTGTTGGAAGATGGTTTTCAGAATGTAAAAAGTTAAAAAAATTAATTATTCCCAAAAGCTTGGAAAACATGGATTCTCGTATATGTGAGAGAAATGAGTCCCTGGAAGCGATTGAGATAGACAGTGATAACCAGGCATATCAATCGATAGATGGAATTGTGTATGATAAATCGAGGACTAAAGTGTTATATTGTCCTAGAGGATTTAAAGGAGGATTAGTAATTCCAGATGGTGTAACGGGCATAGGAGAGGATGCGTTTGGAGATTGCAGTAAATTAGAGAACATCCGTATCCCAAAGAGTGTAACGAGCATAGGAACGTTTGCGTTTATAGGATGTAGTAAATTAGAGACCATCTGTATCCCAAAGAGTGTAACGAGCATAGGAATGGCTGCGTTTGCGAGTAGCGGTTTGAAAAGTGTGGTAATTCCAGGAAGTGTAGAAAATATAGATGCATATACATTTGAAGGTTGCAAGAAACTAAAAAAAGTAATAATAAAAGACGGAGTAAAAACTATAGGTCTTTTCGCATTTGGAGATTGTACCAGCCTTACGGATATTATAATTCCGGCAAGTGTAACAGATATTGAATTTCAGTTTACGCATTGTAAAGAAACTCCATTCAACGGATGCTGCAATATTACAGTTCACTGCCAGAAAGGTTCTTATGTTGAAAATTATATATATTTTTATTGTTATGGTTTGGGTTATAAGGTTAAAACAGATCTAACAGGAACCAATCAGATAATTATTGCCTCCGATTTCACAAAAAACTATGGCGATGCAGCCTTTTCCATTGATGCTGTGACGAGCGGCGACGGTGAATTATCATATGTTTCTGATAATGAATCGGTTGCAAAGGTGGATGCAAAAGGCAAGGTAACGCTGACGGGGGTGGGAACTGCGCATATTACGATCACCGCATCTGAGACAAAGAATTATTCTGCGGCAAAGAAAGTGATCACGATTACGGTAAAGAAGAAAGATTCTGCCGGAAATACGGATAATAATTCCAGCCTGATCACTGCCAAAAACATTACCAAAACCTACGGCTGCAAAGCATTTTCTCTTGGCGCAAAGAGCAAGAGCGGAGGAAAACTGACGTACAGCGTAGCGGACAAGAAAGTTGCTGCCGTAGATAAAAAAGGAAAAGTAACAGTCAAAGGATATGGACAGACTAAGATCACGATTACGTCGGCTGCAAAAGGAAAATATCCAAAAGCAAAGAAAACGATCACTTTGACAGTAAAACCGGTAAAGACCAGAATCGCATCCGTAAAATCCACAAAATCCAAAAATATGGTTGTGAAGTGGAAAAAAGATACGAAGGCGACAGGCTATGTGATTCAGTATTCTACGGATAAGAAATTCAAGAAGGGTGTTAAGACTGTTACGATCACAAAGAACAAAACAACATCTAAGACAATTGGGAAACTGAAAGGCGGCAAAAACTATTATGTCCGTGTCTGCGCCTATAAGAAATCCAATGGAAAGCAGATCAAGGGAAGTTACAGTGCGGTAAAGAGCATAAAAGTGAAAAAATAACATTACAGAAGGAGGAAAGCACACATGATGTGTGAAAAAGAATTTCAGATCGAGATCATAGAGGCAAGAAAGACACAGAAAGTACGGCAGAGTGTAAGACCAAGCGGGAGATTTGTAAACGGTGGGGATTTTGAATACGATCCTGCGATTACGGAAACGACCAGACAGACTATGTTTTGTTATACCTACCAGTTTTTAAAGCCGGAGGAATGTGTGATCGAATATCAGGGACATACCTACAGGATGCCGGAAAAATTTACAATTGATATTTATGAGTCTGCAAAGAGAAAATTCAATCAAGAATATCTTCATGGTGATCAGAAAAAAGTTTTAGAGGGTGAAAAGGGACACAAATTCGGATTAAAATTGCAGTATGATCCGGCAGAAATTAAAGAAATCCCGGAGAAGAAACAGATTGTATTAAAGGTAACCGTTTTGGCATGGGATGTTCAGACAGATATTGTTATGGAGCAGATTGCGTAAAATAGGCTGTTAATTACCAGATATTAAATACCCCGGCGTTTATGTGAGGATGATCATATAAATGCCAGGGTATTTTTATAATGAGATCTAAATTCCTTTTAATGCATTGTAAATATCTTCATCTGACCAGTCAGGGTGAGCATGGCACAGAGAATATATTTTATTGACAAAATCTGTGTTTTCATTAAGCAGGTCGGCGCAGTTTTCGGCAGGGATGCTTTTTTGAAACATGTTGTGGACGACGTGTAACTGCTCAAGACGTTTGCCCTCGGCTAAGCCATCCTCATGCCCATCCTCATAGCTGTCCCTGCGTTCCATCTTAATATATTCATCCATATCAAATTCTTCCAATAACATACCAACGACCTCCGATCTGTGTTTGATAAGAAAATCCTGCAAAATACCGTCCCTGATACATTCCTGTACAGCGGTATCTGCTGCCTGTTCTAATGGAATGCCGGTTCTGACCTTCGAAGAGATTCTGCCAATCAGAATGGAATATTCCTCTAAAGTCCGGCATCGCGCCATCAGTTCCTGATTGTGTCCATAATTAATGTTGTAAACCCGTGCAGTGCACTCTAAGCAGGGGCGGGTGCTGATGGGGCTGGACGTATTTTGCGCAGCGGAGTCAGGGACATCAATATCAGAAACAGGCATATCAGTAGTAACGACTGGCTGTCTGGGTGCAGCATTTGTTGTCAGGTGGTTTGATTCAGCACATATAAACGCATCTGAAAGATGCAGCTCTATGTAATCTTTATTATCTTCCAACGGTTCAACCCCATTATAAAAAATAACAAACTGGGGAAACGGCAGCGAAAGCAGCTTTTTCCCGTAAATGTTCAGGTTATGTTGTTTGATATAGCTTTCATACTGTTTGCCGAAATAGATCAATCCGCGGATCGGCATGTTGGGGTTTAAGGTACTCTGGTGTTCATACAGATTCAGTGTTCCGCGAACAATAAATGACACGTCATTTTTATATCCGAGATAGATTACATCGTCAATCGTATAGAAAATCAGTTCATCTGCATCATCGTAATCTGTCTGATTCAGGGCATTGTATAACTCCATCAAAACTGATTTCTCATTAAAAATCCTGCGGAACAAGGCATCCCGGTACTTCTTCTGCACAAAAACATGTTTTGTGTGACTGCGTTTTCTTTTGTTTTTCCCCATGTAGTTTTCTCCTTTAATTATAAAAAATTTAAGTGTTTTTCACAATAGTTTTCTGAAATAGCTGGCGAAATGCCGGAATGAAAAGAGTGGTATTCAGAAAATGATTCTATGAAAATAAAATTGAATTGCGCTAGATGTAGTATACATGGGGAAATCATAAATTGCAAGAAGAATCTGCCGTTGTATGGATTCACATAGACAAATCAAAACGAATTGTTTATACTTGATTTATGACAACATCACCCAAAAGAGGAGAAATCAATGATTTTATATTTTGTACGTCACGGAGAGACGGACTGGAATGTAAAAAAGAAAATACAGGGCAAGACAGATGTGCCGTTGAATGAGACAGGAAAGCAGCAGGCAAAAGAGCTTGCGGACATGCTTCTGGATCGGAAAAAGGAAGGGACTCTTCAGGTTGTGCGGGCATATACATCCCCACAGCTTCGGGCAGCACAGACGGCACAGGAGGCGGCGATCGCGCTTGATATTCCATGTATTGCGGCGGATGGTCTGCGGGAAATGGATATGGGCGACTGGGAAGGCAGAAGCTGGGAAAGCATTACGCAGGAAAATGCGAAAGAGTATCAGGACTGGGATGCCAACAGGCGTTATGTCCATACACCGCATGGAGAATGTTACAATGAAGTGCTGAGGCGTGCGCTTGATACACTCGGAATGATCTTAGAACGGGAGACGGAAGATGTGTTGATCGTAACGCACAGTGGCGTACTGATGGCATTGCGGTGTTATATTGCCGGACAGGCATTTGAGGAAATGGGTATCATACGGTATAAGACGAAAAATGCAGAGGTGGTTGAAATTTTTGCGGATGACGTCAAAGACGCGATCGCACGTTTTAAAAAAGGGGAGTAAAACGGTCATGATCGTGCAATCACGGAAAGCAGTGTGAAAAAGCAGCGATTAGTATAAATTAGATTAAAAATATAAAGACTGTCGTAAGAAACAGCTTCCTGGTAAAGAAACAGGACTGATTCTTCCGGCAGTCTTTTTTGCACTTTCTACAATTTTTAAAATGAATTTTTGTGAATGATTTTGACTGATTTTGATTGACTATGACGGAATGGAATCATATAATAAAGCTATCGAAGATGAACGAATTTGAACGGTTGTGAATGAAATTGGAGGAAAATATATGCTGACAGAAGAAAGATTTACAAGAATTTTATCCATACTAGAGAGTATGGGAAGCGTGACCGTTCAGCAGCTTATGACGGAACTGGATGCATCAGAGTCAACGATCCGCAGAGATTTAAATACACTGGATGCAAATGGTCAGCTCATTAAAGTCCATGGCGGTGCAATTTTAAAAAACACCGCATACAGTACCGAGGATGACGAAGTCATGCAGCGTAGAGAACGGAACAAAGGAGCAAAAGAAAAGATTGCGCAATATGCGGCAGGTCTGATCGGACCGGGTGATTTTGTTTATATTGATGCCGGCACGACGACAGATCTGATGATTGATTTTATTACGGCCAGACAGGCAGTGTTTGTGACCAATGCGATCACACATGCAAAAAAACTTGCACAGAAAGGATGTACGGTATATATCCTCGGTGGAGAGTTTAAAGCGATAACTGAGGCGATCGTGGGAGAGGAAGCCGTTTCATCGGTTGAAAAATACAATTTTACAAAGGGATTCTGGGGAGCAAACGGAATCAGTATGCAGCGCGGATTTTCCACACCGGAGCTGAAGGAAGCACTCGTAAAAAAACGCTCCATGGAGAACTGCAGAGAATGTTATATCTTAGCAGATGACAGCAAGTTCAATCAGATATCAAGTGTGACATTTGCTCCGTTTGAGAGTGCAAAGGTCATCACGACAGGTCTTACAAAACCTGCGTACCGTAAATGTAAAAATGTAATTGAAGTATAAAAAATACGAAGACCTGCGGAACAAAAACGCGGGAAAAGCAGAAAGGAGACTGAGAAAATGATTTACACTGTTACATTTAATCCATCACTGGACTACATTGTGACAGTTCCGCATTTCACCTGCGGAATGGTCAACCGGACATCAGAGGAGAAGATTTTTCCGGGTGGAAAAGGAATCAATGTATCCATGGTGTTAAAAAATCTTGGACTGGAGAACACGGCACTTGGATTTTATGCCGGATTTACCGGAAACGAACTGGAGCGTCTGATCAGGGAAAAAGGAATCCGGGCGGATTTTATTCCGGTAAAAGAAGGAATGACAAGGATCAATGTAAAAATGCGTTCCGACGAGGAGAGTGAGATCAACGGACAGGGACCGGCGATATCGGAAGCTGACATCAAAACACTTTATGAAAAACTGGATCGGCTTTCAGATGGAGATGTTTTGGTTATGGCGGGAAGTATCCCGGATGTGATGCCGCAGACCATCTACATGGATATCATGAAATATCTTGCAGATAAGGATTTAAAGATTGTTGTGGATGCGACAAAAGATCTGCTCGTAAATGTATTACAGTATCATCCGTTTTTAATTAAACCGAATAATCATGAGCTTGGTGAGATTTTCGGTGTGAAAATAACAGAAAAAGAAGATGTGATCACTTACGCAAAGAAGATGCAGGAAAAGGGTGCAGGAAATGTCCTCGTTTCCATGGCTGGCGACGGAGCAGTGCTGGTTGCTGAAGATGGCAGCATCTTTCAGGCGGAGGCACCAAAGGGTAAGGTCGTCAATTCGGTTGGCGCCGGGGACTCCATGGTAGCCGGATTTGTAACAGGTTATTTAAAGACGGGAAGCTATAAAGAAGCTTTCCAGATGGGGGTTTGTACTGGAAGTGCATCGGCATTTTCCGAGGAACTGGCAACAGAACCGGAAGTTTTGGCGCTTTTAGATAAAAACAAAGGCATATTTAAGTAGGAGGAGTAAAATCC
>ENA-OPBS01002932-OPBS01002932.1-human-gut-metagenome-genome-assembly--contig:-NODE-2932-length-11173-cov-3.217935_pt1 | contig 11173 bp, 8 predicted proteins | sample MGYA00241074_ERZ501463 | MGnify/ENA primary metagenome ERZ501463 (study PRJEB25962, sample SAMEA2042578) | human gut metagenome | biome: human gut; feature: human-associated habitat; material: faeces...
GTCCTGCCGTGAGAAAAACGCGATCTCCATGTCGACGCCGTATTTGTCGGCCAGATGACGGTAATGCTCTTCACGCGGCCCTTCACCGGCGAGGATCAGGTGGATCTGCTCGCGGTGGGCCGAGCGGCCGATGGCCTTGATGAGGATCTCCTGATTCTTTTCGCTCGACAGGCGGCCGGTCGAGACGATGAGGAACTTGCCTTCCAGTCCCGCCGGGCGCTTGGCCGGGCCGGGCGTGAACATGCTGTTGACGCCGTTGGAGATCACGCGGCCGTTCGTCGGGCCGACGACGGCCTCAAACGTGTCGCGGATGAACTGCGTCGGGTAATGGATGATGTCCGAATACTGATACACCATCTGGTAGCAGGCGCGGTAGACGCCGCGGTTGATCGCATCGAGATCCTTGCACAGAAAGTGCGCCGTGACGTTCTCGGCCTGACAGTGGAAGCTGGAGGTGATGGGCTTGTTGTACGCCTTGGCGATCTTCACCGCCGTGTGCGACAGCTGCAGCACGAACGTCGTGTGCACGACGTCGCAGTCGCGGATCGCATCCTCGAGCAGGGAGCGGTCCGGGCGCGGCAGCGTCACGCCGTTGCGCTCCACGATCGGGTTGAGCAGGTAGAGGTTCAGCTCCGGCACGACGTAAAAGCACTCGTTGCCGGCCTTGTCCTGATCGGCGCAGACCACGCGCACCGTGTGCCCCTGCGCGCGCAGGAAGCGGATGAGGTTCATGCAGGCGATCGTGGTACCATTGTTTTCTTCGCCCAGAATATCACAGACAATCGTGATCGTCATGTTGTCGTATCATTCCTTGTTTTTTGAATTGGCAGGAGCGTCCCGCCGCATGATGCGACATTGCTCATTGTAACCGGAAGAAATGAGAGCCGCATGAAAAATAGAGGATAAAGATCCATTCATTTAAGAATTCAAACAAATCTCACAATATCATATCATACTTTCTCACGTGAGAAAACCTCTCATTTTCCTGAAAATGTGACGGATTTTTTGCAAGGATCGCAAAACGGACGCGCGCCCTCTTGAATTACGTTTTCGAATCGTGTATATTATTTATACCCATGTGTTCATATTTTTTGTTTTAGGAGAGCAAATTATGACAGACTATCAGAAGATGTATCAGGAAAAACTGACGACGCCGGATAAGATTGCCCAGCAGGTGCAGTCCGACTGGCTGCTCGGCATGGATACGGTCGTACACGTGAGCAAAATCCGCAGGCGCGCAGCCGCTGGTCTTGGGCATCACGCCAAACTCGTTGCAGCGCGAATAAATCTCGAGCGGATCGATCGAGCCGTCCTCGACGGTCTCGTCACCAATCGTGACATGCATAGGCACGCGCACGATGCCGTAGCGCTCGCAGAGCTCTGGCGTCACATCCGAACCAGATTCAACCACGATTATGTACTTGCCCATTATTATCACGACCCATCTCGACGTTGGCTTTTTAATATGTGACACACGCCCGCCGTCCTGCTACAGAACGACCCCCAAGCGCCAAAGAGACGCCGCCCTTTGCACATAACAAAGGACAGCGTCTCCCTGGAAAACTCCGTGCTTATCTGAGATTCTACACGGTTTATTAAGGAGTGTTACTTATTCCGCAAACGGTCACTATATGCGGTAAGCGGTAGTTGGCCGCGACAACTGCGACACATTCCGTCCAGCAAATCCAATCGTGCTCCACGCACGGTTAATGCACGAGGCGGTAGAAATTCATCGATGCCGCACCCTCGGCGTGCAGCTCCATCGCCGGAACCGCCGGCGAATAGGTACGGCTCGTAAGTGCCGCCTCGCCGCCATTTGCAAAAATCTCGACCATCGTAGTGTCCGAAAGCGCGCGTAGGTCGCGAAGCTCGCCGAGCTCAATCGACCTCTGGTCGCGCCCATAGCCTTCGTCACCCATATCGAGGGTAAGCATCCCGTCCGTATAACGCACAAAGACACCCTTGCGGATTTCGAGCTCGATCACCTGGGTGCCCTCACAGGAAACCACAAGATCAAACAGGCGGCCCGGCTCCTCAACGGTTTCACCGCCTGTCGCGCGAACGCAGTCGCCGCGCATCCTCTCAATCTCGTGCGCCGGCTGCTGGCAGAGCTTACCATCGCGCATGCTCAGCTCTCGCGGCACCGTCAACGCGCACTGCCACCCGCGCGCCACCGTCGGGTTTTCTGCCGTCGCATCGGGGCAACCCGACCATCCGATCATCAAACGCCGGCCTGCAGCATCCTCAAAGGACTGCGGAGCATAGAAATCAAAACCGGCATCGACCATCGGGGGCATGCCCTGCCCGACGATTTTAAAGCTCGGCGCCTCCCAATCGGCCTCGATGGGGAACCACACGCACTGATGCGGATTGCGGTAACGCCAACCATCGGCAGGCACACCCTGCGGGCAGCAAACGAGAATAAGCTCGCCATCAAGCTCAAACAGATCAGGGCACTCCCACATAAAGCCAAACTTCTCGCCCAGCTCAATGCGCGTCGCATAGCTCCAGACCCCTAAATCACGCGAAGTATAGACAAGCACGCAGCCACGGTCGTCTTTCGTACGAGCGCCCAGAACCATGTAGTAGATACCATCGTGCTCAAGGATCTTGGGGTCGCGCACGTGTGTACCGATATCGTCGGGGTAATCGACTGGTCCAACAGCCATGCGCTTCTCGCCCAATTCGTCGGGATTCTCGGCAACCATATGAATCTGGTTTTGCTCACGGCCCGTCAACACGTAGTCGTAATCATCGCGGTCAAAATGCTTGACGTTGCCGGTATAGAAGTAGTGAATCTTGCCATCACGTACAAAGGCAGAACCAGAATACGCTCCGCTCGAATCCAAATCGGAATCGGGGAACAGCACGGGGCCGTGATTCTCGTACGTCACAAAATCCTTTGTCGTCAGATGGTTCCAAAGCACTGGACCGCCATGCGCAGCATCGAACGGATCGTATTGATGATAGATGTGATACGTATCACCAATCTGAACCAAACCGTTGGGGTCGTTGAGCCAGCCAAGCTCAGGCTCCACATGGAACAGAAGCCTATCGGGGTCGGACGCGATGCGAGCCGCCGTCTCATCCTGTCCGACACGCCACTGCTCATAGTCCGCGCGTGTCACCTTGTTTTTTTGATTTAACATCGCCGTTGACTTTCTCGTCTATGGGGAAGGACGCTCGACTCACACGAGTCGAACGCCCTTCCTCAAATGGACTTATCCTCAGATTACACTGAACGGCTCAACTAGAAGCTAACGTCGAAGCCAGCGCCAGCGCCCTCTTCATCGGTGGTCGGCACGCCCTTTGCCTTGTTGTAGGCAAAGATCAAGACGATCGGCACGATAAAGGCGATGAGATTGCCAGCCACATACCACACGAGGGTCTCGGGCGTGACGATGAGCAGGCCAAGCACGCCGGTCAGACCCTGACCGATAGCGCGCACCTCAAAGAGCTTGACGAAGGCACCGCCGCAGCCTGCACCGATGCATGCGCAGATGAACGGAATGATCGAATAGCGCATGTTTGCAGCAAAGATAGCGGGCTCGGAGATTCCGACCAGCGTCGGGATAAAGGACGACATGCAGATGTTGCGCTCTTTGGAGTGCTTCTTGTGAATGAGGTACATACCGATGGCGCCGCCGCCCTGGGCGATGATGGAAACCGACCAGATGGCCTGGATGTAGTTGAAGCCAGTCGTGGCAACAAGGTTTGCCTCGATACCCTGGATGAACTGATGCGTACCGGTAACGACGAGCGGCTGCAGGAACGCGGCGAAGACAAAGGCACCAAAGACGCCCATCCTGTTGTACAGGATATCGATTACGCCGGCGAGGACGTCACCGATCAGGTTGCCGAGCGGGCCGAACACGGTGAACAGGGCGACGTTAGCAAGAATCAGGGTAACGGTCGGGACAAAGACGAACGAAACGACCTCGGGGATGTACTTCTGGGCAATCTTTTCGACCTTGGCCATAAACCAGGCAGTCAGGATTGCAGGGAATACGCCGCCCTGGAAAGCAACCATGGGAATGGATAGCGGACCAAAGTTCCAATACTCAGCACCCGTCGGGTCCATAACGAACGTGTTGCGGTTCATAAGGCTCGGGTGAACCATGACGATACCGACGAGGATGCCCAGGATCGGGTTACCGCCAAAACGCTTGACCGCGCTGTACATAACCAGGACAGGCAGGTAGTCGAACGTGGTGGCGATAATGGCAAAGAAGCTTGCGAGGTTCTTGAGGAACTCGCTGTGATCGGCGAGGCTGCCTTCCATGCCAAAGAGGCCGTTGGCAACGATCAGCGACTTAAGGCCGATGATGATTGCAGCGCCGACGAAGGCGGGAATGATGGGGATAAAGATGTCCGAGAATACCTTGAGGACCGAGAAGAACTTGCCCTTCTTGTCCGCCTCAGCGCCCTTGACCTCGGAAGCACTGATCTCCTTAACGCCCGTCAGAGCCATAAACTCATCGTAAACCTTGTTGACGGTACCGGTACCGAAGATGATCATGAGCTGGCCGCTGTTGTACAGCACGCCCTTGACGCCATCGATGTTCTCGAGCTCGGCCTTGTTGTATTTGCTCGTATCCTTGAGCACCAGACGCAGACGGGTCACGCAATGCGTGGCGCCCTCGATGTTCTCCAGTCCGCCGACGTTGTCGACGACTTGCTGGGACACTGCCTTGTAGTCCATGTTCCTCTCCATTCCTTTTCTAAATCATAAAACGGTTCGTTGCCGCTACAGAGACGCGATCGTTGCGTTTGCGCACTTGAGCGCACCGTCGGTGACGGTAAGCGCCACACCCTGGCCCTGCTTGTTGCAGAAGCGAGCGTTGAGCGCAACATCATCGACAAAGACGGTCGCGATGTCGTCGTCGACGACCAGACGCACATGGTGAGTGCCCTCGCCCTTAAAGAACAACGGACGCTCGAGGCCCATGTTATTGACCTGGAACCACGGGTACTGGGGAGCCGGCGTGAACTCGAGCTTGCCCTCGCGCAGGTTGGCGCGGAACTCATAGGCAAGACCGGTCTCGGCGTCCTCGGCGAACTTGACCGAGAAGCCGGCAGCGTTACCGCCGAGCTCAATGTCGGCATCGAGCAAGTAGGTGGAGCCGGCATCCGCGGCGAGCACCTGCTCGACCTTGCCCGACTCGCAGGAAAGCTCAAAGGTCTCGACTGCCTTAGCCTCGCCAAAGGCGCCAAGCATGCTGTCGGGGAGCTTGGTGCCGAGCGTTCCGTCGGCACGCTGAACGATCTCGAGGGGCATAAAGGTGCCACCCCATAGGTAAGAGCTGGGGTCGCCGCCCTCGTCACGCGTAGGAACCCAACCAAAGAGAACGCGACGCTCGCCATCGAATGCGGTGCGAGCGGCGTAGTACGCGCGGCCGTCGAAGGAGTCGTCAGCGGGGGTAATCCAAGGACCGTTGATGGACTTGGACATGCGGTAACGGGTCTTGTTGCCGTCGCTGTACTCGGAAAAGACGAGATACCACCAGTCGCCCATCTTAAAGAGATCAGGCATCTCAAACATGGTGTACAGGCCCGGGTTCCACCAGTCGCCCTGGAACTCCCAGTTGGTCAGATCCTTGGAGGTGAACTTGACCAGGCGGCCGGTCATCAGACGCTTGTCCTCGCCCACACGCGTGCCGAGGATGAGCATGTACTCTTCGTTCTCCTCATCCCAAAGCACAAAGGGATCGCGCCAGTTGCGGTCATCGTAACCCTCCTGGGGCGGAAGCAGCGTCTCGGCGATGTTCTTCTCCCACTTGACGGCGTCGTCGCTCGTTGCATGAAGAAGAACCTGCTTCATCAAACGTGCGCGGACCTTATCGCGATTGCAACCAGTGTAGAGCGCATGGTACTTGTCGCCCACCTTAAACACCGTGCCGGCATAAATGTACTGGTCGACTTCCTCGTCGCCGCCGCGCTCAAGGCTCTCGCCAAAGTCCTTGTAGTTGACGAAATCCTTGGTCGTAGCGAGTGCCCAGCCAAACGGCTCTCCGAAAGGTTCGGGGTTACGCGTGTCACGCTGATGATAGAGATAGAACGTGCCGTCCTCGCCGTACGGCATGATGTCGCCTACCCAAATTCCCTCAGGCTGGTAATACACCTTGTGCATCCGAGACTTCCTTTCCACGACATACTAACTCGGTACAATGGCAAGATATGTCAATCGTTTTCATATGTCAAACGTTTTCACACCAATGCGTCTTTTCGCAGTTCCAGTCGTCGGCAAACGGTTGACATATGCCGGTGAACGGTCATCAGAGGCGTTTGAGGAATTCTTTTGGCACGGGATGAACTACGCGGTTTTGCCCTCAATGAGTTCAACGGGGAGCTTGATATTCGATTCGGGATTATCGCCGTTAATAAGAGCGATGATGGATTGCGCCGCGAGCTCTCCGATGCGATCGATATCTTGACGTACGGTTGTTAAGTCAGGCATAAACGTCATAGTTCGGCGGGCACCATCCGCGCCCACGACCTTAATATCGTCTGGAGCGCTCAAGCCGCGCTGCTTCATCACGTTGAGACAGATGGCCGCCATCGTATCGTCTCCCGCAAAGATGCCGTCAATATCGGGGTTCTCATCGAGGATCTTCGCAACGACCGCGCCCTTTTCGTCGTCGGGCTTAACGAACTCAACCTCACGGACAAGCGCGGACAAACCGGCCTGCTCAACAACATCGAGGTAGGCATCGGTACGCTTATTGGCAGGCATGCGCATGCGGCTATTGCTGCGCAGGCACAGGATACGCCTGCAGCCATCATCAATCAGACGGCGCGTGGCGAGCTCGCCAATGCCATAGCTGTCACTTGCAATCTGGACAGAGCCCTCGCCAAGATCGCAGTCGATGCCAACCAGGCTCAAGCCCATCTCGGCATATGCCTCGGCACCGATATTGAGGGAGTTGACGATGACGCCGTCGACCATATTGCGGCGGAGCATGTCAATATAGGAACGCTCAAGATCGGGTCGATTGGCGCTGTTGCACAGCAACATCTTAAAGCCGTTTTCCGCCAACGTGCGCTCGACCGCCTGCACAACCTGAGCATGGAACGGGCTGCTCACAAAGGGAACGATCATGCCGATAAGGTTCAGGCGACCGTTGAGCATGGCACGGGCGATATCGTTGGGCGTATAGTTGATGCGCTCCATCGCGGCATGGACCTTATCGCGGGTTTCTTGGCTAATATAGCCGCGATTATTAAGCACGCGAGATACCGTAGTGGGCGAAACCCCCGCCACCGCTGCAACTTCCTTGATGCCAGGCTTAGCCGTATCCTTAGAACGGGCACTCTCGTGAGCCATAGCACCCTCCCCCATCAACATGTCATACGTTTACATACGAACAAAGCATACCCCAACAACAGCGGGAAGACGGTAACAGTACAAGTAAGTAAACGACTCATCCAAATAATTAGGAGAGTTTCGCCTAAAGGGTGACTACACAGGACCCCGCCGGGGCTGCTTGGGCTATCTCCCAAAATATTCCGCAGGACGCAAGAAGCCCTCGCCGCACGAAGTGCGCAGCGGAGGTTCTTTCATGTCCGAGGACGCGCCGGAAAGGAAGGTCGCCCTCGGGCCGGACATATCCGTAAGACAAATTACGCGACGGTGTAAACCCAGTTGTGCTTGTCCTCGACAGCACCAGACTGGATACCAGTCAGGGTCTCGCGGAGCTTCTTCATCACAGGGCCGATCTCGGTGTAGCCAGCCGGGAAGGTCACGGTCTCGTCGGCGCCGTAAACCTTGTTGTCGATCTCGCCAACCGGGGAGATGACGGCAGCGGTGCCGCACAGGCCGCACTCGACAAAGGTACCGGCCTTGACCTCGGCCCACTCGACGGGGCGCTGGTCAACGGTCATGCCCAGGTCCTGAGCAACCTGAACGAGCGAACGACGGGTGATGGAAGGCAGGATGGAGTCGGTGTGCGACTGCGGAACGACGAGCGTACCGTCCTCCTTCACGAACAGGACGTTGGCGCCGCCGGTCTCCTCGACATAGGTGCGGGACTCGGAGTCGAGATACAGGTTCTCGGCATAGCCCTCGCGATGGGCCTCCATCGTGGGCTTGAGGGACATGGCGTAGTTCAGGCCGGCCTTGATATTGCCGGTGCCGTGCGGTGCGGCACGGTCGTACTCGGAAACGCGCAGCTTAACGGGCTTAAGGCCACCCTTAAAGTACGGACCGACCGGGGTCACGAGAATGCGGAACGTGTACTCAGGAGCGGGAGCCACGCCAATCACGTCACCGGAGCCGATCATAAACGGACGCACGTACAGGGTCGCACCGGAACCGAAGGGCGGAACCCAGGCGGCGTTTGCAGAAACGACCTGCTTGACAGCCTCGACGAACTTGTCCTTGGGGAACGGGGGCATCTCGAGGCGCTGGGCAGAGTTATACATACGCTCGGCGTTCATGTCGGGACGGAAGCAGACGATGCTGCCGTCCTCGGCGGTGTAGGCCTTCAGGCCCTCAAAGACCTCCTGGCAGTAATGGAAGATGCCGCCGCACTCGGAGACATGCAGGGTGTGGTCGGTGGTCAGGCCGCCCTCGTCCCACTCGCCGTCCTTCCAATGGGCCTCGTAGCTGTAATCGGTCTTCATGTAGCCAAAGCCGAGGCTACCCCAATCGATATCCTTCTTCTCGACAGTCATATGTCGCTCCTTACATACACAGTTGCATACTCGCGAACCCGCACGCAAGGACCGAGGCCGACCGCGTCGCAACGTCGCACGCCCGGAGCGTAGAGCCGGACGGGACACGCGAACAGCATCAAAACCGATGGCACGTCGATTCGCATGCACGAGATTGTACTCCCCGTACGCGTCTGATAAAACGCTTTTCTTTAACTAAGTAAAGTATTTTCATTTGACCGAAGCAAAAAGGCCCGCCACCGTAAGCGGTGACGGGCCTCAACTGTACGGTCTGCGCGCTGGCTCGAGCTAGGCGTTCTATTTACCCAGCTTGGCCTTAACCAGACCGACCACGGTCGGGATGATCGACACGGCAACGATGCCGATAATCAGCAGCTCAAAGTGCTCCTGCACAAAGGGAATGCCGCCAAAGAAGTAGCCCAGCAGCGTAAAGACCGTCGACCAGGTAATGCCGCCCAGCACGTTAAAGACGACAAAGTTGCGCCAGTGCATGCCGCCCATGCCGGCGATAAAGGGCACAAAGGTGCGGATAAACGGGAAGAAGCGGCCGAGGAAAATGGCCAGGTGGCCCCACTTGTCCAAGAAGTCCTCGGACTTTTTAATGCGCTCGGGCGTCATGGCCTTGACCTTACCCGAAGCGATGATCTTGCGGCCAAAGAAGTGACCGATCATAAAGTTGCACTGATCGCCCAAGATGGCAGCAGCCCATGCGACGGCCAGCAAAGCCACGATGTTAAAGCCACCGTTGTGGGCAAAGAAGCCCGAAGCAAACAGCAGCGAATCACCGGGAAGGAACGGGAAGAACACCACGCCCGTCTCGATAAAGATGATCAGGAACACGCAGCCGTAGGCCATAAGCGGGCCGGCGGCGATCCAGCTGGCAATCGCGGTGCGCGGGTCTTTGAGCAGCTCGGCGATAAAATTAATGAAACCCATGAAGTAAAACCTCTCAGTTGTGGGCGCGGATACGTCCAAGTTGACCAGTATACGGTTGCGGCGTCCCCTCGTGCGCAACCCCACAAAAGCATGACTCCATTACCAGCAAGTTTGCATAACTGACACCTGTCGCGCAATGCCGCCAAGATTGTCCTTCCTAATCCCTAGCGAATCGCTATACTTTATTGAATCGCATTGCCATGGCGCTAAGGGAGGGCGGCCGGTGAGCTTTATCAATACCATTCGCGAGGACATCAAGACCGTCCAAGCGCAGGACCCCGCCGCGCAAAACGGTCTGGTCATCTTCCTTTCCTATCCTGGCCTGCACGCCAAGTGGAACCACGTGCCCGAGCACTGGCTCTGGGAGCACGGTCATCGCTCGCTCGCCCGCGTGCTCTCGCAAATCACCCGTCACATCACCGGCGTCGAGATTCATCCCGCCGCACAGATCGGCAAGCATTTCTTTATCGACCACGCCATGGGCGTCGTCATCGGCGAGACCACCATTGTGGGCGACAACTGTGTGCTCTACCAGGGCGTCACGCTCGGCGGCACCGGCAACGAGACCGGCAAGCGCCACCCCACCCTAGGCAACAACGTCACCGTGGGCACGGGCGCCAAGGTGCTCGGCAACATCCGCATCGGCAACAACGTCAAAATCGGCGGCAACTCGGTCGTCGTTAAAGACGTGCCCGACAACTGCACCGTCGTGGGCGTGCCGGGACGCATCATCAAGCGCAACGGCTGCCGCGTGTTCGAGGAGAGTTTCGACGCCAAGCAGCATCGCGAGTACATGCCCGATGACGCCGCCGAGCAGAGTGCCCTCAACCGCCAGGGCATCACCGAGAATGCCCGCCGCGTCAAGGAACTCGAGCGAGAGGTGGCCGAGCTCAAAGCCCTCGTCGCCAAGCTCGTGGACGAGCGCTAGGAACGCAAGCGGCACAAAACGACATCGGCATCAACGCAAGAAGGCGCGCCAGGGAATTCATCCCCGGCGCGCCTTTGCGTTGATGCGACATGTGGGACTGTCCCTTTGTCACATTATGCGAACTGGCTCAGATAGAGGTCGGCGTAGGCACCCTCGGCAGCCAGCAGCTCCTTATGCGTGCCCTGCTCGATAATGTTGCCGTGATCCATGACCAAGATCAGGTCGGCATCCACAATCGTCGACAGGCGGTGTGCGATCACAAAGCTCGTGCGCCCGCGCATAAGCGCATCCATGGCACGACCGATGGCAAGCTCGGTACGCGTGTCCACGCTTGAGGTCGCCTCGTCCAGGATGAGAATCGCCGGGTTGTTGAGCAGCACGCGTGCGATGGTCAGCAGCTGACGCTGGCCCTGGCTGATGCTTTCGGCATCGTTGGCCACGCGCGTGTCGTAGCCCTGCGGCATGGTGCGCACAAAGAAGTCGACCTGCGCGGCGCGCGCAGCCGCCACGATCTCGTCGCGCGTCGCCTCGGGACAGCCGTAGGCGATGTTTTCGGCAATCGTGCCATCGAACAGCCAGGCGTCCTGCAGCACCATGCCAAACTGCTGCCGTAGCTCGCCGCGGTCCATGCGGCTC
>ENA-OPBS01002945-OPBS01002945.1-human-gut-metagenome-genome-assembly--contig:-NODE-2945-length-11140-cov-2.306901_pt1 | contig 11140 bp, 13 predicted proteins | sample MGYA00241074_ERZ501463 | MGnify/ENA primary metagenome ERZ501463 (study PRJEB25962, sample SAMEA2042578) | human gut metagenome | biome: human gut; feature: human-associated habitat; material: faeces...
GGGACGGGCAGATCTTCCTGGAACTGAGCCGGGGCGGGATGGACCGGCGGGCGTTCTTCGCCCAAATCATCCGGGTAGTGTCCCAACTGGGAGGAGAGATGGAAGATGTTCTCTAAGCTGGCCCTGCGGAACGTCCGCCGCTCCTTTCGGGAATACGGGGGGTATCTGCTCACCCTCACCTTTGGCGTGTGTCTGTTTGTTATGAAAACCTTCCCCCAGAAGGGCGCAACGACCCAGCCCGCCCAGAGGGCAGACTAAAGGACAGTATAAGTTGTTGGTTCAGGCGGAACCGGGCAGGGCATCAGGTTCCCAGCCCAGTGCTTTCAGGCGTTTCAGGTAACCATGTATTTTTCTGTCCCTATTAAAAGAATCGTAATAGTCAGAGCCCAAATCACGAAATGGCACGTTGTTTCTAAGCATGTGGTATATGGCGATTAACATGGAATGAGCGACTGCAAGTGTAGCACGGTTCTTGCCTCGCCTTGCTGCGATCCGCTGGTATTGCGCCGAGAAATAAGACCCTTTTACAGAACGTGCAGATTTTGCGCATTGGGTCAAAATCGTCTTGAGCGGCTTGTTTCCTTTTGTCGTTTTTCCGTGCTTTCGCCGTCCCGCGCTCTGGCAGTTGCCAGGACAAACCCCAGCCCAGGAACAAAGATGGGCAGCACTGGGAAATCTGCTCATATCCAGACCAATTTCCGCCAGAATCACCTCGGCGCTGCGCCGGGCGATGCCAGGAATATCGCAAAGAGCAGTAATTGCCGCTTCATATTCATCCATGTAATCCTGAACTAGTTTGTCCAAGTCGGCAATACGTCTATTCAAATCGTCGATATGGTCTATGACCTGTGCCAGCAGCTTTCTTTGAAGCGGTGTAGTGATTCCCTCAATGGCCGTCACAAGTTGTCCCAGCTTGGAGCGCATCCGCCCGTGGATCATCTTGGATATTTCCTCCTCACTGGTTGGGACATCATCTTCAATGATCTTTTCCAACAGCTTTCTGGCACGTTGATGTCTTTGACCACAGAGTCCAATTTGATGTTGGCGCCTTCCAGAATCTTTTGTAGACGGTTGGTTTCTCTGCACCGTTCCTCTGTCAGGCTTTTTCGGTAACGGGTAATTTCACGTAGCTCCCGCTGTTCCCGGCTGGGGATATAACTTGCTTTCAGCAGTCCGTGGCGGAGCAGATCCGCGATCCATTCTGCGTCTTTCACATCTGTCTTACGTCCGGGCAGTGCTTTCATGTGCGCCGCATTGACAACTATGGCATCCAAATCCATCAGCTCAAACAGGTTATACAGTGGTTTCCAAAATACGCCCGTGCTTTCCATGGCAATTATTTCACAGCCTGATTCTGTGAGCCAGGTTGCCAAAGACTTGATTTCGCTGGTCGTTGTGCCGAATTCACGCAGGCTCTGCTCTCCGCCCTGATTCAAACAGGCCACGATGATCTTCTTATGCACATCAATCCCACAACAACACCGATAGACAACTTCCATAGCCCTACACTCCCACAAAAGTTGTCACGGCGCGCTCTCCTAAAAGCGATTATTTTGCTATACGTCCTTTACTGCCGTTTGGCTGGGACAATTTGTGGTTCAACAGGAGAGCAAAACCAGTTTTATGCGCGCGCTCATAGCGGCAAAAAAAGCCGATCTTGTGCCGTGCATCTATATTTTACCATGCTGTCCTGCCTGCTGCACCTGGTTTTCATTCATCGTGGTGCAAGCATGTAATGCGGCATGAAGTTTTATGCCCTTTTTCAAAAACAACAGATTGGAGGTGCGCTTTTGAAAAGAATTTTTGCCTTCTTTTTAAGCCTTTTGCTTATTCTGGGCATCTGTCCCATGAGCGCCCTGGCCGATACCGGAGGCAGCGGGAATGTGGACGGCGGTGGCGGTAGCATGGGACAGGGAACTTCGCAGAACTCATGGAATCCGGGCATGGATGGAGTAAGAGTTACCGTGATTTACTCCGAAACACAGAAACCGGCATCCGCTTCTATTGACTTAACAAGCAAGACACCCGCAATTAAAATCCATTTTGGCAAGGTTTCAAAAATCCAATATAGGGACGGAAGCTCTATCTCTCCGACAACAAGTAGCTATGTTTATTACAATCCTGCGATTACAATGCCGAGGATCATCAGCACCGGCAGTAGCAAGGCGAGTATTGAAGCAATCAAGAAATATTTTTGTGATGAAATCATTGTCCGTTATATCGCAGAGCTTACGGGTATTTCTTATGACGATTTGATAACAGAAAAGTATAAATTGCTTTTGGAGCCAATCGCCTACTTCAAGCACAATGGGGTCATGTACGCCATGACCGCCCATGAAGCGGCCCTCTACGACAACCAGACGGGCGGCGCCCTGCGCAGGACCATGACGAGCCTGACCCATAAAAACCTCCCGCTGGCGATGTACCTTGAATATTCGGATTTGGGCTTTGCGGCCTATTCCGGCCCCACGAACAAAACCTGTTCCAATGATACTATCATCGCCTACCTGGGCATGGGCATTGTCCGGTTTGAGGAACAGCCCCCGGAACAGCCGGAACCAACCGACTATGACTACGAATACCGGGTCAACACCGAGGTTATCACTGCGGTGGATGTAAGCGGCGGCCAAAGCGACCCGGATAACCCTGCCCGTGTGACCTTTACCATCGATGGCCGGGACTATCATGTGGACAATGTCTATTATCCGGAGGGGGATTCCCAGCTGGCATGGGTGCGCTGGACGACACCGGACACTCCCCAGGATATGGTCATCACGGTCCGAGTGTCCGGCCCCGGAAACGCACATGGGACGATCAACTGCAAAATCGTAGACCTGGACCAGAACCCCCCTCCCAATCCAGTGGCAGATGACCGGAACGACTCCTTCACTCCTTCATCCATCCCCAGCCGGGAGCAAAAGACCTCCAACTACTGGACGATTTGGCGTCCCTGGTGGTATGAGTATTGGGTATGGCATGGGGATGATGAGGATGGCTATTGGTGTGATCACGGCTGGTGGGAGTTTGATCTGGACCGTTATAGTGCCAGCCTTTCCGCCACCATGCGCATCACACCAGACAATAAGAATCCCACTGCTGGCAGCCGAAGCATGAAATCAGGATACGGGGTCAATCAGCTGGTCACTACCGATGTGAGCAGCACCCAGAGTTCAGCCACCACTCCGGCCCAGAATGCAGTCAGCTACTTCTCTGAGTTCAACTATGAGATGTTCTGGAGATTGCTGGAGCAGATGGGCGGCGGCTACAATACCCGATTTGAGTTTCAGAAAAACGAGTACAGTACCTACCGGGGCCGCACACATTTTACCCCTATCTGGTATCCGAATGGCTCGTATACTGTGAACACCTGGCTCATCGACTGCTGGACGCCAGCCGGAATGCTGTCCATGAACCTAAGCGACTCACTCACGATCCGGGGCAGTCTCTGGGATGACTGGCACATTGCCCCGCTGGAACCGTAACAGACCGAGATAAATCACTGAAAAGACAGGCCGTGGGATCTCCTTCTTGCCGCCTGCATAGAAATCAAGCCGCGGGGACGATCTCTGCGGTTCTTTCTTTTCGCAAAAAGAAAGGCGGTTTATATGAAAAAGTGCAAGAAACTCCTTGGCTTTCTCCTGACTATTCTCCTGCTGACCTGCCTGTTCAGCACCACGGCCCTTGCTGCGGGAACCGGTGATGTAGCGGGAGCCATCGAGGGAACCTGGTCGGATGCCTCTGAGCAGATCAAGCAGGTGGTAGACAATGTGGTTTTCCCGGTCATCGACCTGATCCTGGCTGTATTCTTCTTTGGAAAGCTGGGAATGGCTTATTTTGATTACCGCAAGCATGGCCAGTTTGAATGGACAGCTCCCGCCATTCTCTTTGCCTGTCTTGTGTTTACACTGACTGCTCCGCTGTATATCTGGACGATTCTGGGGATGTAAGCTGAACCTTGGCCGGAAAACTCAATATAGACCTTGACAGTGCGAAAGGAGTGTGCGTCAATGAACTTTTTTGAGCAGGAGCTGCGGAAAATCATAGGCCAGTCCACTGCGGCCGCTGATGCTTCCTATGTGGGACGGTCCTGTTTTGTCAGGCTCAACCCTGACCTGCGGGCAAAGCTGACCTTTATCACTATGGGGATCGCCTCTCACTATGAGGCACTGAAGATGACGATCCTCAACCGGAAAGAGGGAGAGGTGGACAATACAGTCCTCCGGTTCTCTGACTTGCTGGGAAAAAAGCAGGTGATGAACCCCAACTTCAAAAGCGGGATCTTCCCTTATATCTGGGATGACCACGGCAGCCCCATGTGGTATGTCTACCAGCTGAAACAGGAGGACTACCAGCTGCTTGCGGAAAGTGTGGATGAATACCTGCAGGTGTTCCAGCCCCCAAACTTTGCAGAGCACCCCGGACAGCAGATGTACTAATCAGCCAGAAAGGAAAATCATCACAGGGCCGAGCTGGACACATGGCCCTGCTTTTCTTTTGGCCATTGATAGAAATGCAGCTTGCCTTCAACTGAAAGGGGTGAGAAAACCAGATGTTTATATGGGATTTTGTGCTGGGCGACATTATGGATCAGTTCATCGACTGGGTCTATGCCCAGCTTGTAGGCTTCTTTGGGAATTTTTTCTCCCAAATGGGCAATATGGGCGTTGAACTGTTTGAAATGAGCTGGGTACAGTCCATCGTCCTCTTTTTTTCTTATCTGGCCTGGGCGCTTTATGCCGTGGGGCTGGTGGTGGCTGTATTCGAGTGCGGTATTGAGTATCAGACCGGCCGGGCCAGCGTAAAGGACACTGCTCTGGGCGCTATCAAAGGCTTTATAGCTGTTGGCAGCTTTACACTTGTTCCGGTGGAACTGTATAAGCTGGCGGTCGACCTACAGGCCGGTCTCACCAACGGCATTACAGGATATGGGAGCATCGATGCCCTTGCAACGGGGATCACGGATGCCCTGAGTGCCGGAACTGTTGGCAGTATCGATGCCTCCGGTGTCTTCGGTGGGCTGACCTCTGTGATTACCAGCCCCATCATGGCTCTGTTTTTGATCATCATGATGGGGTATGCCATCGTCAAATGCTTTTTCAGTAACTTAAAGCGCGGCGGTATCCTGCTGATCCAAATTGCTGTGGGATCGCTCTATATGTTTTCCATCCCCCGCGGATACACGGATGGGTTTATACAGTGGTGCAAACAAATCATCGGTTTGTGCCTGACCACCTTCCTGCAGGCAACGATTCTGACCGCCGGCCTGTTGGTGCTGAAAGACCACGCCCTGCTGGGACTTGGCCTCATGCTCTCAGCCGGCGAGGTTCCAAGGATCTGCGGAGCCTTTGGCCTGGATACCTCTACCCGCGCCAATATTATGTCGGCCGTTTACGCAGCGCAGACAGCAATCAATACCACCCGCACAGTGATCCAAACTGTAGCGGCCAAGTAGTCAAGTGCAGCCTCACAATTCAGAAAAGGAGAACCACATGAAAAGCAAGACATTGGAAACAAGTTTGGAACCCGGCGCCGTTCAGACATCCACCTTTAAAAAAAGCTAACTCTTGGGAGCCTCTTCGATGGGATCGGCGGGTTTCCCCTGGCTGGCCTTCACAACGGCATTGAGCCGGTATGGGCCAGTGAAATCGAAGCATTTCCCATTGAGGTGACCAGGGAACGGTTTCCCGGTATGCTCCATGTCGGGGACATCACAAAACTGAACGGCAATGAACTGCCCCCGGTGGATATCATCACCGGGGGTTCGCCATGTCAGGACCTGTCAGTCGCCGGCGCCAGAGCCGGCCTTGCCGGGGAACGCTCCGGGCTATTCATGGAGCAGGTCCGCATAGTGAAAGAAATGAGGGATGCAGATGAGCGACGCGGTAGAGCAGCTCACGCTGTTCGACCTCGATACATGGTCTGGGAAAATGTGCCCGGAGCCTTCAGTTCCGCGGGAGGCGAAGACTTCCGGGTTGTCCTGGAGGAAATTGTCCGAATTAAAGCTCGTACCGGTGCAGTGCCTCGACCTGACTCCGGGCGTTGGGAATCTGCTGGGGCAATCATACTGGGAGATCAATTCTCACTGGCTTGGCGAGTTATGGACGCTCAATACTGGGGTGTCGCCCAGCGCCGCAAAAGAATCTTCCTTGTCGCAGATTTTGCAGGGCGAAGTGCCCCACAAATATTATTTGAGCAGGACCGCCTGCTTGGGGATCCTGCGCAGAGCCAAGGCGAGAGGCAAAGAACTTCCGCCGCAGCTCAAGAGAGCATTAGAGATTCAAGCGGAAGCAGGGCAGAAAGAATAGATGGATCTGAGGTTTTCGCTTTCCACATCAATCAGCGGGAGGAAACCATTGATCTCAAAGGAGTATCCGGCGCATTGATGGCCACGACCAATATGCAGATGCAGACTTTTCTCGCTGAACCGATGGCCTTCGCTGCAAACCAGAGGGATGAGGTACGGGATCTGCACGATGTGGCCGCCGCCCTCGGCGCCCAGCCCGGAATGAAACAGCAGACCTTTGTGGCTGGAATCGTCAGTAAAGGAAACGGCGATTGCTTTCTGACTCCCGATTGCCACACCGCACTGACTGCCGGCGGAGGGCATGCCGGACAAGGATATCCATGTATTTTTGCTGCTGGATTTTCTGCTGGCCAGGGTGCGGAAGCTGGTGGGATCGGCTATCAGGCAGAATGCGCTCCTACCCTGAAAGCCTCTGAAAGCGGCTCCAATATGGTGCCTTCCGTCCTATGCCTCAATGATCAGGGGGGCAGTGTGATGGACTGCAGTGAAGATGTGGCCGGTACGCTCCGGTCGCAGGAGCATGGGCATCAGCCGTTGGTATTAGCCACCCAGCAGGGTGGCGCAGAGATAGAGGTTGACCTCTGTCCGGCCATTACTGCTGCGGCAGGCACAAGCGGTAATAATCAACCTGTTCTCTTTGAAAACCACGGCATCGACTCCCGCTATACCGGACCGCACCCGGTTGCTCCCACCATGTCTGCCAGGTATGGGACCGGCGGAAACAACCTGCCATTGATTGCCCATGAACACACGGTATTCAGCCGCCAGCGAGTGGATGTCTTTCATCCGGACGAGGTGGTCAGCACCCAGAGCGCCCGGCAGCACAAGGATGCTACGGACCTTGTTATGGAAGTAGCCGGATTGGACTGCAGAAACGGCAATGAAAACGGGGATATCTGCGGTACGCTCCAGCATGGCACCAGCGGGAACTCTCTCAATTCCATTCATCCGGTACGCACCGGTCAGCTCATCCGCCGCCTGACGCCGATGGAGTGTGAGCGGCTCCAGGGCTTCCCAGATGGCTGGACCGATCTTCCGGGTGCGTCGGATTCAGCCCGATATAAAGCGTTGGGCAATAGTGTTGCGATCCCTTGTGTGGACTTTGTCCTGCGGGGGATCGCCTATTTTTTGAAGAAGTAATTGCTTGCGGATGAACGCATGGACCTCCTATATTTTCCGCTGGTCCATGCCGTAATCCCTCTCTGCTTCAATCCACCCGCATTGTAAATTCAAAAAAGGAGATCGGAGATCATGGAGAAACTCAAAAATCTATGCGGCCAGATCCCAGAGGAGCTGCACAACAAGGTGCGGACAGAGCAGGAGTCCCTTGGGCTGACGCTGGGCAAGTATTTGGAGCAGGTATTGACCGCACACTTTGCCGCTCCTGCCCCCGCCGTCCGCGGAGGCGACAGGACGCTGGCCTTCCAGGTGCCGGAGGTCCTTTTCCAGCGGGTCAAGCAGTATCTGGAGGCCCACAAGCCCCTCTCTCAAAAGGCATTTGTAGTGGGCCTGCTTGAAAATGCCCTAATCAAATGGGAGCGCGGCGAGGAAATCTCTTCCGGCATGAACACCATTGGAAAGGGCGAAAAGGAGCGCACATTGGCTGTGGTGGTTCCCTGTGAACTCTTTGAACGAGTAAAGGGCTGCCTTGCAGCCCACGGCTCCATGTCGCAGAGGGATTTTGTCCTTGGCTTGATCGAGCAGGAAGTAAGCGGATGGGAAAACCAGCAGGCTGTGGAGCAAGATGCGGTAATTCCGCAGGAAGAAACAGATGAAGCCCTTTCCAATGTGGGTGTTGTTCAGCAGATCTCTGAGGATGAGCCGTTGACCGAAGATTTGGAGGAGGAGTCCTCTGGCTTCTCTATGGTTATGATGTGATCGGTGGAGGTGTGAGCTTGTATATTTACCCTGACAATCTGAAATCCAAGGCCACGCTGTGGCTGTGGGAGCTGCGGGACATCGGCATTGTGGGGATTGGGTGCCTTATTTCTGTCTTCGCCCTTGCACAGCTTGGCTTCATCCTGCCAATCGTGTTCACGGCGGCTTATGCATTTCTCTCTATCCGCATTGAGGATACCAGCATCCTTGATTTTATCCGTTATGCGCTCCAGTTTTTCGTCCTGCGGCAGCAGACCTATGACTGGGGGATGCGCATCGAAGCGAGGTGAATGAACAATGAGCAGGAAAAAGAAAAATGCCGCACAGCAGCGGCAGACCAGCCGGGAGCTGATTGATATCCAGAAAATCACAGAGTATGGACTGCTCACCAGTCATGGAGAGCTGGTGTTTTTCAGTATAGAACCTACCAACCTCTCCGTCCACTCCCCGGAATCCATCGGCAGCCGGATCTATGCCCTGATGACTGTCCTCAAGGGGATGGCGGAAATTGAAATGCTGGCTCTCAATTCCAAGGAAAGTTTTGAGGATAATAAGCGCCACTACCGCCAGCTTCAGGAGCAGGAGCAGCTTCCAGTCATCCGCAGGCTGCTGGAGAGAGATATGATGGGGCTTGACCGGCTGCAGGTACAGATGGCAACTGCCCGAGAGTTTTTTGTCATCGTCCGGCTTAAAAATGAGAAGGATTCGGATATCCAGTCCTACCTCTCTCGACTCCAGAAAAATCTGGAGGATCAAGGCTTTAAGACGCGGCTGTCCAGCCCGGAGGAGCGCAAACGGATGCTTGGGGTCTATCTGGAGCAGAATGCGACTACCGAAAAATATGAGGATTACGACGGGGAACGCTGGGTCATCTTCAATGACTAAAGCACCCCGTTAACCAGACAAAATGGCCGTCAGGAGATATCTCCGGGCCATCTTTCATACCACGAATACCTCCTGTCGGCCGGACAGGAGGTATCACAGTTTTGGCAAAGAGCAGAAAGAATCATTTTGCGCAGACGCCTGCAGATGCGAAGATCAAAGATTTTCTTGATATGGTGTCCCCCTCGGTCATCCAGTTCAATGTGGACCATTACCTGTGCGGGAACACTTACCGATGCGTCTGGGCGCTGCGGGAATATCCTACCGCCACGGATGAGCAGGCCATCCTGCGGCATCTGGGAGAAAAGGATGGCGTCACCCTCCGCATCTACACCCGGCAGGTCACCCCGGCTGAGGAAAAGCGCATCATTCAAAATGCGGCCAACAAGAACCGCATGAACAGCTCCAACACCAACGACCTGCAGCAGACGGTCACCGCCGAGAGCAACCTGCAGGATGTGGCGACCCTGGTGGCCACCATGCACCGCAACCGTGAGCCTCTGCTCCACTGCGCCGTGTACATCGAGCTGACCGCATCCGACTACAACAGCCTCAAGCTGCTCCAGACCGATGTGCTGACGGAACTGGTGCGGAGCAAGCTGAATGTAGATAAGCTCCTGCTCCGTCAGCAGCAGGGCTTCCGCTGCGTCAATCCCTGCGGCCACAACACATTCGGCATCCAGTTTGAACGAGTGCTGCCCGCCTCCAGCGTGGCGAATCTCTATCCCTTCAACTACTCCGGCAAGCTGGACTCCAAAGGCTTCTACGTCGGCAAAGACAAATACGGCAGCAACATTCTGGTGGACTTCGACCAGCGGGACGAGGACAAGACCTCCGCCAACATCCTGATCCTGGGCAACTCCGGCCAGGGCAAGTCCTACCTGATGAAGCTGCTGATCCTGAATCTGCTGGAGTCCGGCAAGTCCGTCATCAGCCTGGACGCCGAACATGAACAGCAGGAGATGTGCGAGGCGGTGGGCGGCTGCTTCGCAGACCTGATGGCCGGGCAGTACATCATCAATGTGCTGGAACCCAAGTGCTGGGATGACGGCGGAGACCCCAACGCCACCGACGCGCCGGAGGCCTTTCGCAAAAGCACCCTGCTGGCGCAGCACATCTCCTTCCTCAAGGACTTTTTCCGGGCCTACAAGGATTTCAGCGACGCGCACATCGACACCATCGAGATCATGCTGTCCAAGCTGTATCGCAAGTTCGGCATCACCGAGCGCACCAACTTCAGCCGGATGTGCCCGGAGGACTATCCCATCCTCTCCGACCTCTACGATCTCATTGAGGAGGAATTCAAGACCTACGACGCCGACCGTCACCAGCTCTACACCCAAAAGCTCCTGCAAGAGGTGCTGCTGGGGCTGCACTCCATGTGCAAGGGCGCTGACGCCCAGTTCTTCAACGGGCATACCAACATTACCTCCAGCCGCTTCCTGGTGTTCGGCGTCAAGGGAATGCTCAGCGCCGCCAAAAATGTCCGCAACGCCATGCTCTTCAATGTGCTGTCCTTCATGTCCGATAAGCTCCTGACCGTGGGCAATACCGTGGCAGCTCTGGATGAGCTGTATATCTGGCTGTCCAACCCCACCGCCATCGAGTACATCCGAAATTGTCTGAAGCGTGTGCGAAAGAAGGAATCGGCGATGCTGCTGGCCAGTCAGAATCTGGAGGACTTCGACCAGGAGGGCGTCCGTGAGATGACCAAACCCCTGTTCAGCATCCCGCCTCACCAGTTTCTGTTCAATGCCGGCTCCATCGACAAGCGGTCCTACATGGATATGCTCCAGCTGGAGGAGTCGGAATACAATCTCATCAAGTTCCCCCAGCGCGGCGTCTGCCTGTACAAGTGCGGCAACGAGCGCTACCTGTTGGAGGTACATGCTCCGGCATATAAGGAAAAGCTGTTTGGAACGGCGGGTGGTCGCTGATGGCAGTAACTGCAGGCATGATCGCCAAAGCCGCGGCGACAGCCCTTTCCAACGAGAAGCTTCGCAAAGGGATTGGCTGGGGGCTGGTCGCTGTTCTCTCGCCCCTCATCCTCCTGATCGCCGCGCTGTGCTCCATCGG
>ENA-OPBS01002946-OPBS01002946.1-human-gut-metagenome-genome-assembly--contig:-NODE-2946-length-11140-cov-1.724853_pt1 | contig 11140 bp, 5 predicted proteins | sample MGYA00241074_ERZ501463 | MGnify/ENA primary metagenome ERZ501463 (study PRJEB25962, sample SAMEA2042578) | human gut metagenome | biome: human gut; feature: human-associated habitat; material: faeces...
GATGCCCACATGCGTTTCTACATCTCCGGCTGGCACCGGATTCTGTTACGCCTTTTGCAGGAAAACGACCATCGTTTGCTTTGCTGCCAGACCCGCGTCCTGCAAAAGGAAGAGGGCCGGATAAAAGACACGACGGACATCCGCACTTTTGGGGCATACCTGTCTTTCCACGGAGGCGAGACCATCCCTTCCGTTTCATGGCTTTGCCGCGAGAAGGCCCTTCATCTTACGGACAACCGGATTCCTTGTATTCTCGGTGCAGGATATGCCGGGAGCAAAACCTATTGGGACAAGCTGAAAGGTTTCCAAGGATTGGTACATTACGGCTGCGAGGAACTCTATGTAAGCCTGAAGGCGTGGTTGGAGGGCGGAGGCTGCCGCCTTGTGCCGGAAGTGGAAATCGGCCATATCTATAAAGACCGGTTCTCCTACACCGTCTATCCATCGCAAATCCTGTACAATTATTTGTTTGTGGCCGAGGTGCTCTTCCCCACCTCATTGAAGTGCAAGACATTCGCGTTGGCCTGGTTGCGGAACGGGAATGCCTACGGAAAAGCCCTGAAATGGATGGAATGGTACAAGGCACGCAACGAAGGACTGAAATCCTTTTTCCGTACCTTCCAAGGACATGACTGGCCTTTCGTAATGGGCATCAACCGGCAGGTCAGCCGGGAGATGGAGAAAGAAATCGACCGGAAGTCCACCTCCTTGGCGCATATCGTATCAGCGTGCCTGACCCGTTGCAGGCAAGTATCCACCTATGGGCTGATGGACGGACTGACGGGATACGTCCTGCTGTTTTGGGCTTACTTCCGTTATTCCGGTGAGACACGTTATGAAGACGAAGCCACGGAGTGGTTCAACCGGATATGCGAAGAAATCCCCAAGGGAGAACTGCCGTTGACTTTCCGGAACGGGATATTCGGTATCGGTTGGGCTTTCATCTACCTGTGGGAACAAGGGTATGTGACGTATGAGGAAGTAGAAGAGGAATTGGCAGAGGCTGACCGCCGCGCCTTGTCGCTGTCTCCCCTGCGCCTTACGGATTTGTCCCTCGAAACCGGTTTGGGCGGCCTGTTGCTTTATCTCACCGCCCGGATAGGCCATCAAAAGAGGATGCACGTTCCCGTCACATTTCCGGAGACCTATATCCACGAAACGGTGGAAGCTGCGAAGGCGGCCTTGGCAGTCCGTCCGGAAAAGCCGGATGCCCGTTGGGTGTCCGTACTGATGTTGACTGCTCTGTTGGAGCAAGACGATTGGGCTACCCTCCCGTTGCTCGTCAGTGATATTACGGATGTGCCTGATTTCCTTCCCAAGGACGAAGCATTTTGGACAGACGGCCTGTCGGGCGTAGCCGGTCATGCGTTGAATTTAATTCACTTAAAAAATATATGCCATGAAGTTGAGTAAATATTCTTTTGTCATCAAGAGAGGTTCTGATTACGTTTTGTACAATTGTTGGACGGAGAAGATGGCCGTGTTGGAAGACCGGTTGAGAGAATGGTTGGAATCCGGTGATGTGGGTCACATTCAGGACATCCATCCTGAATTTTACGACTACCTGTTTCGGGAACGATTCATTGTGGACAATGAGGTGAACGAGGCCGAAGAAGTCATCAGGAAGTGGAAGGAAGAAGAGGAGAAAGGCGACAGCCTCAACATTATTGTCAATTCCACTTTGGATTGCAACATGCGTTGTTGGTATTGTTATGAGAAGCATAGAGAAAATACCAATTTGACTTCCGAGACGATTTCAGCCCTGCTTAATTTAATCCGGAAAAAAGTAGCAAGACCGGAATTAAAAAGAGTACACATAGCTTTCTTTGGCGGTGAGCCACTGTTAAGCTTTGAACAATCTGTTTGGCCTCTGTTATTTCAGGCAGATGAACTATGTGTACAACATTGTAAATTGTTTAGCACAAGTTTCGTTACCAACTCTTATCTACTTTCAGAGGACATCATATCCCAATTAGAAACCTTACACTTGTGCAATGCCGTCTCTTTTCAAATCACCTTGGACGGTAATGAAGAGACCCATGACAAAGTCCGCCATTTGGCTTCCGGAAAAGGTTCTTACCAAAGGATTTTATCCAATATCCGCATGGTACTCCGACATAAAATGCCAGTCACATTACGTTTAAATTGCACAGGATACAATATACGTACATTTGTAGATGTGGTATCCGATTTGAAAAATTTGCCACAAGAAGACAAGAACTTTGTGACCATTGACTTTCAACGGGTATGGCAGGATGCTCCACGTACTGACGTGGATATGCCCACAGAACAAAAGAAACTTCGGGAACTTTTCCTACAAGAAGAATTCCACGTGAATGAGCTGAAGCATATAGACATCAGCCGATGTTATGCAGACAAAGCCAATGACATTGTGGTAAACTATAATGGAGATTTATATAAATGTACGGCTCGGGATTTCATACCTGAAAACAGTGAGGGAAAACTTTTACCGGACGGTGAAATGCGATGGAACGAAAAACGCAAACTCCGTGAACAATTAAAGTATGGGAATCAAGCCTGCATGGCCTGCCGGATATATCCGCTCTGTCATGGGAGTTGTAGCCAAGTAAAGATTGAGGCACAAGGCCAATCCGGATGCATCCGTAACTATTCTGATATCTATAAGACAAAGGTTATAAGAGATAGAGTGGATTTCCTTTTGGAATCCTATGTGTAACATTTTAAAAACAAATTTTATGAAACAGCGAAAGAAATCGTTGAAGTTGCTACTCAGTAGCGATTTCAGACCTCTGGAAGAAAGTAAAGAGGGAAAACTCTTGGGAGGATTTGCAGCAATTCCATCATTTAGGGCTGGAAATAACTGTAATTGCGACAATTGCAGCAACAATTGCACATGCAATGGCAACAATTGCACGTGCTATGGAAATAATTGCAATTGCAATATATCATCCTCTTCTTCGTCCTCTTCTTCGGATAGTAATACCGGTGGAGGTACAACGACTTCGTCTCCTTCATCAAGTAGTTCAACTTTTGGACTATTCGGCTTTTTCTAACAATCCTCAAGGAAAGGGGGAATGGGGAAATCCCATCCCCCTCACCTTAAATTAAAAACCAATAATATGAAGCATTGGATTATTTTCCTATTGACCTTATGCAGCTCTACGGTTTCCGCACAGCAAACCCCATACCAGCTATGGGGGGCTGTACGCGATGCCTTTACAAGAGAATCCATTCGCGATGTCCACTTAACCTTAATGACCCCAGACAGCGTGGAAATCGTAAAGGATATATCCATTGGTAGCACTCCGGGAAATCCCAATTTCACTTTAACCGACATACCCGGAAGCGGAACATATATTTTACGCTGTGAAAAAGAAGGCTACACCACCATAGACACCCCGGTCAAATTAAAATATAGCCGTTTACGGCAGACTCGCGTATTCTTAGACAAAGACATATTAATGACCAAAGAAATGACTCGCAAACTAAAAGAAGTGGAAGTGAAAGCCACTTTAGTGAAAATAGTCATGAAAGGCGATACCATGGTATACAATGCGGCGGCTTTCCAATTGGCGCAAGGTTCCATGTTGGACGAATTAGTCCGCCAACTGCCCGGTGTGCGATTGGAAAACGGGCAAATCACCGTAAACGGACGTTTCGTGAGTAGTCTGATGCTCAACGGGGAGGACTTTTTCAAGGGAAATCCTAAAATAGCCTTGGACAACCTACCGGCCTATATGGTGGACAAGGTAAAGGTGTATGAACGGCAAAACGACCGTGACAGGGCTTTGGGTATTAAAAAAATGGGTGAGGAGCCTTTGGTAATGGACGTGAACCTGAAAAAACAATACAGCATCGGTTGGATAGCCAACGCTGACGCGGGATATGGCACGGACGACCGGTATGGGGCACGTTTCTTCGGTTTGCGCTTTTCTCCCCAAACCCGTTTGTCCCTATATGGAAATTTTAATAACATCAACGACATGCGTACTTCTGATACATACGGGAATTGGAATGGAGGAAACGTTCCTGAAGGCACTACCGACCGCCAGTCCGGTGGCATGGACTTGTTGGTGAATGACAAAGAAGGACACTATAAGCTGACCGGCACGCTCACCGCCTACCATCAGAAGGAAGAAAAAGACATGCAACGCCTCTCCACTACATTCTTTTCCAATGGGGATATTTATAACCGTACATCGAATTCCTTTAGGAATAGGCAATGGTATATAAATCCCTATATCGACTTGCTACTCAATCCAAAGAAAGGTTTGTTCTTCAGGGTAAACCCTTACGCAAGATACCAAAACAACCAAGGAAACGCATTGACCCGAAGTGCGGACTTCACGGAAAACATATACGAACATTACAAGGGAGAAGCCTTGGACAGCCTCTTTGCCCCCAATGCTTCGGAGGTTTACACCCGCATTTTGGTAAACCGCCTGATGAACAGCCAGGAATCAAAGGCATACCAATTCAGCACAGGGAGCAGCATAGAACTTTCCACCAAAGGAGTGACCGGGAATGACAGGTTCACCATAAGAGGGAATTACAATTACAATAAAAACCGGAACAGGGATCTCCAACGATATGATGCCTCTTATTGGAACCACGGTAGCCATACAGGCAACCAACGTACTGCCCAATACGGGGAAAACCATTACAAGAATGCCTATTACGACTTGTTGGGCGAATATTCACTGGAACTGGCCAACAAGAACATGGTGTGGCGGATTACGCCAGGATATATGATAGACTACACTTATCAAAATACATCACGTCCTTTTTATACCTTGGACGCAAACGGAATGTGGGAATACGATGTAGACCAACTTTCGTCCATGAAAGACGGCTTGACCCAATACATTGACCTGCAAAACAGTTTTTACTCCACCCGAAGAAATTGGGCGCACAATGCATTCGTGAACCTGCAATACTCCATTTTAGAAAACAACAATGAAAAACTATGGCTGTATGTGAGATTTCCCATGCGCATGGCTACCGAGAAGTTGGATTACCAACGGGAACGGACAGACACCCTGCTACGGAGGCATCTGAATTTCTTTGAACCGGATTTGAAATTAAAGTACTATCCGAAAGTAGAAAACCGGGACATATTTTTCATCTTGAACTACCGGCTTACCCATTCTGCACCGGATTTGTCTTATAACATAAACTATCGGGATGATGCCACGCCCTTGGTAGTCCGCCTGACTAATCCGGGGTTGAAAAACGCGCATAACCACAATCTCTACACATCTTACAATTGGGGGGACTGGAAAAAGCAAAGGTTCTTCTATACTGCCCTGTACTATAATTTGAGACTCAATGCCCTTGCGCAATCACTCACCTACGACCGGATGACAGGAATCCGGACTTACCGGCCAGAAAACGTCAACGGGAACTGGAACATCGGGGGTACGTTCAGTACCACCACAGCATTAGACAAGGAAAAGCTCTTCACCTTAGTGACTTACACCAACTGGGGCTACAACCATAGCGTGGATTTCCTGAATCTGGATGATGCGGAACACAGCATCCGTAACACGGTCAACAATACCACGTTGGGAGAAAGCCTGAATTGCGAGTTCCGCAAAAACGGATACTTTGCCGGGTTGAGAGGAAACTTCAACTGGTCAAGGGCGAAAGGAGCGAACATACGTACCATCGAAAGCTATAATTACAGCTATGGCATTACGGGAAAAGCCCCTTTGCCTTGGAATCTTGAAGTCAGTGCAGACTTGATGATGTACAGCCGGAGAGGGTATGAAAGCAACTTGTTGAATACAGATGAGTTAGTGTGTAACATGCACCTGAGCAAATCTGTCCTGCGTGGCAATCTGGTATTCATGATAGACGGCTTCGACTTGTTCAAACAACTGTCTAATGTGCGTTATAACGTCAATGCACAGGGGCAGACAGAAACCTACTACAATGTCATGCCACGCTACTTCATGTTCCACGTGATGTATAAACTGAACCGCCAACCGAAAAATAAAAACTGACGAATATGAAACATGCCATTCTGATTATCGCTTACCATCAGGCGGATTTCATCAAACGCTGCATAGATAATTTCGATGACGACTTCCTGGTCTTCATCCATTGGGACAAGAGGGCGGAACTTACGGAGACCGACCGGGCCATGCTGGCCGAGCATCCCTGCGTGAAATTTCTGGGGAAAGACTATCCGGTGAACTGGGGTAGTTATGGCCTGGTGCGAGTGACGCTGTGGCTCTGCCGGGAGGCGATGAAACACGAAGATGTGGAGTACTTCCACCTTATCAGTGATGCGAACATGTTGACGCGCAATGCAGCCTGCTTCAAACATTTTTTCCAAAAACACAAAGGGGAAAACTTCATGGAATACGGCAAGTACAATTCCGAAAGCGGAACTTTCGACGAAGAGTGTTTCCAGAAAATGACGCTGTTCCACCGCACGGAAAAATATAACCTGAGAGATCAAGAGGAACATAAACGTTATGCTGCAGAATTGGAAGAGCAACGGAAAAGCGACAAACGCCGCCCCTTACCCGGCATTCCGCTTTACGGAGGACCGGCGTGGTGGAGCCTGACCCGTGAATGCGTGGCATATCTGTTGGAGAAAGAAGACTATATCGCACAACTTTATACCGACACGCTCCTGCCCGATGAGATGTTTACCCAGACGTTGCTGATGAATTCCCCGTTCGCTTCTACCGTGGTCAACAAACACTTGCGTTATATCTGTTGGGAACACCGGAACGGTAACCGTCCTGCCGTGTTGGATGAAAGTGACTTTGCACGGGTTCTGCGGGGGAATTTCTTCTTTGCCCGTAAGGTGAACCCGGAAGGGGTTTCAAAACCGTTTGTCCGTCTGGTAAACGAAATCTGCCTGCATGCCCCGTTCATAGCCGACGGGACGAAAGAGACGTGGGAAAGCCTGTTGGATACAATCCATTCCTTCCTGTATGCCAAACGGGACATATATAAGGTACGGGGATACCGGTACGGCACCATCGGCGTATGGATATTCCTGTACTTATACGGGAAACTGAGGCATTCGCCTTTCGACCTTCCGGCTTGTCTGGAACAGACTGCTGGGGTATGGGAGGAGGACTTGGACACGGAAACACCTTCCGAGGAGTGGGGATTTCTGGGCATGGCCGCCTGCATGGAATATTTGTACCAATTCATGGACTGTTCCTTGCTGGATGTGGCATTGGACGAAGTGAACGACTACGCCTATAATTACCTATGCAACATGGGGACGGAGGAAATAGACGAGGAATGGAGGGCTTCTTTCCAAGCTTATTTCCATTACCGGGAAAGGAACGGGAGACTCACGGAGACCGACCGCAAGGTATGGAATATCTTAAACAAGGAAAAAACGGCCTGTACTGTTACCGCATGGACTTTCTCTTGTCCGGAAGAGGTGGCAGAAAGAATGAACCGTACCTGTTCGTTGGGGCTTTCCGGCTATGCCGGATTGGGACTGGCGTTATTGGCCAAAATCACAGGAAAAGAACAGGCTGACTGGTGGCCTTTGCTTGACCTCATCCAAAAACAATGAAACGATGAAATTCACCCGGCAGTTCGACCAAATGGATTGCGGCCCGGCTTGTGTCCGCATGCTGGCTGACGCCCACGGGCGCCAGTACCCCATATCCTATCTGCGTTCCTTGGCGCATTTGAGCCGGGAGGGGGGGAGGGTGGCCGGTATACGCGATGCCTTGGAACATATCGGGATGAAGTCTGCGTCTTTTGAAATGACGTTGGAACAACTGCGGGCCGATTGCCCTTTACCAGCCATCTTGCATTGGGAACAGAACCATTTCGTGGTGTTGTACGATGTACGGCAAAGTAAATGGAACGGCGTATGGAAGTATGCCGTGGCCAATCCGGCGTATGGAAAATATACTTTCTCGGAAAGGGAATTTTCCAAATATTGGTTGAACGGGGATAAGGGAATTGCCGTCGTGGCAGAACCGACCCCGATATTCTACAAAAAAAAATCTATCAAAGAGAAACACAGTTTCCTACAGTTTATCAAGAAGTATGTATGGCCGTTCAGGAAAGAAATGATGCAGTTGTCTTTCGGCATGCTAAGCGGTATCCTGCTTTCATTGGTAGCCCCTTTCCTTACACAGGCTATGGTGGATAGTGGTATCGCCATGCGCGACATGGATGTCATCCGCAACCTGTTGTTTGCCCAGATAGCCCTGTTTATCGGTTCTTTCTCCATGGGAATGATTAGCAGTTGGGTGACCCTGTACATGGGGACGCGCATCAACATCAACGTGCTCCACGACTAACTATGTAAGTTGCTGCAACTGCCCATGACTTTCTTTGAAACCAAAAGCGTGGGGGATTACCAGCAGCGGATAGGCGACCACGGAAGAATACAGGGATTTACCACCCAGGCCACCATGCAAACCCTTTTCTCTTTGGTGTCGTGTGCCGTATTACTGGTCATCATAGGCTACTACAATATCATTATCCTTGCCGCTTACCTGTTCGTCACGGGATTGAGCACGGCTTGGATGAGCTATTTTTTCAGGCTCCGCAAATCGCTCGATTATGAACAGTTCCGCGTGGGAGTGAGGAACCAGAACAAGCTTTTCGAAATGATGAACGGCATTGTGGATATCAAAGTCAACACTTACGAACAATACAAGATAGGGGAATGGAACGGGATGCAGGAAGAACTTTACCGCATGAGTAGGAAAAGCCTGCGGTTGGGGCAAATACAAAACACGGGATATACGGTCATTGGCCAAATACGGAATATTTTCATCACATTCTGGATTGCAGCCGAAGTAGTGCAGGGCAATCTGACACTCGGCATGATGATGAGTATTTCCAGTATCATAGGACAGGTAAACGGCCCGCTGTCGCAACTTATCGGGTTCCTGCAACAATACCAAGATGCCAAAATCAGTTTGGAACGATCCGAAGAGGTCTATTTGTGCCAGAATGAGGACCGGGAGGACATGAAGGAACTCACACCGGAACGGCCTCCGTTGGACATCCGTCTGGAAAATGTCACGTTCCGGTACACCGGCAGCATCGGAAAGGCGGCTTTGGAAAATGTCAGTTTTACCATTCCTTCCGGAAAGATGACGGCCATCGTGGGAGAAAGCGGGAGCGGAAAGACCACGCTCATGAAATTGCTATTGAAATTTTATGCACCTACGGAAGGGCATATATGGCTCGGAGCAGATGATTTGGCGGATTACAAAGCTGAATCTGTCAGAAAGGCTTCGGGTATTGTCATGCAGGAAAACTTCATATTTTCAGATACGATACAGAACAATATCACTATGGGGGAAGCTTTTGACGGGAAACGGATGGACGAGGCCATCCGTTCGGCTTGCCTGGACGAATACATCGGAGGACTTCCCTTGGGCTTGCAGACCCATATAGGAGCCGAGGGCATAGGAGTAAGTGGGGGAGAGAAGCAACGCATCATGATAGCGAGGGCTATTTACAAGAATCCGCTTTACCTGATGCTGGATGAGGCTACCAGTTCGCTGGATGCGGAGAATGAGCACCACATTACGGAAAACATAGGCCGTATATGCCGGGGCGTACGTTGTTGGTCATCGCGCACCGCCTGTCGACCGTGAAGAATGCCGACCATATCATCGTGCTGCGCCATGGCTGCGTAGTGGAATCCGGCACACACAAGGAACTCGTGAGTAAGAAAGGGTATTATTGGGAATTAGTCAAGAACCAACTGGAACTGGCCGAATCATGAAAGAGAGGAACACCATACATGCTTTTTTACTGCACTACGGCATTTCTACCGTATTGTTGTGTATGTTGGTGGCCATTGTCGTGATGTTAAACACGGTGGACATCAACCAGAAAGTAACGGCAGATGTCCTGAAGGGAAAAGGGGGATATAAGGCTTACATAGTCAAAAACACTTATCTTTCCTTGGACAAGGGAGACTCCCTGACCATAGATGCCATGGAGGGGGAGAAACTGACGTTCACCATACAGTCTGTCATGGAAGAACCGGATTATTACGTGGTCTGCATGACACCTGAAGTCCGGCCTGTCGTGGAAAGGGCTTTTAGAGGTAATTCCAAACTGCCCGGCTATGTCTATACCCATAAGGTGAAACTATGGCATCTGGTCTTTTCCAAAATCTCTTTAAACAAGAATACGTTATGGTAAATGGTTTTTCGGTTATCATGCCTACTTATAATCAGGCTTATTTTATCCGCAGGGCGGTCATGAGCCTGATAAGGCAATCGTACCCGCAGTGGGAACTGATTATCGTGAATGATGGTTCAACAGACGCTACGGACAGAATCATTGGCGACCTGCCGCAGGATGAAAGAATCAAATACTTGCATTATTCAGATAACCGCGGAATGGGATATGCTTTGAATAAAGGGTTGGATGCCGCACGGTACGGATACATTGCCTATCTTCCATCGGATGATTTCTTTTATGCCGACCACCTAAAGGACTTGAAACAGGCTTTCGAGGTTGATGAACGGGTCGTTCTGGTTTATTCAGGACTGAACTTCGATGACACTGATGCCTATGCCCCAAGAGACAATACAGATTCACTGACCATGATGTCCGGGCATTCCTTGCAATTGGTACAGGCCGCCCACCGTAAGACTGCCGACCGATGGACGGAACGACAAGAACTGGTAACAGCGGACCTCTTTATCATGTTCTGGCATAAACTGGCCGGACAGGGTATCTTCATGCCGACCCTGAGAATCACCGCGAAATGGACGAACCATCCTTGGCAAAGACATAAGATTTGCGAAGAAGATTTCGGGGGCAACCTGTATAAGTACAAGGACTATTACCAAGTGAAGGAACCGATAAGAATCCGTATGAGCCGTTACCGACTATTGGACGAAAAAGGAACGTATGCACCGGTGGCGCGTTCCATCCCCGGTAAACCGTTGATGAAGATACTCGTCATCGGGGCGTTGAATTACAATCCGGAACGTTTTTGTGCCTGGGAAGAAGCCGGATGCCAACTGTATGGCTATTGGTATCCTGTGCCTTCAATGGCTCATGAAAGCATAGGCCCGTTCCCGTTCGGGCATATTGAAACCATTCCCCGTGGAGCAGATTGGACGGAAAGGGTCAGAGACATTTGCCCGGACTTGATTTACCTGTGTTTCTGCTGTTCTTCTTTGGA
>ENA-OPBS01002950-OPBS01002950.1-human-gut-metagenome-genome-assembly--contig:-NODE-2950-length-11126-cov-2.738687_pt1 | contig 11126 bp, 10 predicted proteins | sample MGYA00241074_ERZ501463 | MGnify/ENA primary metagenome ERZ501463 (study PRJEB25962, sample SAMEA2042578) | human gut metagenome | biome: human gut; feature: human-associated habitat; material: faeces...
GTGCGGCGGGTGACCTGCCGGATCATATCCAGAGTAATGCGCTTTTCTCCGTTTTCCACCGGTGCCGCCGTGACTGCAAAGTCCAGACAGCCCAGCGCCTTGCGCAGATCGCCCCCGGCGCTTTCGGCCAGATAGGCACAGGCGTCCTCGTCCATGCATACCGGCACCTGTTCCCCTTCGGAAAGGCGCTGCACGGCGTTGCGCACCCCGCGCTCCACATCCGCTGCGGCAAGGGGCTTGAACTCAAACACAGTGCAGCGGGAAAGCAGGGCATTATAGATGTAAAAATAGGGGTTCTCGGTGGTGGAAGCAATCAGGGTGACGCTGCCGTCCTCGATGCATTCCAAAAGGCTCTGCTGCTGCTTTTTGTTCAGGTACTGGATCTCGTCCAGATACAGCAGAATGCCGCCCGCCGCTGCCAGCGTGCCGATATCCTTGAGCACCGCCTTGATATCCCCTGTGCCGCAGGAGGTGCCGTTGAGCTTGTGCAGGGTCATGCCGCTGTTCTCGGCAATGATACGTGCCACCGTGGTCTTTCCGGTACCGGAGGGGCCGTAAAAGATCATGTTGGGAATGCGTCCGCTCTCGATGGTGCGGCGGAACACCCGCCCCGGGGCCAGCAGATGCTGCTGCCCGCACACATCCGCCAGCGTTTTGGGACGCAGGCGCTGCGCAAGAGGTTCGTTCATGGTGGTTTCTCCTTCCCTGCCCGCAAGGCACTTTTTATATAGTATAACGCATTTAGAAAAGGAGGACAAGGGCTTTTCTGAAAATCATTCTCAGATAATGTCCCGTAAACATTTACAAATCCTGTCAAACATGGTATGATTCAAGTATTCCCTTTCAAAGGAGGTTTGTCCCATGCCGGTACGAAAAAAGGCCCCGGAGGACCTTACCGCAAAAAAAGCGCTGGCGCTGGAAGTCATCCGGCGTCTCAAGGCTGAATACCCAGATGCAGGGTGCACGCTGGACTACGACCACGCATGGCAGCTGCTAGTCAGCGTGCGGCTGGCCGCCCAGTGCACGGATGCCCGGGTGAACATTGTGGTGGAAGAGCTGTTTGCAAAATACCCAAGCGTAGCGGCACGGGCTGAGCCGGAGGATATCGAAGCCATTGTCAAGCCCTGCGGGCTGGGACACTCCAAGGCGCGGGACATCTCGGCTTGTATGCGGATGCTGCGGGATCAATACAACTGCCGGGTGCCTGACACCTTTGAGGAGTTGCTCGCTTTGCCCGGCGTAGGGCGCAAGAGCGCAAACCTCATCATGGGGGATGTGTTCGGCAAGCCCGCCATCGTTACCGACACCCACTGCATCCGGTTGTGCAATAAGATCGGCCTTGTGGACGGCATTAAAGAGCCGCAAAAGGTGGAGATGGCGCTGTGGAAGATCATCCCGCCGGAGGAAGGCAGCGACCTTTGCCACCGCTTTGTGATGCACGGCCGTGCGGTGTGCAACGCCCGCAAGCCGGAATGCGAAAAATGCTGTTTGAAAGACATCTGCCGCACCGCCCGCGAAGCCGCCGGGCAGCAGGCAGAGCCGTGATTTTCAAGGAGGTATAATCTATGATCACCTTTACCATTTTACTTATCGTTGCCCTGCTGTGTGTACTGGTGGGCTGTCTGACCGGTCTGCTGTCGCTGGTAGGCGTGCTGGCTTCCCTTTTTGTGGGCGTGCTGGTGGGTGCACTGGCCGGATATCTGGCCGGGCGTTTTATGGGCACGGAAACTTCCCTTGGCCGCAACATCCTGATGGGTGTGCTGGGCAGCTTTGTGGGCGAGTTTTTGTTCGGCCTGCTGGGCATCCACGCTTCCGGCAGCTTTTCTTCCTTTGCCATCTCGGTGATTGGTGCCTGCATCTGCATCTGGATCGGCCAGAAGATCTCCAAGTAAGTTTTTTGTAACAGTACGCCGCCGCATTCTGCTGCCGGAGTTTCCGGGCAGGGTGCGGCGGCTTTTAGCTTTATATCCGAGCAAAAACGTCTTGCGCAGAAATATCTTCCGTTTGATTAAACCACGATGCACACGCACCGTGGTTTTTGTTTGTCCATTTTTAGCACGATACAGAAATGCACCGTGCTATTTTTGCATCACCTTGCGCCACTGATCAAAACCTATATCCATTCCCCTTTCTTATACCCCGCTATTCCCGCGAGAACTGACGCTCATTGGCGGTATTGCGCTATAAAAGATCTGCCCATCCTCGATCCGAATGACCTGCTGCGCCTTCTGCGCAATTTCCGGGTTATGGGTAACAACGATAAGCGTTTGCCCGAACTCCGCAGCACATTCCATCAGCAGCCGCATCGTATCCTCACCCGTCCGTGTATCCAGATTTCCGGTTGGTTCATCGGCAAAAACGATACGCGGTTTTGCGATGAGCGCACGAGCAATCGCTACACGCTGCTGCTGTCCGCCGGAGAGCTGCGCAGGGCGGGAATGCAGCTTGCCCGCAATGCCCAAGATCTCGGTCAGCTTATGGAGCATCTGTTCATCCGGTGCTCTATGATCCAGATAGAACGGAATCAGAATATTATCCCGCACCGTGTACTCCGGGAACAGGCGGAAATCCTGAAAAATAAAGCCGATCTTTTGCCGCCGCACCTGTGCCAGCTGCTCTGCATTCATTGCATAAATGTCCTGACCGTCCAGCAGCACCTTACCGGTGGTGGGCGGCAAAAGTCCTCCCAGAATTTTCAGGAGCGTGGATTTTCCGCTGCCGCTGGAACCGATGATAGACGCAAATGTACCGTTTTCAAGGGTCAGGTCGCTATTTCTGAGGGCGTGAACAGCGCTTTCTCCTTCCCCGTAGGTTTTGGAGATCTGCACTGCTTCCAGAATTTTATCTTTCATAAGATATCCCCCTTGGATGCTTTTTTACGAATAAAGGAGAAGATCGGCAGCAACGCTGCGGACAGCCAGAACACCATCAGCAGAATGCTGACCAGGATCTGACTTCCCACGGGTTTATGGAATTCAAACACCCGTCCGCTTGTAGGGATACGGATCAGGTCGAGAATGCTCTGGAGCGGAACGATACGCGAGACCGCCGCATAGACAACGATATTCACAAGCAACGTTGTCCCAACGATGACCGGGAGCAGCAGCTTTGCATAGGACAGCACCAGTTTTTTCGGGGAAACGCCCAGCGTCAGGAGAAGCGACAGCCGCTGCTGCTGGACTTCATAAGCCGAAAGATTCAAAACCACCAGCAGCGCACACCCCAGAAGGACCCCGAATACCGCAAGGATGCCGACAAGGAAAGCGCTCTGTGTGCCCTCGGTGTAGCTCTGGCTGATCAGGTCGTAGTTGTCTGCGCTCAGAATCCCATTTCTGCGTGTAGCAATGGATGCAATGGAACGTCGCAGCGAGAAGTTATTGTCGGCAGCCAGTTTCACGTTCAGGCTGCTGTATCCTTCTTTTTCCATATGGTAGCTGCCTGCGCTCTCAAACATTTTATGGTAAAGAGCCGTACTGACAAAAATCGTGCCGCTGAAAATGAGCCGGTCTGTTGTCAGCAGTGTGTAATTGCGTGCAGACTTTACGACACCGGCAATGGGCAGCTGGGCGGTATACGTCCGGTAGACATCATTCCCGGCTTCATCCTGCCCGGTATAACGCTGGTGTTGGATGCTCAACTTGTCTCCGGCCGCAAAAACCGGTTCAACCAACGTACTGCCATCCGGTTGGACGCCCTGATAATATTCATCCGCAGCGGGGTCATAATAGCAATCTCTCCACAGGGTCAAAACAGAATCCCCTGCCAGCAGCGTCTCGATTTCCTCGTCCGAAACGCCGGCATCTGCGGCAATGCGGCGTAGTTCATCATCCGGCAAAGCACAGACTGTCGTATTCAGTGTTCCTTTTGAGGCATTGTGCATTAAAACACCCGGGATTTTGCCGTTGTCCTTGACCCAGATATCGGCAAGCATCTGGCTGGACTGGATCTTGTCTGACGTCACGGTATAGGTATCGGTCAGATCAATTGCAGCGGAAACCTCTTCCACACCGGGCAATGCAGCGAGATCCTCTTTCAGAGAAAATGGCATCCCGGAGGTTCCGTTCATCTTGATGGACAGACAGGCATACGGTGCATCCAGATCATACGGCAGCATGACACGCCAGCCGACATACAGACAGCTGACGGCGATCAGCAATACCGCGCAGCCGACACCGATCTGCGGTGCAAGCGGCAGCTGTGCCAAGCGGAATTTTTTTGCAGGCTTCTCTTTGGGTTTTGCGGTCTGCGGGCGAACCAGCACCGCAGGCAAAAGCGCGCCCAGCAATACGGAGAGCAGAAACAGCACTGCCAGCGGCGCAAGAGATGCAGCGGGGACCATTAAGAACGAAAGGTGCTTCTGCAACCCCAGACCGACTGCCGCAGCGCCGCAGCCCAGTGCAAACCCTGCAGCAACTGCTGCAAGCCCGGCAAAAAGCGCTTCCCACAGGCACATGAGCCGGAGATCCCGATTCTTAGCCCCCAGCGTCAGGAAGGTGTTGATGGTATGTACACGCTTGTGCAGAACGATCAGGAAATACTGCGCCACCGCAAAAAAGCTGACTAGGATCGCTGCGACCAGTAAAAAGCGCAAAGAAGATGAAACGGTATCCTCCTGCGGGTAGGCATACTCGTTTGCCACTAAAGCAGGGTCGGTCGAAGCGGTCACGGGTGCGGTTGTATTCAGGTAATAAAACGTCTGGAACTTTTGCCCGTCCAAGGCAAGCGGCTCTGCTACAATGCCGCTGACGGTCAGATTGCCGTTCAGATTCCAATAAACATCATAGGCAGGCAAAACACCGCACAGGGTATAGGCTTTTTCCATCACTGCGCCGGAGCCTGCCAGCGGGTCGTAATCATTGGCAGCGACCTTCAGCGTGACCGTCTGCCCTACGTCATAGGAGCAGCCCAGCGCATCCAGCAGCGTCGTTGTCATGGCGATCTCATCGGGCTGGGTGGGGAAATCACCGCTGATCGGCACGATACGTCCCAGCTGTACAAAGGTATCGTCTGCCGTTCCGATACCACCCGCCACACCATCGTCTGCACCGAGAACGATTCCGTTTTGGATCACTGTGCTGACCTGTGCGGATGCAGGCAAGGCGCCTTGTACCTGTGCGGCATCCGCAGCAGTATCCGACAAACGCAGGTACTGCCATTCGCCATATAACTCACAGCGGGTGTCCTGCAATACCTGTGCAGAGCTGACGGAGTAGATCACCGCCGCCGTCAGGAACGAGAAAACCAGTGTCAGCAAAAGCAGCAATAGGCTGGTCTGCTTCTTGCGGCCAAGCATCCCATGAAACGCCAGAATGATAGATGGACTTTCTTTGATTTTCATAAGGCACCCTCGCTGTATAAGCGAAAACACTTTGTCTCCAAAATTGTACTGCCACTCCATGTTTGGAGCTTTTCAGTTTCAATATACCATAGATTTTTTTGAAATCAAGACCTTTGGCAAAAGTGGTATGTCACACCGCTTGATGCGACGCTTTTTACTGACCGCCTGTTTCAAAAAAGAAGTTGTCCTCACGATGGTGCTATCTTTATATTACGCTTTTGATCGTGGAGCAATGTATATGAACAACCGAGAAAACAGATTTTCCCGTTTCTGTCTGCACAGATAGGTCAATGATCCTACAAACACTTGACAGCAGGACAGGAAACGAGGTAAACTATTGCAAGTATAGGCTTATTCTGTCTTTCAGAATGAGATGATTCAATAGGGCACAAATGATTGCACTGGGATCCATTGAAACCCAGCGCTTTTGCTTATATTGCGGGACAGGGCGAAATTGGTGCTGTAACAGATCACTATTTTTCAGCAAATAAAACCCTTATTGCAAAAATATATTGTAGATCAAAAGCACTCCTCTTTCCCAGAATGACTTCACCAAAATCACAACGAAAGGTTAAAGGAAAAATGAACTATCCTGCCAAGTATTTTGTACTGGAACAGGGCGAGCTGCCGGAGGTATCCGGCGGCGGCTTGCTGGATGTTTTTGACCGCGTGACCGCTTATACGTTTCAGAACCAGTTTCTGGGCAGTATGCGCACTGCCGTGTGGAACTGCCTGCTGCAAAAAAGCCTGCAGCCGACGGTAGACTGGGCAAAAGACTTCTGGCAGATGTCCCTCCTGCGAAAAGCGACCTTTCTGTACGGCGGTGTTCGGTTAGGGCAGACCGTGGCCAACTACTGGAAGATGTAAGACGGCAGGGTGATATATGGAGAACATCAAGCTGTTGGTGGCGATGCACAAAGCGTACTGTCTGCCGGAAGATGCAGTTTATGCGCCCATTCAGGTGGGCGGTGTACATATTCCGGGCATGGAAAACGCGCTGAGAGACGACACCGGAGAGAATATCTCAAACAAAAACAGATCCTATTGTGAGCTGACTGCTCTTTACTGGGGCTGGAAAAACCTGCAGGCAGATTATCTGGGATTGGTGCATTACCGGCGTTATTTTGCCCGCAGAATGCCCGGCGGCAGAAAGTTTGACCGCATCGCATCAGGAACCGAGATCCATGCTGCACTGGAAAAAGCCCCTGTGATCCTGCCGAAAAAGCGCAATTATTGGATCGAAACGACCTATACCCAGTACATTCACGCCCATCATAAGGAAGATCTGGATGCTGTACAGAGTATCCTTGCAGAAAAATACGCAGCCTACCTGCCGGCCTATGCAGCTGTCATGGGGCGCACCAGCGGGCATCGGTTCAATATGTTCGTCATGCGCAGGGACATTCTGGATGCATACTGCACATGGTTGTTCGATGTGCTGGCAGAAGCCGAAAAGCGTATCGATGCAGACCGTTATGATGCGTACAATGGTCGTGTTTACGGTTTTCTGGCCGAGCGGCTGCTGGACGTCTGGATGGAAACGAACCATATTGCGTATACGGAACTGCCCGTGGTGTTTTTGGAAAATCAGCACTGGCTCAAAAAGGGCACTGCATTTCTCAGCCGTAAAATTCGATATAGGAGACCGTAAAGAATGCTGGTTTATATTGCGGCCACGCTGATCTCCTGCCTGTTGGCAGTCTGGTGCGAAAAACGGAACACCGATGCTCTGAACGCTATTGACAGCAAACAGCGCTGGGGAGCACTTGTGCTCTGTTCCCTGCCGCTTATATTAGTAAGTGCGGCGCGGTGGGGCGTGGGCACAGATTTCCTTTATACCTATCTGCCGGAATTCCGGGCTCTGCAGTGGCTGCGGGCAGGCGGTGGCGATGCGCTGTGTCAGGAGCTGTTTGCGCCGATGCGCGAAGATCTTACCCGGTGGGGGCTGTATGAGAGTCCAGAGTCTGCTTTGCAGTTCTTTTTGGGCGTGCTGGACAATTGCGAGCCAGGGTATCGGGTCTTGATGGAAGCTGCTGTGGCATTGGGCGGAAACTTTCGTCTTGTAATCGCGGCAACATCTGTTATAATAGGTCTGTGCGTTTATTATGCCATATTCACCCAGTGTTCTGCTCCGGTTCTGGCTATCTACCTCTATGTAGCCAGCAGCAATTATTTCCTCAGCATGAACATCATCCGGCAGTACATTGCCATTGGCATCGGGCTGGTGGCCGTACAGTTCATCCGGGAGAAGCGGCTCTTCCCTTTTCTGGCCTGCGTGGCGGTGGCAATGCTGTTCCACACTACAGCGGTGGTACTGCTGCCGTGTTATTTTTTGTGCCGGGTCGAGCTGAACCCCCGCTATGCCCTGTTGCTGACAGCAGGCGTGCTGGCCTGTTCTGGTGTTTTGGGTACGGCTGCTGCCTGGCTGATGCCGCGGATCGGGCTGGGATATTATGCCCGTTATCTGGGTTCTGCATGGAGTGAAGACGGCTTTGAGACGATGTTCTTTGTCATAAACCTGTGCGTTCTGCTGTTCTGCGGGCATTACTGGAATGCAGCAAAGCAGCGCTGTCCCTATTACGTTATTTGGTACAACATGACCTTGTTAGGGACTTTTGCACTGGCACTGTCCGGGGTGCTGCCGTTGATGAAACGGTTGAATTACTACTATGCAGCCCCGCAGTTCCTGCTGCTTCCGGAAGCGCTGCAGACAGAAACAGACCCGCACCGCCGCCGCATCCTGACCGGGTTGGTGGCAGCTGCCTTTGCGGCAGAAACTCTGGTAGCTGTAGTGCTGCTGAACAAAAACGAAGTGTTGCCATATCGACTGTGGTGATCACTGCATAAAGGAGAGAAAGTCGTGATCAAATGCACGGAGAGGTCAGGTGTCTATCAGGCAGTCAAACGCCTTTTTGATATTCTGGCAAGTCTTGCGGCTCTGGCGGTGTTGTCCCCGCTCTTTCTGGTGATCGCCATTTTGATTTTATCAGAAGACGGCAGACCGGTTTTTTACAAACACACCCGGGTGGGCAAGGGTGGAAAAACATTTCAGATGTACAAATTCCGCACAATGTATCAGGACCGGAGGATCGTTCTGACCCCGGAGCAGCAGGTGGAGCTGCAGCAGGAGTTCAAACTGGAAAATGATCCCCGTGTGACCCGGATCGGCAGCAAGCTGCGGATGTCCAGTCTGGATGAGCTGCCGCAGCTGCTGAATATCCTGAAAGGCGATATGAGCTTTGTGGGGCCGCGGCCCATTATGGAGCGGGAATTTGAATTTTATACTCCGGCGGAAACCGCAGCATTTCAGAGCGTCAAGCCCGGTCTGACCGGGTACTGGCAGGCATATGCCCGCAACGATGCAACCTATCAGAGCGGGGAACGTCAGGCCATGGAGATGTACTACGTAAAGAATGTCTCCCCCTGGCTGGATATCCGTATCCTGTTCAAAACCGTAGGCGCAGTGCTGCGGAAGTCCGGTGTAAAGTAAGGCAGTAAGGCAACTTGTAAAAAGGAAGCCGCGTTTATGAAGAAAGCACTGAAAAAAACGTTGTGTGGGATCGGATCGTGTGCGGTAGTGGCAGGTGGTCTGCTGTATTTTAGAGCTCATACAGAGCCATCGCCTTTGCCCGTCAGTGAACCTCTGGCTGCACAGAGTGCGGTCTCTGAGCCGGAAAGCAATTCGTCGACAGATACAGCAAAAGAAGACGTGGAGACCCTGATCCAAGACGGCGAGAACATGAGCAGCTCGGAAGTGGAAGAACTGCTTGAAAAGATCGCCGCACAGGAAGAAAACGCTGCCGGAAGCGAAGCATCTGCTGCAGCCAGCTCATCCCGTCCGGAGGGGGCTTCCAGTGCAGATACCAGCACGGCTGCGGTCTCCAGTTCTGTTGTATCGCAAAGCCAGAGCATATCCGCTGCTGCTTCTCAGCCACAGCAGGACAAATGCGACGCGCAGATCGAAGCGCTGGTAGCGCAGCTGTACCAGCAGCAGGAGCGCTATGAACGGGAGCTGCTGGAGATCATCCGGCAGGCACATCAGGAGTATGTTGCTTACCCAGAAGATCAGCGCAGCCTGATTTTGAAAGTACAGGTCGTTCTTGGAAAAACAAATGTTCTGACGGCGATGGAAAAGGACTGCGATGCCGAAGTGAATAATATATGCAGCCAGATGACGGCTATTCTCAAGGCAAATGGTCGGGATACTGCCATCGTGCGGGAAGTAAAAAAGACATACACCGATAAAAAAGCAGAACTCAAGCAGGAACTTATCCGTCAGACTTACAGCGGCGGCGATGGCAGCGGTTCGGCCGGGCATTGGCTGTATGATCGGCTGGAATGAAAATTTGTATCTACAGCAGTTTGCTTTTTAGTGCCTAAGCAGCACCCGCAAACTGCATATCGCAAGCATGATGTTTTATAGGCACTTTTTTTGAAAATCGCGATAACAAACAACGATCACGAGGTGGAATTATGAAATACCCCTGCAATTACGATCTTCTCCGCGAAGAAGAAATGGTCTATATCGCTGGTGGTTCAGCGCTGGATGCATTCAACTACCTGTTTGGTGACTGGTTCCGCGATATGCTGCTTTCCGATATCCGCAATGCAACATGGGGCAGTATGCAGCAACTGAATGTACAGCCTGTGGTGGACACCGGCAAAAAGATCGCCAGTTGGGCTTGGCCGGCACAGCTGGCCTATGGGTACGGTTTCTACCGTCTGGCGCTGACCGTAAAGAGCTTTCTGACCCAGTAAAATGAAAAAACGAAGCCGTCAGAGTATCATGTGATATCTATCACACGGTACTCTGGCGGCTTCTTATTTTATAGCAATTCAACTTTTTAATGCAACAGCAGCAGCGTTGCATTGCATATCGCAGATATGCTGTTTGAATGTTGCACTAATTTCTTGACTTGCGATAACGATCATTCTGCTATCACTTCGGTTCCAGTCACTTCACGCCTGCCTTTTTCGCGGTAAAACGCTGATACGCAGGCAGCGGCAGCAGCACACGGCCTGCCAGCGGCTGCACCTGTACCGACACCTGCTTGCAGGGAGCGCACTCGCCGTCGGCAGTCGCCACGATAGGGCCGCGTCCGTCTGCCGGGCGCAGGGAGACACACTTTGCCCGGCGGTAGATGAAGTAGGGCTTCGCCTGTTCCGTCAGCTCACCGTTCCGGAAGTGCCTGCCGCTCTTGTACATTCCCAGCAGGCGGGCGATCGTCAGGCGGCTCACCCTGCGGATGATGAAAACGTCCAGCCAGCCGTCGTCGGGCTGAGCCTCGGGGGCTGCATAAAAGCCGCCTCCATAGGTGCGGCCATTGCAGACGGCACACATCAGGCAGTCCACCGTCAGCTCCTCGCCGTCGATGGTAAAGGTCACATTCCGGCCGATGTGGCCGCAGAGCTGCTTGACGATGGAGAGTGCATAGGCCATCTCGCCGCCGCAGAACGGGATGCGCCGGAACTGCGGGATGCCGTAAGCCACCTGCGCATCGAGCCCGGCGGCGCAGATGGTCGCCGAAAGGCCGAGGTCGGTCTGCATCAGATCAATGTCCACCTCGCCGCCCGCCAGCTGGGCGTCGAGGTCATTGAACTCTTCCCGCGTGCCGTAGGTGCGCAGAAAATCGTTGCCGCTGCCAAAGGGCAGACACCCCACCGCCGCGAGGCTGCACCCCTGCGCCCCTGTCAGCGCCTCGTTGAAGGTGCCGTCGCCGCCCGCTGTCCAGATGCGCACCGGCTCACCGTCGGCCTGCGCGGTGTGCGCCGCCTCAGCGGCCAGCTC
>ENA-OPBS01002971-OPBS01002971.1-human-gut-metagenome-genome-assembly--contig:-NODE-2971-length-11073-cov-18.464513_pt1 | contig 11073 bp, 12 predicted proteins | sample MGYA00241074_ERZ501463 | MGnify/ENA primary metagenome ERZ501463 (study PRJEB25962, sample SAMEA2042578) | human gut metagenome | biome: human gut; feature: human-associated habitat; material: faeces...
CGTGCTTACAGCGTATAGCTGCTTAGCACATTATTGAATTATTAACGAACTATTGTAATAAATAAGCCGAAAAAAATAGGAGAAAAGATGATGTAAATGGATTCTTTTTTGTACTTTTGTACGCAATTAAAGAAATGCAAGACTTATGGAATCTAGATTCTTGACCAATTATACAGAGACAACCTTCCTGTCTACCATTCAGATGAACTTGCGCCGCTGCAAGTCATTTGCTTTTTCAGTCAGCTTTATCAAGAAAGCCGGCCTGGTACTCTTGGCTAAAGACATTAGTGCTGCTATAGAGCGTGGTGCTAAAGGAAGAATTATCACTTCTACTTATCAGAATTTTACCGATGTAGAATCGTTAAACTACTTTTTGAGTTTGGCACAACATCCTAATTTTGAGTGTCATCTGGACGATGAATGTTTCCACGATGAGAAGAACTATTTTACCAATGGTTTTCATTCTAAAGGCTATATTTTCGAACTGGAAAATGGTATAGAAATGGTTGTTGGTTCTTCTAATATCACACGCTATGCTTTGCTGAAAAACATAGAGTGGGATTTGGTGGTAAATTGCGAGCATGATACCGAGGCTTATCTTGATGCAATGAATGAGTTTGAAAGCCTATGGAATCAGACGTATGAATTATCGCAGGATAGAATTAAAGAATATTCTACCAAACTCAGTTTTGCTATTGAGCATTGGGATATGGATTATGATATGGCGGATTCTGAAATCAAACCTAATTATATGCAGCGCAAAGCACTTAGGGAATTGAACAGGTATCGTGCCATCGGTCAGGAGAGAGCTTTGGTGATTTCTGCCACAGGTTCAGGAAAGACGTATCTGGCAGCATTCGATGCGCTCAATTTTAACCCCGACAGATTGCTCTACATCGTACATGAAGGCTCTATCTTGAAGAAATCCCTGGAGACATTCCAAAAGGTCTTTGGTGGCTCTAAAACCTGCGGCCTGTATAATGCGGAGGCAAAGGAAACAGGTGAGGATTTCCTGTTCTCTACCAATGTTTCGATGTGCCGTTCGCTCGAACTCTTTGATAAGAAGGAATTCGATTATATCATCATCGATGAGTGTCACCATGCTGTAGCAGACAGTTATCGGAAAATCATCGACTATTTTGAACCGGAGTTCCTGCTGGGCTTGACTGCTACAGAAAACCGAATGGATAATCAGGATGTAGTTGAGATTTTCGGTAATAATATCCCATACGAGTTGCGGCTTCGTGATGCCATCATCAATGATCTGATTGTGCCTTTCCACTATTATGGTATTCGTGACGAACTGGTTGATTATGGGTTGACAGCATCTGGCGAACGCCGTTTGATTTCACAAATTTCTACACCTGAAAACTGCGAGTTTATCCACCAGCAGATAGAGAAGCATCGAATGGGAAACCAGAAGCTGAAGGCGCTGGCTTTCTGTAGAAACATTCAGCATGCCAGAATGATGGCTGATAACCTGGGTGATTATTACCATACAGCTTTCTTGAGCGGTAAGAACAAGACCGGTGAACGTATTCGTGCTTACAATGATTTACAGGATGAAAACCGGGATTTGGAAATCTTGTTTGCTGTAGATATCCTGAACGAGGGTGTGGATATTCCTGGTGTCAACATGGTGCTCTTTCTGCGCCCAACGGAATCGAGTACCATCTTCTTGCAGCAATTGGGTCGAGGTCTTCGTAAGTATACTAACAAGCCTTATGTTACGATACTTGATTTCATTGGCAACAGCTATAAGCGTAGCGTTCATATAGCCTTGGCGCTAGGCAGTCTTTCCCGCAATTCCATTTTGGAAAAGAAACTCTTGAAGTTCATGGTAAGGAATGATTTCAAGAGCTTGGGCTTGGATAAATATGGCGTTGAGGTACACATCGATGACCTTTCCAAAGAGGAAATCATCGACAAGATTGAGAGCGAGAATTTCAACCGCATCAACTATCTGAAGATGGATTATCAGAACTTCAAGGCATATCTGAAAACTCCGTCTTATCCATCGCACATGGATTATATGAATAGTGATTATGCTCCTAATCTCTTGAAATTCATGAAGATAAAGATTGGCGCCAAGAAAACCAATTCTTATTATGGTTTCTTGAAGGGTATAGAAGAAGAGGGCTTGCCGGTATTCTCAGAAGAGCAGATTGCTTGTATCAATTATCTGTCTAGTCTTTTGCCTTTGGTAAGAGAGCATGAATATTTGGTAATCAAGAATTTACTGGATGGAGAATCTTCTTTATCTCGTATTGAAGCCAATATCCGGGAGGAGATTCCTGGTTTCAAGCATGAGCAACTGGAGCATGCTTTGCGATTTCAGAAAGAGGGATTTGCTGTGAAGATAGAAGCGGATGAAGTGTATTTATGTGGCGAAAGAGAACAGGAATATGAGGCATATCTGCAAGATTTGCTTAACTATGGTTTGACGCAATATGAGGCAAGATATGCTGAAACGAAAGAAGATTTTCTGTTGTGGCAGGATTACCGCAAGGACCAAGTATTCTTGAAGATATTGGAGAATCCAAAGCACAATCAGAAAGGAACACATTATAAAGATGGCAATATGTATATCTTTGCAGGTTTAAAGAAGGATGATTCCCTTGAAGAGCATTTAAAGTATAATGATAAGTTCTTGTCCTCAGATGTTTTTCAGTGGGAGAGTGTTGCAGATATTTCTGCAAAAGAGGAGGCCATGCAGCGAACTGCCAAGAGGGTATTGGTGTTTGTGAGGAAGGTGAGTGCTGAGAATGGTATTACCCTGCCGTACACCTATGTAGGAACTGGTCATTTGGAGAATCCGAGAAAGGATGTAACGACGAATGGTTCCATATTGTATGATATCCACATGGACAATCCGTTGTCGCAGGAATTGCAGGAAGATTTCCAGTGGATGGAGTAAATGATATTTTAAATAGGAGAATAGACAATGAAACATTATAATGTGGTAGCAGCTGTGGTTTGCCATGATGGCAAGTATCTCTGCATGCAGAAAGGCAAGACAAAGTTTGAGTATACCAGCTATAAATGGGAGTTTCCTGGTGGCAAGATTGAGCCTGGTGAAACTCCCTCAACAGGCGTTGGCTCGTGAGCTGATGGAGGAAATGGAATATCCTGTAGAAGTAGGAGAGGAGTTGGTGACAGTGAATCACGAGTATCCTGATTTCTCGATAACCATGACTGCCTTTCTGTGTACGCCAAAAGGCGATGCTGATGGGTTTAAGAGGCGTGAGCACGCTGATAGCAAGTGGTGCAGCGCAGATGAGCTGAAAGGGCTCAACTGGGCTGCAGCGGATGTAAGGATAGTGGAATGTATCTTATAATACGCTAGTCAATCTTGCCGTTAGTTGATAAGGCAAATCCCACTATATAGAATTTCTCCTTAACATCGTTTATGATAGCTTCTTTCTGCTCCTCGTTGGAGTCTTCTTTCTCGAACGCAAGTATCAGATAATCATTGGATTTCGTTGGCGAGAATATCTTGCCGATAAGTTTTCTGAAATTCCGGATGACGAATTCTTCTACTTGCGTATCTTCTTTCGGCGTGAGGCGATAGAAGTAGTATCTTTCGTCTAGCATCTTCTGGATTTCATCACGGAACATCTTGCGAACCCGGTTTTTCCAGGCGAATTTCTGGTGCTCGTTATGACGGGCATACAGAGATACTACATAGAGGAAGTTGACATCGTAGTGGAAGACGAGAAGGGTGTCGCGGTCGAACAGGCGGTCGTTGAAATGCTGGGTGTTGAAGCACTTATGTTCCCTGTCGGTTGACGAAATCTGGTCTGAGAAAGAGAGATTCTCTGCCATCTTTGCGCTGATGAAGAAGTTCGGAATGATGTTGTAGCCTTCCGTCAGGTCATCGCGAAGCTTGGGTACGTAGCCGAAGTTACGCTTGTCGTATTGCAGTTCTTCATCGTCCTTATCGTCGTTCATAAAGAGGTTCAGGTTCCACTGGATGATGTTCCTGGCGTACGTAAACTGCTTATACACAGATTCCTTTCCGATGGAATGACCTAACTTGTAATACTTGCTGTCGCCGATGTAATAAACTGGCTCCTGATTTCTTGTTGTAATCAGGTTCTGGTAGCTGTACAGATGGTCTATGCGCTTGCCGTCAGCCTGTCCTTTCAGTCCGGCTGGAATGTTCTTCTCGCCTAGAAGTTCATCAATAATGGCCTCGAAAACGATATTGAAACTCTTAACCAGAAGATACTCCTTGCGTTCCTGCTGGATGTTCATGCGCTTGGCATTGTCAAAGAAATCGTAGCATAGTTGCCAGAGGTGTAAAGCCTTGTCTGAGAAGTATTTATACTTAATCTGGAGCAGCCTGGTCTTTCCTAATCCATCCAGATAGGTCTTGAAACGATAGCCTGTTATCAGCTGGAAATTGCAGTTGATATGATTGGCGAAGCCGTATCTTTCGCTGATATAATTCAGGATGGAATAGAAGATAATCAGGAGTTCTTCATCAAAATAGATCTGCTTTTTCCTGTTGACAGGATGGGGATAAACAGGGCTGTTTTTGCTGATGATGGCACTCGTGGTGGCTATGGTCTTTGACCAATGAATGCGGTTGTAACCGGAATGGATGTTCTTCAGGATGAAGAAGATGAAATCCTGGTTATGCTTGTTGAAGTCGATGAGAGCCAGCAGAATATCGAGGAATGTGTTGTTGATTTGTCTGTTACTTTTACCGAGGCACGCTATTTTCTGGTGATAAACGATACCGTTTCTGGTGGTATTGTTGTAAACCTCGATGGTGCGGTAAATCCAGACAGAGAACTCATAGATGAAGTCTTTCTCCTGTTGAGAGAGTGGGTTGTTCTGGTTCAGGTTGACGATGGTTTCCGGGGCGTATTTGCCGAATACTCTTTCGCCCTCTGGGGTGTCTTCGAGCAGTACTTTCGGCAAAATAAAGACGCAATCGTTGAGCTGGGTATTGTAGTAATACCCAACGTAGTTGATGCTGACGTTGCCATCAATGTCCTGCATAGCGTCGATGCCGTACAGGACATCCCTAATCTGTTCAGCCTGATACTGATGTTCTTCTATGAGGATTCTCATAATATGTTATTTTACGGATTCAACAGTACATCCTTTTGTTCTCGCTAAATGAAGAATAGCTTGGATGTTTCCTTTGCCCCATTGTGTTGTAAAATAAAATTTGACGTTATCTATTGTTGTTAAAGGGTAATCGTCGTACCAACGTTTGCCTTTGTCATTTTTATATTTTTCTTTCCAAAGAGGATAGTCCTCAACTTTTATAACTATTCGATCTGTTTTTGAATTGATAATCCTTGATATATCTGATAATATTTCAGAATATGTTTCTTTCTTATCATTAACCAGATATTCCATTACGGCAAGAGCCATTCTTCCTTTTCCTAGGAGTTCGCTACTTCCGTTAACTCGATATTTAGTGTAATCGTATGAATTTGAATTGCTATTGTTGTTATTGTTAAGGTTCCAATCAGATTTTTTTTCGTATGAATCTTCTGAATCCTCTTCCTCTCCTTCATCAGAAAAGAAATCCTCTACTCCCAAATTCTCCAAGAACTGCTCAACGATAGCTATATCAACGTTAGTTTTGCCGTTCTTATCCTCATAGAATCGGTCGAAAGACAGAATCTTGCCTTCTTCATCCTGAAAGTCCTTATCATCGAAACCATAGTCCTTGAACACATCATTCCAGAGATAGAAGATAACCTTACTAACGAACAAGTCGGCATCGATTTCGCCATCCTTTGCCTTGCAGAAGAAATAGCCGAGTTTCTTGTCTTCTGAATTGGTAAGTGAACCAATCAGCTCATTAACCTTGCTGATAAATGACCACCATTTGTACTGCTTATCTCCCGTGTTGATGTACCAGTTGAGAGGAGCGTTGGTTTCTTTGTCACGACCTTCGCAAATAGGCACATACTTCCAATCCCAGCGGCGCTTGAAGGCAGAGTCGATAGGGAAGAGACTCTGGTCGCTGGTGTTCATTGTAGCCCAAATATAGAGGTTTGAAGGCAGAACAAGGCGCTCTCCCTTCATGATGAGGTTTACCATATTGGCTTCGCCATAGAGCTGGTTGATTTCGTCTTTATTCGTAATCTCCCATCCTTCAAATTCCTTTTCGAGATACTTCTGCATATCCTTGTCTGCTACGATAGGATAATCTGAAAAACCATATTCGTTGCGATCCAGCAATTGGAACAGATCACCAAAGATTTGGGCACAATTGCCTCGGTTTATTTCTTCGATAATAAGAAATTGCTTCTTGCTGGAGCCTAGTTTCTTCCACGCTTCAACATAGGCTTCGAGAAAAGCCTGAGGAATGAATTTGTAAGCAATTCTTTCTTCCTTTACAACTTCATTCGTTTCTTCATCGATTACCTTTTTGCCATAGCAATCGCGCAGTGTAACTTCTTCTGTGATAGGCTTATAGGTGCCCACAAAAGAGGCGTAATCTGAGTCGGGGTGGAATGTAGTACGAATCACGCTCTCTCCGAAAGTCAAGTCCTTGATGGTCTTTGATTTACCTGTGCCAGGAGCACCATAGTAAATCTGCTGAAGGCCTGTAGTCTTAAGCAAATGGTTTTCTGCACGAGAAGATTCTGCTGGATTCCCTTTTCTGACGAGTTCGTTCTTTGGGTCAAGAACCATCTTTGCCATTGCTGTTAACGTAGCGTTGTAGCCATATTCATATTTATCAATGTCAGACAGTTCTTTGAGTTCTACTCTGGCATCCTCAGCCTTTTTGTCGGGGTTCTTTCTATAGTAGTCTATAAATTCTCCCAGCAATTGCTTAGATATGGTACGAATACTAAAACTGCCTTTGCTCCCTGATTTTACCAGATAGCAAAGTCTGTCTTTATCAGCAATTATAATGCGCCCGTCAGTAGATTGGTCGCCAACCATAAGTTTATCGTAATCTTCCATGTTGTTTTGACTTCTATTGTTTTTCTTTGATAAGTTTGATGATGCTATTTAAAAAGTCATGAGCGGGTTGTAGCATATTTTCTACGTCAGAATTACTAACATCATATTCGCAGTTATAATCAGCTTTCATTCTTAATTGTTCCATCCTGGAGAAAAATGCACCAAGTTCTTTGTCAATTTTACCTGTCTTAACGAAATTCATACCAAATACGCCTAAAGTACCAGCATGAGTATGTGCCGAAAGCCCATAATGTATTAATAGTGCCTGAGCTGCATGGAAACAAGAATAGTAAAAACTATTAGCTGCCAAATCCCATAATCCCATAGAAAGCATTTGCTCTGCTTCTGCTATAAATCTTTTTGCTTTTTCCAGACGAAGTTCTACTAAAGAACTTCTTTCATCGTTTGTTAGCCCCATAAACTTACTCCTTCCTTTTCTACATTTTTATAAAATGGTGTAATCTTATATTTCTGCCACTCCTTAGCGGAATACATTACTGGGTTTATTTCTTTTCCTAAATCCCAACCTAGTTCGGTAAGAGGATAGGTAACTTTGTCATAATCAGAAGGAAGAAGCTGTTCCTTGTCTAAGATAACAAGAATGTCCCAGTCGCTATCATCTCTAGCGGTACCTCTAGCTTGTGAGCCAAAAAGTATCGCTTTCCCGTATGGTGGCATATTCTTTGCCAGGCATTCACGGATGGCTGTCAATGTAAGTTCTTGTTCCTTCTTCATATTGCAAAGATAAGATAAAAACCTGAAACTTCCAAATTAAAGCCTTCTTTTTTATGAATTATTACACGATTTATGAGAAATTACTGATAAGCTTATATTTCCTTTGCCATCTTTTTTTCTTTTTATTTTGCTGCAAAAATAAGAAATATTTCTCTTTTATGCAAGTTTTTGGGCTTTTTCTTTTGTGTTTTCATGAGAAAAGATTAATTTTGCGCTTATACCCAGGGTGTTACCCTGGGCTAGGAGCTTCTGGGCCTTCAGGGCGTGTGTGGGTAAGGTATCTAAAGTACCGATGCACAGACCTTGCGGAACCAGTCGAGTTTCTTGCCGCTCATTTCTGCTATGGATAAGTTCTCTTTGTTCACATCTTCTGGCTCAAATTCATAATAAGAATCTTCGGTAGGGAGATAATCCTCCGGGAGATCTTCTATGGAGTGGGCCTGGAAGTTGTGATGATTGCCTTCTTCATCAATATCGACAGTATATACTATGTCGTCTAATGGCGAACTTAATACGTTACGCAATGTTTGCTTTTTATTCGTGTACTTTTGTATATTGTCGTAATCGGTTCTGATGAACATCCAACGATTGTTTGTATCATCCTGGTCTATCCAATAGAAGAGATAGTTGTCACCCTTGTTGGTAACGTAGTGTGACAACAAGGGTCCATCGAAATATATAAGATCGGCCACTTTCTTGAATTTGTCGAAGTTGCGCTTCTTTATGCAAATACCTTTTATTGTTTTCATAATTTTCCCTCCTCTAGTTTAAATGTTTTGGAGTTAAGTAAGCAATATTTCTCTTTTATCAAAGCTATTCTTGATTATCTTTTAATCTCTTTTCCAATTCCTCTATAGTCGGCATAGAAGACTTAAAGTCTTTCGGAAAGAGTTTGGATAGTTGATATTCTGATATTCCCATCGGTTCCTTGTATGATTCCAAGGCGTATTTCGCCACTACATTGTCTTTGTCCTTGCAGATGAGCAAGCCGATGGTCGGGTTGTCTAAATCGGTCTTGAACTGATGGTTAATGGCTGATACATAGAAACTCAGTTGCCCCAAGAACGATGGATGGAATGACTGGGCTTTTAGCTCAACGACCACATAGGCGTGGAGGTGAGTATTGTAAAAAAGCAAATCGGGGAAGAACTCCTGTTGACCTACTTCCAAACGAAATTGTCGGCCCATATAGGAAAATCCCTTTCCAAGTTCCAAAAGAAAACGTGTAACGTTGTTCACCAATTCATTTTCAATGTCACGCTCGTCATATTTCTCCCTAAGATTAAGGAAATCCAACTGATAAGGGTCTTTTGTTATCTGTTGCGCTAAGTCACTCTGCACAGCAGGAAGCGTGGATTGGAAGTTTGTGATGGCTTTGCCGTCACGCTCATAAAGGTCGGTATCAAGCCAGTTGAGAAGAGCGTCACGTCCCCAATTGTTCTCCCAAGTCTTTCTTACGAAGAACAAGGCTTTAGGCATGTTGTCCTTGCACTTCTCTAAGATACGGCAATGATGCCCCCATGGTATAAAAAACAATAATTTGAAATCGTCAACAGGCTGTTGACGATTTTGTTTTTGTTCTGCAATGGTCTGAATATCAGAGCTAATCAAACTCTCTGTAAAATCGTCCGCAGGTTGCTGACGATTTGCCAACAATGGAGCATAGAGCTTATAAAAGTAGCTCATGTACTTCAGGTTGCTTGGCGAGAATCCCTTCACCCCCGGCATTTCATTCTTCAAGTCCTGGCTGAGATTCTTGTAAAAGCCAGAACCGTAAGTATTGGTATATTGCTTAGCTTCAATGTCTCGTCCCAGCTTATATTTTCCTTTGCCATCGTTCTTTCTTTTTATCTGCTGCAAAAATAAGCAATATTTCTCTTTTATGCAAGTTTTTGGGGGATTTCTTTTGTGTTTTCAAAGGAAAAATGTAAATTTGCAGAAAAATGTAGAATGTTTTAATGTGAAGGTTATGGCAGCAACGGTATTAAACAGTACACAAGTACACCTCTTGCAAATGTTTCAAGTAGATGATTCTCAGAAAGGTTTGGAAGAATTGAAAGAATTGTTGTATTCTTATTATTCAAAGAAAATGGATGAATCTCTGAATGAACTTTGGGATTCGGGCGTGCTTGACCAGAAAAGACTTGACGAAATCAATAATATGGATTTGCCAAAGTGAATACGAAATGCTCAAATCGATCATTAAAAAAGACATAGAATATGGCAGGAAATATGACATTGGCAGGAAACAGCGAGTTCAAAAGTTGGGTTTCGCAGTTGAAGAAAGATATACGCCATGCACAGGTTAAGGCGGCAATCAAGGTTAACACAGAATTGCTCCGCCTTTATTGGCGTATGGGTGCAGACATCTGTGAAAAGCAGAAATCTGCATCTTGGGGCGATGGCTGGCTCAAAGAATTGAGCCGTGAACTTATGGCGGAGTTTCCAGATATGAAAGGGCTTTCATACAGGAATCTACAATACATTAGGCAATGGTATCTCTTTTATAATCAAGGAAATATAATTGTGCAACAAGTTGTTGCACAATTACAAAAAGGACATGGGCAACAACCTGTTGCCCAAATAAACGAGGACGTATTCTTCTCCGTTCCTTGGGGGCATCATCTGTATATCATATCGCAATGTAAGGATGTTAACCGTGCAGTGTTCTATCTGAATAAGACCGTAGAAAATGGCTGGAGTCGTGCTGTTCTGCTTAATTTCCTTGACACTAATCTGTATGAGCGACAGGGAAAGGCTGTGAATAACTTTAACAAGCTGCTGGCGGATTCTCAAAGCGAATTAGCAGCACAAACATTGAAAGACCCTTATAATTTCGATTTCCTCACACTTGACGGTGAGTATCGGGAGCGAGAATTGGAGCAAGGACTTACCCAAAATGTAACACGCTTTTTGCTTGAATTGGGTACAGGTTTTGCTTTTGTTGGAAGTCAAGTTCCTCTACAAGTAGGGGGAGACACTGTATATCCCGACTTGCTTTTTTATCACTTGGAACTGCGCTGTTATGTTGTCGTAGAACTGAAGATTACAAAATTCAAAGCTGAACATTTGGGACAGTTGGGGATGTATATAAGTGCTATAAATCATATAAAAAAGAAGCCTACTGACAACCCTACAATTGGATTGCTTATCTGCAAAACCAAGAACAATGTGATGGCTCAATATGCTCTTGAATCAACCAATCAGCCAATAGGCATTTCCGAATATCAGTTGTCTAAGCTCATGCCTGAAAACATACAAAGCCAGTTGCCTACAATCGAAGATATTGAAGCAACGCTTTCTGATATAAAGGAGACTAAGGATTGATACGTAAGATATCAATATGAAAAGCCTACGGCTGCGGATTGCAAATCCGCTTTAAAGTGGTCGAACCTT
>ENA-OPBS01002976-OPBS01002976.1-human-gut-metagenome-genome-assembly--contig:-NODE-2976-length-11064-cov-3.147061_pt1 | contig 11064 bp, 10 predicted proteins | sample MGYA00241074_ERZ501463 | MGnify/ENA primary metagenome ERZ501463 (study PRJEB25962, sample SAMEA2042578) | human gut metagenome | biome: human gut; feature: human-associated habitat; material: faeces...
TATCGGCTTCCATGCCGTTCTCACGAAGAATCAATTCCGTCAAGTCCAACGGGAATCCGTAGGTATCATATAATGTAAAGGCATCTACGCCATTCAAGACTGTCTTGCCCGCAGCCTTCGTCTCCTCCATTTTCTTATCCAGCAAACGGATACCGGTTTCCAAGGTACGAAGGAAAGATTCTTCCTCCTCCTTGATAACCTTCTCAATCAAGGTTTTCTGAGCGATCAATTCCGGATAAGCGTCGCCCATCGTCTCGATCAATACGGGCAAAAGCTTATACATAAACGCTTCCTTGCGATCCAAGAACGTATAACCGTAACGAACGGCACGCCGCAAGATACGACGGATTACATAACCGGCCTTAGCGTTGGAAGGCAACTGTCCGTCCGTGATAGCGAAAGCGATCGTACGGATGTGGTCGGCGATCACACGCATGGCGATGTCTTGCTGTTTATCCGTACCGTAAGTCGTACCCGCCATTCCCGCAATTACCTTGATAATCGGTTGGAATACGTCCGTATCATAATTTGAGGTCTTACCCTGCAATGCCATACACAGACGCTCGAATCCCATACCGGTATCGATCACCTTAGCCGGCAGCGGTTCCAAAGAACCATCGGCCTTACGGTTGAATTGCATAAATACAAGGTTCCAGATCTCGATTACCTGCGGATGATCCTTATTTACCATATCGGCACCGCTGACCGCCGCACGCTCCTCGTCCGAACGAAGGTCGATATGGATCTCGGAACAGGGACCGCAAGGACCCGTATCCCCCATTTCCCAGAAGTTATCATGTTTGTTACCGTTCAGAATATGATCTTTCGGTAAATATTGCTCCCAATAACCAGCAGCTTCGTTATCACGATCTAAGCCTTCAGCGGGGCTTCCCTCGAATACGGTGGCATATAAACGCTCCGGATTCAGCTTCAATACCTCTACCAAGTATTCCCAAGCCCAGTTGATCGCCTCTTTCTTAAAATAATCTCCGAACGACCAGTTTCCGAGCATCTCAAACATCGTATGATGATAGGTATCATGTCCTACCTCCTCTAAATCGTTATGCTTACCGCTAACACGAAGACATTTCTGAGAGTCCGCGACACGAGGATACTTACGGGGCACGTTGCCCAAGATAATATCTTTAAACTGATTCATTCCCGCGTTCGTAAACATCAACGTGGGGTCACCCTTCACCACCATTGGAGCGGAAGGCACGATCTGGTGTTCCTTAGAAGCGAAGAATTGCTTGAAGGATTCACGGATTTCTTTTGCTGTCAACATAATCTATTTATATAGTTCTCGTTAATATTCTGAAAAACAATTTGCAAAAGTACTGCAAATTATTATTTTTGCGTGCATTCAGATAACAAAAAATGTAGATGAAACTCTTTAAAAGTCGCAAAACATACTATTTATACAATCCGAACACACTCAATTATGAGCGTGTATACCCATCTAGCAAAGACCGGCTGTTCACCGTTCTCCGCCATTTAAGCACCGGAATAGCGTTCGGCGTAGCCACTTTTTTCGTCATGATGCATTTGGTGGACTCTCCGATGGAATCTCAGTTACGTAAGGAGAACCGCCTATTGCAAACTCAATACGAGGTGCTTTCCCTTCGCTTAAATAACGCATTGGACGTATTGGATGATATCCAACAGCGTGACGAGAATCTGTACCGGGCGATCTTCCAAGCCGAGTCCATCCCCGAGTCCGTTCGGAAAGCCGGGTTTGGAGGGACAAACCGTTACGAGCATTTGATGAGCCTGTCCAATCCGGAGCTTGTTGTCTCCACGACCCAAAAGATGGATATGCTACGTAAGCAATTATATATCCAATCCAATTCCTTGGAAGAACTGATCTCCCTAGGAAAGAACCAAGAAGAGAGAAGTAAATGTATCCCGGCGATCCAGCCGATTTCCAATAAGGATCTGCGTCGTACCGCTTCCGGCTATGGCGTACGTATCGACCCGATTTACCGTACACCTCGTTTCCATTCTGGAATGGATTTCTCGGCTAAAGTGGGAACGGAGATCTACGCGACAGGTAATGGCGTAGTCACTTTTGCCGCTTGGAAACAGGGATACGGAAATTGTTTGATTATCGATCATGGCTACGGCTATCAGACGTTATACGGTCATATGAGTAAGTTCAAGAAACGTGTCGGACAGAAGGTTACTCGTGGAGAGGTGATTGGCGAGGTTGGAAATACCGGGAAATCTACCGGCCCTCACTTGCATTATGAGGTAATCGTACGAGGAAAGCATGATAATCCGTCCAAATACTATTACATGGATCTCTCACCTGAGGAATACGACCGTATGATCCAGATCGCCGAGAATCATGGTCAGGTTATGGATTAAACTTCATTAGCAGTATGAGTCTAAAAAAGAATAAAGATCTCAAGCTCTATTTTTCCATCAGCGAGGTGGCGCAGATGTTCGACGTGAACGAGTCCACCCTTCGCTTTTGGGAGAAGGAGTTCGATATCATCAATCCAAGGAAGACGAGCAAAGGTACCCGTTTTTACAAGCAGGAGGATATCGACGCGGTACGCCTCATCTACCATCTGGTTAAAGAGAGAGGGATGACCTTGGCCGGCGCACGGCAAAAACTGAAGGACAATAAAGAGACGACGATCCGCCAAGAAGAGATCGTAAACCGCCTGAAACAGATCAAAGAAGAGCTGTTAGCTATGAAAGACGCATTCGATGCTTTTGCCCCGAAAGTGTGATTATTCTGTTGATAAAATCAGAACAAAACCGTACCTTCGTCCCCCATTAAATAAAACATAAGTAAATAAAATACAAGACATGGAAATTACAGGAAAAATCATTCAGGTCCTACCGGAAGTAGGCGGTATCAGCAAAGCCGGAAACGAATGGAAAAAACAAGAGTACGTATTAGAGACACACGATCAATATCCCAAGAAAGTATGCTTCCAGATATTCGGAGCGGATAAGATCGCTCAAGCGGCCATTCAGCCGGGCGAGGAATTGACAGTCTCTTTCGACATTGACAGCCGTGAGTACCAAGGCCGCTGGTTCACCAGTATCAACGCATGGAAAGTAGACCGTCCGATGGCGGCAGCTCCTCAAGCCGCTCCGATGGGAGTAACTCCGGATAATTTCGCTCCGGCTTCCGCTCCTACGGCTCCAGCCTCATCCGCTCCTGATTTCGGGCCGGCCAATCCAATCGATGATTTGCCATTCTAAAGACTAATGGATATCGTATTACTAATTGGCGGTTTACTACTAATTTTAGTCGGGGCTAACGCCTTGACGGATGGTGCCGCCTCGGTAGCCAAACGCTTCAATATTTCCAGCTTAGTAATCGGGCTAACTATTGTGGCGTTTGGGACTTCCGCACCGGAATTAACGGTCAGTGTCGTATCCGCCTTGAAAGGAAGCTCGGATATCGCTATTGGTAATGTAGTAGGAAGCAATATATTTAACGCCTTGATGATTGTCGGCTGTACGGCCGCTATCGTGCCGATCAGCGTCACGAAAGGTACGTTGAGCAAAGAGATCCCTCTTTGCGTGCTTGCCTCAATCGTATTATTCATTTGCGCGAATGACGTTTTGATCAACGGCGCATCGCATAATAGTATCAGTAGTAGCGATGGAATGTTACTATTATGCTTCTTCGCCATTTTCCTTGGCTATACATTCGCGATCGCGCATAATGGAGAGGAAAATGGAGAGAGCACGATTAAAATAATGCCCATTTGGAAAGCGAGTTTATTCATCATTGGTGGATTGGCCGGTTTGATTTACGGAGGACAATTTTTCGTGGATGGAGCTTCTGGTATCGCCCGTGGGCTGGGGGTCAGCGAATCTATTATCGGTTTGACTTTAGTGGCCGGAGGAACCTCTCTTCCTGAGTTAGCGACTTCCGTCGTGGCCGCATTAAAGAAGAACCCGGAGATGGCGATCGGAAATGTTATCGGTTCCAACCTCTTCAATATATTCTTCGTATTAGGTTGTAGCGCGACAATCACGCCGATGAACATACAAGGCATTACCAATCTGGATTTGGGCGTCATGATCGGTTCATGCGTATTGCTTTATATTTTTGGCCTTTTCTTCAAGAAACGGACCATCACTAGGCCGGAGGGAATCCTATTGATCGCTTGTTATATAGCTTATATAACTTATTTGATTGTCGGCTGATAAAGCTTTTATAAAACAAAAGTGTAGCGAAGCACTTCGCTACACTTAATCCGCTACACGTCCGACAGATTTAATATTCTGTATCTTCGACAAAGTCACGCACATTTTCTGGATATCTTCTACGTCATGAACTTTCATCTTTATCTTACCTTCGAACACGCCGTCTTTCGCCTCGATCAGCAAGCGCATGATGTTCACGTTGAAATCCTCGGAAATCGTTTTCGTGATCGTATTCAGTACGCCTATCGAGTCTATACCTTTCACCTCTAGCGTGGCCTCAAAAGAAGCGTTCATATGGCTGCTCCAAACCGTATTCAAGATACGTTCGCCAAAGCTACTTTTCAAGCGCATGGCGATCGGGCAGGAACGTTTATGAACCACTACGTTACCATCGTCATTGATAAAACCTAAAGAGTCATCTCCCGGAATCGGCTTACAACATTCGGCAATTACATAATTACGCTCAAAAGCCTCCTCTTTCAATAAATAAGGCTTTTTCTTATCATATTTAGGCTTCTCTTTCTTGGCTTCCTCCTCTTCGGGTTGTTTCACCTTCTTGGAAGCGACACCCAACGCCTGTTTCACATACTTAAACAAGACATTATCCGTCTTCTCCTTCAACAGCTTCTTTAAATTCTCGGGCAAAACCACATCCCCCTTCTCTACCGCATAAAAGAATTCCTCGCGTTTCGAGAATCCAAAGTACATGCCTAATTTATCCAGATTGGATGTACTCGCCTCAAGCTCCGAACGCTTGAAGGCATCAAGAACTTTTATCTCTCCATACTTAGCGACCTCTTTACGGACACGCTTTAATACGGCATCGATCTTCGCACGAGCCTTAGCGGTAGTCACGAAGTTCAACCACTCCGGTTGCGGCTCCTGAGAACGGGAAGTCAAGACCTCCACCTGATCTCCACTGGACAGCGGATGACTCAATGGCACCAAACGATGGTTTACCTTAGCGCCAATACATTTATTACCGATATCGGAGTGAAGCGCATAAGCGAAATCCAAGGCGGTAGCCCCTTGGGGCAATGTCTTTATATCTCCTTTCGGAGTGAAAACAAATATCTCGGAAGTAAATAAGTTCAGTTTGATCGTATCCAAGAAATCCAGCGCATTCGGGTCCGGACTCTCCAAGATCTCGGTAATGGTTTGTATCCATTTATCCAATTCCGTATCCTCCTCCACGTTGGATTCCTTGTATTTCCAATGGGCAGCGATACCATATTCAGCCGTACGATGCATCTCAAAGGTACGGATCTGGATCTCTACCCATTGTCCATCCGGTCCCATAACGGTCAGATGAAGCGCTTGATAACCGTTCGCTTTCGGACGGCTCACCCAATCACGGATACGGTCGGGACGAATCCGGTAAATATCCGTAATAGCCGAGTAGATATCCCAACATTGGTTTTTCTCGTCCACACCGGGAAGCGGGTCAAAAATAATGCGGACCGCATAAATATCATAAATATCCTCGAAAGCGACACCCTTGCTTTCCATCTTATTCCAAATGGAATAGACCGATTTCACACGGGCACGCATCTCATACTGAAGTCCCATCGATTTCAGCTTCTCGTCCACAGGGGCAGCGAAACGCTCGAATAATTTATTACGGCTCTCTTCTGTCGCTTTCAACTTAGCGCTGATGAAGTCATATTCTTGCGGATGCTCATATTTAAAACTCAAATCCTCCAGTTCCGTCTTGATCGAGAAGAGACCCAGACGATGCGCCAGAGGAGCATACAGATAAAGAGTCTCACCCGCAATCTTAAATTGTTTGGCGGGAAGCATGGAACCCAAAGTCCTCATATTATGAAGACGGTCTGCGATCTTGATTAGAATCACCCGTATATCGTCACTCATAGTCAGCAGCAACTTACGGAAGTTCTCGGCTTGAGCCGAGGCCTGTTCCCCAAAAATGCCACCGGATATCTTCGTCAAGCCATCCACGATCTGGGCGATCTTGTCTCCGAACATATCCCGGATATCCTCCACCGTATACTCGGTATCTTCCACGACATCATGCAATAACGCAGAGCAAATAGAGGTAGAGCCCAAACCCATCTCCCGGCATACGATACGAGCCACGGCGATAGGATGCATTATATAAGGTTCGCCGGAACGCCGTTTCACTCCGGCGTGCGCTTGATTAGCAAAATTAAAAGCTTTCGTGATTCGTTCGACCTTACGGCGGTGGTTTGACTTCAAATAATCGTTCAACAACGCATTGAACCCATCTTGTATCATCTGTTCGTCCGCAGAGAGAACGGACGCAGCCTCGCCCGTTTCTTTTATATCTTTTGTGTCCTTTGTATCGTCCATGGTTTTACACCTCCCATTTTTATACTGTATAGCCACAAATATATACAAATATTTGGAAGGAAACCCTAACAAAAGACAAAAATAGAATATCTACCGCTTAAATATGGATCCCATAGTCGTGTTTAACCTCGTCCATGACAAAAGTACTTCTCAACGAGCCCAAACTATCGATCGTTCCTAACACATTTAAAATAAACTCTTGATAATATTTCATATTGGGAGCGTGTATCTTCAATAAGTAATCATAATCGCCTGAAATATTATAGCACTCCGTTACCTCGGGGATTTCTTGGATAATCCGGGTAAACTCAAAAGCTATATCCTTATTCAGCCGAACCAATTTCACGCTACAAAAGACAACAAAGCCTTGATTCAGCTTCTCCGCATCTAGTACCGCTATATACTTCTTTATATATCCACTATTCTCAAGACGTTTTAAACGCTCGAACACCGGGGTTGACGAGAGACTGACCCTTGCCGCCAACTCTTTCGTAGTCAACCGGGCATTATCTTGTAACGTTCGGAGGATTTGCAGATCCACCTTGTCTAACTTATCTGAAACATTCATAAGAAAAAAATTCTATCGGATTGATTCCCCAGCGTCCTTCGCCGAAGATGTATTCTATTTATAGCCCTAAAAATAGTATTATTTTCTATATTCTCAACGAATCTTGTCCAAAAAGCACACACATCATACATTTGCCAACAGAATAAGAACTAAATAAACAAGATGACTATGGCAACAAAGAAATTACATTTCGAGACATTACAGGTTCATGTAGGGCAAGAACAGGCCGATCCCGCAACAGATGCTCGTGCCGTCCCTATTTATCAGACAACATCTTATGTATTTCATGATTCACAACATGCGGCAGACCGTTTCGGCCTTCGTGATGCTGGGAATATTTATGGTCGTCTGACCAATTCGACACAGGGAGTTTTCGAAGCGCGTGTCGCTGCTCTCGAAGGGGGAGTGGCTGGTCTGGCGGTGGCTTCCGGTGCGGCGGCCGTGACATATGCCTTGCAGAATATACTTGGAGTGGGCGACCATATTGTGGCTGCCGATAATCTCTATGGCGGTTCCTTCAACCTGATTACGCATACGTTAGCGGCTCAGGGCATTACCCACACGATTGTAAATGTCAATGACTTGCAGGCGTTGGAGGCGGCTATTCGGGAGAATACGAAAGCGGTGTATGTCGAAACGTTCGGTAATCCCAATTCTGATGTTACCAATATCGATGCTGTGGCGGAGGTGGCCCATCGTCATAATATTCCGTTGATAGTGGATAATACGTTCGGTACACCGTACCTGATCCGTCCGATCGAGCACGGGGCCGATATTGTTGTTCATTCCGCCACCAAATTTATCGGCGGACATGGATCGAGCTTGGGAGGAGTGATTGTGGACAGTGGCAATTTCGATTGGAAAGCAAATTCCGATAAGTTCCCGACCTTGGGCACACCGGACCCAAGTTATCATGGAGCGGTCTTTGCCGACGTGGCAGGTTCGGCAGCTTTCGTCACCCGCATCCGGGCTGTCATTCTGCGTGATACAGGAGCTACGATCTCGCCTTTCAATGCTTTTATCTTGCTGCAAGGTCTGGAAACATTGTCTCTCCGCGTGGAGCGTCATGTTGCCAATGCTCTGAAAGTCGTCGAGTATTTATCCAAACACCCGAAAGTAACCAAAGTGAACCATCCGGCTCTTCCAGACCATCCAGACCATGAACTTTATAAAAAGTATTTCCCGAAAGGTGCCGGAAGTATTTTCACTTTCGAGATTGAAGGCGGACAGGTAGCAGCCTGGAAGTTTATCGATTCGCTCGAAATATTCTCCCTTCTTGCCAATGTGGCTGATGTGAAGAGCCTGGTGATCCATCCGTATACGACTACCCATTCTCAAATGACTCCGGAAGAGCTGGCCGGACAGCATATCACGCCTTCCATTGTGCGCCTGAGTATAGGTACTGAATATATCGATGATATCATTGATGACCTAGACCAAGCTCTGGCAAAGGTTTGATGTAAGATGGCAATGTGTTTTTGTTTTGATGCAAGTGTAAGTTGTTTTCGACGTTGTCGGGAATGTATACGGCAATGTAGAAAATAACTTATGCTTGCATCTGAATGAAGAAGTATGGGGTCGAATTTTTATTTTATCCTGAATAGTTTGTTTTTGTAATCGATAATCACGGTGTTTTCAAAGAAATAAGCATTTCCGGTTATTCCCCAGACATCGAGGGAACTATAAATACTATCCCAAAGGCCGTCTTTGGCGTAGTAGACTTTCGAATTGTTCAAGGCTTTTCCGCCGAACTCGATCGGTTTGGTTACATTAAAGCCATAAAATGTTATTTCTTGTCCCCACCATAAAGGACCGCTTAGAGAGTCGACAATAGTAAGGTCTGATACGCTCCAAGCTCTTTCTTGTGTCGTTATTAACTGGAAAGGGCTTGAACCTGTATCGAACAATACTTTACATGTTTTTCCATTAATCCGTAAAGGCAATTTTATTACCCCATATTCTGATTCAAATTCTTCAGCCGGCAGATTTTCGTATTCAGCCGGTAAAAAGTCTGTGATTGCAAGCTTGTTTGATTTGTAATTAATGATTAAGACTTTATCTTGCACCATGTCGGATGCGATCGTTCCAATATGCTTGGGTGTATTTGAATGAAGTGAATCTTTAGGGATTTCATTTCCGAAATTCTGCATGAATCCGATATTGGCATTGCTAAACTCCACTGTCCCTATTTGCAGGTTGACATTCTTATACATCCCGGTTGAATCTTTTTTGTTCATTAAAGATGGGGCTTCTTTGAGATAAGGAGCAAAAGTATTCCCGTAAAAGACAGAATTATATGTTCCTAAATCAAACTGCATTGTGAATTCGTAGGGTAAATTCTCTATTTTTACCGGAACATTTAGAAAAGCTTTTTCAATGTATATCCCCGAAATTGTATCACCTTCCCAACTGAAGGGAATCCATTGCAGCGATGGTTTTCGTGAACAACTTGTGAAGACTAATAGAAGGAGAACAAAAGTAATCCCTTGTTTGTGTATTTTCATAAATGGTAATTTTTTGTTATTAGAAAATAGTTTATTTCGGTGTCTCGTTGTTCTTAGCCAATGAAACCAAGCCTCCCATAGCCCCTAAGTTCATGGTGTCGAGTGCCGAACTCGGTACGATAACCATTGATCCTTTTTCTTTTAAGCCTTCGAACAGCATATTCATCCCTCTGAGATGTAATGCCACAGGATTATCGGTATATTTTTTACTGGCTTGTTCGAACTTTTCTGCGATTTCCGTTTCTGCCGTTCCCAAGATGACACGAGCTCTTCTTTCACGTTCGGCTTGGGCCTCTTTGCTCATTGCTTCGGCCAGGTCTTGCGGAATAGCGATATCTTTGATACCGACAGTCTGGCATGTGATGCCCCACGGATTCGTATTTCTGTCTAAGACCTGTTGCAAATCCTCAGCTATCTTATCGCGTTCCTGCAAGAGATCCGACAGTTCGTGCTTACCGATGGTATCTCTTAGACCAGTCTGTGTGATATGTTCGATCGCTTTTTGGTACTCCTGTACTTCCAATGCAGCTTTTTCCACGTCCCAGACGGTCCAATATACGACTGCATCCACATTTACCGGAACCGTATCTTTGGTTAGAGTTTGTTCGGCCTTAAATGCACTTACCCGTACACGCTGGTCAATATAAGTCGACACACTGTCCTATAACCGGGATAATCATAAAGGGGCCGGGACCTTTCAAACCGTTGTATTTCCCCATACGAAGGACTACCGCCCGTTCCCATTGGTCGGCTATGCGGATTGCAGAAGCCACCAACCCGGAAAGAAGAAGCAAGAGGATGAATACCGGTATGTTTATAATCTTCGAAACATACAAAACGGCTGATACGATAACCAGTATCAGCAATACGGAAAGGGATATGGGATTGAACCAACCCTTGTTAATTACATTTGTTGTCATATTCATTGTTTTTTAGAAGTTTCGATATTCTTTAATTCTCGAATAACCTCATTTAGGCTGAAACCGTAACTCAGTACAACGGAAGAAAATTGTGTACAAATTTCTTTTAACTTGTCTTCCCGTTCTTTTTCCGGTACTACATGATCTGTTTTGCTAATAAACGTTCCGGTTCCTTGCTGAGTTTCCAAAATATTCTTGATCTCCAATTCTTTATAAGCTTTGGATACCGTGTTTAGGTTTACCTTTAACTCTACGGCAAGTGCTCTGACCGTAGGAAGCTGTTCTCCCAACTTAAGTTGCCCGGATGCTATGCCAAACCTGATTTGATCAATGATCTGGCGGTATATCGGTATACCGCTAGAGTAATCTAATAAAAACTTGATCATATGATTTTATATTATTCTATATTAATATTGTACTACTATTATAGTACAAAAATACAAGAATAAATTGTAAGCATCCGATAAAGTACACATTGTAGACCTAAAAACTCTTCTATTACTTTGCGTTCAAAAACGTAGTTATGAAACGATCAATGAGTAAAGAAGAGTTTTTAGCGCTATAT
>ENA-OPBS01002981-OPBS01002981.1-human-gut-metagenome-genome-assembly--contig:-NODE-2981-length-11050-cov-2.284220_pt1 | contig 11050 bp, 7 predicted proteins | sample MGYA00241074_ERZ501463 | MGnify/ENA primary metagenome ERZ501463 (study PRJEB25962, sample SAMEA2042578) | human gut metagenome | biome: human gut; feature: human-associated habitat; material: faeces...
ATATAACTCTATTCGGCATCTAATATACGAAAAAAGGGGTACGGTTTCGACCGTACCCCCGGAAAATCCCCCGAACTGGTTATTTTTTCTCCGGCCGGGCGATCGTCTCGCGCATCGACGTGTCGGCCATGATATTTTTCATCTTGTAGTAATCCATGATGCCCAGGTTTCCGCTGCGGAACGCCTCGGCCATGGCCAGCGGGACCTCCGCCTCGGCCAGAATCACCTTGGCACGCGCCTCCTGGGCTTTCGCTTTCATCTCCTGCTCCATCGCTACGGCCATCGCCCGTTTCTCTTCGGCTTTGGCCTGCGCGATATTCTTGTCGGCCTGAGCCTGATCGATTTGCAATCCGGCACCGATGTTCTTACCTATATCTATATCGGCGATATCGATAGAGAGTATCTCAAATGCCGTACCAGAATCCAACCCTTTTTTCAATACGAGTTTCGATATGGAATCGGGATTTTCGAGTACCGATTTATGCGACTCGGACGAACCGATAGACGACACGATACCTTCTCCCACACGAGCCAAAACGGTATCTTCGCCGGCTCCGCCCACCAATTGGCGAATGTTGGCACGCACCGTTACCCGGGCTTTGGCAATAAGCTGAATGCCGTCTTTGGCAACCGCCACAACCGGAGGCGTATCGATCACTTTGGGATTGACCGACATCTGCACGGCCTCGAACACATCACGACCGGCCAAATCGATAGCCGTAGCCATCTGGAAACCGAGATCGATATTGGCCTTCGCCGCCGACACAAGAGCATGAACGACACGTTCTACACGACCGCCGGCCAAATAATGCGCCTCCAACTCGTCGCGAGTAATCGATTTCAATCCAGCCTTGTGAGCCTCGATCATAGCCCGCACGATAATTTGAGGCGGCACCTTACGGATACGCATCAGAAAGAGTTGAACCAGGGATATATGCACTCCCGAAACCAGAGCCGATATCCAAAGCAAAAAAGGCACAAAGTAAAAGAACACGGCCAACGCCACGATACAAAGTGCCACAATAAGAAGAACAAATAAATCCATACTTACTATATTAAAAGTTTTTATTTCTTTTGCAAAAACGACAATTCCGCTTCCCGACTTTGTTTCTCGTAATCCTCGGGTTGAGGATAAAGCGTCATCAGCAGTTTTTCCAACTCCTGAATGCGTCCCGCCGTTGCGGAAAGATTTTTACCGGCCGAATACTCTTTTCTCAACCGGTCGAGTTCCGTCTCATTGGCCGATATGACCCGACGCAACTCCTGCGACTTGACAAAAAGGTCGCGAGCCTCCTTACTCTTGAACTGAGACAATGTCGTGTACACGATACGATCGGTAACGACAAAAGCGATCGCATTTTTTGCCGGTGTTTTTTTCTCCGCAGGTTGCATATTGCGTATTTTTTCCAAAACGGGCTTGTAATCGACCCCGTCTTTCCACGTTTCCCGAATCGAAACCAACCGGGCCAGTTGCCTCAGACGAAGGGAACGATCCTCGGGGAAATAAAATTCGGGCGTTTTCTCGTAAAGGAAAATATAGATGCAGACTTTCCCTTCGGGCTGATAGCGGTCGCTGGCAAACCACCCCACATGATTGACCTCGTCGATGGCCATCATATAGTCGTTGTAGGGAGAATTGAACGGCATGGGCAACTGTTCGGGATCGGAATACTCATCGGTATTGATATTGTATTTCGTTACAAAAATATCGTAACCGCCCAATGTGCGGTCTTCTTCATTTGAAGCGAAATAGAATGTTACCCCATCGGTAAGAAGAAACGGATAACTATCATCATACATCGTATTGAGATCGTCGATCGACTCCTCTTCGCTATACGTATCGTCGCCCAAACGAATGCGGGTAACAAGCTCATATCCGGCATCTTCCGTAGGCACAGCATAGAGGATTTTATCTCTACGCTGCGTCTGAAAAACAGGGCTTGCTCCGGGACGGTCATCGCCGGTCAAGGAGTGGTAATCGTGTAAAGAACCTACTTCGGACGAAAGTTTGTAATGAAGAAAAAAGTCATCTTTGTCTACAACCATACTATCGATAACTTGTACGACTTGCACTTTCGATAACATTTGCGCACCCAATTCGGCTTGTGTGGCCAAAAGTTCGTAATCGTCCATATCCTCTCTGCTCTCTTTCCGGTCATTAAGATAACCGATATAACGGGAAAAATAGTTCACTGCATCGACAAAACGATATTGTTCGAAACAAATTCCGGCCAAATAACGGTAAGACTCGGGAATTTTCCCGTTAGCGGCAATTTTCAGATATTTTTCGGCCTCGGCACGTCGTCCGGTCTCATACAGGCACACACCGTACCACTGATTCAACGTAGGGCTTTTTGGTTTCTTTTTGAGGTTCTTTTCAAAAACAGGCAATGCCTCGGCATAAAGACCTGCCCGATACATGTTACGGGCATCTTCGAGCGTTTGCGCCCTGAGACACAATGTAGCAAAAGCAAGCGAAAAAACGAGAAATAGGAGTCTCTTCATGGCATATTCTGGGGCTATATTTATGACAAAGATAATCTTTTTTTTGAAAAATCTATTTCTATTCGGACGAAACAAGAAACGAGACAACCATTTTTTCAAAAACGAAACAAACAGCCTCATCGCTGAACGCCTCTTTGGGTATATACAGGAATGGGATTTCACCGCCATCGAGACGAAACAGATAATAGTGCCGGCTTTTATTATACCCGTTCACAGATTCCCACGGATAGTAATGCCTCTCCCCGTCATCATAACATAATACGATACCGCCGGAATCGACTTCGGCCCTCTGCTCTTTCAGAAGCCTACGCGCATCGGGACGGGTAAGTTTTGCAACGAAAAAGTGAAAAACCACAACGGGAATAGCGGCAAAAAAAAGTATGACGGCTACATACACGGCATTATCGGTAAATATTCCCAAAACCGCCAAAAAGGAAACAAGTACGATTCCCCACGGCCAGTTTTTCTGCAAAAATATTTTCACCAGCAGCTTCAAGTAAAGAGCAGCAGGCATCATAAACGATTGTGTAACAATTCTATCTTGCAGCATGAGTAAATTGCAAACTCACATTTGGGAGTAAATATAAGAATTATTTACGAACTAAATACTACTTTTGCGGCCGGAATTTGCGTTACCTCACGGAGCAAGCCCGCCGGGGAACGGCATTCCGCAAAACCATTATTCACCAATCAAAAACAAGATGAAAAAACATTTTGCAAACGAACCCTCACCGTGTAAACGGTGGAGAAGATGGAGCCGTAAAAATACGGGCATCTTCGCCAGCCTGCATAAGCAGGTTACTATCGGGGTTCTCTCCTGCTCGATGTCGATTCTCTTGCTCACGACACCCGAAGATATTTTCGCACAGTCATTCGAGACCGATTCGGTCAAAGAACTCGACATCAGCGAAATAACGGTAACGGGGAACATTCTTCCCCCGACCCGTACAGCGGTGTTGCCTATTCCCATTCTAGACAGAACCGATGCGGCGGTCGCCCCGTTGCAGACCATCGAGGCGGCCCTGCGGCTCAGCCCTTCTGTCGATGTACGGGAAAGAGGGAGCAAAGGAGTTCAAGCCGACATCTCGATAAGGGGAGGTTCCTTCGATCAAACACTTATCATGCTCAACGGCGTTGACTTTACCGATGCCCGCACGGGACATCAAAGTCATTCCTTGCCGATCGACCTCGATATCGTATCGGGAATTTCGGTCGAAGACGGAACTGCCGGAATCGGAGCTTTCGCCGGAGCAGTAAACATTCGTACCCAACCGTTACGCCCCACCTATTTGCGTGCCGAAATCTCCGGCGGACAATTCGGGTATGCCTACGGCAACTTGTCGGGCGCCATAACGCACAAACGGTTTACGCTGTTCGGCGCTGGGTCATACCGGGCCAGCGACGGTTATACGAGAAACACCGATTTCAAAAACTACAACGCTTTTGTTCGTGTCGGATACGACAGCCGACGGGCAGGATATTTCGACGGACAAGCCGGCTGGCAAACACGAAATTTCGGAGCCAACGGTTTCTATTCGCTCAAATATCCCGACCAATACGAAGCAACACGCACTTTCCTATCGTCTATCAGATGGCAGAAAAGCATCGGTCGGCTATTTCTCGAATCGAGTGTAAGCTACCGTAAGAATTTCGACCGATTCGAAATGGTACGGGGCGATGCGTCGAAAATCCCGTTCAACTACCACAATACCGACCGTATAGGTGCATCTCTACGCAGCGATTACTCGTGGATGTGGGGTACAACGTCCTTACACGGCGATTACCGGTACGACCACATATACAGTTCGGTGCTGGGAAAGCCGCTACACTCTCCCCGTAAAGCAAAAGGCGAAAAAGAGGGTCTTTATACCCAAGGGGCAACTCGCCACAGCGGAGACATACGATTGCGGCACACCAAGCAGATAGGAAAATTCGACATCGAAGGCTCGGTCGGCAGCGTGTTTTCATCTTATGAAACGACGCCGGTGTGGAGCCTCTCGGGCGGTTATCGTCCTATCGACGGATTGCACATAGGCATAGCAGCCGTACAATCGATGCGTCTGCCGACTTTCACCGACCTGTATTACACTGCTACCGGATACATTAGCAATCCCAACCTCAAACCCGAAAAGGCGACGACTTACCGGTTACGCGCCACTTACCAGAAAAAAAATTGGCGCACCGCAGCCGAAGTCTACTATCGGGACGGTCGGGATATTATCGACTGGGTACAAAAAAACGCCGACAGCGAATGGGAATCACAACAACTGACTCGCCTCGGAACTCTCGGGATCGAATGGAGTGGAGGATATTACGGGAATGGATTCCTGCAACAAGCAACTCTTGCCTACGGATATATGACAACCGACAAAAAAAGCGGAGATTATATCTCGAAATACGCTCTCGACTATATGAGACACAAGGCAACAGCTTGCATCGGCATACGTTTCCTGCGTTACGTAACCCTTACGGTTACGGCCGGACTTTACGACCGTAACGGCAACTATATCGCCGCCGACGGTAGGCAGACACCGTACCGAACTTATGCGTTACTCGATGCCCGCATAGCATGGGAACGTCGCCACCTACGCATCTACATCGACGGCAACAACATCACGGCCACCCGATATTGCGACTTCGGCGGGCTGAAAATGCCCGAAGGTTGGTTTACCGGCGGACTGGTAGTTACCTACTGATAACTCCTATCCCATATTATAAGAGGGAAAGAACGGAGCTTGCACGTTCTTTCCCTCTTTTTTTACCGGAACCGATAAGCACGATTTTAAATTTTGAGTACTTTTGCAGCCGCAAATCGACCCGTGTATGTCCACCCCGCCTCTGTCTGCACACGAATACTTGTTGAACCATCTCGACCGTAAGGTAAAAAAAGCCATCAAAGACTACGGCCTCATCGACGAGGGAGACCGCATACTTATCGGGCTGTCGGGAGGAAAAGACTCTCTGGCCCTTGTAGAATTACTGGGACGCCGTTCACGCATTTTCGCCCCGAAATTCTCGCTCGCCGCCGCTCACATACGCATGGCAAATATCGAGTACAAAAGCGACAGTTCGACCTTACGAGTCCATTGCGAACGTTTCGGCATGGAATATATCGAACGAGAAACCTCCTTCGACCCATCGTCCGACCGTCGGAAAACGCCATGCTTCCTCTGTTCGTGGTATCGCCGTAAAGCACTTTTCGAAATAGCCAAAGAGGGGAACTTCAACAAAATAGCCTTAGGCCACCATCAGGACGACCTTTTCGAGACCCTGCTCATGAATATGACTTTTCAGGGCTCTTTCGCCACGATGCCCCCCCGCCTGTCTATGGAAAAGTTCGACATGACGATAATCCGCCCCCTCTGCCTCATCGCCGAAAACGAACTCTCGGAACTGGCCCGTATGGAAAATTATCCCCGCCAAGAGAAGAACTGTCCTTACGAAAAAGATTCTCACCGGACTGAAATCAGAAAAATCCTGCAACAGCTCCAATCCCTAAGTCCCCAATTACGAGGACACTTATGGAACAGCATGACCCATATACAGGCCGACTATCTGCCTCGTCTCTGCAAAAAAAATAAACCGAACTCATAATACAACAAAAACCCAACCGACATGCAAGGAATATACAGTGTGTTATTACTCATCGTATCGAATATTTTTATGACATTCGCCTGGTACGGGCATCTCAAACTGCAAGAGATGAAACTCATATCGAACTGGCCTCTTTTCGGTGTGATACTGCTCTCCTGGGGTATTGCCCTATTCGAGTACTGTTTCCAAGTACCGGCCAACCGCATCGGATTTCAAGAAAACGGAGGACCTTTCACTCTTGTACAGCTCAAAGTCATACAAGAAGTTATCACACTTACGGTATTCGCCGTTCTTTCGGCGGTCGCATTCCAAAACGAGACCCTTCACTGGAATCATCTCGCCGCAGCGGTCTGCTTGGTTCTGGCAGTCTATTTCGTATTCATGAAATAAAGATTTTGACACAATACTTGCGTTTTTGATTTTATATACTTATATTAGGGCGATTTTTTCTCCTTGAAAACACCACCTTAAATTTAAAATCTGAAACGCAATGATGAAAACAAAACTCTTTTTGCTGGCCACAGCATTTTCTGTGCCCGTCCTCACGGAAGCACAAGTTTCAATCCAAGACGTCGGCGGTTGGTTTGAATCGGGATATGTTACTTTTACCCCCATCGATGAAGCCGCTTCATACAGTGTTTATTACAAAACCGCAGAAAGCGAATATCAAAAAATAGACGACCAACTGGTACGCAACTACGACAGTTACGGTCGAGCCGACGCAATGGGTCTTACTGCCGGAACATACAGTTTCAAAATCGTACCTGTCGACAGCACGGGCGCAGAACGGACCGACCTCTCTGCAGAAACTCAATCATTCACCGTCAAGGCACACGACCGTACGGGTTATGCCTTTTTCAACGGGAAAACACCGGGGGCATATACTGCCGACGGGAAGTTAAAACCCAACACCGTAGTATTGTACCTCACCGAGAAAAACAAAAATACACTCTCGATGGACGTTGTCATGAGTTCAAAAGGAGCAAAAACGACCTGCACCGGATTGCAGGAAATACTCAACGGATATAAAAAAGGGTATGAATCCCGACCGCTTCTGATACGGATTATCGGACAGATAACCGACCCCGCCGTAACCGATAAAGGCGATATTGTCATCGATATGGGCAATAAAACCACATGTCCCGGTATCACCATCGAAGGTGTAGGCAACGATGCCACCATCGACGGCTGGGGAATCCGCATCAAAGGTGCATCATCTGTCGAAATCAGCAATATCGGCATCATCAACTGCGATAGCAGTGAAGGCGACAATATCGGCCTGCAACAAGACAACAGCTACATTTGGGTGCACAATTGCGACTTCTTCTACGGGCATGCCGGCAGCGACGGAGACCAAGCCAAAGGAGACGGCGCTCTCGACTGTAAAAAATCCAATTACATCACGTTCTCATACAATCACTTTTGGGACAGCGGAAAATGCAATCTTTTAGGACTCAGCGGAGAAAACGACCAGATGTACATCACCTACCACCATAACTGGTACGACCATAGCGACAGCCGCCACCCGCGTATACGTTCTTATTCCTGCCACGTCTACAACAACTATATGGACGGTTGTGCCAAATATGGCGTAGGAGCAACAATGGGTTCGAGCGTATTCGTCGAAAACAATTACTTCCGCAACACCAACAAACCGATCATGATTTCGATGCAAGGAACCGACATCATTTCGGGTGCGGGTACTTTCAGCGGAGAAACGGGCGGCATGATAAAAGCCTACGGAAACATATTCGCCGAACAGTCGTCGAGTTTCAGATTTGTTTCCTATCAAGACGACAACATAGAGTTCGACGCTTATGTCGCTGCCTCCCGCGACGAACAAGTACCGGCTACCGTAAAAACGAAATCGGGCGCAACCTCTTATAATAATTTCGATACCGACGCTTCCCGCATTTACACCTATACCCCCGATGCCGCCGAAGATATCCCTACCATACTTGCGGGAGAGTTCGGTGCCGGACGCATGCAGCATGGCGACCTACAATGGCATTTCGACAATGCTGTCGATGACAGAGATTATGACGTAAACAGTGCACTGAAAGCAGCTGTTACCGGTTATAAAACATCGCTTGTCGGGCTGTTTACCGAAAGCGGAGACGAAGGCTCGGGCGGAGGAGATGGCGGTGATGAAGGCGGAGACGAAAATCCTCCCGTCATCGTCCCGGGACAAGGATACGAATGCCACTTCACCGGCAGTAAACCATCGAACAGTTTCTACACCTTTACATCGGCCAATTATTCCAACTCAAAAGGTTCGGCAACCGTCAACGGAACAACTTATACCGAATGCCTGAAACTGGAATCATCGACGATCATCGGCTTCACCACGACCGAAGAAATGACCTTAACCCTCATATTCAACGAAGGCTCTACCCCCAACATCAAAATAGACGGGGTAAAAATCTCCGCCACATCGGGAAGCAATATAATTACCCACACACTTCCCGCCGGGGCACATAAACTGACAAAGGCCGATCAAAACTTTCTCTTTTACATCAACCTCGGCTCGACAAGCGGATTAAATGAGATAAAAGCCGACCATTCCAACGGAACTATTTACGATCTTTTAGGTCGTCCTGTCAACGAACCTCAACCGGGGAACATATACATACAAAACGGACGAAAATTTATAAAACAATAAATATTCAAGTCTATCACAGCAAAAACGGCTATCCCACAAGGGATAGCCGTTTTTGTATTTTTCACCCGACAAAACTGGCAAGAGTCTTTCTCGATTCTTTTCTTTTTTCTTATATTTGCTTCGGAGAATCGGCACTTGTCCCCCCTCCGAAATACCTGACCCAACGACCGAAAGAATACCGAGAAATGACACTGAGAAACCTTTTTTTCCTTATTGCATTTTGCACCTCGATTTATTCTTGGGGGGAAAGTCTGCTCAGTGTCAGCCATTACTCCATACAAGAAGGATTATCTCAAAATACCGTACAGAGTATTATACAAGATAACGAAGGATACATTTGGTTGGCGACATGGAACGGGTTGGAAAAATTCGACGGCTACCGATTCAAAAACTATAAATCTTATCCGACCGACAGCATCAGACTGAGTTACAACCGCATCACCCACATCGAGAAAGGTTACGGAGCGCATATTTGGTGCCAGACATTCGGTGGGAAAACCTATTTGTTCAACAGCCATACCGAACGATTTGAAAATCCGCTTGCAGAACCGGTCGACTTCACAACAGATGAATCGTCTCAAATCTATCCTTTAAAAACCGGTATTACATGGATTATCAATCCGTCGGGAACAATCTACCGCATCGATGAGAAACAATTACCCGACCAAGCCGCCGTACAAATATACAAGCATCATATTCCCGACAAAAACGACATCTACACCATCGCTGCGGACTCTTGGGGAAATGAATGGATACTCACACGGAGAGGTGTCAGACTATACAACCGACCTTTCCAAAGTCAAGAAATATTCAAGCACATACTCGAAATCGACAGTACCGTTTTTCTGTCGACAATCGACGGCCGGCTTTTTTCATACCGTCCGGTAAACGGACTCAAAGAAATCGCCCTCCCGGTTTCAGTCAACCGCATCGACGGCCTCTATGAGTCGCAAGATCATCGCTTGTGCATCGCAACCCCGAAGCAATTGCTTTTCTGCAAAGACGACAACGACTTCTCCATCGTTTTTCCGCCGGGAAACGAAACTTGGCGCATCAACAAATTCTACCAGTCTCACGACGGCGTTTTGTGGATACTCGACGGACAAGATAAGATATGGCGCATCGACCTTACCGAGAATACCCCCCGCTTGATAAGCTATGTACAAGGATCTAAAAAAAGAAACGGATTCATTTTGGAAGACGCTTTCGGCAGTATCTGGATACAACCCTATTATGGGTTGTTTTCCTATTACGATCCACAAGATAAAGTATTGAAACCCGCTCGTCAGACACAAGGAGACCAAGAAACCGACTATCATGCTCCGGGGCTCGGATACCATATCGACAAACATCGCAACTTATGGCTTTGCTGCAAATCGGGTTTTGACCAACTGACTTTCTCCCCACGCAATTATACGTTGCTCCGACAAGAAAGAGCCGGTCAATACGAAATTCCGAATACGATACGAGGTCTTTTTATCGATTCGCAAAAAAGGCTCTGGTGTGCATCGAAACAAGGTGTTATCGAATTGTACGATTCCTCCGACCGATACATCGGGAATCTCTCCCGCTCCGGGAAAATCGTAAACAATCCGCAGACCGCATTCGGAGCCAGCGCTTACACGTTTTTTGAAGATTCCTTACATCGAATGTGGATAGGCTGTAAAGAGGACGGACTATTTATCGCCACTCCCGAAAAAACGGGGAACTACCGGATACGGCGCTATCGGCATAACGCAAAAGACCCGTATAGTTTGAGCGAAAATTCCATCTACGATATATGCTCCGACAAGCAAGGGCGTATATGGATAGGTACATACGGCGGAGGGCTCAATCTCGTAGAAAACCCCTCGGCACACCCGTTACGCTTCATACATAAAGGCAACCGCTTGAACTCATTTCCGCAAGAAGCATTCAAGGTAAGAAATATATGCACTACTGTCGACGGCGTGATATTGGCCGCAACTACCGGAGGGCTGCTCTCTTTCGACGACGATCTCGGAACGCCCGAAGATATTATATTTCATCTCAACCGAAGTAGACAGAACCAAGCGTCGAGTCTGAGCAATAACGATGTCATGTACATCTACCGGCGCAAAAACGGAGACCTGTATATCGTACCGTACAGCGGAGGAATCAGCCGTATCGCTTCGGAAAACCTCCTTTCCGACAGCATAGAGTTCGTTCACTTCAACAAGAGAAACGGATTGCCGTCGGACCTCGCCTACGCCATTACCGAGTCAAACGACAGTTCTTTATGGATTACTTTCCAAAACAGCATCTGCCGCT
>ENA-OPBS01002985-OPBS01002985.1-human-gut-metagenome-genome-assembly--contig:-NODE-2985-length-11037-cov-2.261246_pt1 | contig 11037 bp, 8 predicted proteins | sample MGYA00241074_ERZ501463 | MGnify/ENA primary metagenome ERZ501463 (study PRJEB25962, sample SAMEA2042578) | human gut metagenome | biome: human gut; feature: human-associated habitat; material: faeces...
TCGACTACGGCAACTGTCGTCAAGTTGACGATGTCGCGGGGCGAGCTTTCTATATCGGTGAAGTGAATCGGTTTGTTAAGACCCATTTGTATCGGGCCGATAGAGTTGCCTATACCCATTTCGAGCAACAGCTTGTATGCCGAGTTTGCCGAGCTGAGGTTGGGGAAGATGAGTGTGTTTACATCTTTGCCGGCCAGTCGGCTGAACTGGAATGTGCGGTCGCGCAACTCTTTGTTGAGTGCGAAGTGTACCTGCATTTCTCCGTCGATGGCCAAGTCGGGGTATTCTTTTTGCATGATGGAGACAGCCTCGTGCACCAGTGCCGGGCTACCGACTTTGTCGGCACCGAAGTTCGAATAAGAGAGCATGGCGATTTTGGGTTCTTGTGCAAAGAATTTAAGCGTCTCGTTCGAGAGTTTGGCAATGTCGACAAGTGTCTCGGTATTGGGGTGTCGGTTGATGAGGGTGTCGGCCAGGAAGAATGTACCTTTGGGAGTCGTGATGATGTGCATGGCTCCGAAATGGGTGTGTCCTTCCCGTATGCCGATGACATCTTTGGCGATTTGTATTGTTTCGGTATATTTGGTATAAGTCCCGGTAATGAAAGCGTCGGCATCGCCGCATTCTACCATCATCATTCCGAAATAGTTGCGGTCATACATTTTTTCGTTCGCTTCATCGGGTGTGATTCCTTCTCTTTGGCGTTTGTTGGCCAGTATCTTGGCATAGTGATGACGGCGTTCGGCTTCGGCTCCGCTTCGCAAGTTGATGATTTCGATACCGTCGAGGCTGAGACCGAGATCACAAGCGAGATTTTTGATGAAGTCGGCATTACCCAGCAAGATCGGGTGGCATATACCTTCTTGATATGCTGTAACGGCGGCCGTAAGCATATTGACGTGGTTGGCTTCGGCGAATACAACCCGTTTGGGAGACTGCTTGGCCATGTCGGTAAAGTTGCGCAACATCTTGTTGTCGTATCCCATGAGAGCTTCGAGCTTGGTTTGGTAAGCCGTCCAGTCCTCGATTTTTTTACGAGCAACACCCGATTCGATAGCAGCTTTGGCTACGGCGGGAGCAACGGTCGTAAGCAAGCGCGGGTCGAGAGCTTTGGGTATGATGTATTCGGGACCGAAGCTGATGCATTCCAACCCGTAAGCCGCATTCACAACGTCTGGTACACGCTTTTTTGCCAAGTCGGCAATTGCATAGACGGCAGCCAGTTTCATTTCTTCGTTGATACATGTAGCCCGCACGTCGAGAGCTCCCCGGAAGATATAGGGAAATCCCAAAACGTTATTGATTTGATTGGGATAATCCGAGCGTCCGGTAGCAAAAATCAAATCGGGACGCGAGGCTTTGGCTTTATCGTAGGCAATTTCTGGATTGGGGTTGGCCAGTGCGAAAACGATAGGACGGTCGTTCATCGACTGTACCATTTCCGTTGTAAGCACGTCGGCGCGGGAAAGGCCGAGGAATACATCGGCCCCTTTCATGGCATCGGCCAGCGTGTGGATATCGCGATGAGTGATAAATTGTTTCTTGGACTCGTTGAGATCGGTGCGTTTGTCGTTTATGACGCCTTTGCTGTCGACCATCACGACATTTTCGGGTTTTACTCCCAGCATGATGTAGAGCTTGGTGCAGGAGACAGCCGAAGCTCCGGCTCCGTTTACGACGATACGTACATCTTCGATTTTTTTACCTTGTATTTCGAGGGCGTTGAGCAGTCCGGCACCCGATATGATGGCTGTGCCGTGCTGGTCGTCGTGCATGACAGGAATATCCAGTTCGGCTTTCAGCCGGTTTTCGATTTCAAAACATTCGGGAGCTTTGATGTCTTCGAGGTTGATGCCTCCGAATGTCGGAGAGATAGCTTTTACGGCTTGTATAAATTTTTCGGGATCTTTTTCATTGACTTCGATGTCGAAAACATCGATACCTGCAAAAATCTTGAAGAGCAGGCCCTTGCCTTCCATAACCGGTTTCCCGGCCAATGCACCTATATCGCCGAGACCCAATACGGCCGTTCCGTTCGATATAACCGCGACGAGATTTCCTTTCGATGTATATTCATACGCTGTTTGAGCGTCTTTTTCGATTTCGAGACACGGCTCGGCTACACCCGGAGAATAGGCGAGCGAGAGATCCATTTGTGTACTGTAAGGTTTGGTTGGGATTACTTCTATTTTTCCCGGGCGCCCTTCGCTGTGATAGCGCAAGGCAGCTTCTTTGGTAACTTTTGCCATAATACAAAGATATAAAGGATTGAAACAATACCCGATTTTCTGTCGGGCCAAATTTCAGCTATACAAATATAGAAAATTATATTGGGAAATGGTATCGAAAAACATAATTTTTAAACAATATTATGTTGAAAAGTTGTGTGGAACGATAATTTATTTGTTTTATGTGTCGATTTGTGTTGCATTGTCATGTGTATACGTGAGTGCTTTTTTGAAAAGTTCGGTTTGTGTTTTACATAAATTAATAATATACATTATAAATAAAGGAAAACTTTTGTATTCCGTTGCGTTTTCTCCCTATCTTTGTCCGATAATATAGATTTTTTACATAATGACCAACGATCTGAAACAACGAATTATCGAGACTTCATTTGCTCTTTTTTTGCGACATGGGATCAAATCCATAACGATGGATTATATTGCTTCTCAGGTAGGTATTTCAAAACGGACTTTGTACGAGCTATTTAAAGATAAAGATCAGCTTTTGCTCGAATGTCTGACGTGGAATCGCCGAGAGATAGAAAAAATGTCGTTGGAAGTAGCCCAAAAAGTGGATAATGCATTGGAGTTTCTTCTCGAAGTGTTTATGATCCAATGGAAGCGTATGCGCAACGTCAACAGAAATTATTTTACCGATCTGAAACGTTACCACCCGCAAGTTTCCCGCATGTTCGATGATGAGAGGTCTTATCAGGCAGAGAGCATGAAGCGTATTCTCGAGCAAGGGCAGGCCGAAGGTGTTATTTTGCAGGATTGTCGTTGCGATATTGTCGGGCAGCTCCTCTCTACAAAATTCGATATTCTTTTCAGCCTTGACGAAATATGTACGGTAGAATTTACGTTTATGGAGACATTCGAAATGATTTTTAAAACTTTTATTCGCGGTATCGCTACCGAAAAAGGATTGAAAATCATAGAACGTTATTTTGCAAATACCGATTTCAATTGATGGTGTACGTTTCGGCTCTGCTTCTTGAATAGGGTAGACTTCGGGCGAAGCGACATTTCGTATATATATATTTGACTATATAGAATTTCGTTATTCGCGAAAAAAGCGGACTTTTGCGACGGGTATTTGTATGTACTGCCCGTAATTATATGATATTATGTGATAAGGGCTTTTTCGGCTCTTTCTTTAAAATAATCAAACCTGAAATCCGAAATGAGAAAAAAAAATTGTTTGGGACTGTGCGCGGTGGCGATATTTTTGTGCATCGGAAAAAGCGCGACAGCCCAGTCGACCGATTCGATAACTCTTTCTCTCGATCAGGCTATAACCATAGCACTTAGTGAGAATCCGACGATAATCGTGTCCGATATGGAAATAAAACGTACCGATTATGCCCGTCGAGAGTCTATCGGAGGCTTGTTGCCGACGATCGATTATTCGGGCTCTTATTCGCGCACGTTGAAAAAACAGGTCATGTATATGGATATCCCCGGTATGGACGATGGCCTGGAAGTCGGCCTCGACAACTCTTGGTCTACCGGCTTTTCCTTGTCTTTACCTATCATAGCTCCGGCACTTTGGAAAAGCCTGAAATTATCGGCGGTGCAACTCGAACAATCGCTCGAAAGTGCCCGATCTTCCCGGCTTTCTATGGTCGATCAGGTAAAAAAAGCCTATTACTCCATACTTATGGCTAATGATTCTTATGAAGTTTTGCAGCAGAGTTATGATAACGCCCGGATAAATGCCGATACTTATCGGCATAAGTATGAGCAGGGAACGGCCTCGGAGTATGATGTTTTGAGAGCCGATGTGGCTGTTCGCAATCTCGAACCTTCGCTTTTGCAGGCAGAAAACGCGTTGAGATTGTCCAAACTGAATTTGAAAGTGCTTTTGGGGCTTGATTCCGAGTTACGTATCGGTCTGGCTACCCGTTTGTCCGATTATGAAGAGTCTATGTATGCCGATATGTTGCAGCCCGATACTTCATTATCGCAGAATACAAGTTTGCGGCAAATCGATTTGCAGAGTGCTTATTTGAAACAAGCGTTGAAAACCCAAAATATGTCTTGGGCACCCACGTTGGCTTTTGTCGGTTCGTATACATGGTCGTCGATGAGTAACGGCGGTGTTTTTCAAGATTTCAGATGGACGCCTTACTCCTACGTAGGAGTATCGCTTTCGATACCTATTTTCAATGGAGGAACGCGTTACTACAAAGGCAAACAGGCCCGTGTCGCTTATAATGAAATGCAATATCAGCGGACGAATCTCGAACGGAATCTACGTATGCAACTTACGGCGGCAATGGATAACATAAGGGCATCTATCAAGCAGGTTGTTTCGAGCAAAGAAGGGGTACGCCAAGCCGAGAAAGCCTATCTTATTATGCAGAAAAAGTTTGAAGTCGGTGCGGCTACCGTTATCGAACTCGATGATGCCAATTTGGCTTTGGCCTCCTCGCGCCTTTCCTATTATCAGGCCATACACGATTATCTCTCAGCTCAGTCCGATCTCGAACAGATTTCGGGAAATATCGATTTCGACCGGTATAAAATCGATGACAAAAAATAGACTTTATTTTCAATGGAAAAAACAATATCATATATGAAAAATTACAGAAAAAGTCTCATCCTTTCGGTTGTGGTACTTTGTGTTTTAACCGCTTGTTCCGAAGAAAAGAAACAAACGTCGGTAGTCGAGGAAAAACCTCAGGTCCGTCTCGAAACCGTGAATGTGCAATCGGTCGACCAGACGCAGGAATTTACCGCTACTGTCGAGGCCAATGTGGTAAACAATATATCTCCTTCGATGGTATTGCGTATCGATAAGATATTGGTAGAAGTGGGAGACCGTGTGAAAGCCGGACAACTGTTGGCCGAGATGGATCGCTCCAATTTGATACAGTCAAAAACCCAACTCGATAATATCCAGCTCGAATACGATCGTCAGCTGGCCTTGTATGAGGTGGGAGGAACGTCGAAACAGCTCCTCGATGCCCAACAGACCCAGCTCGATGTGGCTCGCACTTCTTATGAAAATCTGAAAGAGAATACCCAACTTATCAGTCCTATCGACGGTATCGTTACGGCCCGTAATTACGATAACGGCGATATGTATAATGCCGGGAATCCTGTACTTACGGTACAGCAGATTATGCCCGTGAAGCTGATGATTCATGTGTCGGAAGGCTTTTATACTCAGGTAAAAGAGGGTATGGAGGTGAAAATTCATCTCGATGTATATAAAAATGAAGAATTTACCGGTAAAGTAAGTCTTGTGTATCCGACTATCGATGCTGCGACACGTACTTTCCCGGTGGAAATCAAGCTCGATAACAAAGATATGCGGGTGCGTCCCGGTATGTTTGCTCGTGTAACGATAAATTTCGGAACCGAACGTCGTGTCGTATTGCCTGATTTGGCCGTCGTAAAGCAAACCGGTTCGGGCGATCGTTATGTTTATGTGTATGAAGATGGTAAGGTCGATTTTGTAAAAGTGGAGTTGGGTCGCCGTACCGATACGCGCTATGAAGTATTGTCGGGCGTGCCCGACGGTGCACGTGTTGTTGTTGCCGGTCAATCACGACTTCATAATGGAGCCGAAGTAACTGTCGTCGAGTAAACGAAGACATGTTTTATAAACGCTAAAAAATCAGAAATATGAGTCTGTATTCAACCGCAGTCAAAAAACCGATTACTACGGCGCTTTGTTTCGTGGCCGTAGTGGTTATCGGCCTTTTCTCTTTGACGCGCCTTTCTATCGACTTGTTACCGAATATCGAGACCAATACGATTATGGTGCTTACCTCGTATCCCGGTGCAAGTGCTTCTGATATAGAGACGAATGTTACCAAGATCATGGAAAACACGCTCAATACTGTGAGCGACCTCAAAGACATATCTTCGCAATCGAAAGAAAATCTTTCGATCGTTACTCTTGAATTCGAGTACGGAACCGATATCGATGTGGCTACCAATGACGTGCGCGATAAGATCGACATGATACGTTCTACATTGCCCGATAATGCCGGTACGCCCGTACTTTTTAAATTCGGAACCGACGATATTCCTATCGTTATTCTTTCGGTAACGGCCGAAGAAAGTATGCCCGGTCTTTATAAAATCCTCGACGATAAAGTCGCTAACCCTTTGAAGCGGATTTCGGGGGTCGGTGCCGTTTCCATCTCGGGTGCACCCGAGCGGGAAATACAGGTTTATTGCGACCCGGCCAAACTGGAAGCCTATAACCTTACCGTCGAGGCGATTTCATCGATCATTGCCAGTGAGAACCTGAATACGCCGGGAGGTAGTTTCGATATCGGGTCGAATACCTATTCGTTAAGGGTACAAGGCGAATTTTCCGATCCCAAACAACTCAATGATATTGTTGTCGGTTCGTATAACGGAAGTTCGATCTATTTACGAGATGTCGCACGGGTGGTCGATACGGTAAAAGAACGCGAGCAGGAGGCCTACAACAACGGCCAGCAGGGTGGTATGATTGTGATCCAAAAACAATCTGGTGCAAATTCTGTGAATATTGCCAACAGCGTGTTGAAGAAGTTACCGGCCATACAATCCGAATTGCCTTCGGATGTGAAGCTCGGTATCATCATCAATACTTCCACCAATATCGAAAATACTATCGGCAGTCTTGTCGAGACGGTTTTGGTAACGTTTGTCATCGTCATGCTGGTCGTATTGGTATTCTTGGGTCGTTGGAGAGCTACATTCATCATCATTATTACGATCCCTATATCGTTGATCGCCTCGTTCTGTTATCTGTTGATCTCGGGAAATACGTTGAATATCATATCGTTGAGTTCTTTGAGTATAGCGATAGGTATGGTTGTCGACGATGCTATCGTGGTGCTTGAAAACGTAACGAACCACATCGAGAGAGGAAGTGCTCCGAAACAGGCAGCCATACACGGTACCAATGAGGTTGCTATTTCGGTTATTGCTTCGACCCTTACCATGTTGGCCGTGTTCTTGCCTCTGACATTGATTACCGGTATGGCAGGTATTCTGTTCCGTCAGTTGGGGTGGATTGTCAGCATCATTATGATAATTTCCACCGTGGCGGCTTTGTCGCTTACGCCGATGCTTTGTTCGCAATGGTTGCGTCTCGATCCTAAAAAAGGACGGTTGTATACTTTGATATTTACGCCCATAGAGAGAGCCCTCGATGCCCTCGACCGGGGATACGCGCGTCTCCTTACTTGGGCGGTAGGACATCGGTCGCTCGTCGTTATTATAGCCGTTCTCGTTTTTATGGGAAGTATGATGCTTACGAAAATGATTCCGACCGAGTTTTTCCCGACACAGGATAACGCCCGTATCGCAGTGAATTTGGAGTTGCCTATCGGTACACGTACCGAAATCTCGCGGGATGTGGCATTGCGCATATCGAATGAATTCCAGAAAAACTATCCCGAGATAAAGACGATTAACTTTACTGTGGGACAGGCCGATACCGATAATACCTACGGCTCTATACAAGAGAACGGTACGCATATTGTTGCGATGAACATCGATTTGCTGAGTGTAGGAGATCGGGAACGGGGTCTGCTTGAAATTTGTGAGTTGATGCGCCATGACTTACAGAAATATGTCGAGGTAAAGACCTTTGAAGTCCTTGCCGGTGGTGGAACGGGAGGTATGGCTTCCCAAGCGTCGGTCGATGTGGAAATATACGGGTACGATTTTGCGGCAACCGACCGTATAGCTCGTGAGGTACAGCAGGTGATGGACAAAATGAAAAGTTGTTCCGGAACGAGCATCAGCCGGGAAGACTATATACCCGAGTATCATGTCGATTTCGACCGGGAAAAGTTGGCTTTGCATGGCTTGAATGTAGCTACGGCATCGTCGTACTTGCGGAGCCGCATCAACGGAACGACAGCATCGTATTATCGAGAAGACGGAGAGGAATATGACATCACGGTACGTTATGCTCCCGAATACCGCCAGTCTATCGAGGATATAGAAAACATCGTTATTTACAATGCTGCCGGAGAAGGAGTGCGGGTACGTGAGTTGGGTACCGTTGTCGAGCGTCTTACTCCCCCTACTATCGAGCGTAAAAACCGGGAACGTGTTGTAACGGTTACCGGCTATGTTGCTCCCGACGCTGCATTGGGAACATTGGCTGCTGAGGTAAGAGCGGCGATCGCCCAAATCGATATACCCTCGGATATAACGGTTTCTTTGGCCGGTTCGCTCGAAGATCAAGAAGATATTTTCAGCGACCTGTTCATATTGGCCATAATGATTATACTGCTTGTCTTTATCGTATTGGCGGCACAGTTCGAGTCATTGACCTATCCGTTTATTATTATGCTTTCGCTGCCGTTTGCCGCTACCGGAGTATTTATGGGATTGGCTGTAACGGGTACGCCGTTGAGTGTAATGGCTCTGATCGGTCTCATCATGTTGGCCGGTATTGTGGTAAAGAATGGTATCGTGCTTATCGACTATACCAACCTCAATCGTGAAAGAGGCTATTCCATTACTTATTCGGTCATACATGCCGGGCGTTCCCGTTTGCGTCCCGTATTGATGACGACGCTGACGACCGTTTTCGGTATGATTCCTATGGCAATAGGTACGGGAGAAGGCTCGGAGATGTGGCGGCCTATGGGTATGACAGTGGCATGGGGACTTTCGGTTTCGACGCTGATTACCTTGCTTATCGTACCGGTTGTATATGCCATATTTGCTAAAAACGGAGTCATTCGCACCCGTAAAAAATTGCAGAAACAAAATAATAACTAAAAGATGTTCCGATGAAAGCTTTATTTATAGCCTTTGACCAGGCTCATTATGAAGATGTTTATAACGTACTTACCCATAATAACTGTCGCGGTTTCACCTATTGGCAGGACGTGCAGGGACGTGGTACGAAATCGGGAGAACCGCATTACGGCAGCCATGCTTGGCCGAGTATGAACTCGGCGATTCTTTCGGTTGTCGACGAGACTCGTTTGGGTATTGTTCTTAAAGCCCTGCATACGCTCGATGAAGCAAAACCGGCTCTTGGTTTGCGGGCTTTTGTTTGGGATATCGAGAAAGCTATTTGATAATCATAGTCTCTTGTAAATTGTTCCTCCTGCCGATAATTTATCGGCAGGAGGATTTTTGTTTGGAAAACATCGTATATTTGTTCTCGAAAATTTGCGGATATGAAAATAACCAAGACCAATGCGGCCCGTTTGCTTGATAAGGCAGGTATATCGTATGAACTGATTCCTTATGAGGTCGATCCCGAAAATCTGGCAGCCACACATGTTGCCGAACAGTTGGGCGAGGATATTGAGCGAGTATTCAAAACGTTGGTATTACGGGGAGACCGAAACGGAATTTTTGTATGTGTCGTACCCGGAGATATGGAGGTCGACCTCAAAGCTGCTGCTAAGATATCGGGAAATAAAAGTGCCGAGATGATCGCCATGAAAGAGTTATTGCCGACGACAGGATACATACGTGGCGGATGCTCTCCGATAGGCATGAAGAAACATTTTCCTACCTATATACATGCGACGGCGGTCGATTTCGATTTTATTTACGTCAGTGCCGGTGTACGGGGGATACAGGTGAAAATCGCTCCGCAATCGCTTATCTCTTTCATCGGAGCCACAGTGGGAGAGATAGCGGCACATTAGTCTTTTTTCTTTTTCCCGAAATAAACGCAAATATCGTGTAGCCCGCAGGCATCGCATTTGGGATTGCGAGCCGTGCATACATAACGGCCGTGGAGAATGAGCCAATGGTGGGCGATGGGTAACAGATGCCCCGGAATATGGCTCACCAGCGTGCGTTCGGTTTCGAGCGGAGTTTTAGAGTTGCGAGTCAGCCCTATCCGGTTCGATACCCTGAAAACATGAGTATCGACAGCCATCGCCTCTTTGTTGAATGCCACCGATGCCACGACATTGGCCGTTTTACGACCTACCCCCGGCAATTTTTGCAATTCGTCTACATCTTGGGGCATGACGCCGTTGAAGTCGCTGATCAGTTTACGGGCCATACCTACCAGATGTTTCGCTTTATTGTTGGGGTAAGAAACGCTTTTGATGTATTCATAAACCTCTTCGGGGCTTGCTGCGGCAAGGCTCTCGGCCGTAGGATATTTTTCGAAGAGGGCAGGCGTAACCATGTTTACCCTCTTGTCGGTACATTGAGCCGACAAGATGACGGCTACAATCAGTTGATACGGGTCTTTGTAGCGTAATTCGGTTTCGGCTACGGGCATATTTGCCGAGAACCATTCGATAGCGGCTCGATAGCGATCTTCTGTTTTCATACCTTATAATATATAACATACCCCTCGCCGGGGAGGAGAGGGGTATGGCGATGTGGGATTATGTAATTAATGTGCCGATTCGAATTCTTCGAGAAAACGTTGGTCATTTTCTGAGAAAAGACGTAAATCTTTTACGCGGTATTTGAGGTTGGTAACACGTTCTATTCCCATTCCGAGAGCATAACCGGTGTAGGTTTTACTATCGATGCCGCATGCTTCAAGAACATTGGGATCAACCATCCCGCAGCCCAGAATTTCGACCCACCCCGTATGTTTACAGAAAGAACAGCCTTTCCCCCCGCAGAGGTCGCATGAAATATCCATTTCGGCACTGGGTTCGGTAAACGGGAAGTAAGAAGGGCGGAGGCGTATCTTTGTCTCGGGACCGAACATCTCTTTGGCAAAGAATAACAAGGCCTGTTTCAAATCGGCAAAAGTAACGTTCTTGTCGATATAAAGTGCCTCGACCTGATGGAAGAAACAATGGGCGCGCTGGCCCAGGCGGTGCGCAGCGGCAAGGCGCTTTATGCCGGC
>ENA-OPBS01002987-OPBS01002987.1-human-gut-metagenome-genome-assembly--contig:-NODE-2987-length-11035-cov-2.329053_pt1 | contig 11035 bp, 10 predicted proteins | sample MGYA00241074_ERZ501463 | MGnify/ENA primary metagenome ERZ501463 (study PRJEB25962, sample SAMEA2042578) | human gut metagenome | biome: human gut; feature: human-associated habitat; material: faeces...
ACGCAGTCCGCAAACTCTCCGAAGACGTAGGAATCCCATCCAAACTCGAAGCCCTCAAAGAAGAAGATCTCCAGTTCCTCGCAGAATCCGCCCACGCCGATGCCTGCGCACCTGGAAATCCAAAAGACGCATCCGTAGAAGATCTGAAAGATCTGTTTAGAAAACTGATGTAATCAAAAATTTATATAATCTGGCAAGAAATCTAAAATGATATCCACATTCTAAAAATTGGTATCCCACTTGCTTTTCTTGCCAACCAACTAGAAAAAGCAACCCCCACAAATCCCGCCCAAAGTGGAATTTGTGGGGGTGAACTTTTTCTCCCCGTATCTTAGTTGATGCAACCCACTTGAGGTATCAGCGCCCGAATCGCCATACATCTTGTTTGGATGCATTGAGGAAGCTGCTCGCATTCTGCATGGACGTCGGTCCACAATCATAATCCGAAAACTGATAATGCAATGGATTTTTCAAGGTTATTCCTCTGTTCCTTTTTCCAGGAATTCTGTGTCTACAAGATTCCAGACCTCATCCCGTCCCTGCTTTGTCTCTGCTGAGAAAGGAATCACAACAGTTCCCGGAAGCAGCTTCAGTCCGGTCTTAATTGCCTTTACCTGCTTCTGTACCTGACTTCTCTTCAGCTTATCAAGTTTTGTCGCGATAATGATCGGATTGAATCCCTGATCCACGATCCAGTCATACATCATCTTATCATTCGCAGATGGATCATGACGGATATCGATCAGAAGGAAGACAGCTCGCAGCTGTTTAGAGCCATGAAGATAACGCTCGATCAGCTTTCCCCACTGTGCCTTCTCCTGCTCGGAAACCTTTGCATAACCGTATCCCGGAAGGTCCACCAGATACATTTCTTCGTTGATATTGTAAAAGTTGATGGTCTGTGTTTTTCCAGGTTTTGCCGAAGTTCTGGCAAGCGCCTTCCGGTTCATCAGTGCATTGATCAGAGAGGATTTACCGACATTGGATTTTCCGGCAAATGCGATCTCCGGCAGGGTGTGATCCGGCAGTTTACTTGTAATTCCACAGACTGTTTCCAGATTTACATTCTTAATTACCATCTTTTTTCCTCCGTGTGCGCACAAGCGCGATCTTCAGAACCTCTTCCATCTGCGATACCGGACTAATCTCCAGTCCCTTTGTGATCTCAGAAGAAAGTTCATCCACATCTTTTTTGTTCTCCCTCGGTACAAGTACCGTCCTGATTCCGGCATTCTTTGCCGCCAGGAGCTTCTCTTTCAGTCCTCCGATCGGAAGTACTCTTCCCCGCAGCGTAATCTCACCCGTCATGGCAAGATCGGCACGCACTTTCTTGTCTGTAATTGCAGAGAGCATCGCAGTCGCCATCGTAATGCCGGCTGAAGGTCCATCTTTCGGAACTGCCCCTTCCGGAATATGGATATGGATATCATGTTTTTCAAAGAAATCTTCAGCAACCTTATATTTACTGCTGATTGACCGGATATAACTGATTCCTGCCTGCGCAGATTCTTTCATCACATCGCCAAGCTGTCCCGTCAGAATAATCTCACCCTTTCCTGGCATTACATTCACTTCAATCTGCAGGGTATCTCCTCCTACACTGGTCCATGCCAGACCACGGACGATTCCCACCTCATCCTCGGCATTTGCCATCTGATAGGTGTACTTTTCTTTTCCAAGATACTTTTCAATATTCCGCTCTGTTACCTGAACTTTCTTTTTATCATGTTCATAGATCTCTCTGGCAGCCTTCCTGCAGATATTACCGATTTCACGCTCCATCTGACGCACACCGGCTTCCTTGGTGTAGTTCTGCGCAATTTTCCAGATCACGCCCTTACTGATCGTAAGCTGTTCTTTTGTTAGTCCATGTCTTTCCAACTGCTTTGGAATCAGATGTTCTGTCGCAATATGCAGCTTTTCATTCTCCGTATAACTGCTGACCTCAATTACTTCCATACGGTCAAGAAGTGGCCGGGGGATTGTCTGCAACGAGTTAGCCGTCGTTACAAATGTCACCTCAGACAGATCGACCGGGACTTCCAGATAATGATCACGGAAACGGTTGTTCTGTTCACTGTCCAACACCTCCAGAAGCGCAGAAAAAGTATCTCCCTTATAGTCTGTGCTGACTTTATCAATCTCATCCAGAAGGAGCAGCGGGTTCTTTACCCCGGCGCTCTTAATACCGTTTGCGATCCGTCCCGGCATTGCACCAACATAAGTTTTTCTGTGTCCACGGATTTCAGCCTCATCACGGACACCGCCAAGAGAAATTCTCACATACGGTTTTTTCAGTGCTTTTGCAAGTGATCTTGCAATGGATGTCTTTCCAGTTCCCGGAGGACCTACCAGACACAGGATCGGGCTGTCACCCTTTTTCGTAAGAGCACGTACTGCCAGAAACTCCAGCACACGTTCTTTCACCTCTTCCAGTCCGTAATGTTCTGCTTCCAGAAGCTCTTTCGCATATGCAATGTCTGTAAAATCCTCAGCCCGCTTATTCCATGGCATTTCCAGCATGGTTTCAATATATGTACGGATCACACCCGCTTCTGCCGGACTCTGCATGGAATTTTTAAATCTGCTGATCTCTTTTTTCAGCTTTTCTTTTACCTCATCCGGTGCATCCAGCGCTTCTGCCTTCTGTGCAAATTCCTCCGCATCGGAAATTGTAGTATCCTCACCAAGCTCTTCTCGGATCAGCTTCAACTGTTCGCGCAGGATATATTCTCTCTGATGCTTATCCACACGCTCTTTCACCTTCATCTGGATCTCATCGCGGATGTTCATGATCTGCATCTCATTGACCAACTTAAAGGAAATAAGCTCATAACGTCTGTCAAAATCAAGTTCTTCCAGGATTTCCTGCAATTCCCGGTAATCCAGAGGCATATTCGCTGCCACCTGATTCACCATCTTTTTCAATTCCGTGATCTCTTTGATCTGGTTTACCATATCTTTTGTGATCTTCGGCATTCTCGCCGCATAATCCAGATACAGATCCCGAAGTCCCCGCGTCATCGCTTCCCGGTTGATCTCGCCTGCAATATCCGGATCACTCTCTTCTGGGATCGTAATATTTGCCCGAAGATACGGATCTGCAAATTCTATTGTATTTAAAACCGCCCGTTCTTCTGCTGATACAAGCACCCGCAGAATCTGTTTTGGCAGTTTGATGATCTGTTTTACTGTCGCAACTGTTCCCACACGGTAGAGATCTGCTTCTCCCGGATTTTCCACTTCCACATCTTTCTGTGTCAGCAAAAAAATCTTCTGGTCGCTTGCCATCGCTTCCTGAACCGCTTCAATCGAGCGTTCCCGACTGATGTCAAAATGTGCCACCATCTCCGGCAGAATTGTCATTCCCCGCAGGGCAACCATTGGCAGACTTTCTGTTCTGTTCATATAGTTTTTTCTCCTGTTAAATAAAAATGGATGCTTCTGGCCTTAACCGTCAGCACCCATTTCCATACGTCTGATTTTCTTATGCACTTTCCGGTCTTGCTTCGATCTTTTCTGTACTCGGTGCTTTCTCCCCAAGTACTGCCTCTTTTGTCACAAGACAGTATTTCAGATTCTCATCAGACGGTGCTTTATACATGATATCCATCATTACATTTTCCATGATCGCACGGAGTCCTCTGGCTCCTGTCTTACGCTTCAGGGAAGTCTCAGCAATCGCCTCCAGCGCCTCTTTGTCGAATTCCAGTTCCACATCATCCAGCTCCAGAAGCTTCTGGTACTGTTTTACAATCGCATTCTTTGGTTCCGTCAGAATGCGGATCAGATCTTCCTTATCCAGAAGTTCCAGGGATACAGTTACCGGCACACGTCCTACAAGTTCCGGGATCAGTCCGAACTTCACAAGATCCTGTGGAAGGATCTGCTGCAGAAGCCGGTCGATATCTTCCTCATGACGCTGCGCGATCTGTGCCTCAAATCCAATGGATTTCTTATCTATTCTGTTCTCTATGATCTTATCTATTCCCTCAAACGCTCCACCGCAGATAAATAAAATATTGGTGGTATCAATCTGGATCATCTCCTGCTGCGGATGCTTACGTCCACCCTGTGGCGGTACATTTGCGATTGTACCTTCCAGGATCTTCAGAAGTGCCTGCTGAACACCTTCTCCTGATACATCACGGGTAATCGACGGATTCTCAGATTTTCTTGTGATTTTGTCAATCTCATCGATATAAATGATTCCGTGCTCTGCACGTTCAATATCACCATCTGCTGCCTGAATGATCTTAAGAAGAATATTCTCTACATCTTCTCCGACATATCCTGCTTCTGTAAGCGCAGTTGCATCTGCAATTGCAAACGGTACATTCAGAATTTTTGCGAGAGACTGTGCCAGAAAAGTCTTACCGCATCCTGTCGGTCCTACCATCAGAATGTTACTCTTCTGAAGCTCCACGCCCAGATCTTTTTCTGCCATAATACGCTTATAGTGATTATATACCGCAACAGAAAGTACTTTCTTTGCTTCGTCCTGTCCGATCACATAATCATCCAGAAATGCCTTGATTTCTTCCGGTTTCAGAAGATTGATATCATCATATGCATTTTCTTCTTCATAACCAAGTTCATCTTCAATGATCTCAGTACATACATCCACACACTGGTCACAGATAAACACCCCATTTGGTCCGGCGATCATCTTGCGTACCTGACTCTGTGGTTTATTGCAAAAAGAACATCTTACGATTTCTTCATATTTTCCTGCCATATTCTTACCTCGCACTTTTTTACACGTAAAGGGAATGTCCCAATAAGGACATTCCCTTTTCCCGTTAACGGCTTGTAATAACCTTATCAATCAATCCATATGCCAAAGCTTCTTCGGCAGTCTTCCAGTTATCTCTTTCCGTATCTGCACAAATTGTCTCATAACTCTGACCTGTATTTGCAGCCATCAATCTGTTCATTCTTTCTCTGATCTTCAGAATATGCTGTGCATTGATCTCAATCTCAGTTGCCTGACCCTGTGCACCGCCTGAAGGCTGGTGAATCATGATCTCTGCATTCGGAAGGGCATATCTCTTTCCCTTTGCTCCGCCTGCGAGAAGGAAGGCTCCCATACTTGCAGCCATTCCCATACACATCGTAGAGACGTCACATTTGATGTAATTCATAGTGTCGTAGATCGACATACCTGCTGAAATTGATCCGCCAGGACTGTTAATGTAAAACTGGATATCCTTTTCCGGATCTTCTGCTTCCAGAAACAGCAGCTGCGCTACGATCAGGCTCGCTGATGCATCATTCACTTCGGTATCCAAGAAAATGATTCTGTCTTTTAAAAGTCTTGAATAAATGTCGTAAGAGCGTTCTCCACGGCTTGTCTGTTCAACGACATAAGGTACTAAACTACTCATGTAACACTCCTCCTGCTATATTAAAGTATGAAACAGATACTTATTTTTCTACGGCATTGTCAACTACAAATGTAATTGCTTCCTGAACTGCCATATCCTGCTTCATCTGTTCTTTTTCTTTGTCGCCCATAAAGCTCTTAAGTTTGTCAGCTTCCATCTGGTAAGCTTCTGCCATCTTAGCGATCTCTTCGTCTAATTTTTCATCTGTGATTTCGATGTTTTCTGCTTTTGCAATTGCTTCAAGAACAAGTCTTGTCTTGATTCTCTTCTCAGCCTGCGGACGAAGTTCATCCATCATCTTGTCAGCTGTCATGCCTGTGAACTGCATGTACTGGTCAAGAGTCAGTCCCTGCTGCTGCATTCTCTGAGCGAATTCATCAAGCATCTGTCTTGCCTGTGTATCAACCATAGCTTCCGGAAGATCCATCTTAGCTGATTCGATGATCGCATCTACAGCTGCATCTTCCTGTGCTCTCTTGCCATCGTTTACTTTCTGCTCTTTGATCTTAGCTTTGATATCAGTTTTTAATTCATCAAGAGTATCGAATTCTGATACTTCTGAAGCAAATTCATCATCAAGCTCCGGAAGTTCTTTTGCTTTGATCTCATGAACTGTGCATTTGAATACAGCTTCTTTTCCTTTGAGGTCTTCTGCATGGTAATCTTCCGGGAATGTAACCTTAACTTCAACTTCTTTTTCCGGTTCTGCACCGATCAGCTGTTCTTCAAATCCTGGAATGAAAGATCCTGAACCGATTGTCAGCGGATAGTTTTCTCCTTTTCCACCTTCAAAAGCTTCTCCGTCTACAAATCCTTCAAAATCAAGGACAACTTCGTCTTTATCCTGTACCGGACGTCCTTCTACTGTGATTGTTCTTGCGTTCTTAAGCTGTTCTTCCTCAAGCTTAGCGTCGATTTCTTTCTGTGTTACGCGGTTAGAATATTTCGGAACTTCGATTCCTTTGTATTCGCCAAGTTCTACTTCCGGCTTTGTAGCTACTTCAGCTGTGAAGATGAACGGTTTTCCTTTTTCGATCTGTGTTACATCGATCTTCGGCTGAGATACGATCTCAAGTCCGCTTTCATCGTATGCTTTTGAATATGCTTCCGGAATCAGAGCGTTTGCTGCATCATCATAGAAGATTTCCGGTCCGTACATCTTTTCGATGAGCTGGCGCGGAACTTTTCCTTTACGGAATCCAGGAACATTAATTCTGCTTTTCTGTTTCTGGTATGCTTTCTGAAGTGCTCCTTCTAATTCTTCTGCTGAAACTTCGATTGTGAGTTTCGCCATATTGTGTTCTAACTGTTCAACTTGTAAACTCATTACCATTTCCTCCTAAATTTACATATGCAAAAAGTCGACAGACTTATCTACATTACAATCATTTTACAAGTATAGCACAACTTCTACAGTTTATCAAGCTCTAAAATTCGTTCTATAAAGCCATTTAATTCCTCATCACCGATCGACCAGGTATTCCGCCCTTTTTGCGTCACGGTAAAGGTATATTCCTGCTTCTCTCCATACTGCATATCAAGATAAGAACTTCTTAAAAGACTGTATGCACCGGTCATGTAATCCAGCACCATTGCCTCTTTGATTTCTTCATCTGTTCCACTGTACTTTCCTGCATCTTTGTCTGCCTGGATCTTCTCGGACTCTTCCTTCAGCTTCGGCATGAAGCGGGTAAATACATCCACCGGCTGGTACTTTACCGTCACCTCACAGGTCTTACTCCCCGTCTTTTTTACACCACTTACCTGATAACGGGCGGAACTAAAGATCTCTTTAATCAATACACCATATGTCTCAGAAAAGTCATTTTCCGTCTCCACACCATTTAGCAGACAGTCCTGAACAAAAGCATTGATCCCGTTCTCATAGACCTTTTTCAGATCACTGTCTGATGCTCCGAGGATTTCTTTTGCTTCCTGGGTTTGTCCCTGAAAAGTCAGATCCAGGTTCGCCTGCACATATTTTTCCGCCTTTCCTTCATTGATCCCACATCCGACAAGCAGTGTAGTCAAAAGCAGCACTGCCAGAAACACACTGCCTGCTTTTCTCTTTTTCCAGAAACTACCGTTCATAGACTACCTGCTTTGAAATGGTATCTGCGCTTTCTTTATCCCGCAGCTCGCTGATCAGCGCAAGTGCAAAATCGATCGCGGTTCCAAGTCCCCGGCTGGTTGTGATATGTCCATCTGTCACTGCCGGCTGACAGGTAACTTCCGCTCCGATAAGTCCTTCTTCCATTCCCGGATAGCAGATTGCCTTCTTTCCTTTCAGGATTCCCATTCCGCCAAATACGGTCGGTGCCGCACAGATTGCAGCCAGATATTTTTTTTCTTCATTATGTTTTAGGATCAGCCCTTCAAGACCTTTGTGTTCTTTTAAATGGATTGTTCCCGGCATCCCCCCCGGAAGCACCAGCATCTTCACCTCTGAAAAATCTGTATTTTCAAACAAGCTGTCTGCTTTTACTATAATTCCGTGTGCCCCCTTGATTTCTTCCTGTCCCATGATGGAAACGGTTCTGGTCTCGATCCCGGCTCTTCTTAAAAGATCAACGACCGTAAGACCTTCAATCTCTTCAAATCCATCTGCAAGAAATACACATACTTCATTCATAATCTTGTCCATCCTTTCTTTTTCCTGATGTTCCCCATTGTAACAGAAGCCTGCAAAAATGGCAACTTTCTGCCTTGTCTCCCCTGAAAAACTCCGCTATACTGTTAATGAATGTATAAGGAGGGCTTTCCCATGGAAATTGAACGCAAATATCTGATTCATAAGCTTCCGGATCACCTTGAAGCTTATCCGCACCGCACACTTGAGCAGGCTTATCTATGCACCGAACCGGTTGTCCGTGTCCGCAGAGATGCTGATGACTACATCCTGACCTACAAATCCAAAGGTCTGATGATGCGTGAAGAACATAATCTTCCTCTTACCGAGGAAGCCTACTGCCATCTGCGCGAAAAGGCAGACGGGCGCATTATCACAAAAGAACGCTACTGCATCCCTTACGAAGATCATCTCACGATCGAGCTTGATGTCTTCGCCGGTGATCTCTCCCCTCTTCTCCTTGCCGAAGTCGAATTTTCTTCCGAAGAAGAGGCAAATTCCTTTACCCCGCCGGACTGGTTTGGTGAGGATGTCACCTTTTCCAGCAAATATCATAACAGTACACTGAGTCAGAAAAAGGATTGAGAAATTTCCCAATCCTTTTTTCTTTCGCAAATGCGCCATCCGGTACATTTGCGACCACATTCTTTTTATTAGTCTTCCAGACCAAATCCGTCATGGATTGCAACCAGTGCACGGTCTGCATCTTTTTCATCGATCAGAACCGTGATACGGATCTCTGATGTAGAAATCATATTGATATTGATATTGGAATTGCTCAGTGACTCAAACATGGTCGCAGCAACGCCCGGATTGCTGAGCATTCCAGCTCCTACGATCGATACCTTTGCAACTTTTTCGTTATAATTCATCTCTTTGATCGTAAGGGCTTCTTTTCTGGCTTCCATAACTTCCATTGCCTCTTTAAGATCATCCTGTGATACAGTAAACGTAATGTCTTTTGTTCCGTCACGTCCAACTGACTGAAGAATAATATCTACGTTAATATTATGCTTTGCAAGTGTATTGAAAATCTTAAACGCAGTACCTGGTTTGTCTTCTACACCCATTACTGAAATTCTCGCTGTATTTTTATCTGCCGCAACGCCGGTAATTAACATTTTTTCCACCTTTGCTACCTCCTTGACCAGGGTTCCTTCTTCTGTGTTCAGGCTGGAACGTACAACCAGCTCAACCCCGTATTTTTTCGCCATCTCTACAGAACGATTATGTAAAACCTTTGCCCCTGATGTTGCAAGCTCCAGCATCTCATCGTAGGTGATCTCTTCAGACAACACCTGCTCCAGAACGAAACAATCTCTATGGTTCCGGTATCATCACTGCCATCATCGACTCCGGCATTGACTACGCCCACCCGGATTTCTGCAACGCAGACGGCACCACCCGAATCATCGAACTTTGGGATCAGAGCCTGGACCGTATTTTCACACAAGCTGAAATCAACGAAGCCCTGCAAGCTCCTTCATCCCAGGAACGTTACCAACTTGTCCCAAGCCGGGACTTATCCGGCCACGGCACACATGTAGCCGGAATTGCTGCCGGAAACGGACGTGCATCGGACGGCCAGTACCGCGGTGTTGCCCCGCTAAGTTCCCTTTTGATCGTAAAACTTGGCATTTCCGATCCGGATGGTTTTCCCCGCACTACGGAACTGATGCGTGCGGTAGATTATGTCCTGCAAAAAGCGTTTTCATGGCAGATGCCCGTGGCCATTAACTTAAGTTTTGGCAATAATTATGGTTCCCATGACGGTGCAACCCTGCTGGAAACTTACCTTGATAATGTATCTTCTTATTGGAAGTCCTGCATTGTCACCGGCACCGGAAACGAAGGTGCTTCCCGGATTCACACTTCCGGATCATTTCTCACAAATATTTCTCCTGCTACTATTCCATTTTCGGTCAGCGATTATGAATCCGGACTGAATCTTCAGCTCTGGAAATCTTACGCGGATGAAATTGAAGTAACCCTGCGCCATCCGAACGGCACGATTGTCGGGCCATTTCAGGAACGGCTTGGCACCTATCGTTTTACCGCCGGAACTTCTGGTGTATTACGGCAAACCAAGTCCCTACAGCATCAGCCAGGAAATCTATCTGGATTTTCTTCCCCGGGGAAGCTACATAGATGCTGGTATCTGGGAACTGACGCTTAATCCCCGCCGCATCACCGCCGGTTCCTATGACCTGTGGCTTCCGGGAGAGTCCGTAATCGGCAGTGGCACCGGATTCTTATATCCGACAGAAACCACTACGCTCACGATTCCCTCTACTGCTGCCAAAGTTATTTCGGTAGGTGCCTATAATGCTGCTTTCAACAGTTATGCCGCCTTTTCCGGGCGTGGATTTACCCGGATGGAACACCGGATCAAACCGGATCTGGCAGCTCCCGGCGTCAATATCATTTCTGCCGCTCCCGGCGGTGGCTATACATCCAAAAGCGGCACTTCCATGGCCGCTCCTTTTGTCACAGGAAGCTGTGCCCTGCTGATGGAATGGGGGATTGTGCGGGGAAATGACCCGTATCTGTACGGGGAGAAGGTGAAGAGCTATCTGATCAACGGAGCAAAACAGCTGCCCGGGGAGACGGAGTGGCCGAATGCGAGAGTGGGATGGGGAGCACTTTGTATAGCTCAGAGCATTCCAAAATGAGTTATACTGCATAGAGATTGATTTCATAAAAAAATATATACTCACCATAAGTATCTTCTGCTGTTATAAACAAAATACTCACAGCGAGTATACTATATATAGGCACAAAATCAGTTTGCACGTCAATATATAGCATTGTTCTGATTTTTATAAAAATTAAACGGGAGAACACTTCTGATCAAAGCATCTCCCGTTTAAAATATGTTTTCTGTTTTTTATCTTCACATAACTTATCATTTTTATGTATCAAATTTGTATAATAAATTTGGCGAATTTTTGCTTAATAAAAACTCCAAAGGATTATCTTATTAAGTAAAAAAAGAAACCACCATGTGTACCGACCCCCA
>ENA-OPBS01003001-OPBS01003001.1-human-gut-metagenome-genome-assembly--contig:-NODE-3001-length-11004-cov-2.020276_pt1 | contig 11004 bp, 8 predicted proteins | sample MGYA00241074_ERZ501463 | MGnify/ENA primary metagenome ERZ501463 (study PRJEB25962, sample SAMEA2042578) | human gut metagenome | biome: human gut; feature: human-associated habitat; material: faeces...
GTGATAGCCATGTCGCCAAGGTGAACCACCCGAGCCTGTCTGAGCACCCCGATCACGAGCTCTATCAGAAGTACTTCCCCAACGGCGGTGCCTCGATCTTTACCTTTGAGATTAAGGGTGGCCAGGAGGCAGCTTGGAAGTTCATCGACCATCTGCAGGTCTTCTCGCTGCTCGCCAACGTGGCCGACGTCAAGTCGCTCGTCGTGCACCCGGCTACCACCACGCACTCCCAGCTGTCTGCCGAGGAGCTCGCCGAGCAGAACATCACGCCCTCCACGATCCGTCTTTCCATCGGTACCGAGAACGCCGAGGATATCATTTGGGATCTGAAGCAGGCCTTCGCCGCGCTGGACGAGTAAGGCGACTTGTGCAAGGACCCCTTGCGACTCGATAGGTATAACTGCATAAAATGCCTGCTCAAGGCGCCTGTGCGAACAATGGTTGCACAGGCGCCTTTTTTGCATAGAGCGGGTGCAAAAACAGGGTTTTTGGCATGCTTTATGCAATCGAGATGTGGAAAACTCCTGTTAAGAGGATGTGAGTTTTACGCAATTGACGTGCGCCTTTTGAGTAAAACCGCAGGTCGCGATTTGCTCGGGGTACTATGCAGCGCGATCGAATCACACGCAGCTCAAACGCAGCAAAAACGCACTACGGAGGTTTCTAGCTACATGAGGATCGATTCACGAAAACCGAAAGCCGCCGCCCTTTCCGCCGCTCTGACCGTGGCACTTTTGGCGGGCGCCGGTGCAACCGATGCCCACGCGGCAACACTATCCGATACGGTTGGACCTACGCCGTCCGAGGCGACGCTGGTGCAGCCCGTTGACTATCGCGGCGATGGTTATGGTTCCATGCAGGAGTGGAACGCCTCGATGGAGGCCAAGCGCGATTCCCTGGAGATGCGCGCTCAGATCATCATGAATATGTATGGCGACTATGCTACCGATGACGAGCGTGCTGTGCTGCAGGGTTGCATCGACGGTGCGGGTAGCCTGTTGACGATGGGGGAGGTCGACGCCAAGTCGACCGAGCTCGATGAGCTGCGCGCTGCGCTTGAGGATGCCAAGCGCGAAGCGTTCGAGGCTGCTGCCGCCGAGGCGGAGGCTGCCGAGGCCGCCCAGGCTTCGTACTACAACGCCGGTTACACTCCGTCTTACGCGTCTGCCGCGTCCTACGCGAACGGATCGGGCCTGACGCGCTCTGCGGGTGTCAATAACTACAACGGGCGCCGCGAGACTTATTACAGCAGCAACGTGTTGTATCACCACCGCACGGGCGAATGGACGCAGGATTCCGAGGGCTTTTGGCGCGATTCCGACGGCTATTACGTTGTTGCCGCGGGCGATATGGCCCAGGGCTCGACCTTTACGGGCTCCAAGGGTGATTGCAAGGTCTATGACTCCGGCTGCGCTGCCGGAACCACCGACTACTACACCGGTTGGTAATTTTTCTGCATCACGGATATTTGGCGGATGGGCGTCTTTACCGAGCTTTAGGGCAACGTAAGGACGCCCGTTCTATGTATGCGTTTGAGCTAACAGAGCCCTTACCGTGACGGTACGTCGCGCATATGGGCGCGGGGCACACTAGTTCATGAGAAATAAGGTCTTTCTCGTGGAGGAAGTGGTCTTGTGAACGCTCGAGATATTGCCATTGCCGCCGTCGCATTGGTGCTTGGCTGCCTTGGTCCTACGGCCGCGCTCGTTGCGGGCATGCAGGGGACATGCGGGGCTGCTCCTATCGTGGTCGGCGCGCTGATCGCGGCCACGCTGCTGGGAAGCGCCGGTGTTGTCCTTTGTCGCGACGATGAGGACGAGGTTCCGGAGTCGCAACGCTAGCTGTTGTGAGATTGACCGCCGGTCATAGACGAAGATGAAAGCCGCCGTAAGGGGAGTGCTCCTTGCGGCGGCTTTGCTGCTAAGGCTGTTGAATGCGGCGCGTTGGCACTACCAGCTTTTCTCGATATCGCGAATGCGCTGATAGAGCCATTCGTTCTGCGGAACCTGGATATCGTGCTTGGCCGCGAGGCGGCGGACGGTGCCCGCGAACTCCTCGACCTCTGTTTTGCGCTGCGCGATGCGGTCCTGAGCCATTGAGGGCATACCGGCGGGGTCGATTCCCTCGATGAGGTGCACCATTTGCGTCAGGTCTGCCTCGGTCAGCTCAACGCCCTCGGCGTTGGCGACCGCAAGCGTTTCGCGCATGGCGGAAACAAAGCAGCGACGCTGCTCGGAGCCCGGCTCCGTGGCGCTTCCGTAGGTCCCGCCGTAGGCCATGCAGGTCTGGTTGATGCCGTCGTTGAGCATGAGTTTGGCCCACATGCGGTGGGCGATGTCGTCCTCGACGGTATGGGCGATGCCGCAGCGCGTGTAGAGCCCGTCGATAGCGGCGACGGTCGCGGGGTCCGTGCCGGCCGCCGCGCCAAAGCGGATCTCGCCCGCATTGGTAAAGGTGAGCGCGCCGTTGAGGAACACGGCGTCCATGCCCTGGCAGATACCAAGAACGGTATGCTCCCAGCCAAAGCGTTCGGCAATCTTTTGCTCGCTCGTAATGCCGTTGCACAGCGAGGCGATGAGCGTGTTGGGTCCCACGACACGCTCCATAGTCTTGAGTGCTTGGTCGAGACCGGTGGTCTTGACCGTCAGGATGACCAGATCGGCGGGCGCTGCCTCGCTGGCGCGGACGGACGTGAGATCGCAAGGCTTTCCGTTGACGGTGAGCGCATCGCCCGCGTGACGCTCAAAGCGGGCGTCATCCATAACGTATTCGACGGCGTCATTGCCGAGGGCCTTGGCAATCATGCTGCCGTAGAGCAGGCCGACGCCGCCCTTGCCGATAAAGGCGACCTTGTTGATCTGCATATGAATCATCTCCCCATATAAAAGGCGCCCGCGTAAGGGGCGCCTGATGGATTGTATGCTGCCAGGGTGATTGGTGGGTGCGCGGGGCGGCTGTTATAAAAAAGAAACGTTTGCCTGGACGCTACGCTGCAGGGCAGACCGCAAAGACGCGGGCGGGGTATCCGACGCCATCGTGGACCTTGGGGAAGGTGCAGAAGATGACGGCACCCGTGGCGGGAAGCTCGTCCAGATGGTCCATGACCTCGATCTGATAGCGGTCGACCGAGAGGATGTATTGCTCGCCGGGGTAGGGGTAGGCGTCCTCGCGCGTGGTGATGGTCGCCGGATCGGTATCTGCGGGCTCGTGGCCGATGGCGCCGATATTGCGTTCCTCTACAAGCCACTTGATAGCATCGAGGTCCCAGCCGGGGTAGTGGGGCTGGCCGTCCTCGTCCTTGTTTTCCAGATCGGCGAGCTTGGACCAGTCGGAGCGGAAGGCGACGAAAGCGTCCTCGGGAATGCGACCGTGCTCGTCCTCCCAAGTTTTGAGGTCATCGACGGTTAGGATAAAGTCGGGGTTTGCGGCGCATTCCTCGTGCTTGTCGATCACGCAGAGCGGATGCATAAACTCGATGGGCTCGATCTCGCCAAGGGAGCGGCCGTTGACATGGAAGTGGCGCGGTGCATCGACGTGGGTGCCGTATTGCGAGGCGACCGAATACTGAAAGCAGCGCATAGGGGCGAGCATGTCCTCGGGCGTGTTTGGCAGATAGTCGAAGAGCTTGGTGGACTCAAACGGCTTAAAGCCAAACCAGTGCGGGGTGTCGCACGAGAGCGTGTGGGTGAGGTCGACCCAGCGATAATCGGTGCTTTTGAGCTGGGATGCGAGGTTCCAAAGGTCGAGCGCGGGCATGGGCGACTCCTTTCATCGGGCTTTTTGCTGATGTTAAAGCGGTGCCGTGACAGCTCGATTTCTGCTGCGTTACGATACGTTCTCGATTGCGATTCCAAGTTGTTTCGGCGGTGTGACCGTTGTGTTTCGCGTGGCCGGGGCACCGATGGCGAAGGGAGGGGCTGTGCAATACCGCGTTGACCCCAAAAGCGGCAACCGTATCTCGGCGTTGGGGCTGGGCTGCATGAGGTTTCCCGGTGCGCCGGGACGTCCGGATGCGAAGACAGCCGATGCCATCATTTCCCGTGCGGTGGAGCAGGGGATTAATTATCTGGACACCGCGTATCTCTATCCCGGTAACGAGGCGTGCGTGGGCGCCTCGCTTGAGCGCTTGGGGCTGCGTGACCGGGTGTTGCTCGCGACCAAGCTGCCACATGCTTCGTGCAAATGCGCGGAGGATTTCGACCGGTTCTTCGACGAGCAGCTGCGTCGCCTGTGGACCGACCATATCGACTATTACCTTATGCACAACATTACCTCGCCCGCCCAGTGGGAGCGCGTGGTGGCACTGGGCATCGAGGACTGGATTGCGCGCCAAAAGGCTTCGGGGCGCATTCGCCGGATCGGTTTTTCGTACCACGGCAGCGCGGCGGACTTTCTCACGATGCTCGATGCGTATGAGTGGGACTTTTGCCAGATCCAGTACAATTACGCTGGAGAGCGATATCAGGCGGGAACAGCGGGGCTCATGGCCGCCGCCGAGCGAGGTCTCGCGGTGTTTGTGATGGAGCCGCTTTTGGGCGGACGCTTGGCAGGCAAATTGCCTCCGCGTGCCCGCGCCGTGCTCGATGACGTACGCGATCCGTACCTGAAGACGCCGGCTGCTTGGGGCCTTTCATGGGTGTGGAATCATCCCCAGGTGACGATGCTGCTTTCGGGTATGACCGATACCGCGCAGGTGGACGAGAATGCAGCGCTGGCCGATCGTGCGCTGCCGGACTCGATGACGACAGGTCAGCTTGATACCATCGCGCGCGTGCTGGAAGAGTTTGAGAAAACGAACCGCGTGCCCTGCACGGGATGCGGCTACTGCATGCCATGCCCCAAGGGTATCAACATTCCCGGCTGCTTTGCCGCCTACAACGCGAGCTATGCGCACAGCTGGTTTACGGGGCTGTCGCAATACTTTACGGCGAGTGCGGTGCGCACGAGCGAGCCCAAACTCGTGAGCAATTGCGTCAAGTGCGGCAAATGTGCGCGTCACTGCCCGCAGCATATCGATATCCCCGAGCGTCTCGATGACGTGCGCCGACGCTTCCAGCCGGGCCCCGTAACGGCCATGCTTAAAGTCTTCGGCAAAACTCGCTCCTCATGACCCTTTTATATCTTGTGATGGAATAGTCCCTGTTTGCGGCAGAATAGGGCGATAGCAGGAACTTTTTTGCCGCAACTGATGGGAGGCTATCGTGGGTGACCGAGGCTTACGTAATGATTCGCGTGAGGTCCGTTGGGGCATTTTGGGCGCTGGGCACATCTCTCATCGATTTGCTTCGTCGCTCAAGAAGGTCGACGGGGCACGGCTGGTGGCTGCGGCTGGTCGCACTCCTGCACATGTCGAGGAATTTTGCCGAGCGTTTTCGATCGATGCTGCGCATGGCCATGCCTCGGCCGACGATAACGGCGATGCGGCTTATGACGCGCTGATTGCCGACCCCGATGTCGACGCAATCTACTTGGCTCTTCCGCATGGCATGCATACGCGTTGGGCCTGTCGCGCGCTGCGCGCCGGAAAGGCCGTGCTGTGCGAAAAGCCGGCCGTTTTGAGTGAGGAAGAGGCTCTCTCGATTGCCTCCGCCTCTCGCGAGCGCGGCGTGCTGTTTATGGAGGCGATGAAGAATCGGTTTTGCCCGATGCACACTCGCGTGAAGGACTTGCTTGCGTCGGGTGAGCTTGGCCGTATTGTCTCGATTGAAAGCGTGCAAAAGCTCGATTACGGCGAGTCTCCTTCGGGCTATCTGCTTGATCCGTTGCAGGGCGGCTGTCTATATGACATGGGCTGCTATGCAGTCGGTTGGTTTGAGGATTTACTCGCGGGCGCTTGCGAGGTTTCGTCCTGTGAAGTTCGCTGGCGTGACGTATCGGGCGGTCGCGTCGATTGGGCCGACGAGATCCATATGAGCGTCGGCGGTATACCCATTCATATGGTGTGCGACGGCAAAGCAACATATGAAAGCCGCTTAACGATTGCCTGTGAGCGGGGCTCGTTGGAAATCGAGCGGCTCCATCGCCCCGAGCTCGCTCATGTGAAGTATTCCGACGGTCGAGTCCTCGAAATCGATGCACCATTTGAAGTCGATGATTTTTACGGTGAGGTGTCGCATGCGGCGCAGCTCATTCAGGCGGGGAAGCTCGAAAGCCCCATCATGTCCCTAGCCGCCACACAGCGCTGTGCGCACATCATCGATGCGATTCGCTTGAAACTTTAGGGCGTGGGGGCATGGCGCCAACGTCTGGAATGCCTTGGAGGCCTTTGCCCCTGATGCCCCTTTTATAACTTGCGGTGGAATACGGTCTGTTTGCGCCAAAATAAGGCACCAATAGACCGTATTTCACCGCAACTGATGAGGAGGGAGCTGGAGATGCTGACGATCGGGTGTCATCTTTCGACGACGAAGGGCTATCGGGCAATGGGGGAGACGGCGTTGTCCATTGGCGCCAATACCTTTGCGTTCTTTACGCGCAACCCGCGCGGCGGCAAGGCGAAAGACCTTGACATGGACGACGTGGCAGCCCTGCGCGAGCTTATGGAGCAAAACGACTTTGGCCAGCTCGTGGCTCATGCCCCGTATACCTATAACCCCTGCTCAGCCAAAGAGCGGGCGCGCGAGTTTGCCCTGGAGGCCATGGCAGAGGACCTGCGGCGCATGGAGGCGCTGCCCGGCAACTACTACAACTTCCATCCCGGTGCGCATGTGGGGCAGGGCTCCGACGCCGGCATTCAGATGATTGTCGACGCCCTGTGTCAGGTGATGTTTGAGGGCCAGCAGACGACGGTGCTGCTCGAGACCATGTCGGGCAAGGGCACCGAGGTGGGCCGCAGCTTTGAGGAACTGGCGTGCATTATCGAGGGCGTTGCCGCCAAGTGCCCAGGGCTGTCCGATAAACTGGGCGTTTGTTTGGATACCTGCCATGTGAGCGATGCCGGCTACGACATCATCCATGATCTGGACGGCGTACTCGACGAGTTCGACCGCGTGGTGGGTATCGATCGCTTGCATGCCGTACACATCAACGATTCGAAGAACTCTTGTGGCGCCCATAAAGATCGTCACGAGTGCATCGGCAAGGGATACCTTGGCAGCGAGGAATTTGGTGGCGGTATGCAGGTTATGCAGAATATTGTATCGAATGGCCACTTGCGTTCGCTGCCGTTTATTTTGGAGACTCCGAACGAACTTGCAGGTTATGCAGCTGAAATTAGACTATTAAGGTCATTGCAGCAGTAATGACTGTCACAAAGTAGAGTATTCCATTCACGTTATGGGTTTGTTTCAATCAGTTTTCTCATTGCAGATTCGTAATTCCGGGTGCATAATAGCCAACAGTTTTTGCAGACCTCTGAATCAAACTAGGTCACCGGAAGGAGACTGATTATGAAGCTGAAGAAGCTTGGCGCATTTGCCGCCACGGGTGCTATGGCGCTCGCCCTTGCTCTGACGGGCTGCGGTTCGTCCAACGCCACCTCTGGTTCTGATGCCGGTTCCAGCAGCTCTGACGACGCTAAGGTCGAGAAGGTCGACGGCTCCAAGGAGTACGCGCTCGTCAAGGACGGCACGCTGACCGTCGGCACCTCTGCCGAGTACGCGCCGTTTGAGTACAAGGATGACAACGGCGACTACCAGGGCTTTGACCTTGAGCTCATCAAGGCTATCGGTGACAAGCTGGGTCTGGATGTCGAGTACGTCAACAACGACTTCGACACGCTGGTTCCGGGCGTCGCTTCGGGCGCCAAGTATGACGTCGCCATCGCGGCTATCACTGACACGCCCGAGCGTGAGAAGGAAGTCACTTTCTCTGATTCCTACTACATGGACGATCAGGCTATCGTGACCAAGGTCGATAACACCGACATCACGGCCGACAACTACAGCGAGAAGCTCAACAACGCCGACGCTACCATCATCGTCCAGTCTGGCTCAACCGCCGAGGCCTTTGCCCAGGAGAACTTCCCCAAGGCCAAGATCGTCCCCTACAAGGACGCCACCGAGTGCTTCAGCGCCCTGCAGTCCGATAAGGGCGACGCCGTAGTCACCAACCGCTCCGTTGCCAGCCAGCTGACCGCCGAGCAGTTCAACACCTGCCAGACCATCAAGCAGATCAGCACCGGCGAGGAGTACGCCATCGCCATCAACCAGGGCAACACCAAGCTCAAGGACGACATCAACCAGGCCATCAAGGACCTGACCGACGACGGTACCGTCGACGCCCTCATGGCTAAGTACAACATCAAGTAAAATAGCTACTTGATTGCGCGCGGGCCCTTTCCGTTTTGGCGGAGAGGGCCTTTGCGCTTCTTGAATGGGCGTCATCCCGCCCCGTTATGTCGGCAACTTAAACGTTAGGAGCCACCTTGTCTCGATTGAACCAAGGAGCTATGGGCCAGAGCTATCCACTGCCCTCGATGCTCCAAAAGCTAGCCTGCGCTTTGGCTGTGGCATTCGCCCTGGTGTGCGCGGCGGCCTGCGTGCCCACGACCGCCCAGGCGCTTGAGACCGCAAAGATCACCGCCCGACCCAATACCGGTTCGGGTAGCGACGTGGTCGGTGGCACCGAGACCCGCATTACCTGGGAAGTTCAGGCCGATGCCGACGAGGAGCTGAGCGGTCTTTCGCTGACGTTTGTCGACGGCACGACGTTTGGTACCGATGACACGCGATTGACGATGCTCTCGGGCGAGGACCTCATGGATCGTACGCCCATGAAACCTACGTGCAAGGCTGACGGCCAGACGCTCAAGATTGACTTTGGTGAGACGGCGCCTGCCGGCGGCTATTTCCGCGTCGAGGTTTACGGCGTGACCTTCCCCGTCGAGGGCGGCGATGAGGCCTTTAGCGGCACCTATACGCTCGCCGACGGGTCGACCAAGAAGATCTCCAAGATTCCGTCGGTGGAGATCAAGGGCGTGACGGCCTTCGATAACTTCCTGGCCGACCTTAAAGAGCAGCCGTGGGTCGAGGCGTGGAACTCCAATATGTTCCTGCGCCTGTTCCTGAACCCGGTCATTTTGGTCCAGAGCCTGCCGATCGTCTTCAAGGGCTTCCTTATGTCGCTCTCGATCGTGCTTGTGGCGTTTCCGCTGGCAATTCCCTTCGGTTTTGCCCTGTCGCTCATGCGCATCTCTAAGTCGCGCATCCTGCGCTGTCTTGCCGGCATCTATGTGAATATCATTCGCGGTACGCCGGCGTTCCTGCAGATCTATATCGCGTTTTTCGGTCTGCCACTGGCCGGTGTCAAAGTGGACGACTATGTGCTGGGTGTTATCGTCATGGCCATGAACTCGTCTGCGTACTTGTGCGAGATCTTCCGTGCCGGTATTCAGTCGATCCCCAAGGGCCAAAACGAGGCTGCTCGCTCGCTGGGCATGAATGCCTTCCAGACGCTGCTCTATGTCATGATTCCGCAGACGTTCCGCAATGTCCTGCCTACGCTGACCAGCGAGTTTATCTTGCTCTACAAGGACACGTCGCTGCTTGCCGCCGTGGGTGTCGTCGAGATCGTCATGAACGCCCGCACCATCGTGGCCACGACGGGCTCCATCACGCCGTATGTGGTTGCCGCTCTGTTCTATCTGGTCATTACCCTGCCGCTTGCGCGCTTGGTGAGCGGTCTTGAGGCGAGACTTCTGGGGACGGCCGAAACCAAAAAGAAGCGTCCCACCAAGAGCGCCGGACAGGTTGTCGCGACGCCCGCCGATCATATCGCCGGTCTGTAAGGAGGTCCTGTCATGAGTGAAACGAATTCCAACGAGGTCGTTGTCAGCATCAAGAACCTCCAAAAGGCTTTTGGCGATAACGTGGTTCTGCGTGATATCGATCTGGACGTGCACAAGGGTGAGGTCGTTGTGGTCTTGGGCCCCTCAGGCTCGGGCAAGTCGACGATGCTTCGCTGCATCAATCGCCTGGAGCATCCCACGAGCGGCTCGATTGTCGTCGAGGGCGTGGATGTGTGTGCCAAGGGCGTCGACCTCAATAAGGTACGTACGCACTTGGGCATGGTGTTTCAGCAGTTCAACCTGTTCCCGCACCTGTCGGTCAAAAAGAACGTCATGCTTGCGCAGCAAAAGGTGCTCAAGCGCAGTAAGGAAGAGGCCGAGAAGATCGCCATCGAGGAGCTGACCAAGGTCGGCCTGGCCGAGCGCATTGATTTTATGCCGAGTCAGCTTTCGGGCGGCCAGCAGCAGCGCGTCGCCATCGCCCGCGCGATCATCACCGAGCCGGACGTGATACTCGCCGATGAGCCGATGAGCGCCATCGATGTGCCGGCTCGCCTGCAGATCCTGGAGACGTTCGCCGCGATCCGACAGGCCAGGCCGTCCACGGCGCTGATCATGGTTTCGCACGACCTGGGCGTCGTGCAGCATATAGCGGACCGTATTCTCGTGCTGCACGACGGTCATGTGGTGGAGGCCGGCTCCACTGCAAGCATTCTGGGCGATCCCAAGTCCGAATATACGGTTCGTCTTATCGAAGCCGCCTCACTGTAGCGGTGCCGCGGCAAGCGCCGCCACAGCTGACTGGTGCTACGGCACGGCGTTATAGTCGCCGCCAGTGAAATACGAGGCCACCGCGTCGATCACCTGTCGGGTCAGATTGACGCAGGCCTCGTCGTCACGCCATGCCACATGCGGCGTCAATACGACATTGTCCAAGGATCGCAGCGGGTCGTCCATCGGCAGCGGCTCATGGTCGAACACGTCGATGGCCGCACGCACGTCGCCTCGTTGAAGCCGGCGGGTCAACGCCCCCGGTTCGATGATTTCTGCGCGGGCGGTATTGACGATCATCGAACCGGGGCGCATCCGGTCGAGCTGCCGAGACGTGATGATGCCTGCGGTACCGTCGAGCAGCGGCAGATGCAGGCTGATGATATCCGACTGCGCGAACACCTCATCCATATCGTCAATGAGGGTGATGTCCAACCCATCGATGCCGTGCACATGGCTGTTCCATACCAGTGTCTTCATGCCGAAACCATTGGCGATGCGGGCGA
>ENA-OPBS01003005-OPBS01003005.1-human-gut-metagenome-genome-assembly--contig:-NODE-3005-length-10988-cov-2.758438_pt1 | contig 10988 bp, 10 predicted proteins | sample MGYA00241074_ERZ501463 | MGnify/ENA primary metagenome ERZ501463 (study PRJEB25962, sample SAMEA2042578) | human gut metagenome | biome: human gut; feature: human-associated habitat; material: faeces...
CCCGCCAGCAGCTATCGGTCTACCTCGAACCGTACGCCGCCGAGATTCTGCGACGCTACACCGACAAACACTCCCCCTCTCCTTACCTTCTGCCCATACTCTCATCGGTCGGTCCGGAAGGCTACCGGCAGTACAAAAGCGCACTGCGTCTTTACAACCAGCACCTGCACCGGCTATCCAAGATGCTGCGCCTGAGTGTGCCGCTCACCTCCTACGTGGCACGCCACAGTTGGGCCACCACCGCCAAAGAAGAAGGAGTAGCCATCGCCATGATAAGCGAAGGACTGGGACATAGTTCCGAAAAGGTGACACACGTATACCTCTCTTCTTTTAACAATAATGCAATGAGCAAAGCCAACCGAAAGGTAATTTCCACCATCCATGCCAAAAAGAAAAAGAGAAAAAAGGGGGAATAGAATAAAAAACAGCATGTAAATTAATATTACTTGCTATATAAAATTGTTTCATAGATAGTTCATTCTCTTACTTACAAGGTAAGAGATGGCCTATTCCCTTACTTACAAGGTAAGAGAATGAATAAAATACTGTAAAAAAGCTTTTTATAATAACATGAAAAGCACTTTTCCTATTGTATCCCTTAGGCTTCTATAAAGGCATGGAAGCGAAATGACATTTTTGAAACTTTGTTAAACAAAAGCGATGTATGCAATGAAATATGTAAATATTTAATACTTTAAAAATATGTTTTATGCCTTTTTATGAGTAGTTATGATGGGGATTTGAGATTTAAAAATAAATATTTTTTTGCTTGTAATGATAATATTTTTCATACCTTTGCAAACGGAATAATGGTTCTCTTACCTTGTAAGTAAGAGAACCCATAATTAATCATAACAAATAAGACAGGAAAATCAATTATTTTATTTACAAAAATTCAATGATTGATAGGACATTACGAAGATCATGAAACAAATTTTGCGTTTCAACAAAATTATCAAGAGTATCATCATTGCCGGTGATTTATGCATTCTCAATGCACTCTTTGTAACCTTGTACTATGTATTGGACACAGATACCCAGCGTATCCTTCTCTCCGATTCACTGCCGCAATTGTTGGTATTGTTGAATTTGGTCTATCTCTTATGTAACTATTCCAAAGGAGTCGTGCTTCACCGACGCATCGTACGTGCAGACCATATCGTAATGCGTGCCGTACGCAATACATTCTGCCATGCGGTAGTATTCATCAGCCTTATCACGCTGGTGCATTTCGGCAGCTTGTCCACACGCTTCCTCATTATATTCTATACGACATTCCTTGTACTGCTTGTATTATACAGACTCATATTCAGGCATTTCGTCAAGATATACCGCCGCAAGGGAGGCAATCGGCGTACTGTCGCACTTGTGGGCGACGGGTCCAATATGGTCGAACTCTACGAAGAGATGACCGCCGACCCTACTTCCGGCTTCAAGGTAGTAGGCTATTTTGCCGAGCATCCTTCCGACAATTATCCGAAAGAATGCTGCTATCTGGGCACTCCCCAAGAAGTAATCCCTTATCTTAAGAAAAGTAAGGCCGAACAGTTGTACTGCGGTCTTGCTTCCTCGCACAGCAAGGAGATTCTGCCTATCATCAGCTACTGCGAAAACAACCTGATTCATTTTTACAGCGTGCCCAACGTACGCAACTACCTGAAACGGCGCATGCACCTTGAACTGATAGGAAACGTACCCGTACTGGACATTCGTCAGGAACCGTTGGCGCAACCCGAAAACCGGTTGGCAAAACGCCTGTTCGACATTGCATTCTCATTGCTGTTCCTATGCACAATCTTTCCTATCATCTTCATTATAATAGGACTGGCTATCAAGATAACCTCGCCCGGACCTATCTTCTTCAAGCAGAAGCGCAGCGGTGAGGAGAACAAAGAGTTCTGGTGTTATAAGTTCCGTTCCATGCGTGTCAACAAGGACAGCGATAAGGTGCAGGCTACTTTAAACGACCCGCGCAAAACCCGTCTGGGCAATTTCATGCGCAAAACAAGCATCGACGAACTGCCGCAGTTCATCAACGTTCTGTTGGGCGACATGTCCGTAGTAGGTCCACGCCCGCACATGCTGAAACATACCGAAGAATACTCCAAGCTGATTGATAAGTATATGGTACGCCACCTTGTCAAACCCGGCATCACCGGTTGGGCGCAAGTCACCGGCTTCCGCGGAGAGACCAAGGAACTCTGGCAGATGGAAGGACGCGTAGAGCGTGACATCTGGTATCTGGAACACTGGACGTTCATGCTCGACCTGTACATTATCTACAAAACCGTGAAGAATGCGGTAAAAGGAGAAAAAGAAGCCTACTAAAACGAGTTGAAAGCTGAGAGTTAAAAATCAAAACACATGAGAAAAAGAAAAAGTCTGATTATTTTATTGTTGTTGCCGCTATTGCTGGCAGGGTGTCAAAGCTATAAAAAAGTTCCTTATCTTCAGGATGCACTGCAAGAAGTTGCCGCCGGAGATACCGGCACAGTTGATATGCCGTTGTATGATGCACGCATCATGCCGAAAGACCTGCTTACTATCGTAGTGAGTTGCCCCGAAGAACCGGAATTGGCGATACCGTTCAATTTAGTAGCATCATCTCCCCTTAGTCAAGAAAGTAAATATTTGACAAGTCAACCAGTATTACAACAATACTTAGTAGATAATGAGGGAAATATAGACTTCCCCATTATAGGTAATATTCATATAGGTGGTCTGACAAAAAGCCAAGCAGAACAACTGATAAAAGACAAACTCCAACCTCAATTCCGCGAAGTACCCATTGTCACCGTACGCATGGTCAACTACAAAATCTCCGTTATCGGTGAAGTTGCCCATCCCGGCACATTTACCATCTCCAATGAAAAGGTAAACATATTCGAGGCACTTGCCATGGCAGGAGATATGACCGTATATGGTATCCGCGATAAAGTAAAACTGATTCGGGAAGACAATCAGGGAAAGCGCGAAATCATTACCTTAAATCTGAATGACAGTGATATCATCAATTCGCCCTATTACTATTTGCAACAGAATGACATACTTTATGTCACTCCCAATAAAACGATCTCCAAGAACTCCGGCATCAGTAACAGCACCACTATATGGATTAGCGTAGTAGGAACGCTCGTCTCATTGGCTAGTTTAATTACTACAATCATTAAATAACAATAACTAAAACCATTATAGTTTATTAAAATTCTATGAAAGAAGAACTTTACGATGACACATTCGAAGAGAAAGAAGAACAGACGGATATCAAAGCTATTCTCTTTAAATACATAATTCGCTGGCCGTGGTTTATAGCATCAATTATAATCTGCATAACATGTGCATGGCTTTATCTTAAACAAAGTACTCCTGTGTATAACATCACGGCATCTGTTATCATTAAAGACAAAGAAAAAGGTGGAACAACTGAAAATGAATTCTCAGGACTTGAAGAGCTTGGGCTTCTCAACTCTTCTAAAAATATTGACAATGAAATAGAGATTCTACGAAGTAAATCACTAATTAAAGATGTAGTCAATGAATTGGGATTATATATTAAATATTCTACCTCTAAGGGTTTTAAAAATATTGAACTTTATAAAACATCTCCTATACTTATTCATTATTCATCTAAAGATGCAGAAGTACTTGATGCACCAATGCAACTTTCTATCAATTATCAAAAAAGCGGACAAATATATGTTAATTTAATCACCGATAAAGGAAATGACAGCGAAAAAAACATTAGCAAAAATTATGCTAAATTACCTGCTGTATTGTCCAGCGAAAAAGGTACTATAACTTTTATATCTAATCCACAAGTACCCATTACAGAAGATGGGGATCTTGAAATAACCATCCTTCCTTCCCTTTCAGCTGCTAAAGGATATCATAGCGTACTCTTAATTGAACCTACTAGCAAGACAACTTCGGTAGCTACCATATCAATTAAAAATACAAATAAAAAACGTGGTGAAGATTTCATCAATAAATTGGTGGAAATGTATAATCGTGATGCTAATAATGATAAAAATGAAATATCTCAAAATACAGCACGTTTCATTGATGAACGCATTTCTGTTATAAACCAAGAATTAGGAAGTACGGAACAAGAATTAGAAAATTTTAAGCGTAAATCAGGTTTGACAGATCTTAGTAGCGATGCACAGCGTGCCATTGCTGAAAAATCCGGATACGAAAAGCTATGCGTGGAAAACGGCACACAATTGAACCTGATAAAATATCTGTCCGATTATCTTAACAAACCGGAGAATGCCAATACTACATTGCCGGTCAATGTAGGCTTAGATGACGAAGCGCTCACATCTTTAATATCCCAATACAATGCACTGATTCTGGAGCGCAACCGTCTGCGCCGCGCTTCTTCTGACTCCAACCCCGTAGTCCGCCGGCTCGACAGCAATATCGACGATATGCATGCCAGCCTTCTGACTACCATCAACAGCGTATACAAGGGATTGCTCATCACTAAAGCCGACCTAGACCGCCAGGCAGGCAAATATGCCGGTCAAATCAGCAATGCTCCTGCACAGGAACGCCGCTTTGTCAGCATCCAGCGTCAGCAGGAAATCAAGGCGGGACTTTACCTGATGCTGTTGCAGAAACGCGAAGAAAACAATATCGCGCTTGCCGCCACCGCCAACAACGCTAAAATCATAGATGACGCATTGGCGGATGATGTACCCATATCACCCAATAAAAAGATAATTTACCTGGCAGCCCTGGTACTCGGTTTCGGCATTCCGGTTGCCATCATCTATATACTGAGCCTGCTCAGCTACCGCATCGAAGGACATTCTGATGTCGAAAGACTTACGCGTGTTCCTGTTATCGGCGATGTTCCCTTGAACGACTCCGATGAAAAGTACGCCATCGCTGTCCGCGAAAACGACAACGACATCATGGCAGAGACTTTCCGCAGCCTGCGCACCAACCTGCTTTTCATGTTGGGCGACCCTGACAAGAAAGTAATTCTCGTCACCTCCACCACAAGTGGCGAAGGAAAGACTTTCATCGCCTCCAACCTCGCTGTCAGCTTGGCGCTATTGGGTAAGAAAGTAATCATTGTGGGACTTGATATCCGCAAGCCGGGATTGAACAAAGTATTCCATATTTCGCACAAGGAACGCGGTATCACCCAATATCTGGTTGCTCCGCAAAGTACAGACCTGCGAAGCATGATACAGTCTTCGGACCAGTCTGCCAACCTCCACATCCTGCCTGGCGGAACTATCCCGCCCAACCCCACGGAGCTGTTGGCACGCAAATCCCTGGACGATGCCATCGAACTGTTGAAAAAAGACTACGACTATGTCGTGCTCGACACCGCCCCTATCGGCATGGTCACCGACACGCAGCTCATAGCACGCGTTGCCGACATCAGCGTTTACGTATGCCGTGCCGACTATACGCATAAGAACGACTACCAGCTCATCAACGAGCTGTACTCCAACAAGCGTTTGCCCGGTCTGTGCACCGTTATCAACGGCCTAGACATGAAAAAGAAGAAGTACGGCTACTATTACGGCTACGGCAAGTACGGCAGGTACTACGGGTACGGCAAGAAATATGGCTATGGCTACGGGTACGGTTATGGCGATACTTCCGATTCGAAATAAGATATTCACCCCATAAGCCTGGGGAACTTCTACATGCAATGCTGTCCTTGTTTCCGGGCTTATTTTTTGTTTGTTTGCTTGTATGCTGTGGCAGCAGAGCGCTGCTGCCCGGCATACTTTTTAACCCAACCGAACGTAAAAAACAATGCAGAATACGAATCACATAGAAACAAAACCCAATACAGCACCCCGCCAATGGCTGGTGGCCTATGTACAGTCGTGCCTTGAGAAAAAGACTGCGCAACGGCTTGCCGCTATGGGCATCGAGTGCTACCTGCCCGTCCAGAGCGAGATTCGCCAGTGGAGCGACCGACGCAAACGGGTAGACCGTCTTGTGATTCCCATGATGATATTCGTGCATGTCACTCCGCAGGAACGGCCGCTCCCCCTGAGCCTGCAGGCGGTCAGCCGCTATATGGTACTGCGCGGCGAAAGCACCCCTGCCGTCATCCCCGACGAACAGATGGACCGGTTCCGCTTCATGCTCGACTACAGTCCCGAAGCGGTGGAAATGTGCAGCGCCCCGCTGGCTCCCGGCGATGCCGTGAAAGTAATAAAAGGGCCGCTTGCCGGACTCGAAGGAGAGCTTATCACTGTGAACGGGAAAAGTAAAGTTGCTGTGCGGCTGGATATGTTGGGGTGCGCGCATGTGGATGTGCCTATAGGATTTGTCGAGAAAAAGGGGGAGGGAATGGAAGGACAAAAGAACAAAAAGACAAAAGAAATACAGAAGGCAAAAGAGATACAGAAGAGGAGGCAACAAGAAGAAAAGGCTGTACGATGATTTTACTATCACCCTACAGCCTTTTCAGCATCCCGCTATCAGAATTCCTTCCCTACATTAAAGCAGGGACATTGCTTGGTCCACTCCATGGGTTCCACTTCTCCGTTTCCGTTCAGGTCGGGACTGAGGTCCCTGTGCCCCACTACACACGTACCGGGATATTCCTGTAATAACTTTCCCACCAGCACACTCAGCGAATGTCGCTGCCACTCTGTCCTCGTATCTTTCGGATTTCCGTAACGGTCCAGCCCACCTTCATAACAGATGCCTATCGAGTGAGCATTGTAGCCCCGCGCATGCGCCCCCACTTTGCTTACCGGACGGGTAGCCAGGACTCTTCCGTCACGCCGCACATAGAAATGATACCCCGTTCCGTCGAACCCTATAAGCCTGTGAGAAGCCTCCAGCGCCTGTTCGGTCAACGCATAGTTCTCGCGCGTGGAGCTACAATGGATTACTATCAGGTCAATCGCTCTCATCTCCTAAAATGTCATCGCATTCGCACCAAACACACCCAGCACAGCCGAAGCCACTGCAATTACCACTTTCAAAATCGTATCCCAAAAACCTTTACTTTTTCCCATACTTCTTTTTTTCAATTTAAAAATTTAAAATTCATCATTCAAAATACCTTATCCTTATCCCAACGGATTCTCTTCCTCACCGCCGGCATTTCCGCCGCCGTTGCCGCTACCGCCCGATGTCTTGTTGTCGTCGGACACCAGCTCGAAATTGATATTGTTGGGTGCGCCCTTCGTGGTGGCAACCGAGTCGTTCACCAGTCTGAGCGTAGTGGCGACCTTGAAATTAATCCGCACCTTGTCAATATTCTTCACCGTACAATCCTTGGGATTTTCCGTTGCTATGCAGTGAAACGAAGTGCGGAAAATTCCGAAATCATCCAGACGGACACTGTTGCCGTCGGTCAGCTTCTCGCGCATGTTTCTCACAATCGCCTTGCCCACGTGCAGCACATCCTCTGCCGACATACCTCCCAAAGCCTCTATTTCTTCCGAGATGCGTTTCAAATCATACATCTTCGCGTCGCGCGGTTTTCTTTTCAGGATATAAACCAACGGAGACGTCTTGTCGCCAATCTTCTTGTAGCGCTGTGCGCGTACCACCAATGCTGTTGCCATAATTCTTAAGTTTTAATTGTTAATTGTAAATCATTCATCGCTCAATCCGAAGGGGCCCTTTCTTCTGACCGGCGATACAAAGATAGCACCTTCCCCACCCGCTTCCGCCCCTTTCCGCTCCTTCGCACATCATTGCACACCATAAAGCGTTTTTCTGCGACTTATGACACCTTACGACGCGATAAACTCTCCTTTTTTCTTTCGCAAACCACTAATTTTCACTAACTTTACATCATAAAAACAAGTAATAAAGAACATGGAAAAATCCTCTTTCATCCCCCACAGCTACAGCAAAAGCGAGCTGGCAATCTTATACAGTCCCAGCATCACGCCCAAGGCAGCCGTCCGCAAGCTCAACCGCTGGATAGCCTTCAAACCCGGACTCCTGGAACAGCTTGCCGCCACCGGCATGCTTCCCAATGCCAAGTGCTACACTCCGATTCAGGTGCACGTCATCGTAGAAGCATTGGGAGAACCATAGCCCCCGAAAAGCCAGGCGTTTAAAAGCCGAATGCCCGGAGTTTGCATCTGAAACTCCGGGCATTCCAGCCTGAAACACAAGGCATTCCGGGAGCAAACACCCGGTCTTTCAGGAGCAAACTCACGGGGTTACCAGCCCCATCCACGGCAGCCTGTCCTTATCCAGAACCTTCCCCCGCATCTCGGTCATTATCTGTTCCTCCGACTCCCGTTCGTCATACCGCCCGCACGGCTGCCTCACAAACAGCACGCTTCCCGTCCGGCACAAATCCTGATCGCGCACTTTCAGCATATCCAGCCGGGTATAGCTCCTGTCCGGTTCCTCGATGCGGCTTATGGAAAAGATGAAATCAGCAAGGTTCGCCCAGTTGGCGCTGCCCGAAATGGTATACATGTCTATCTCCTCCAGCTCGTTCTTCCCGTTCAGCTTTTTCAGGCTGCGGGGATGCGCCACGATAATCACCCAGACACCGTTGTTACGCCCCCACGCCTGCATCTGCGTCAGCATGGCTTTGATGGCCTGCGTCTCCGTATTGTAACGTCCGGTTTCCACTTCCATGAAAAGATACGGGTCGATGATGAGATACTTCAGCGGCATGGCGCGTTTCACCCGCTCCGCGCGCTCTATGATGTTGGCGGGCGTGGGCGAAACCTCGTGCAGGTCCAGATGCACCATGTGCCCGTCCAGGAAAGAGACGATGGGCTGCAACTGTTCGCGGGTGTATGCCGCCGTATTCACCTTGCCCAGCATCAGGCGGATAAGATTTGCCATGTGTTTGTTCTTGTCGGGAACCTCAAAGGAGAGGTAGCACACGTTACGCCCCGTCTTGGCCATGAGGCGGCAGGTCAGGTCGTTCAGAAAATCGGTCTTGCCGCTGTTGGGCTTTCCGGTGGCAATTATCAATCCGCCCTGGTCGGTTGGATGGAACACCCGGTCGGTAAGCGGACCGTAACCCACATCGTAGCCGTGGTCGTAATTGCCGTTCAACACGTTCATAATCTCATCCGCACGTTCGCTCACGGTGATGATGTCCGACGTACGGTGCGGACATGCCGAACCGATAATCTCGCGCACCACATCGGCGCCGTACGCCTTGGTGGCGTCCACTTTCAGCGGGGGCGTAATCTGCGGCATGCAGATCGTCGCCTTGGCATGACGCTCGCGCGCCGCATACGCGACGCCCTGCGCATGGTTGCCGGCGGACGCGGTGACGATGCCGCGGGCGATCTGCTCCTCGGAAAGCGACGCGATCTTGTTGTACGCGCCACGAATCTTGAACGAACCGGTCACCTGCAGGTTCTCCGGCTTGAGCAGAATCTCATGCCCGGTCAGCTCAGACAGGGTGCGAGAGGGAATGATCTCAGTGTGACGCGCAGTGCCTTTCAAACGCTTGGCGGCGAGCTTCAGCTCGGCCGCGTGGTCACGCTGCAATGCCTTAAGGACGTCTTTCTGTTCCATACTGCGTATTGTATGCGTCGCCCTGCCGAACGGACGCGGCCGTCTCACCTGCGATTGCCGCAGTCGCGGCGACCCGTCGGAGGACTGGCCGGAAAACAGTTGCACGTATTCATAAGTCGGCTTCGTTGCGAGGCTCCCTTCGTCGCCGAGCGTCTGATGTATGACGGTCTCGATGGTAGGCGAAACGTAATCTATTGCCACGGTATCGCGTGTTTCTTGCGCAAGGAAAGAAATAACCCGCATACCAGTCCTGCAATTATCGTCGTGAGGCGAAGAAGCCGGTGAGCAGACGGGCGCAGGCCGCTTCGCGAACGCCGCCGACGACCTGCGGCACATGCCCGACATGCGGATCGCGGGGAATGTCCCAAATCGAACCGCACGCCCCCAGCTTCGCGTCCCAGGCCCCGAAGACGATGCGTCCGATGCGCGTCTGGATGCACGCCCCGGCGCACATCGGGCATGGCTCCAATGTCACCACCAGCGTGCAGTCGGCCAGATTCCAGTCGCCGCGGGCCTGCGCGGCCTCACGCATCGCCTCGATCTCGGCATGCGCCAACGGATCGTTCCCCGCCTCGCGACGGTTGCGCCCCCGGCCGATCACCGTGCCTCGCTCGTCGAGCACCACGGCACCGACCGGCACGTCACCCTGCTTCCCGGCGCGCTCTCCCAGCGCAATCGCCTCGCACATCGCCTCGTCAAGTTCGCCCATGCGCCCAGTTTATCGAAATCGCGCTCTCAAAACTTGCAGATACAAAATCAGAACCGCCATTTTCCAATACATCGACTTTTGTATCTGCGAGTTTTGAGAGCGCGATTCATGAACAACCACCAATCAGGCACCATGCCGATGCCGTATATTGAGGCTTATGGGCGAAGAAGCAGCACACGATACGACACGACATCTTTCCGACGTGATTCCCGGACGATTCGGCGATCCGGTCTCGGTGCAGTATGCCTGGATGTCACCTGAAAACGCCGAAGCGATGCCGACACGGCCGTTGTTCCTCGCGCTGCATGGATGGGGATCCAATGAACGCGACATCGCCGGAATCATGCAGTACATCGCCCCCTACAACGATGTGGTGTCGCTGCGAGCGCCTCTGGTCCTGCACGCGCCGGAAGGCGTATCGGCCGGCACATACAGCTGGTTCCATGACGCTGTGCCTTCCGGAGACGACCTGGATCACGACATCGCGGCCGCCGCACGCGCGGTCGACCAGTGGGTCGACGGCCACATCCCCGCGACGCGCGACGTCGTGCCGATCGGGTTTTCGCAAGGCGGGGCCGTCGCGGTCCATCTGCTGCGCATGCACCCGGAACGCTATCGCGCCGTCATCAACCTGTCGGGATTCCTCGCGCCCGCAGGCGTGCCCGGCACCGCGCCGGCGGATGACCGGCTGACCGACTTCGAGATACCGGTGTATTTCGGATACGGCAAGAACGATGCGGTCATTCCCAAATACGAGCTGTTCGCCGCGGCCGCGTGGCTG
>ENA-OPBS01003019-OPBS01003019.1-human-gut-metagenome-genome-assembly--contig:-NODE-3019-length-10958-cov-19.476383_pt1 | contig 10958 bp, 7 predicted proteins | sample MGYA00241074_ERZ501463 | MGnify/ENA primary metagenome ERZ501463 (study PRJEB25962, sample SAMEA2042578) | human gut metagenome | biome: human gut; feature: human-associated habitat; material: faeces...
TCGGAAAACGAAAGTAGGAAGAAAACTGCTTCGTTTTCCTCCTACTCGATTTATCATCTCTGGAATGATAAGGAAAGTACGTGGTCCCACCGAGAATCGAACTCGGATCAAAGGTTTAGGAAACCTCCGTTCTATCCGTTAAACTATAGGACCATTGTAAACTGACTGCAAAGATACATCAAATCGTTGACAATACAAAATAAAATGTTATGTTTTTCACTCTCATCTTATCAAGTTTCCTCACTTTTGTGGAGTTGAACTGCGAAAACCTCTTCGATACGAGGCATGATTCGCTGAAGAATGACTATGAATTCCTGCCACAGAGCAGTTACAAGTGGACACCTTATCGCTATTGGCGCAAGCTGGCAAATCTTTCCAAGACTATAGTAGCTTTGGGTTATGAAGATTTGTCGCTTGTTGGTACCGCCTCCCCAGATAATCCTTCAAGACCCTCGGAGATGTCCTGGCATGTTCCCGATTTTGTGGCGCTTTGCGAAGTGGAGAACGATAGTGTGCTGTTTGATTTAACCCGGCGTTCAGCTCTTCGCGGTGTGAATTATGATTATGTGATGACCGATTCGCCTGATGAACGAGGCATAGATGTGGCTTTGCTTTATCAGCCATCTTCTTTTGCGCTTATACAGTTCCGCTCCATCCGCATCAAACCGCTGCCTGATACTCGCCCTACGAGAGATATTCTCTACGCTTCGGGGCGGATTATGAATGATGATACGCTCCATGTCTTTGTATTGCATGCGCCTAGCCGGCGTGGCGACGAACAGGTTTCGCGTCCCTATCGCCTGCAGGTAGCCAGCCAGCTGGTTTCTGCCGTAGATTCTATCTATGCGCTCAATGATAGTGCAAGGATTATCGTAGCCGGCGATTTCAACGATTATTCCGATTCTCCGGCTCTTCGTTATCTTTATCAGCATCACCTTATTAATATATCTGTTGGCGCCAAAGGCTCTCATGGTGCCAAGGCTACTTATCGCTGGCATGGAGAATGGCGAAGTCTTGACCAGATTCTCTTCAGTCCTTCGCTTTCCCGGCTTAAGATGAGTTGTCAGATAGGAGATTTGCCATTTCTCTTAGAAGATGATGAGAAATATGGCGGAAAGAAACCTTTCCGCACCTATCTCGGTCCACGATATTTGGGTGGATACAGCGATCATCTTCCGCTTGTTGCCAAGTTTAAGATAGAGGGTGGATATGAATAAAAAAACAGGTATGCTCAGATTTTTACTGAACATACCTGTTTGTATATTAGTGAGATTTTTTCTCTTCTGCCTGATTATCCGTAGATAACATTACCGTTCTCATCCTCATAAGGAGCCATATCCTTAGCATACTGGTTCATGGCACGGAGGCTCATACCCATTGATGAGAAACCACCATCGTGGAAGAGGTTCTGCATGGTTACCTTGCGGGTGAAGTCAGAGAACATCATCACGCAGTAGTTAGCGCAATCCTCAGCTACGGCGTTTCCGAGTGGAGACATCTTGTCGGCGAAGTCCATCATGTTCTCGATGTCCTTGATACCCTTACCTGCTGTTGTAGCTGTAGGGCTCTGAGAGATGGTGTTGATACGCACGTGCTTCTCACGACCATAGATGTAACCGAAGCTGCGGGCGATACTTTCGAGCATGCTCTTGGCATCAGCCATATCGTTGTAACCGAAGAATGTACGCTGAGAAGCTACGTATGTGAGAGCTACTACAGAACCCCACTCGTTGATAGCATCCAACTTCTTGGCTACCTGCAACATCTTGTGGAAAGAGATAGCAGAGATGTCCAATGTCTTGTTCAGGAAGTTGTAGTCGAGGTCATCGTATGTACGATGCTTGCGAACGTTAGGGCTCATAGCTACAGAGTGGAGCACGAAGTCGATTTTGCCACCGAGTTTCTCCTGAGCCTCTGTGAATACCTTTTCCAAGTCTTCTACGCTAGTCGCATCAGCTGCGATGATAGGAGCGTTGATCTGTTCAGCGAGCTTATCCAGCGTACCCATACGCAAAGCCATAGCTGTATTACTAAGTGCGATAGTAGCACCCTCTTCAGCAGCCTTTACAGCTACTTTCCAAGCGATTGATTCCTCATTGAGTGCACCGAAGATGATGCCACGCTTGCCTTTTAACAAATTGTGAGTCATTGTTATCTTAATACTTTTGTTTATACTAACGACAATCCCCTACATATATCATTCTCTATATATAATAAGGTGTAAAACCACTTTGTTTTGTTCTAGTCGTTGAAATCGTGCGCAAAATTACGAAAAATGTGCAATATACCCAAATTTTTTAACTAAAAAGTGCCGTAAGCGTTTTCTTTTTTGTGGTATGTCAAGTATTTCGCTCCCTACAGTCTGTATGATATTCTATTTATTCTTTGCAGATAATAAGCCTGAAACAGATATATCTTATGCTTATAGATAACGTATCTGTTGGTCTGAGGAATTAGATTTGTAGGGCTCCTGACATATGCCAACAAGGTTCCTGACATATGCCAACAGAGTTATTGACATATGTCAGGAACCTTGTTGGCAACTGCCGTCAACCGAACGGAACTAATTGTTAGAACCGATGAACCGTAGAGCTGTGACTATTTAATCTATTTGTTCTACGTATTTAAGTAATACGTCTTACCCGGCAGATGCCGGTATAGATAACTTAAGAACCTTCTTATTTCTGTTCTTACAAATTATAGCCTTATTGCTGCAAAAATATCCTTTTTGTTGCAATATGACAAGGTGAAAGTGTTAAAATCTGACTTTTTTATGTGCGCTATTAAATTTTTCTTTCAAAATATTTGCAAATATCCGAAAAAAAAACTAATTTTGCAGCCGGTTATTATAAATTTATAAATTATTATCTAATAAAGAGAGAGATTATGTTTAAAAGAATCGCTTTATTTGTGGGGGGGGCAATTCTCAGTTGTGGAGTAGCCTTTGCCCAAACATCTGTTACCGGTAAGGTAGTAGCTTCAGAGGATGGTGAGCCTGTTATTGGCGCATCAATCAAAGTAGCTGGTACTAATACGGGTACTGTTACGGATGTCGATGGAAACTTCAGTTTGAATGTTCCAGCCGGCTCCAAGTTGGAGATTACCTATATAGGTATGAATCCACAAACTGTCAAAGCAAGTTCTAACATGAAGATTGTTTTGACTTCTGATAACAAATCCTTGGATGAGGTGATTGTTACAGGTTATGGTAACTTCAAGAAATCCTCATTTACAGGTGCTGCTGCTTCCATGTCAACAGCTAAGTTGAGTGATGTTCCTTCACTTTCTGTTGAAGATAAGCTTTCTGGTAATATCCCAGGAGTTTCTATTTCTTCTTTCTCTGGCCAGCCAGGTGCAATGAACTATATCCGTATTCGTGGTATGGGTTCTATCAATGCTGGTAACGATCCATTGATTGTGATTGATGGTACTCCTGTAAACTCTGGTAACTTGAGTGGTTTCAATGATGGAAGTACTGGAAGTGGTTACAATGGTTCTGGTACCAATGCACTTTCTACATTGAACAGCAACGATATCGAATCTATCACTGTTATCAAGGATGCTGCCGCAGCCTCTTTGTATGGTTCTCGTGCAGCCAATGGTGTGCTTGTCATTACAACCAAGAGTGGTAGTGCAGGTAAGACCCAGGTTGATTTCCGTAGCGACTGGGGATTCTCTAACATGGCTATCAACTATCGTCCAACGTTGGATGGTGATTCTCGTCGTGCCTTGATTTATCAAGGCTTGAAGAACTATGCTTACGACAATATTGATGGTACAACCGATGCTTCGGCTGCAGCATTTGCTGATGCTAATATTGATGATTATGCAGCAAAACCAGAGAATGGCTGGGCTAATTGGCGTGACGCTCTCTTCAAAAATGGTTCTAACCAGAACTATCAGGCAAGTGTAACTGGTGGTAATGATAAGACCAAGTTCTATGCATCTTTGTCATATGCAAATCAGAATGGTATTGTTGACCGTTCAGGCTTGGAACGTATGACAGGTAATGTAAACGTTTCCCATCGTTTTGGTAAGTTCAAGTTGGATGCTAGCACAATGATTTCATCTATGCATCAGAACTCTGCCATGGATGGTGGCGCTTCTTTTGCTGGTGCCATCTCAAGTGCGGTATGGTTCCTCGGCCCTTCTAATGCTATCTATGACAAGAATGGTAATTTGCTGACAGAGACAGATGGTGCTTATAACAATGGTTATAACCCTATTTATGAGAACCAGCACATGTCTGATAGAACCAACACGACACGTTCTTACAGCACCTTGGCTCTCGAATGGAACATTTGGGACAACTTGAAGTTGCGTGAGAAGGTAGCTTACGACTACATCAACTCTACCGAGGATGTGCTTTGGGACAAATTCTGTGGTAATGGTTCTGGCTCAAATGGTGTGATGCAGCGTACTTACAATGAGTGGACAACCATGAACACTCAGACACAGTTGACATACAATAAGTCTTTTGGTGCCCACAATGTGGATGCTTTGCTTGGTTTCGAGACAGAGGCATGGCATAACAACAACTCATACGCTTCCGGTACAGACTTCCCTGGCAACTTGTATGAGTTCGCTAACTCTGGCGATACCTCTATGCAGAGTTACAAGTATGACTCAAAGATGACTTCTTTCTTGGGTCGTGTCAACTACAACTATAACGATTTGTATTATGCTGGTGTAAGCTATCGTCGTGATGGTAGTTCTCGTATGGCGCGTGAGAATCGTTGGGGTTCGTTCTGGTCTGTATCTGGTGCTTGGCGCTTTGGTGCAGAAAAGTTCATGGATTCTATCAAGGATATATTGAGCGATGGTAAGATTCGTGTATCTTATGGTGTGAACGGAACTCTTCCATCTGGCTTGTATAGTTACATGAACCTTTATAAGTATGGTGAGTACTACAATGGTAGCAATGGTATGGGTATCATTGGTGTAGCCAACAAGGACTTGAAGTGGGAGCAGAACAAGGCTTGGAACTTTGGTCTTGACTTGACATTCCTCAACCGTATTTCTGTAACATTGGATTACTACGTACGTAATACATCCAATTTGATTATGAACCGTCCTATCTCTATGATTCCAGGTTACTATGATGAATCTTCTCTGTTGGCTACCATGGCTCAGAATGTAGGTTCTATGCGTAACCAAGGTATTGAGGTGACCATTTCTTCTACTAACATTCAGAAGAAGGACTTCCTTTGGACTACTTCTCTGAACTTTGGTCATAACTCCAACAAGGTAACAGAGTTGACTGGTGATGATGACAAGATTATCAGTGGTGCCTTGATTCATCAGGTAGGCAAGCCTTACTATTCTTACTATATGTATGAGTATGCAGGTGTTGACCCTGAGACAGGTAAGGAGAGCTATTACATCAATGATGGAACTGAGAATGCTCGCAAGACCACTACTAATGTAGCTGAGGCAAACAAGACTATTGTTGGTCATCATGAGCCAACAATTGAGGGCGGTTTGTCTAACTTCATCAAGTGGAAGTTTATCGACTTCAACTTTACTTTGACCTATAAGTTGGGCGGTGACTCTTACGATTATGCTACTTGGTTGCACGATAATGGTGGTACATACGCCCTCTATGGAGCAATCCCTTCTTACTATAAGTTGGAGGATATGTGGCAGAAGCCAGGCGATAATGCTAAGTTGCCTAAGTTCCAGGCTGGTTATGGTAAGGGTGTGTTGTCTTCTCGTTGGTTGATGCCTAACGATTATCTTCGCTTGAAGAACCTTACCTTAGGTTTCTCAGCACCAAAGGAGTGGATCAGCAACCTCGGCTTGAGCAAGGCTCGTGTATATTTCTCTGCCAACAACTTGTTGACCTGGAAGTCTAAGGATCTTTATGTTGATCCAGAGACACCAGCGGATGGCTTGTGTACATTCGAAATGCCAGCTTTGAGAACTTATACATTTGGTATCGAACTTAGTTTCTAATTTATAAAAGAACGAAATACAATGAAAGTATTAAAATCAATATATAAGGTAATGGGCTGCGCTATTTTGGCAGCCAGCCTGTCATCTTGCGTCAATGATTGGTTGGACGTAGCTCCTTCTGATGGTACAGATGCAGATGCAGCCTTGACCAGCAGTTCAGACTTGGATGCTGCGAGAACGGGTATGTACAAGGCTTTGAAGGGAAACAGCAGCTTTGTAGATTACTATGGTCAGCAATTCTTCGTTTATGGTGATGTTCATGCAGGTGATGATTATCAGTATAATAATATTGGTGGTTCTAACCGTGCAAGTTTCTACTATGATATGAACTATCAGACAGCATCAGAATTCAACACAAGTACAGTATCATGGCAGTCTCCATATGTTGTAATTGGACGTGCAAACAGAATTATTGCAGCTGCAGAAGGTGGAAAATTAAGTGATGCTGTTGAAGCAAAAGCAAAAATTGAACAGTATGCGGCAGAGTCTAAAGTTCTACGTGCTCTTGCCCACTTCGATCTTGTGAGAATTTACGGAAAGCCATATACAGAGGATCAGGGTGCATCTCTTGGTGTACCATTGGTAACAGGAGTGCTGGAGTCTAATGCAAAACCTGCTCGTAGCACTGTTGCTGAGGTTTACACCCAAGTAGTGAAGGATTTGACTGAGGCTATCAGCTCTAATGCTCTTGCTACAGAGACAAAACCAGGTTATGTAAGCGTTTGGGGAGCAAAGGCAATCCTTTCTCGTGTTTATTTGAATATGGGTGATTATGCTAACGCCTTGTCTGTTGCTGAGGATATTATCAAGAATCCTGGCGCAGCGTTGTGGACTCGTGACCAATACCTCAAGGCATGGGATGCTTCAACTCCTAATGAGAGTGAGTTCTTGTTCCGTCTCAATGTGGCAGGTTCTGACGACAACAATGACTTGAATGGTATCGGTAACCTTCAGCAGCGTGATGGCTACAAGGAAATGGTTGCTACTAAGAAGTTTGTTGACATGCTTACTTCAGACCCAGAAGATGTTCGTAACGATATGTTCTTGCCTGCAACTGCAGCCAAAGAGGTGGAAACTTATGGTACCAACAAGGTATTTCTGAACAAGTTGCGTGGTCAAGGTGGTAATCTTCGTAATGTTACTATCGTTCCAATTATCCGTCTTTCTGAGGTTTACTTGACAGCTGCAGAGTGTGCATTTAGAAATAATGACAAGACTAAGGCTGTAGAGTATCTGAATGATTTGGTAAAGAACCGTACCACAACAGAGGCTTCTTTGGCAACTGTTGATAACATCACTCTCGACCGCATCTTGATTGAGCGTCGTAAGGAGTTGATTGGCGAGGGACAGCGTTACTTTGATGCTTTGCGTAATAACGAGACTATCACCCGTTATACAAGTGAAGCTGATAAGGGTTGGCACAAGACATTGAGCAAGGAAGCTCAGTCTTTCAACCGTGATTTCTATAAGGCTATCGCAGCCATTCCTCAGGCAGAAATCAATGCAAACCCTAACATCAAGCAGAATGATGGTTACGGCGAGTAATCGCTGTGATGGAATATTTTAATAAGATAATATTTTTAATCAAGATATAGGAATGCCATGAGTGGCATTTTCTATAAATCTCTCGGGAGAGGCTGGCTGTGAAGCTCGCCTCTCTTTTTTTTGTCTTTTTATTTGCGTATCTGATATTTTATTCGTAACTTCGCACCGTCTAAAGTAATATGGCTATGGAAGAGATAAGAAAATACCCAGTAGGAATGCAAACTTTCTCTGATATACGAGAGGGTAATTATGTGTACGTAGATAAGACAAGGTATATTGTCGATTTCTTGCGTAATGGTTCTAAATATGTGTTTCTGAGTCGTCCAAGACGATTCGGTAAGTCGCTTTTTGTCTCTACGCTCCAGGCATATTATGAGGGCAGGAAGGAACTGTTTGATGGTTTGGCACTTGGCGAATATGAGAAAGAATGGGTGAAACGTCCTGTTCTTCACTTCGACATGAGTACTGCCAAAAATCAGACACCCGAAGGGTTAGAAGAGATGCTGGGCTACATGCTTTCAGAATACGAGCAGGTCTATGGACGTGACGAATTGGCGGTGCAGCCGAGCCAGCGTTTGCAGTCTTTGGTAAAGCGTGCCTATAAGAAGACGGGTCAAAAGGTGGTCGTTTTGATAGACGAATATGATGCTCCTCTCTTGGATGTCGTGCATGAGAAGGAAAGTTTGATGCCATTGCGCTTGGTTATGAGGAAGTTCTATAGCCCATTGAAATATCTCGACCCTTGGCTGGAATTTACCTTTATCACGGGTATCACCAAGTTCTCTCAGTTGAGTATCTTTAGCGAGATCAATAATTTGGATAATATCAGCATGTTCGATCAGTATTCTGCTATCTGTGGTATCAGCAAGACAGAACTACTGACGGTGATGAAGCCTGATGTTGAGTTGCTAGCCAAGTCTTTGGGAAAAACTTTTGATGAAACGGTTGCCGAGTTGAGTTCATATTATGATGGTTATCATTTCAGTAAAAAATCAGAAGATGTGTTTAATCCATTTAGTCTGGTTAAAGCGTTGAGAAGTAAGGAAATAGCAGCTTATTGGTTTAGTTCAGGTACTCCTGCATACATTATCAACACTTTACGCAAACATCATGTGGGGGTGATGGATATAGAACAGAAATCCGTAGGGGTGGATGATTTCGATGTCTCTCCTGAGCAGATGACTTCTGCTTTACCATTGCTTTATCAGAGTGGGTATCTCACCATCAAGAAGTATAACCCTATCTTGCAGAGCTATCAGCTGGATTATCCAAACAAGGAAGTGCGTGTAGGGATGGTTCGTTCCTTGGCTCCTAACTATCTCTCTCCAATATCGTTGAACAATAATAGTTTCATCTTCGACTTTTTGGAGCAACTATATAACAATAATATGGATGGTGCTTTGCAGAAAATGCAGGCTTATCTCGCCAGTATCTCCAATCGACTTGCCAACAAGAACGAGAAGGACTTCCAAACGGTCTTTTATCTCATTTTTAATTTGATGGGTGCTTACATCTTGGTGGAGGAGGATAGTGCAATAGGCAGAGCAGATGCCGTTCTTCACATGCCGGATACAATCTATGTGATGGAATTGAAGTTTGATAAGACGGCTGAGGAAGCTTTGAAACAGATTGATGACAAAGGCTATCTCATTCCTTATTCAGCTGACGGCAAACGAATGGTAAAAGTTGGAATCAACTACGACAGCCAGAAGCGAACCATTGGTGAATGGAAGATAGTAGAAGGGTAAATATTGCTTTTTGTTACTGTTTAAACGAGTGACATTGTATAACGTTTTATCTCCATGTTATTCGATTTTTTTGTGATAAATCACACTTTTGACGAATACAGGGGTAAGAATGTTGGCTGTAAAGCTCGCTTCTTTCCAAGAAAAAAAAACACGGACAAATTGAATTTGTCCGTGTTATATTTTATTTATAGCAAGGGTGTCATATATATTGGCACCAATAAGGTCTGTCCATCTTTTTTGAAATCTTTCGTATATAATAGGTATCTTTTGTCGATTCTATCAGAGAACTTTTGGCAAAATTCATCTAGCGACTTGTGACTGTTATATCCTGACGATTTCACTTCTATCGGATAAATCTTCTTGCCACGAGATAGCAAGAAATCTATCTCATAATTCTTGTGACTCGTTGCATGGGGAAATGTGTAATAGAACAGTTTGTTTCCTGATGCGGTAAGCATTTGGGCAACGAGATTCTCATAGGCATACCCCATATCGCTACTCAGTTTGTCGCTCAACAACTTTTCGTAAATGGTGTTCTCTGTGTAGTCTTTATCCCAAAAAGCAAGTGTGACGAATAGCCCTGTGTCTCCAACAAACATTTTATAGTAGTCTTCGTCACTATGTAATGAAAAACCAACATTGGGATCATTTGCGTGATAGGCGAAATTGACCACCATGCTGTCTTTCATGTCTGCCAAGACTCCCATGAGATTCTTTCTGCCTGCATCATCCAATACGCTTGCTACCTGGTATCTGGCTGAATTTTTGTTTAATTCGGAAGGAATACTCTCGAATAACTTGGCAGCTCTTCCTGTTTTGTCAATCTTTCTGAAGTCGTCAAGATAAAGTTCTATGATTTCTCGCTTTACGGCATCTGTTTTGCTCAGATTGTTGGTATCTAAGTACTCGTTTACGGCTTGTGGCATTCCACCTACAAGCATATATAGACGAAGGTTGCGCATAGCTTCTCGATGCGCTGCTCCCAATGGAACTTTTGCATCGAAAAACTGCTTGAGAAGGGGAAATGTAGCAGTATCGCCCATTGCCCATCGAAATTCCTCGTAATCCATCGGATAGAGATCCAAACGTGTTTCTTCGCTTGGAATCAAAATGTTTTCTACATTCTTTTTGATACTGATAAGAGAGCCTGTCTCTATGTAGTCGTATCTTCCGTCTGCTACTAGGTATTTGATGGCTTGCCGGGCTTGTGGGCACATTTGTACTTCATCGAAAATGATGGCTGATTTGCGTGGCTCCAAGATTACTTGGTAGATTGATTGGAGGCGTAAAAATATGTAGTTCAAGTCCATGAGGTTGTCAAACAGCTGTTTCACTTCCTTAGATGCTTGTGCGAAATCTATAAGGATATAGCTTTTGTATTCATTTTCTGCGAAAGCTTTGGCTACTGTTGACTTTCCTACACGGCGTGCTCCTTTGAGCAAGAGGGCTGTGCTACCATTTCTCTCTCGCTTCCATTCGAGCATTTTGTCGTACACTTTTCTTTTAAATGTTCTTTTTCTCATAACTTGCTGATTTTGAGCGCAAAGATACATATAAGTTCCAAATCCCCCAAATGTTTTTTGTTAAAATGTTCCAAATCCCCCAAATGTTTTTGCTTGAAATGTTCCAAATCCCCCAAATGTTTATCTTTTAATTGTAGCAGTTCCCCAAAGTGGACACAAAAAATGATTATTAATTATTTATATTTTT
>ENA-OPBS01003028-OPBS01003028.1-human-gut-metagenome-genome-assembly--contig:-NODE-3028-length-10927-cov-3.149099_pt1 | contig 10927 bp, 12 predicted proteins | sample MGYA00241074_ERZ501463 | MGnify/ENA primary metagenome ERZ501463 (study PRJEB25962, sample SAMEA2042578) | human gut metagenome | biome: human gut; feature: human-associated habitat; material: faeces...
AAGGCCGAGAAGGACGCCAAGGACACGGCCGAGAAAAAAGAGCTCTTCAAGGATCTCTTCTGACCACTCTTTCCTGCGAGCGGGCCCTGCCCGCTCTTTTTTCGATTCAACCGGAGTAATGCCATCATGCGTAAAGATCCGCGCTTTCCCAAGCTTCACATCGTTGACCATCCGCTCGTGCAGCACAAACTCACGCTCATGCGCGAAAAGGAAACGAGCACGCGCGACTTTCGCGAGCTCTTGAAGGAAATCGCGATGCTGATGGGCTATGAAGCGCTTCGCGATCTTCCGCTGGAAGATCAGGAAGTAGAAACTCCGATCGAAACCTGCAGCACTCCGATGCTGGCTGGTAAAAAACTTGCCGTTGTCCCGATCTTACGTGCCGGACTCGGCATGGTGGACGGTATGCTCAACATGATCCCGGCGGCAAAGGTCGGACATATCGGATTATACCGTGATCCTGAGACATTAGAGCCGGTAGAATATTACTGCAAGCTTCCGGCAGACTGCGCAAACAGAGAGGTATTTGTGGTAGATCCGATGCTCGCAACAGGTGGTTCAGCAGTTGCAGCGCTTGATATGCTCAAAAAGCGCGGTGTGAAAAACATCCACTTTATGTGCATAATTGCAGCTCCTGAGGGAGTAAAGAGACTCACAGAGGCACATCCTGATGTGGATGTATATATAGGAGCGCTCGATGATCATCTCAATGAGCACAAATATATTGTGCCGGGACTCGGAGATGCAGGAGACAGAATTTTCGGAACCAAGTAATAAAATGTGTGATAGACCATATTGAATGGAGGTGTATATATGGGAGCTTCGGAAAAGAGAAAGGATTATATCTCATGGGATGAGTATTTTATGGGCATAGCGATGCTTTCAGGCATGCGCTCGAAGGATCCGAATACCCAGGTGGGTGCGTGCATAGTGGACCCGGAGCACAAGATACTCTCCATGGGCTATAACGGCTTTCCTCTTGGCTGCTCAGATGATGAGTTCACCTGGGCCAGAGAGGGAGAGGATAACAAGTATTTCTATTCTACACACAGCGAGCTCAATGCCATCTTAAACTACAGGGGCGGAAGCCTTGAGGGAGCGACCATATATGTCACATTGTTTCCGTGCAATGAGTGCGCTAAGGCAATCATACAGTCCGGCATCAGGGAAGTAGTCTACGACTGTGACAAATACGAGGGCACGGCCAGCGTGACAGCTTCAAAGAGGATGCTTAGGGCAGCGGGGGTTACAATTCGCAGGTATGAGCACACTGACCGTGAGGTGACGCTTGTGCTGTAGCACTTGTGGTGTACACAGGGACTTTTAATATGGGAGCATTCGTTGTGAATAGTGATAATACTGCAATTGTTATGTCAAATTGACGTGATTTAACATGAAACGCATGTATTTTTTATGCATTTTACACATAAAAATGTAGACAAAAGCAATAAAAATGATATAATAATTTGTATATGAAAAGAGATAATAAGAAAGAGGTAATGAATGCACTTATCATGGTTTTCCAGTTTGGAATCAACATGATTGTGCCGATATTTCTCTGCACACTGGCCGGTGTGTGGATTGGGAAAAAGACCGGAGCGGACTGGGTAACTGTTCCATTGTTTTTCCTTGGAGCATTTGCGGGGGCAAACAATATATACCGCATGGTTCAAAAATTCCTGAAGCCGGAGGATGATGGCAGAGCCGTCAGACAGACACCGGGCAGGCAGAGTACTACGGAAACAGAGATATCAGACAGTATTAGCAGGGTAGAGAAGGATGTTAAAAAGAATAAATGACGCATTGCCGGGACTTGTATTTGGGATAGTTTTTTACGGGATTGTTGTGCAGCTTATTGGGGTATGGTTTGTCACAGACAAAATTTCATATTCTATCGGCTTATGGTATGGGATAGTGATAGCTGTTGGTATAGCTGTCAATATCGCCACAGTCATATATGACGCGACCGCCATATATGGACAAAAGGATGCCAATCGCAGGATCGTAGCAAAATCACTTTTAAGGTATATTGTTGTTGCGGTCCTGTTATTTATATTGGGACTATTTGATTTTGGAAATCTGATAATGGCCTTTGTCGGTATGCTGGGACTCAAGATTTCAGCGTATTTACAGCCTTTATTTATGAAGGTGACAGACAGATTTTCCGGGAGAAGTGATGCATCTTCCGCCGGCGAAATGGAGACAGAGTAGCAAAACCGCAGGTAAACTTAATAAGGAGGAGGTGATAATGTGAATCAGGCGATTTTACTGGAAAGTAACGCAGACAATATCGACTTTATGATCCATGGTATTTTTTCGATAAAGGTATTCGGTCAGGAGGTCTGGATTACCACATCGCATGCCTGTATCCTCATAGTGATGGCCATTATGGTCATATTCGCTATAGTGGCAAACAGGAAGCTTAAAAAAGCAAAGGAAGTACCGGACGGCTTTCAGAATATCATCGAGCTCATCGTAGAGATGCTCGACAAGATGGTTGAGGGAACCATGGGTAAGTGGGCTCCGAGGTTTGTAAACTACATCAGCACGATTTTTATATTTATACTGATGAGTAATATCTCAGGCTTGTTTGGTTTAAGACCACCGACAGCCGACTACGGAACCACACTGGCGCTTGCACTTATTACATTTTTCATGATCAGATTCAATAAGGCTAAGCATCAAAGCGCAAAGGATATCTGGACCGGTATGTGTTCACCACTGCCGCCGTGGCTGCCTATATGGGCGCCAATCAACATTATCAGTGAGATTGCAATTCCTATCTCATTATCATTGCGTTTGTTCGCCAATGTGTTGTCAGGAACTGTTATCATGGCGCTGGTATATGGTCTGCTAAGGTTTATAGCCATAGCGTGGCCGTCAGTACTGCATGTATACTTTGATTTGTTCTCAGGAGCAATTCAGACATATGTATTCTGTATGCTGACAATGACATACGTTACACAGGCATGTGAGACGGATGAGTAAAACTATAAGATGTATTTTTAGGAGGATTCAATTATGGATATCAATGGACAGGATTTAATCAGAGCATGCTCAGCAATCGGTGCAGGTTTGGCAGTTATCGCCGGAATCGGACCTGGTGTTGGACAGGGTATCGCAGCAGGACATGGTGCAGCAGCCGTAGGACGTAACCCGGGAGCAAGAGGACAGATTATGTCAACCATGCTTTTAGGACAGGCGGTTGCAGAGACAACAGGTCTTTATGGTCTCGTTGTTGCATTACTTTTACTTTTCGTTCATCCGCTCGGATAGTATATTACGGTTTGCCGCAGAGGATTACCGTGCGGCGATACAGCCAACGGAAAGGAGAGTAAAAGTTGTTAGCACAGGGATATACATTTTTGTTTAATCTGGATGCGCAGTTGCTCTTTGATACAGTACTTTTGGCAGTTGCAGTATTTTTCCTTTTCATGCTGATGTCGTATCTGCTTTTCAACCCTGCAAGGAAGCTGTTAAAGGACAGGCAGGACAGGATAGAAAGCGATATAAACACAGCTATTGCTGACAAGGAAAGTGCCGCAGCACTAAAGGCAGAGTACGAGGGAAAGCTTAAGGACATCGATAAAGAGGCCGAGGCTATTCTCACAGAGGCGAGACAGAAGGCGCTTAAAAACCAGAACAAGATTGTGGATGATGCAAAGGAAGAGGCTTCTCGCATCATAAAGAGAGCCAGAGAAGAGGCAGAGCTTGAGAAGAAGCATGCCATGGATGATATGAAGCAGGAGATGATACAGATAGCATCGCTTATGGCACAAAAGGCTGTCGCAGCTTCGATCACCACAGACATTCAGGATACACTCGTTGAAGAGACACTTAAGGAAATGGGAGAATCAACATGGCTAAGCTAGTATCTAAGGTATACGGTGATGCATTGTTTGAGGCTGCCCTTGAGGACAACAGGCTATCCGGCCTGTCTGACGAGGTAACAGCAGTAAAGGAAATCATTGCTGCAAATGATGACCTCTCAAAGCTGATGGATCATCCGCAGATTGATAAAGAAGAAAAGGTCAGAATCATCGAAGAAATATTTGGGGGAAGAGTTTCAGCGGAGCTGGTAGGGCTTATGAGGATGATTATAGAAAAGAATCATTACAAAGAGCTTACATTAGTTTTCGACTACTTTCTTGACAGAGTCAAGGAGTACCAAAATATCGGAACAGCATACGTCACATCTGCATTTGAGCTTTCAAAGGAGCAGAAGCTTGCTGTGGAGAAACGACTTCTTGACACGACAAAATACGTGAAATTTGAGATGCATTTTGAGGTGGATACCGCGCTCATAGGCGGTATGAAAATCAGAATCGGGGACAGAGTGGTGGATTCATCTGTCAGCAGCAGATTAGAAAGACTCACCCGCGATTTGACAAAAATACAATTGAAAGTAGGTGAATGCGCTCCATGAATCTAAAGCCGGAAGAAATCAGCTCAGTAATAAAGGAGCAGATTAAAAGATACGCTTCCCAGCTCGAAGTCGCTGATGTAGGAACAGTCATTCAGGTGGCAGACGGAATCGCACGTATTCATGGTCTTGAGAATGCGATGCAGGGAGAGCTTTTGGAATTTCCAGGGGAAGTATATGGAATGGTATTAAACCTCGAGGAGGACAATGTCGGTGCTGTTTTACTTGGACAGCAGCGCAATATCAACGAGGGAGATACAGTTAAGACCACAGGACGAGTGGTAGAGGTGCCGGTAGGCGATGCGATGCTCGGCCGAGTAGTAAATGCGCTCGGACAGCCAATCGACGGAAAGGGACCTATCCAGTCGGACAAATATCGTCAGATAGAGAGAGTAGCATCGGGAGTTATCTCGAGAAAGTCAGTAGATACACCGCTTCAGACCGGTATAAAGGCTATTGACTCAATGGTTCCTATCGGACGAGGACAAAGAGAGCTTATTATCGGAGACAGACAGACCGGAAAGACGGCTATCGCGATAGATACCATAATCAACCAGAAGGGACAGGGTGTGAAATGTATCTATGTAGCTATCGGTCAAAAGGCTTCTACGGTTGCATCCATAGTAAATGAGCTCGAGGAGTTCGGAGCCATGAGCTACACGACAGTAGTGGCTGCGACAGCATCAGAGCTTGCACCGTTACAGTATATCGCACCATACTCAGGCTGCGCTATAGGTGAGGAATGGATGGAAAACGGACAGGATGTGCTCATAGTTTACGATGATCTGAGTAAGCATGCAGCAGCATACCGTACACTTTCTCTCCTTTTAAAGAGAGCACCCGGACGAGAGGCTTATCCGGGAGATGTTTTCTATCTCCATTCAAGGCTTCTGGAGAGAGCAGCGAGACTGTCAGACAAGCTGGGTGGAGGATCACTCACAGCCCTTCCTATCATTGAGACACAGGCGGGTGATGTATCGGCATATATCCCGACCAATGTTATCTCAATCACAGACGGTCAGATATATCTCGAGACAGAGATGTTCAACGCGGGCTTCAGACCTGCCATAAATGCCGGACTTTCAGTTTCACGAGTTGGAGGCTCGGCACAGATAAAGGCAATGAAAAAGATTGCAGCACCTATCCGAGTAGAGCTGGCTCAGTACAGAGAGCTTGCAGCATTCTCACAGTTTGGCTCAGAGCTTGATGCAAGCACAGCAGAGCAGCTCGCACAGGGAGCACGAATCAAGGAGATTTTAAAGCAGCCGCAGTACAAGCCGATGCCTGTAGAGAAGCAGGTTATCATAATATACGCTGCGACAAAGAAGTATCTTATCGATATCAAAATCGAGGATATTTTAAGATTCGAGGCAGAGCTGTTTGATTTCATTGATACCAGATATCCTGAGATTCCTGAAGCAATCAGGGAGAAAAAGGTGATGGATGATGATACGGAGCAGGCACTTATAAAGGCAATCGAGGAATGCAAAAAGCAGTTCCGTTAGACGGTTGGATATTAGTAGAAGGCAGGTGGTAAAATGGCTTCGATGCGAGATATAAAGCGCAGAAAAAGCAGTATTACAAGTACTCAGCAGATCACAAAGGCCATGAAGCTCGTTTCTACCGTCAAGCTGCAAAAGGCGAGAGCACATGCGGAGGCAACAGATCCGTATTTCAACTATATGTACAGGACAGTAAGCTCGATGCTTGCAAAGAGCGGCAATCTGGAGCACCCATACTTAAAGGCCGGTGATTCGCCAAGGAAGGCGGTAGTCGTTTTGACATCAAACCGCGGACTGGCAGGCGGATACAACAGCAATATAGTAAAGCTCATCACACACGGAGACTTCAAAAAAGAAGAACTCGACATATATGCTGTGGGAGCAAAGGGTGAGGAGCTGCTTACGTCAAAGGGCTATCATATAGTTGAGAGTGCATCGGAGATGATGGAGGACCCGACCTACGAGGATGCTGCGGCACTTTGCAAAAGAGTGTTAAAGGCATTTACAGACGGTCAGGTGGGGGAGATTTATCTCGCATATACCCATTTCAAAAACACAGTTACACAGGAGGCGAAGCTTATAAAGCTTTTGCCGGTGGAGCTGGATGATAGTGGGGCCGATGAGAAAGAGGACTCCAATATTCTCATGAATTTTGAACCGAATCCGGAGGAGGCTTTGGAGCTTATTATTCCAAAATATGTGACAAGCCTGTTTTACGGAGCACTGGTAGAGTCATTTGCCAGTGAAAACGGAGCCAGAATGCAGGCGATGGATTCTGCTACGAGCAATGCAGAGGATATGATCAGTGATCTGACATTGAAATATAACAGAGCGCGTCAGGGCTCAATCACGCAGGAGCTTACTGAGATAATTGCAGGAGCTAATGCGATAGAGTGATACATGCATATCCGGTCATGGGAAGGCAGGCATGTGTGTCTGTGAATGGCCAAAAAGGCAAGCGTATCATATGAATTAAAAAAGAAGGAGAAACTATAAATGGCAGATAAAAATGTAGGTAAAATCATACAGGTTATCAGTGCCGTTCTGGATATCAAGTTTTCAGAGGGTAATCTGCCTGAGATAAACGATGCAGTCGAGGTACCGCTGAAAAACGGCGGAAAGCTGGTCGTTGAGGTTGCACAGCATCTGGGCGACGATACAGTCAGATGTATCGCCATGGGACCTACTGATGGTCTCGTCCGCGGCATGGACGCTATCGCAACAGGAGCACCTATTTCTGTGCCGGTGGGGGAGAATACACTTGGAAGAATGTTCAATGTGCTCGGAGAGCCTATCGATGAGGTTGAGCCTCCACAGACAGAGGAGAAATGGGCAATCCACAGACCTGCGCCTAGCTTTGAGGAGCAGGCTACATCGCAGGAGATGCTTGAGACAGGAATAAAGGTTGTAGATTTGCTCTGCCCATACCAGAAGGGTGGAAAAATCGGACTCTTCGGAGGTGCCGGAGTAGGAAAGACGGTGCTCATCCAGGAGCTTATCCACAACATCGCTACACAGCATGGTGGATACTCAGTATTTACCGGTGTAGGAGAGCGTACACGAGAGGGAAATGACCTGTACTACGAGATGAAGGAGTCAGGTGTTATCGACAAGACCACCATGGTGTTCGGACAGATGAACGAGCCACCCGGAGCACGTATGAGAGTTGCCCTGGCAGGACTTACGATGGCAGAGTATTTCCGTGACAGAGGCGGCAAGGATGTGCTTCTCTTTGTGGACAATATCTTCCGTTTCACACAGGCAGGTTCAGAGGTTTCAGCACTTTTAGGACGTATGCCTTCAGCCGTAGGTTATCAGCCTACACTGGCTACTGAGATGGGTGAGCTGCAGGAGCGAATCGCATCTACAAAGAACGGTTCAGTAACATCGGTACAGGCCGTATACGTACCAGCCGATGACCTCACAGACCCGGCTCCGGCTACAACCTTCGCACATCTGGATGCCACAACAGTTCTTTCAAGAAAGATTGTTGAACAGGGTATTTACCCGGCAGTAGACCCGCTTGAGTCTACATCACGTATCCTCGAGCCTGATATCGTAGGCGAGGAGCATTATCAGGTAGCACGAAAGGTACAGGAGATTCTTCAGAAGTACAAGGAGCTGCAGGATATCATCGCAATCCTCGGTATGGAGGAGCTGGCAGATGAGGACAAGGTGCTCGTATACAGAGCAAGAAAAATCCAGAAGTTCCTCTCACAGCCATTCCACGTAGCCGAGAACTTCACAGGTATCCAGGGTGTCTATGTGCCTGTAGAGGATACTATCAAGGGCTTCAAGGCCATCATAGATGGTGAGATGGACGAGTATCCTGAGAACGCATTTTTCAATGTCGGAACAATCGAGGACGTCAAGGAAAAAGCAAAGACTATGCAGCAGTAAAAGCATAAGGAAGGACAAATCGTATGGCAACAAATACATTTTATCTAAAGGTAATAGCTGCTAACAGAGTGTTTTACTCAGGAAGATGTCGTTCCATAATAGTCCCTGAGTTCGATGGCCAGAAGGAAATCCTCGCCCACCATGAGGATATGGTCATAGCCGTCGATGAGGGCGAGATGAGATTTCAGCCGGAGGGCAGTGACAACTGGGAGTACGCGGTAGTGGGAATGGGCTTCGTAGAGATAGTCAACAACCGTGTGACACTGCTTGTCGAGACAGCCGAGCATCCGGAGGAAATCGATATAGCAAGGGCAAGAGAGGCAAAGGAGAGAGCTGAGGAGCAGCTTCGCCAGAAGCAGAGTATTCAGGAGTATTATCACTCAAGAGCTTCGCTGGCCCGTGCCATGACACGACTGAAAGCAACTTCAGGAAAATAATAAATGTTAATAAATTACAAAAAAGAGGTTGTGACAACCTCTTTTTTGTTTACATTACACATGAAATGAGTTACAATGGCTATATATAGGTTAGTAATATGGTCATAGAAGACAGGTGGGAATATGAGGATAGTATATGGACTGGGAGTATTGCTGGAAGCAATACTGATTGCACATTGCGCAATCTGTTCCTTTAAAAAACATGACAGACTCGGTAAAAGTGTGTGTATATATGAGACGTTGACATTTGCCTGCGCTATAGTCTTTTTTGTTTTTACATTTGTGCCGGGGCACACTGTTACAGTACTTGCGAAAGGGCTTACTATGGCTCTGTTTGACTGGATGCTCATCGCTCTTATGTTTTATACACAGTATTATACAGGTGCTGTAAAGACCTTCAAGGGAGTGCAGGCTGCTTCCATGATATTTGCGGTGCTGGACACATATATGCTTATAGAGAACACCTGGACTAATAAGATTTTTGATATAGAATCCATAAAAGCTGAGAATATTAAGGTGGTATTCAATAATGACAGCCTATGGTACAGGCTGCATTTTATATTCACATATGCGTTTGTGATTCTGATTATTTTTACATATCTGTATATGATTATCAAATCATCGCGCATGTACAGGGAGGCATATGGGGCTATAGCGGTAGTTATCTTTATCGGCTTTTCGTTTGACATTGCTACTATAGGTTCGGACTCCATATATGACCTCACCATGATTATATATGGTGCTATAGCTATTATCATATATTACCTGACATACAGATATGTGCCGAATGAGCTTATAGAAAATATGCTCTCTCTTGTGGTCCGCGATATGAACAATGGTATCATCTGCTATGACAGAAAGGGCAGGTGCATATATTACAATGACCTGATGGAGGCTATTTACAGGCATGGCGGCAATATGTCTGTTTATGAAAGTAAATATAGTCAGTGGATTGAAAAGCTGGGAGATGACAGAAGGGACAGTATGACCTTCCAGACAACAGATATTGAAATAAACGGTGAAAAGCACTACTTTGAGATTGCCTACAAGCGCATATATGATGAGAGCAATCGCGTTATATGTGATTATTTTGTATACAATGACCGTACACAGATGTATGAGTCGTGGGAGCAGGAAAAGTACAAGGCATCGCATGACAGTCTGACCGGACTTTTGAACCGTGACCAGTTCTATGAGGATGTGCACGATATGGTGAACAAGTATCATGACACAACCTTCTACCTGATTTGCAGCAATATAAAGGATTTCAAATTCATCAATGAGATATTTGGAATGGAGAAGGGCAATCAGGTGCTCATAAAGCAGGCGAAGCTCATGGCATCGAATCCATCTGAGAGGACCATTTGTGCAAGGCTTATGAATGACCGCTTTGCGCTGTGTCTGCCAAGAGAAGAGTTTGATGAAAAAAGAGTGGCAGATTCAATAAAAGAGCTGCAGCGTGAGTTTTCGGGCAATTCTTTCCATCTGCATACATACATGGGTGTGTATGAGATAAGAGACAGGGATGAGGCTGTCAGCATTATGGTAGACAAGGCTAATATAGCGGCAGACACCATAAAGAATAATTACGACTGCTGTGTGGCATACTATGATGAGCATCTGCTTGAGATATCAATAGAGCAGAGACGTCTGCTCGGTGAATTTGAGCCGGCACTGCAAAAGGATGAGTTTGTCATGTACTTACAGCCGCAGGTGAAACGTGATGGTGCTGCAAAGGGCGCAGAAGCGCTGGTGCGCTGGGTTCATCCATCAAGAGGCATCCTGACACCGTATGCTTTTATTGATATTTTAGAGAACGCAGGTCTCATTTACAAGCTTGACCTCTATATATGGGAGAAGGCAGCGCAAAAGCTTGCAGAGTGGAAGGAAAAAGGCTATGGAAGCTATCATATATCTGTAAATATATCTACAAAGGACTTATACATTATAGATATATATGAGACCTTTACAGGGCTGATTAATAAATATGGCATAGCAGCGTCCAATCTGCATCTGGAGATTACAGAGACAACGCTGATGACCGATTTTGAGAAGAATATGAATATTATCCACAAGCTTCAGGGCGTAGGCTTCAGGGTGGAGATTGATGATTTCGGAAGCGGTTACTCATCACTCAACATGCTAAAGGATATCAGTGCCGATGT
>ENA-OPBS01003029-OPBS01003029.1-human-gut-metagenome-genome-assembly--contig:-NODE-3029-length-10921-cov-2.329560_pt1 | contig 10921 bp, 10 predicted proteins | sample MGYA00241074_ERZ501463 | MGnify/ENA primary metagenome ERZ501463 (study PRJEB25962, sample SAMEA2042578) | human gut metagenome | biome: human gut; feature: human-associated habitat; material: faeces...
GTTTCGAACCTCACTGCGTCCCTTCAACGATTCCTGAAAATATGATCAGCAGTACTGAAATAGAGGTCGACGGCACTGTCCTCGAAAATATAGATGAATACACCCCTGACTCAGAAATCACCTTCGGATTAGGAAAAGACTATACAAAAACGGAAGGAATCGTCACCTTCCGTGGCAATAATTTCAGAGACAATGCCGTCTATGGTACTGCCGAGATGAAAAATTACACTCTGACTGGTAAATGGTCTCACAACACAGGCTCCCTCACTTCCGGTTCTGATTCCTGGAGTGGAAGCGGCTGGACCGGACAGCCTCTTATGGAAAAATGGTCCAAAGAAGCCAAACAGTCCATGAACATGTACGACTGGGCCAAAGAAAAAGACGACCTTGTGGAAGTGATCTACGCCTGCATGGACGGATATGTTTACTTCCTTGATCTGGAATCCGGCGAACCTACCCGTGAATCTCTGAATCTAGGCTATACCTTCAAAGGCTCCGGCGCATTGGACCCCCGCGGATATCCCATTTTATATGTGGGAGCTGGTTATAACAGCAATCTGGGCACCGCCAAAGTCTTTGTCATCAATCTCCTGGACTGCAGTACTATGTATACCTTTGGAGATAACGATACTTTTTCACAGAGAGGAAGTCTTAGCTTTTTTGACTCCTCCCCTCTGGTAGACGCTGACACGGACACTTTGATCTACCCGGGAGAAAACGGAATCCTCTATTTGATCAAGTTGAATACTGCTTACAATCAGACAGCCGGTACCCTGTCCATAGCCCCAGGAAGAACCGTAAAATGGCGCTATTCAGGAGCTCGTTCCAATACCCAAAACTATTGGCTGGGAATGGAAGACAGCGCCGCCGTGTACAAAAGCCATCTGTTCATCGCAGATAACGGCGGACACCTTATGTGCCTAAATCTGAATACTCTGCACCTAGTCTGGGTACAGGACATTCTCGACGACTCGAACTCTACACCAGTTCTCTCCGTGGAAAATGAGCGTCTTTATCTGTATGTCAGCACCTCCTTCCATCTCGGATGGAGAAGCAGCGGTACAGCTCCTGTTCCCATATGGAAAATTGATGCGGAAACCGGCGAAATCCTCTGGCAGACGGAATACGAATGCCATTCGGAAGAAGGGGTATCCGGCGGTGTTCAATCCACGATCGCGACTGGAACTAATAGCCTGTCCGACTATATCTATGTCACTGTCTCCAAGACAGAAAATAATGCAGCCGGCGTCCTGGCCTGCTTAAAAAAGGACTCCGGAGAAATCGCCTGGGAACACAAAGCTGGATATGCCTGGTCTTCCCCGGTATGCGTATATAATACCGACGGTACTGGAAAAGTCCTATATTGCAGCAGCGATGGAAATGTATACCTGCTGGATGGAATCACGGGTCAATTACACAGTACTCTTTCCCTGAGTGAAGGAGTAATTGAAGCCACCCCAGCAGTCTACAACAATTGCGCAGTCGTGGGTACCAGGGACTGTAAAATTTGGGGAATTGAGCTAGGATAGCTTTCTCACAGGATATTGGCGTCTGAAAACGTCAATATCCTGTTTTTCATCCTTTCATCGTCTCCTGCTCAATTCTCTTTCGAAGCTCAATCATTTTGCTGTCCATCTGAGCCATCACATCTGAATAACCACAGATCTCCTTGCGAATGGCCTCGACCTCCCCTGCATTTTTCTTATAACACATCTGATAGTCCAGTTCCGCCCAATAATCCATCGCAAACGACCGGATTTGAATTTCTGCCCGCACATATTCCACCGTTTCATAATAGGCAACGGGAACCTCAACAATCAAATGAATACTCTGATACCCGGACCGTTTCGGCTTCGCCACATAATCTTTTTCCTTTAAAATCTTAATATCCTTCTGTCCACGAACAGCATCGGCCACACGATAAATATCGTCTCTGAAAAAGCAGATTGCGCGAACCCCTACGATGTCATTTAGACCATTGACCACACAGTTACCATTCAGTTCTAAACCTTTCTTCTCTATTTTCTTGCGTATACTCTCAACAGTTTTAATTCTGCCTGTAATCTTTTGGACGACCGGCCTTTTCAAATCTTTCTTTAAGTCCGCATCAATCAACCTTAACTTACACAGCAGACTGTCCATCACATATTGGTATCTGGACATCATGTGCGCACTCTCATGGCATTCTCTCATCTGCTTTAATTTCTTATTATTTTTCTTTCTTCCCATTGTTCACCTTATGACTTTTTCAGCAGTCAATACCGCTTATCATCCCTTCTGCAACCGATGATACCTCTTTCTACACCAGATCTTATACGTAATGTAAGCTCACCGCAATCATCCGTTTGTAAATCTTATGAAAAATTCTTGTAAAAATGGGGCACTCTCCATTACGAGCCTTCACCGCTGCGTATATTTTTCTTTACTCCTTCTTACTGTCTCAGGAATTTCACAGTATTCGTCAGTCTATATGAAATTTATCCCTCAAAACTTTCTTATATTTACACTATTTTATCCCAATTTTTAAATTTTCATATTTTTTTATACGTTTACTCGAATTTTACTTTTTAGCTACTGTTAAATAACTGGACTTGTTTATTTTTTGATACTGGATGTCCCGAAACCCATTCTGTCTCAAAAAGCTTATTATTTCTCTTCGAGAATATATTTTTACGTCACCCTCGCTGCTAAAAGGAAGAAATATATTCATTAACTGACGAACAGGAAATGGTTTCACAAAATCAGCCAATAATAAATATCCATCCTTCTGCAATACTCTATAAAATTCCTCAATCGCTCGCTGTGGTTCTGGGTAATGATGAAAACTGTCCGTACATATCAGTACATCAAATTCTGCATTTTCGAATGGCAAATGTTCAGCATCGCCAAGATATAACTTTACATTAGCCATCCTTTTTTCTTCCGCCTGTTTTAACATTTCTTGTGAAATATCAATCCCGCATAATGAAGCAGTGGGATATCGTTTTCTGATAGCACTCAAAATTTCACCTGTACCGCATCCCACATCAAGTACACTGGAAAATCGTAAGGCAGCTAATGTATTTATAATGTATTTATAATGTCTTGATATAAATTCCTTGCGTGTTTTCCATTTTTATCCGTATCATAGGTTTTGGCCTGCATATTAAAAGTATTCTCTGATAACTTTTTATAATCTGTCATATTCTTCTCCCATCTTTCATTTTTCAAATAACGCCAGACACCCCAAGGGGAGGTACATAAATAATAAAGATAATCTTTGCCATAAACCCTCAAATGCTAAAAATGTATTCTTGCAATTAGGTTTATCTCCCATAACAAAGCACGAAAAACATAATAGTGCTAATATGAAACACCCAATGCTGAAAATTGAAAATTTGATATTGTTTCTTTTATACGTATAAATCCCCAATAGAAGCGGCGCAAATGTCAAGCACGTAAATCCGATAACAGAACCATAACCATGTATTTTTTCGGAAAGACTATTCAGACTTTTTCCTTCTCCTACAGAGAATAAGCCTGAAAGGATACAGCCACCGATTGCATAAACCAGCAATATGACAAAAAGGATTACTGCAATCAGCCTTGAACCCTCCGAGACAATCGCATATACCTTAAAATTAGTTACTGCTAACGTAATTCCAAAGACTACTAACCATGTATTATACACACTGTGCAACGGTACTTTGCTATTTCCAAGAACACTCATAACCTGTGTCAAATGATTATATCCTTTATATGCAGGAGCTAAGGTAAAAGGAATAAGTAAATCCAAAATGAAAACGATCGGTAAGATAAGCATTACGTTATTTTTCATCCTCTATGCCGTTGCTTAATTTACCAAGACCTTTCAATATTTTCACAGCTAAATCTTTCATAACGTCTGCCTTCACAATAGCGATTCCTTGTGCTTCGTCTCCCAACACTAATAAGGTGTCTCCTGCCTTAATGTCAAAAATCTGCCGTGCTTCTTTGGGAATAACAATTTGTCCTTTTTCTCCCACTTTAACCGTTCCAAATATGTGCTGTCCTTTTTTCATCGACATCATTACATCTCCAATCCTACTTTTTATTTTAGTCATACTTTTCATACTTGTAAGAAAAACATAACAGAAAGAATGTAATTTGTCAAATTTAAGGAAACGTCTCCCCGTCAAAAAGATACATTTCTTATGGATTTACAGCAGAATATTGAAAAATGGCCACAGGCTGGTATCCCTTTTGCACAGACAATTTACACCCTTCTTTTCGAATCTTCCCTTCGTTTACTATACGTCCATTCACAAATCCTTCGGCCTCCTTTATAAAACAGAGATTTGGCGAAACATTTCTCTTTTTCCGGCAGCAGCTGCCGCCGCACTTGCAGCTATATGGCTAATCAGCACCGCGCCCCATATTCCATTCAATCCCAGACCCAGATAATTAAAAAACCACGCAAGAGGCATTCTGACAATCATATAATAAAAGACCATCAGCAGCATACTTTTGATTGGCTTTCCCAAACCATTCAATGTTCCGAGAAAACAATTCGTAACAGTATTTAAGACATAGCCTACGCTCACAATCATAAAATACCCGGCTACAATCTCGGCGATTTCTCCATTCTTCAGGAATAATCCAGACAATGGTTTTGAAAATCCCACAACGATCGCAGAGAGTACAGTCAAAAGGACAATTCCTATTTTCATAGAATATTTCAGATAATCCTTCTCCCTGTCGCTTCTTTTGGCTCCGGCACACTGCCCAATAATATTAGTCAATACCATATTCAGGGCCATTGCAGGATAGAAAAGTATAATCTCTAATTTTCCGGTAATCCCATAAGCTGCAATCGCAGTGATACCGGTCCAGCTGACCAGTGAAGTCAAAAAACCGGTGCTGACTGCCGGTATGCTCTGCTGAAAAACGGAAGGAACTGCTTTGGCGATAATCTCACCAACCATACGTTTCTCAAATTTTGCAGCTCGAAAACGAAAGACCTTCTTTCGCGCAATATAGACCAGCATAAACAGCAGACAAATACTTTGCGACAGCAAAGTGGCAATAGCCGCTCCCCTAAACCCGATGCTCTTTATAAAGATGGGGTCTAAAACTGCATTCAACACCGTGCACACGAGCATTGCCGCCATCTGGAAAACTGCATTTCCAAAACTGCGGAGCACTGCCGTAAAGTAACAATACAAGTATACGGTCACATATCCCAAAAGATAGATAAACAGATAGTCCTTCGCCATCTCCCAGGTCTCATCCGGTGTATTCAAAACACGTAACAGCCAAGGCAGCGACAGCTCCAAGAGCAAGGTTACAGACACGGAAAACACCACCGCTACAACCAAAGACGTGGAGATCACTCTCTCCACAGCCCCCTCATCCTTAGCTCCGATCGCCTGGGACACCAAAATTGCCACTCCATTTGTCGCTCCCATTGCTATGGAATTCAATATCAGAATAATCGGTGTGGAACTGGTCAGCGCCGCGTATGCGTTTTCTCCCAGCAAATTTCCTATCCATAAGCTGTCAACCACGTTATAAGCCATATTCAAAAACAACGCCGCCATAACCGGCAAAAACATAAACCAAAAACATTTTGGGGTACTTCCATTTACAAAATCCATTTTCATGTTCATTATCATTGCCTCCATATGAATGAATTTCATTCATTATTAGATTTAAACTTATCCCCGTTTTAAACGGGGATTTTTATCACGTGACGATTTAAAAGGGGAATACATCTCTAAGCCAAATTCAGCATTCTAAGCAGAAATTCCTTGATCTTTATAACTCGCTCCCCGCCGCTTATTGACTGGTCTAACAATATACCCAATTGACCATATACACAGAAGGACGCAGCTACGTGAGTGTCCATAGGTTCAATCTCCTTTTTCTCGACCGCTCTATCCAAAAGTTGTTCTATGACTGGAAGCATCTTTTCGCATATTTTCATCGACAGCTGTTGATGTGTCTTCGCTCCTTCTTCTCCGTGACAGACTTTATAATAAAAATTATCGTCCTTTTCCACATCGAGAAAAGTAGGCATTTCACAGATCATCTGTTTTAAAGAATATTCTGATTCCAACATTCCCCTTGTCAGCTGAGCAGCCTGCATCTTTGCATACTGGTCCAAAGCCGAGTCAAAAATCATTTCTTTCGACGAAAAGTAACGGTAACACAGCCCCTGCGCCACTCCCATTTCCCTTGCAATATCTGTGATAGAAGTCTTTTCATACCCCTTCTCATAAAACAGCTTCATAGCCGTGTCCAAAATTTCCTGCCGACGCACCTCTGGTTCCTTAGTGATTCGCGACATAGGTATCCCTCCTCTCTGAGCTCACAAAAACTATAACATAACGTACTGCTTTTGTCAATGAATAATATTCATTCACTTTTGCTTATGTAATAATCCACGTAGCCTACAGTGACCAGGTAAAATTCAAACCGTCCGAAATCACGGACTTTTGATTATCCACATAAAAATACTTTCGGCCCCTCCTCACCGAAGACTATCTCTGCTCTATTCCACAGATTTTTCGCCGGCGGGGAGCGACTTCCATAGTTTTCAATTTACACAAATATCTGTAAAAACTCCTTTATTTTCTTTGGAGTACGGCCTGTGATTCGGGTATTCATGAACATTTCCTTTTCGTTGTGTGCCGCGCGCAAAATTTTTTTTCTTTTTTCCAGGTATCCATTGCTTATGTAATAATTACATGTGACAAAGGCCCTGTCACTTTCCAGTAGGATTTGAATTACATGCAAAACCTTTTCAATATTTCTCGACAATGCCTTAAATGAATCCACATAAAAGGCATCTTGCTTTCCACCCACAACCTCTCTTATCGTTTCTTCCAGATATTCATCAAATTCCAGTGTAAACCCATCGCATATCACTTTTTGTATCTTTGGCTCTGTCCGCATCTCTTCCTCAGTCAAAACCCTTTTTTTCTCTTCTTGAATTTTATCAAATCCCCACTCACTTTCCTCTAGCAAGGCAATTTTAGACAATACAGTCCAAGCCAACGGATACTTACATTTGGCAGCTTCATAGACATCCTCATATACCGTGTTTTGTGCCTCCTGTATCAGTGCACGCAGTTCACAGTCAGAAAAGTATCTGATGGCCTCTGCTGTCAATTCTCTTATCTTTTTATCCGACAGCGGCTCTGGCATCTTAAAATCCTTACAGTTCACACTGGCTGCAACTTCCAGCATACTGTTTCTAATTCCTGCAACCACCAATTCTCTGATTCCTTTTTCCGCATAAGGCTCATAAAACAGTGCTTCCTCCTTCGTTGTAAACAAAATCGTCTCCCTGTACTCTTCTTCCTCCCATCTGGCCAGCAGACTGCACAACCTATTTTTTATATCCTCTGCAATCCTTTGGCGAAATCGAAACCTCACCTCTTCTAATCCTTCATTCAGCAAACTATCCAAATATTTCTGAATCATCATACATTATCTCCTCCCAACAGATTTCTTTCAGAGCCGTCTGTACACAAGTACTGCACTTTGGTCTATACTTCGTATTCTCCATCCGCATTCCAGAAAGATTTTAGCCTTTTCGCTCTCTTGCTCCCAGCTCATAAGGCAGACTGCCAGACTGCAGTTTGACGCTGGAATCCCTTCCTTCACAAAGTCAAAGGCTTTCAGGAACATTTTAAGATTTTCCAAATGCTCTGCCTCAATATTTTGAATATATAAGATTGATGACTCATAAGCTGCTTCTTCTGGAAGATCCAATTCTTTTAAAATTTCTGGTTTTATCCCCTCCCTCATATTTGCCACAGTTATATAAGTACTGATCATATCCCCAGACATACTGTCACATAATTCCGCTGCAGACGTGTAGCCGTTTTCTTCCATTTCCATCATAAATTCCGACTCCGAAGGTATCACAATTCCGCCATCTAGCCTCACGGCCTCTGCCTCTCCTGTCTCATTTCCTTCCTCATCGTAATCTACACTGGACATCGATGCTGAAAATCCCCATATATACATCCCGTCTTCATCATAAAGATCATTAGACGTGTGAATTTCCAAATTATTCTCTCTCATCATTTTTATTGTGTCTTCATATTTCCTAACTTCTTCTTCCAGCATAATTTTTCCTCCTTTTAGATAATATATTTTTTCCTTATTGGGCACAAACATTAAACTCTGCTGCCATTCCTCCGCCTCTACTTCCGGCTGGGATATCAATGCCAGTTCTAGTTTCTCTCTTTCTTTTATCCCCATCCGCAATTTTTCATACACTTTTCCATATTTGTTCAACAGCACCGCCTGGAACATTGCTCTTTCTCTCTCACTCCGCATAATGTGAAGCTCGCAGCACTGATCTAAAAATGGATATTCCTCCAACAAAGCATCCGAAAGATACTGCCAGCTATAAGTCACCGGTTCATATCCCCTCTGAGGCCTGTCCGCCAGTTCAGGAATCAACCAGTCTCTTCCCATTTTCACAGCACTGCGCAATTTTCCCCGGCGAATCCATTGTCTGACCGCAGTGACCGTCACGTCATATTTTTCTGCATACTGCTCCACCGTAAGATAAGCACATTTCACTTGCGCGAGAACCATACTGTTTGAGCTTTCCATGGAGACAAGTCCCTGCTCCTCATCAAATTCCGCCTTATCACAATGCTGTAACTCAAGTACAATTCCATCCCCTTTCCACATGTACTGATAAAACCAATCTACCGATTCAATCTCAGGGAACCTCAGCTCTTCTACACACCTGGAAAATTTCTTCAGTATCTCTAAAATTACCTTCCTCTTATTCTCTGACCAGCCCTCTTCCTGTGTCTCTTCACAATGTACTATATAGTTTCTTAATGAATCCATCACATCTGATTTGGAGATCATATACTGATTCATATAATTAATTTTAGAATAGTAATCCATATCCTTCTCACTTTCTGTATTGTTTCAATACAATTATTATATATAATAAAATACATTTTGTAAATACATAAAACAACAAAATTTTCAAAAGCCAAAACAGGCAAGCTCACTTCTTCCTCTCAATCTTAAGAGACACCGTTCACTTTACTGTATAAGCTCCCGGACAGCGTCTGGGCGTCTGGTAAGCTCGCCTGTCGAGACGCACAAACATTGGACGAGGCAACAGGTATAAGCCGCCGGTGTACGCGCCGGAGCGCGAATGCCTGTTAGGAGTGCGGGAGTGCGATGCGCGAAGTAACCCGCAGCTTATACTTTTGGAAGGTTCCGCCGATAGGCAGCATGAGAGTTTGTGCACTGAACACAGCCGCCTACAACTACTGCAGCTTAACGATCTTCGTCGCTATTTTCCCACAAAATTTTAGATCATGTTCCACAAAAAGCATCGTCGGTCGGTATTCTAGCAACAGCTTTTCAATCTGAATTCTCGAAAACACATCCATGTAATTCAAAGGCTCGTCCCAGATATATAAATGGGCTGGGGTAAGCAAACTCCTTGCAAGCAGTACCTTCTTTTTTTGTCCTTCCGACAGCTCTTCCATGTTTTTAAAAAATTGAACCCTCTCAAAATCAAGCTGCCGCAGCACCGTAAAAAACAAATTCTGGCTCAGATCATACTCTCTACAAAAAGCAATCATACTCCCCTTTAAGTTCTCCGTACTCTGAGGAACATAAGATATCACAAGTCCTGCTGCAGTTTCACACACGCCACTCTCCCAGATAGTACCATCTGTGTCTCCCAGCCCTGCTTTCTGCATTACCATACGAAGCAGTGTCGATTTGCCGCACCCATTTTTCCCGCAGAGAGCAATTCGTTCCCCTCTGTTGATCTCAAATGTCAAGTTTTCAAAAAGCGGCTTTTCGGAACCAACATATTTCAAGCCGTAAGCCTTTGCATTTACGATCGTATTCTTATGGTGCAAAAGAGGTTCCAGCTTTAAGTCCACAGAAGATTCCAGATCGTTCAGCAAGCCTTTTTTCTGTTCAATTTCCCGATTCAATCTCTTCTCTGTCTGTTTTGCTCTGCTTTGCAGCTTTTTAGTTTTTGAGCCGATATAAGCCCTTGTACACAAAAAGCGGTCATGTTCCTTTACAGGGTCAAAACCGATTTTTGTACTTTCATTTTTATCTGCCCACTCTGCAGTTCGTCTCGCTGCCTGCCTTAATTTCTTTATCTCCCTTAAATGCTTTTCATTTTCTGTCACAGCAAACTGGTCTTTGCGCCGCTTATTTTCCCACCAGCTAGAAAAATTCCCGCTCTGCACCTCAATTGTTTTCCTGTTCAGCACTAAAACATGGTCGATACAAGCATCCAATAAGTCCCTGTCATGGGACACGAGAATGAATCCCCTTTTCGAAGTCAAATACTTTTTAACACTTTCTCTGGCATTTTGGTCCAGATGATTCGTCGGTTCATCTATTAATAAAAAATCATTTTCACCTGAAAACAAAACAGCTAAAAGAATTTTGGCCTGCTCACCTGGGCTTAAACTCTCATAAGCTCGGTAAAGAATATCCGCTTCTTCACCTAATTCATCCAGTTCACAGATTACCCGCCAGGTCTCACAGCCTGGCTTTAGTGCCTCAATAAATTCCACCAAACTTCTCTGCTCATCCTCTATCCGATATGGAAAATAATCGAACTTTATATTTGTGCTGATCGCTCCTTTGTACAGGTACTTTCCCAGCAGCAGATGCATAAAGGTGGTCTTCCCTTTGCCATTGCGGCCTACAAATCCCAATTTCCAATTCGTATCAATGGAAAATGAAACATTTTCAAATATATTGTCAAAACTTCCTTCGTAACAAAATGTAAGGTTATTCACGCTAATTTGTGACATACTCATTCCTCCCCTTTAGGAAAACACATCCGGCTTATCACGTAAATTCTCATGCCGCCTGTCAACGGCACCTCCAATAAGTATAAGCTGCAGATTGCTCCGTGCATCGCACTCCCGCAATCCTG
>ENA-OPBS01003035-OPBS01003035.1-human-gut-metagenome-genome-assembly--contig:-NODE-3035-length-10914-cov-6.324247_pt1 | contig 10914 bp, 10 predicted proteins | sample MGYA00241074_ERZ501463 | MGnify/ENA primary metagenome ERZ501463 (study PRJEB25962, sample SAMEA2042578) | human gut metagenome | biome: human gut; feature: human-associated habitat; material: faeces...
ATAATAAATCTCAATGTCCTGTCTGCGGGTCTTGTTCTCGTCATAGCTGCACTCACTATGGATTAATAGAACGCCTAAAAATAATCCATGTACTTATGAAGTAACAAATCAATAAAATTGCCAAAATCCCCATTGTTGCCCCTATTTGTAACATCAGTGCACCAAACCCGATATAGGCTGAAATTTCTGCTGATATGGTTTGGATAAAGTAAGCTATTACAACAGCAGCTACAATGATTGCTGTGATAATTGGAAGCCCAAACCAAACACTTAATTGTTGCAAGATAAGTTTTCCGATATGCTTTTCTTCCACCCCCAATTTTCGGAGTACAGAGAAACGATACTTATATTGTCCTGCGTCTAAGAGTTGTTGCAAAGAAAGTACGGTAAGACATATAACCATCAGTACGACAGCACCATAAATCATTGCAGTCTGTAAAATAAAGTTATTTGCTATGGAACTATTGATTTGCAGTGTGCTAAAACGCACGCCATAAATAGCCCCGGTTTCTGCCTGCTCGGGATATTTTTCTGTAAAAAGTTTTTCCAGTTTCCTTGCATTTTCATAGGAGATATTTTCCGTTGTTGTAATATATCGGTTTTTTATTACTGGCAACAGCTTTTCACAAATATTGTCTGGAAGTACATACAATACATTTGTATAGGAATTGTACGCTGTTTCTCCAATCGGATCCTCATAATAGGACTGCCCGGAAAGAGTCAATTCTCCTGCGTCAGTCATAATGCTGGTGTGTTCTTTCAAAAAGTTATCCCGTTCTTCCTCGGTGGCGATTGCTTTCCATTGTGTTGTAAATTCATCTTCCTCCAGAGAAATCTGTTCGTAACCCAGCATTTCCCGTATAGTGTTATAATCACTCAAAGAAATTGCCACAATCGGAAAATCATATTTCTGTCTGTTGTGAAAATCATCTTTCTCTGACAGATATAGATTGAACGTGCAATCATAAACTGTATCTATTTTGTGTTCTGTCAGAAACTCAGTAATGATTTCATAACTGTCTTGCGGCAGATTTTCTTCTTCATATACGTTATTATATCTTGAATATACCTGCACATCATACATAGAGCGCATATCCAAATAACCTGAAGCCCAGCCCGTCAAAATAGGGGCGGCAATAAACATGAAGATTGCAAGGACAAGGGTTATACAAATCAGCGTCATTGTTTTGCTGGTTGTATTTAGTTTTGATATAATTTGCCCGAAAAAGAACAGGTTTTCTCCCTTGTATCTATGTTCCGGCGATTTTACTTTCCATGCTACAATCAAGCTGCTGGCAAGATAAATCAATGCACAAATAAAGAAGAGTAAATCAATCAATACAAATACCAGATATTGATTCAGTATTCCACCATGTAAAGGCAGATAGTATTGATTGGTAAGAGCAGGTACGCTTGCTGCTAAAAAGACGTGCAATACAGAACAAATAAGCAGCCCATCAATCAACTTTTGAAAAGCAATTTTTTTCTTTTTCAACATCCATAATGCCGCCCAACCTAATGTAACAACAGGGAGCAAAATATTTCCCCAATACATGATTTTCACCGGGAAAACAAAGCGGGAGTCATAATAAAATCGGACATTTTGTATTCCTGAAAACAATTCCCATAAAGTAAACATTAAAAATAGAATTACTACGACAGGAATGAATCGGCTCTTTTTCAATTCTGGCTCATTTTCTTTCTCTGCGGAAAGCATATCAATAATTTTTGTTTTCTGAATGGTACGGGTATTGAAAATTCCTACCACAAAAAAACTTGCCACAAAAAATACCACTGTCAACAAAACGGTATCCGGGAATAATGTCCATGAGATTTCATAAGGCTTTCCATAAGCAGTAAGGAGCATTGCGGTAATGAATTGAGAGCAAAATACACCGCAGAAAATACCAATCAAAATGGAAAATATACCCATAATCAGTGTTTCTGCAAAGAAAATCCTGCCAATAGTTTTTTGTTCCATTCCCATAATGGACTGGACAGCAAACTCTTTTTGCTTCCGTCTTAGCATATAATGATTGACGAACCGTATCAAAAATAACAACAGCAATGTTATCATGCAGATTGCAATTTTCATTCCGTTACTTAACAGAGTAAAATCATACTCGTTGCCTATATCCGGGCTATAATAACTACTGGAAATAGACAAGAACGCATAAAACAAGGTAACACAGATTGTCATTGTGACAATGTAGACCAGATAGTCTTTTACAGACCGTTTTGCATTTCTGAAAACAAGTTTAGCATACATGGCTCTGTCCCCCTCCGATCATGGTAAGGACATTCAGAATTTTATCAAAAAAATCACTTCTGCTGTCGTTGCCCTTGCGCAGTTCCATAAAGATTTCTCCGTCTTTCAAAAAAAGAATACGGCTGGCATAGCTGGCGGTAAAAGCGTCATGGGTTACCATAAGAATTGTCGCCCTAAGCTGTTCATTGATACTTTGAATGGTAGACAGCAGCATTTGTGAGGAATGGCTGTCTAATGCCCCTGTTGGCTCATCTGCCAGTAAGAGTTTCGGATTGTTGATAATTGCTCTTGCACAGGCACAACGCTGTTTTTGACCGCCCGATACCTGATAAGGATATTTGTTTAGAATATCGCTGATATTCAGCTTTCCGGCTATATCCAAAATGCGGGGTTCTACACTCCCGGCAGGGACTTTATTGATTGCTAATGCCAGTGCAATGTTTTCTGAAATTGTCAATGTATCCAGCAAATTGAAGTCTTGAAATACAAAACCTAAATTCTCTCTGCGAAAGCGGGCAAGGGATTTTGGGTTGATTTCCGTTATATCTGTTCCCTCTAAAAAAATATGCCCTGCACTTACGGTATCAATCGTAGAAATACAGTTTAGCAGCGTTGTCTTTCCAGAACCGGACGCACCCATAATTCCGAGAAATTCTCCGGCTTCCACAGAAAAACTAATATCTTTAATGGCTTTGGTAATATTCCCCTCATTGCCATAATATTTCTGGATATGCTCCAGCTTCAAAATTGTATTCATCGGATAAACCTCCTTAACTGTTCCATACCCATATTGTAAATGGAGTATATCATTTTTTGTATCAAGTTTTCTTACACAGTTCTTACAAAAATGTAAGAAGTGCAGAACCTGTCAGCCCTGCACTCCGATAATAAAATCATTCATTTGAAAGATAAGTGAAATCGTTGTTCCTCTGTTTTCGGAATAAGCAGTAAGTCCTATTCCCAGTTGATCACATAGACGCTTGCAAAGATATAAGCCAATTCCAGTAGAATTTTTCCCGGTTCGCCCATTCTGACCTGTAAATCCTTTTTCAAAAATACGGGGTAAATCACTTTTAGGAATACCTATCCCATTATCGCTGATAGATAGCACAATCTTGTCATTCGTTTTTGTCGCCCCAAAGTGCAAAATAGGCTGCTCTGCATGGTATTTGATTGCATTACCGATAATCTGATTTAAGATGAACCGCACCCATTTTTCATCAGTGTAAACTTTTGTTTCTATATCGTCTATCTGAATTGACATATTGCTTTGACGCAAAAGATACTTATTATCTGCGATTGCACTATGCACAACATCGCATAAATTGACTTCACGGACAGAATAGTCTTTTTCAGCGTGTTCACTCCGGGCATAGTAAAGTGCCTGTTCTGTATATTGATTGATATTCTCTAACTCTGCCAATACCTCTCTGGAAAAGGGAGAACGGTTATTCTCACACAGCAGCTTCATGGCTGTAATTGGTGTTTTTACTTCGTGTATCCATTGTTCAATGTATTCTTTATATTCCCTGCGTTCCCTCTGTACTTCGCCAATCCGTTCCAACATAGATTTTTCAGCCATTTTCATAATCTGGTAAAAAACCTGTTCATCAGCCCTTTCCGGCACTTGCATGATTTCCGGCAATAAATATCGTTCTTCTAATTGCTCCGTCATATTGAGCAATTTATTCAGATATTTTTTTCGTGAGAAATAAAATGTCAGCAAAGATAAAACAAGGACAATCGACCAGACCGCAAGAATAAACAGGACTGTCTGGATAGGATTATCGCTTGCAATTAAGAACAAGGCAAGGGCAAGCATACCCAGCAGATTGATTAAAATAACGGGGAGTTGATTTTTCAAATATTGTTTTCCACTCATAATGTATATCCTTGCCTGTGTTTTGTTTTAATGAAATCTACAAGTCCGATTGCTGCCAGTTTGTCGCGAATACGGGTAATATTGACACTTAGGGCGTTATCATCAACATAAAGCTGATTGTCCCAAAGAAAATCCACAATATCATTTCTGGAACAGATTTTTCCGGCGTTCTTAAAAAGGTAGTAGAGGATTTTCAATTCATTCTTTGTCAATTCTGCTTTCTGTCCTTTGTACTCTATCATGCTACTCTCCAAATGCAGGGTAGCTTCTTTCCACACATAAATTTCTGTTTGAGGGGAACGGTAGGCTTTCTTTAACAATGCAGCAATTTTAGCAAGAAGAATAGCGGGATTATAAGGCTTTGTGATAAACGCATCTCCACCCAGCATAATGCTGTTCAGTTCGTCCATATCTGTATTGCTGCTTGTTACAAATACAATCGGAATATCTGAAAAGGTGCGAATTTGAGAGCATATTTCAAAACCGTTATTCCCCGGAAGTTTTATATCCAGAATAACCAGATGTGGCGCAGCTTCTTTTAACTGCTCTATTGTTTTGGAAAAATCCGTCACTGCAAATACTTCATATCCATTCCCAGACAAAAGAGTTTTAAGCTGTGTTTGTATCGTAAAATCATCTTCAATGATTAGTATTTTTTCCTTCATAGAGATACCTCCCTGACACTTTATTATACTGTATCAGAGAGGCTTTCTCAATCCATATTGAAGAATAGTAACGGAATAATGGGCGGTTGTCTATCAAATTCTTGTGTGTTACTTTACCGCACATGAGCATTATCTCTTGTGCTGATAGTATCCAGATAATTCTTTTCTTTTCCATTTGCAGTCAGATACTCAGAGAAGGAATAAGGATATATATTCATGATGACAAAACGGCCGCCCAGTGTAGAAGCAATTTCGTTGCTGAGCATTTTGCTGATACATCATGTAGGATTTGCCGGTTCTTCTGATGCCGACAAAACAATAGTTTATATTTTCTTCCAGAGGATAGTGTCTAACGATTATTGGGTTGTTTAGGTAAATATCCTTCGGCTGTCTTGTAAAGCATAAAATACAGACGTAGTGAAAAAATATGGTCGATTCAATACATTTTACGGTCGATTCATGACAATCCGCCCATTTGGAAAGAAATTCGTTGTACATTAGAAACAGGTAATCATGTACAACAAATTTTTTACGTTAAAAGCGATAGTGTCAAATGACCTATGAAAAAACTGAGCAAAAGAAAAAGGCTCAGATGAACCTTGAAAACTGTAGATCTTTTAGGTTGTGGTAGCCCACCGCCACCCTTGACGGTACGAAAAAGAACTGCTGTAGGTTAATCACCGACGGCGAAGAACTCAAGAACAGTTAGAGTTTTTCCGTCGATTACAGCAGTATAGCAGTTCTTTTTCGTGCCATCAAGGGCACGCCGCTTTGCGGTGGCTGGGATAATTACCTCTGGCTCTGAATCTAAGAACAGTTAGCGGCTTCGCCGTGTTGCAGGTTCAGAATCGTCTGTTGACCAAGGAAGATGAGAAGCTGCCATTTGCCCAGCATCGTGTCAGCCTGAGACAGCATTTCGACTTCATTTAAGACTTTATAGTTGTTGTGTTTGTGTGGTCTTAGGAAGTTGTAATAAGCAACCCAGAGGGCGAGATCATAGTTGGCTCCATCGATGTTATCAAAGCCGTTGGTTTTACGATAGGAAGCTTTGTATGTACGGTTTAAGCGTTCAATCATCTGCTTGTAAGGTCTGAATTTTTTAGAAACTTCATCGTCATTGGTGAGTCCGATTACTTGTGTGATTTCAAACTTAAACTTATCACCGAATTCATGGAAGAACTGCTGGGCGGCAAGGGGATATGCACTGTAGCCATCTGCAATGAACTTAAAGTTCTTAGGCAGTTCTTTTAGATGTTGGAATGCCATCCGCATTGCCAGAATGCATGGGCCAACACCACGATTATCAGATACCTGATAGCCGATAACAGAGCGTTTGGCAGCATCCATGATAAACCAGATATAGGTTTTGATACCACGGATTTTGATGTATGTCTCATCAGCAGTAAATACATTGCCAGTTTTGTAATCGTAGTTGTCTACGAAAGGTTTTATGCAGACAGAGGCGGTTTTGCAATAGTTGGCAACTTGCTGGTGTGAGATGCTGATGCCGTGTATGTCCTTCAACGCCTGAGCGGTTTTACGAAGCGATAACCCAAGATTCACTTTGTAGGTAAGACAAAGAGACATGACATGCTGGTCATGTTTACTGAATTTTAGGGAAGAAGCATTCTTGGGAAGAGTGTTTAAATCCATGCGAAAGAAATCTATCTGGAATTCCCGGTAGATGTAATGGAGTTTATATTTGTTCTTGCCATAGTCCTCCTTAAGGTCTTTTTTATCAACCTTGTTTAGATTGTGGAGGTAGTAAGGACATTTTGGATTTACGCATTTGTGGACAACAAAGTGTTTGCGGTCTTTCTTATGAGCCAGCGAGTGATTGCAGTGCGGGCATTTGATGGAGTAGGACTTTGAAAAACGGTTTTCTTCCGGAGAGAATGCGGTGGAGCATACTTTGCACAGGATCTGTCCTTTTGAACCATTATTCTTGTAGAGATAAGGCTTTGGAGCATTGCAACGTGGACAGGTACAGTTGTCATCAATATCACATTCAGAACGGCGGCTGACAGGTTTGATTTTCTTGCCATACTTCCATTCGAGGTAAGGAATGTAGTCTTTGTAATCCCATTTTTCGTAATAGATTATTTTTGGGAGCTTATCAATCTTGAATTTTTGATATTTGGGAGAATGGGAATCATCGAAGACCCACTGCTTAAGGGGAATATATCTGCAGATAAAATTAAAAAGCCAGCAGATTTGTTTATGTTGGTATTGAATAAATAGAAGTAAATAAAGTATAATGTCCATGAGCATTGTCTCCTTGTTGATAATGGTGTTTGTGGTGAACTCATTATACTTCTTTTGGGAGGTCAATGCTCTTTTTATTTGCAAACCTCCAATAAATCAAGGTTTTAAAAGAATTTTAGAACAATAAAATGGGTAGTTTTTGACACTACCCTGGCCATCCAGGGGATAAAGGTATGAAATATATTGCGGAAGCTGTAGAAAAAAAGATAGAAGTAAACTAATTCAGAAAGAGTGGTGAATCGTTTGGAAAAGAAGTATCAGTTTTTTATTTCATCAACATATGAAGATTTAAAAGAGGAACGTAATAAAGCTATTCAAGCGATTCTGACCATGAATCAATTTCCGATTGGCATGGAGATGTTCAGTGCTGCAGATGATGATCAATGGAAAATTATCAAAGAAGCGATTGACTCGTCCGATTTCTATATTCTTATTATTGGGAATAGGTATGGCTCAATTGAAGAAACAACCGGAATTAGTTACACAGAAAAAGAATTTGATTATGCAGTTGAGAAGAAAATTCCCGTATTGGCATTTATCGTAGACAGTTCCATGAGCATGACTGCGGATAAGTTTGAAACAGATCTACAAAAAATAGCTAAATTGAGTGTGTTCAAAGAAAAGGTAAAGCAGTCTGGACGATATGTGAAGTTTTGGAAGAATGTAGACAATCTGGAGACATTGATTTCTCAGTCAATTTCAAAAGCTGTCATTCGAGGAAACCGACCGGGGTGGGTACGAACAACGGATTTTGACATAGATAAAAGCTATGCGGAGATTCTTCGATTGACTGAGCGTGTACATACTTTGGAAGCATTAAACAGTGACTTGAGAATGGAGAACAATCGAAAACCGATTCTTACGGTAGATGTGTATCCAGATCTTGACGAAGACGGAAAGCCGATAGAGCAGGACGCAGAAGCTATAGAAAATGGAATTCATTTGAATGTCCATTCTATTGATATGACGGATGCAGAGAATGGCGTTGATTATAGAGATGTGATGGGAAAGCTTGTTCATGCTGATAAAGAAGAAGTAAAGCTTATGCGGCATGTTTATGAGAACAGTTTTCCGGTATTCTTTAAGGTATATAATACAGGTGATGCTAGAGCTACCGGTGTGCGTGTAAAATTAACTTTCCCCAATGAATTATTAGTTTTATCAACTTATGAACTAATGGAGTATCGTGATGAAGAATATGTTAGATTTGCCCAAGACGCTTATGAGGATTGGGATTTAAGATTTGCAAGCCCAAATCAGTCTAAGTTTTCGATGGATGATATGAAGTTTATAAGTCTGGAGGAGTTGATTACAGTGGATGATATTGCAAATTTGTTGGATCCGGCAGATGCAAATGAAGCTTTGTCCATTTTTCCAGGAGAAGTTTTGTTTGAACCGGAGGAGGTAAAACATAAAGATAGCGAATTCTTTGGTGGTGTATCTATTCTTCCGACATGTGCTGGTAAATTTGAAATTGATTGCGATATTATATGTAACGAATTTCCGGATAGCGTTCATAAAGAAATTATTGTAGAAGTATCTTAAAATTTAAGATAATCAAGCTCAAAAGAATTTGTGGGCGAGTTTGAGGGTATGGATAATACCAGCCCCTTTTTATAAATCAGTCAAAATTAGATTTACTAGGATAGTCAGATTTATCAATAAGAATTACAGCTATTGCAAATAAAGGATATTGAGGAGAAAATAATCATGTCAAAATACTTTGGAACAGACGGCTTCCGCGGTGAGGTCGTAAACGCTCCTATTGAGGACTTACGCAAGTACAGCATCGGTGTCGTTTTTATCAAGCAGCCAGGAAATATTTAATTCCTTTGCACGCTTTAAAACGCGATTGACCGTCTTCTTGGATACATAGCAGCAGTAGGCAATGCTCTGCTGACTGAACCCCAGACTTTTTAGCCTGAGAATCTCTCGATACTTGGTCATGGTCATGGCCTCCCTTGAATGAATTTTACACCAACTGGTGCATGATTACATTCTAAAGGATTTATAATAAAGGTTCTACCACTGAAATGGTGGTTTCCTAAAAAACGGATTTACAGTTTCCTGTCACCGGACAGCAGGGACACGGATGCCGGATTATTCATAAGATAAATTCGGACTTGAAAAAACGTTGTTTTTCCTTGTAAAATCACAAATTTAGGTAGATAATGTAATGAGTCTATTACTTGGTAAGCCAAGTATAGAAAGTATACTTTTTTGAAGGAGAGCGAATGTATGGTTTTTAGTTCTACAATATTTTTATTTGTATTTTTGCCAATTACATTGCTGGGATATTACTTGATTAAAGGTAATTATAAGAATTATTGACTGCTTGTTGTAAGTTTGATCTTTTTTGGGTGGTCTCAGCCGAATTATCTTTGGATAATTTTATTAAACATAATAATTAATTATTCATGTGCAGTTTTAATTGACGATGTTAAGACATTGCAAAAGCCATTATTAGTTGTGACAGTTGCAGCAAACTTGGCTATTTTATTTTACTTTAAATATTTTAATTTTGTTGAGGATTCAATTAACAAAGTACTAGGAGCCGATTTACAAATTGTTGAAATTATTTTACCGATAGGAATTTCATTTTTTACTTTTCAAGGAATGTCTTATGTTATCGATGTTTATAGGAAAGATGTTCCAGTTCAGAAAAACATATTTAAATTAGCGTTATATATTGTACTATTCCCACAGTTGATAGCTGGACCGATTGTTAGATATAAAGATATAGCATCTGAAATAGATGATAGAAGAGTAACGATAGAGGATTTTAGCTATGGAATTGAGCGATTTATTATTGGCCTAGGTAAAAAGGCGATAATTGCAAATAGTATGGCCTCCATGGTTGATTCAATTTGGAACAATGGGGCAACGGAGAATACTTGGATTATTGCATGGATAGGCAGTATAGGGTACACATTGCAAATTTATTTTGATTTTTCAGGTTATAGTGATATGGCAATAGGTTTAGGTAGAATGTTCGGCTTTCATTTTAATGAGAACTTTAATATGCCATATATATCAAAAAATATATCTGAATTTTGGCGCAGATGGCATATTTCTCTGTCATCGTGGTTTAAAGATTATGTATATATACCACTTGGAGGAAATAGAAAACATGTTTATTTAAACTTGGCGATTGTTTTCCTACTTACTGGTATTTGGCATGGTGCTTCATGGCATTATATTGCATGGGGAGTATGGAACGGTGCATTTATATTAATAGAGCGTGCTGTTAGAAAAAATCGCGAAAAAAGAGGAGTTCAAGTTACTAAATCGTGGATGAAAGATTTAGTAGCAAAGATTTATACATTATTTATCGTAAACCTGGGATGGGTTATTTTTAGAGCTCCACATACGAGAGATGCGGTAGAATATATTGCTACAATGTTTGGAATAATAGTGCCTAAACAGGTCGGATTTTCGTTGCTTTGGTATCTTGACAGATGGTCGCTTACGATGATGATTCTAGGTATTATATTTGCATCTTCGTTACCTTCGAAAGTTGCTACTATGATTAAAAAGAATGCACCGGAACCAGTCGAAACCATAGTGAGGTATATTTTACTTATTTTGGTATTTTATATAGCAATAATGAGAATTGTTGCGGGTACTTATAATCCTTTTATTTATTTTCAATTTTAGATGGGAGAGATAGTATATGTTTCGTAAGATTACATCTAGTATTTTTACCAGCTGTTTTTTGCTGATGCTTGGAATTCTCTAGTAACAACAAATTTACAAAATGAAAAAATTTCGGAAGCGGAAAATAGAAAATTAACTGCGAAGCCAGAAATTTATAAGGAGGATGGAACATTAAA
>ENA-OPBS01003045-OPBS01003045.1-human-gut-metagenome-genome-assembly--contig:-NODE-3045-length-10895-cov-2.266974_pt1 | contig 10895 bp, 9 predicted proteins | sample MGYA00241074_ERZ501463 | MGnify/ENA primary metagenome ERZ501463 (study PRJEB25962, sample SAMEA2042578) | human gut metagenome | biome: human gut; feature: human-associated habitat; material: faeces...
CCGAACAGTCCGATACCCATACCAAGGATCAGCGCCACCGGAGTCAGTACTTCGAATACCTGTGTAACACTCATAAACTGTACCACACTGCTCAGCATACTGAACTTTGTAAGAACATATTCGATCACTTTCTTGTACATGACAAAAAGTAATACCAGCGGAATGATGGCTCCGATCAGACCGATGATCATACCTTCGATCAGAAATGGTGCTCTTACAAAGAAGTTTGTCGCACCGATAAGTTTCATGATACCTATCTCTTCTTTACGAATGGAAATACCAATCGCTACCGTATTACTGATCAGGAAGACCGCCACACAAAGCAGGATCAGAATGATTGCCACGGATATGTAGGTCAATAAGGTGTTAAAGGAAGACAAGGTCTGTGTCGCGCCCTTTAACTGATTCACTTCCCGGACACCATCAAGCCCCTCGATATATTTTACCAGCGCATCCTGATGCTCGATCTTATCCACATAGACGGAATAACTGGAAGAATTCGCCAGCGGATTATCATTCTTAAATCCTTCTGCCATCTCAGATTCCAGTTCTGTATCCCCAAAATACTGTTTTGACCATTCATCCCATGCCTCTTCAGCGGATACATATTCAACCTTCGTTACGCCTTTATACGCCTTGATCTGCTCCCCGATACTGTTGATCGTCGCCTGATCCACACCATCATCAAAAAGAACGGTAACCGCAACGCCTTCCTCTGCATTCTTTACAATATACCGAAAGTTGATCAACAGCGAGAAGAACAGACCAAATAAGAAGATACATGCTGTCATAGTGGCTATGGAAGCCGCGGAGAACATGATATTTCTCCATATATTTTTGATTCCCTGTTTGGCACTGTAGCCGATTGTACTAATCCTCAAGATATCCACCTTCCTCTTCGTCGCTGACAATTACACCTTTTCTCATGGTAATTACACGCTTTCTGAATGAATTGACGATTTCTCTGTTATGGGTTACTACCAGAACTGTAGTTCCTCTCTCGTTGATCTCTTCGAGCAGTTTCATAATCTCCAGTGAATTCTTCGGATCCAGATTACCGGTAGGTTCATCTGCCAGAAGAATATCCGGACGATTTACCAGTGCTCTTGCAAGTGCAACTCTTCTTTTCATTCCACCGGATAATGAACTTACAGGAATATCAAGACTATCATCTGGAAGAATTGATAACAGATTATTACGGATTTCATCCCTATTGTTTTTTCCATGAAGCACTATTCTGACATTGTCTATTGCAGAAAGGTAAGGAATAAGCCTGTCCTCCTGAAACATACAAGATATGCTTTTAGTATCTATACCGGATACACTGCCGGAATCAGCACGTTCGAGTCCTATTAGAATTCTTAAAAGTGTAGTTTTTCCTATACCTGATGATCCCATAAGACAGTATATAGAATTATCTTTAAGGGTAATATTAACATTTTTAAGAACTTCATTGTCATCAAAGGTTTTGCATAAATCAGTGATTATAATACTCACAATAATTCTCCTGACATTTTAAATTTATTGGATAGAAAGCAGGCTTGTAACACAGTAAAGTGTCTGACCGTTATATACAACCCTTGACCAGCCAACCTCTGTATTATAACCGGTTCTCGTAAAAAACTCGCCTTTTTTAGCAGTTGCAACAACAACAGAATCTGCATCAGTCACACTAGGCTTATTCCTAAGATTAACCTCTTCCTTAGGAGTTACAGTATCGTTACAGTCTGTGAATTTCGTGTTAAATCCGGTTGCAGGACTTTCTGTTGCTTTAGGTGTAAGGTCTGTTGTTAAGTAACTTGTAACAGCGTATACAGTTTGTCCATTGTATACAAGTCTTGACCAGCCACTGCTGCTTGTTCCAGTCCGTGTAATTGTTTCACCATTGATAAGTGTTGCAATTACTGTTGCGTCTGTATCCTGACTAGGCTTGTCACGAAGCCTTACTTCATCTTTGGCAGTAACGGTGTCATTAACAGAGGTGAATACCATGCCTGCTTCTACATCTGGGGATGCGGCAGCTGCAGTTTCACCGCTTAGAGAGCCGTTACTTTCTGAATAACCGAAATAAGCAACGTTAATATCAACATTTGTACCAATTCCTGCTACCCTGCCCTGATTAGTATACTGCCACATGCTGTATGTTCCTGTATATGATGTGGATGGAGTCTCTGGATAAGGCGTTGACGGATATTGTGCAACCCATATCTTAAATGATTTTTCAAGACTTGCAATGTTCCACTGGCTGTTATTGGTAAGTTCAGAGCAAGCGGCATAGAACATAGGTGTATAGCCTTTATCATATATTTCCTGTAAAAATGCAACAGCTACGTCAGTTCTTTCAGCCTTAGTCATGCTCTTCTGCCTGCTTTCAGATGTGTTGAAGCCTTCACAGTCAAATGCTACAGGGTAAGTTATACTGTAGTCTGCTATGAAATCAGCAACCCAGTCTGCTTCTTCAATAGCTTCAGCTTCATTAACTGCTGATGAGAAGAAGTATACACCAACTTTAATTCCGTTGGCTGCAGCCTGCTGCATGTTGTATTTTGCATTGGTGTCAGCATAGATAACACCTGTTTTCTGCGCTCTGTAGCCAACTCTTATCATTGCAAAATCAACACCTGATGAAGCAGCCTGTGCCCAGTCGATAGTTCCCTGAAATTTAGAAACGTCTACGCCAATAGTTATATCTGATGTTTCATTAGTGCTGTTAGAAAGAATTACAGAAGCACCATTACCGGCTGACTGATTCATCGCTCCATCATTGTCGGAATACTGCGGATCCTGTTCTTTCTCATCTTTATCGCTTAAAGTATTATTGCCGTCGGTATCTGTTTCACTGACAGACGAAGTTTCTTCGGTTGAAGATGCATTTGCAGGTACTTTTTTCCCTCTATGACCGAAAGAAACAATAAGTACAATTATTAATGCAATTACTGCTGCTGCAACAATTATGATTGCAGGCAGTAATTTCTTCCAGTTAATATGAATAGAATCATCAAGATATCCAAAATCATCGTCATCAGAATTAAACAGCTTAGACATGTACATCGCCTCCTAATTTAAATAATCGCTGCACAGATAATTAAGAAGCAGAGCTGCACCATTACTATCCATTGCAGTACCATTTAGTCCCATATAGTTAATTGTCCAGTAACTAATGGATTCATCATATGTGAATTGAATCTTCAATGAAGAATTAGTGTTATTATATACTACTTTACCGTTGAATTCTACAACCTTTTTATTATCAGTAGAACTGAAAATAGTCCATTCGGGGTCTGTACATTTGTTATCCAGACATTGACCAAAGGTTATAGATTCATCCTGAAATATCTGCTGTTCTTTTACTGTATCGATTCTTGAATCTTGCATTGCGCTGGCTTTAGTACCAATGCCTGCGCGTGTCACACCAATAAAACATATTATTAATGTGAGTATGACAGCAAGAAGTGTTGAAACTGTTCCTGAAAATGCACCATCTAAACTGTCATGGTACAGAATGAACACAAGAATACCACCTGCTATCCCACCACCGAGATGACCGAGAATATCTACATTTGCACCATTAGATATAAGAGCATATACAACAATTAACGCAATAGATACGATTACAGTTGTCTTATTGGAATCAGTTTTTGAACTGAAATTAGTAAAAAGTGTTGCACACATTACACCGAATATTGCACCTGATGCACCTGCAGCAAAGCGGATTACATCGGGATTGATAAGGTGTGATACATATACAGATACAAGGCCTGATGCAAGTCCTGAACCGAAATATATAATTGCAGTACGAAGAGAACCGACACGGGGTTCAAGTCTTGAACCGAACAGATACAGAGCAACCATATTATTAATAAAATGTGGCAAATTAGCATGCAGAAACATATAAGTCAGAAGCCTTATATATTCTTTATTATTATGAATATACTGGTAATTAAGTCCACCTGTTTCAAAATGATCACTGCCTGCTATTATGCACATAATGCCTGCAAGTAGATTGGCAAGGATTATAATAAGCACAACAGGCATGTTCCTAAGACTGACTTCTGAATATCGTTTCTTTTGACTGTGTTGATAAAAATCTTCAGGATTAATTCTGTCAGATTTAATCTCGTATACTTCATCATCAAGATGAAGGTCATCAAATCCATTGGGCTTAAACTCGCTTTGATAGCTGTTATGATAGTTGTTATTGTAATCTGGTTCCATAGAATATTTCTCCCCTCATGTTAATTTTCCACTCTACAAAAAAAGAATTCAGCATTACACTAAATTCTTTTTCATTATAACATATTGGGTCAATATGTGTTATTTAATATGAAGCTGTGCTTTAATAATAATTCTTTGAGAACCATCCATTTTGGCTTTAATACTTCCGTTATGCTCGGAAACAATAGCCTTTGCAATTGAAAGACCAAGACCATATCCGGTTATCTTAGCAGATGTTGAATCAGCCCTGTAGAATCTGTCAAACATTCTGTCAGTAAGATTCTTATCAATATTATCAACATCATTGCTTACGATTAAAACAATATAGCTTCCTGAAGAATATAATTTAAAGTCTATGTTACCTTTACCTGATGAATATTTAAATGCGTTATCAAGAAGAATTGTAAATAGCTGCCGTACTGATGATGCGTCACCGCAGCATGTAAGGTCAGGTGTAATATCGTAAGTAAAATGTTTACCTGAATCAAGTGCAAGTGCATTATAAGAGTGCACAGCTTCTTCTGCAAGGTCAGAAACAGGAAAAACCACACGTTTTATATGACCGTTGCGCTCATCCATTCTTGCAAGTGATACAAGACTGTTAGTCATAGCTGTAAGATTTTCTGCCTGTTTCTTTATATCTTCAATCCATTCATTATCAGGATTATCCATCTGTAATATATCAGCATCAGCTCTTATTACTGTAATCGGAGTCTTAAGCTCATGACTTGCAGATGTTATGAATTCTTTCTGCTTGCGGTGTGCTTTTGCAATAGGCATGACGATAAGCTTTGAAGTAAATATAAGAATCAGGAGCATAACCGCAATACCTGCACATGATGATTCTATAAGCGAAACAGCTGTTTTCTTAACATCATCTATCATATTACTTCGAAGTACGAATACAGCAATTGTACGTTTCTCTTTTTCATATATGCAATATCTGTAACCATTGTAAAATCCATCAAGTTCGCCTGTCTCATATGCCTCATAATATATTGCCAAAGCCTCATCTTCAGAAATATCAGATATGTTATCGATATTAATGGTTCTGGGGCGGTTATCTTTACCAAATGTAATATAGAAATACCTGGCATCTGCTTTAATTGGCTTCTTATCTAAAATATTAATATATATAGACGAAACAAGATGGTCGGATTTAGCGACCATCTTATTGTATGTGTTTCTGACACTTGTATATACTATAAATCCCTGCATAATTATTACAACTGCCATTGAAAGAACAATAAATTGTATTCTTAAGCGGGTAAGCATTTTCTCATTATAATTAGATGCTTTATTATTTTTTGACATTATATACCTTCTTTATATTAGTTGTTATTTTTTAAATAATATCCCATATTTCTTCTTGTAGCAATAGAATAATCAGACTTTAAAGCTTCAAGTTTTCTCCTGAGATAAGATATATAAGTCCATACGGTGCTGATATCAGAATCAGATTCACTGTCCCAGATTTTCTCCATAAAATGTTCTGCCGAAATAACCTGAGTTTTATTATTCATGAACATTAGCATCATCTGATATTCCTTATTAGTAAGAAGAAATGAACCTGAAGGAGAAGATAATTCACATGTAGTTGTGTTGAGCGAAATATTTCCAAGTGTAATAACATTATCTTGTTGTTTTTCAGAGCGTGTAAGTACACGGATTCTTGCAAGCAGTTCCCTTGTGTCAAATGGTTTGGTAAGATAATCGTTAGCACCATTATCAAGCCCTTCTACTTTATCATCTATTTCAGTCTTTGCAGTAAGCATAAGAACCGGAATGTTGCTGCCGCGTTTTCTTAAATTCTTTAAAGCTGTAATTCCATCCATTACCGGCATCATAATATCCATAATTACAGCATCATATATATCTTTTTCTAGATAATCAAGGGCCATCTGACCATTTTCAACGCAGTCAACAGAATAATTATTCTTCTGTAATATAGTTGAAACTGCCCTTGATAATGAGCGGTCATCTTCAACTAATAATATTCTCATATATAATCCTCCAGTCGAATAATATTAATTCCAGTAGCCAAGTTCTATACCCTTTAAGTATATAGCTTTGGCTTTGGAATAATATCCATAAGAGTTAAAATGTGTGAAATCAGCACGAATCTGTTCAGGAAGATTGCCTGTCTGTATATCAATTATATCATTTTCGGTTGGAGTAAGTCCACAGTCAGATAGTGCATTTTCCATAAGATAAAGTCTTGTGTTAAGGAAATGTTCTCCAAATGCATCATACAGAGCTTGTTCCCATAATGTTGCATGAAGTCCTGCATAATTACCATTATTATCGTATACATCCTGATATATGTCAGCTGATTCTCCCGGATTATCAGTATCACCAACAATTATATAATCAGCATAATAGCTGTTATCAATTATATTCTGATATTGTTTTATAAGTTCATCATAATCATTCTCCCAGCCACCATTACTTCCCATCTCAAGAATAAGAATATCATTGCGATGGTCATAAGCTGCTTTAGGAATAACCCTTGTCATGCGTTAATATACATTTCAGTTACAGAATCAAAGTCTGCATCAGAACATATAGAAATATATAAGCCTTCATCAGCTCTTTCGACACAACATAAAACATCATTAATATATACTGTGTCTGGATATGTGTTATCTTCATATCCATATCCGCTGTAGTCATCCATATCGATTGTTTCTTCATTTTCATCAACAAATTTTACATAAGCTAATGAGTGGTCGGTTATATAGATATCACGGTCAGTGTATATTGGAATTCCGCCCGCGCGTAAAGAAATCTGATATGAATTCTCACCACCTACACCAAAGTTATAGGTATTGATTGATGTAAAATATTGTAGAGCAGATGGAGTTGTAAAGTAAGATATGTCTTCAATACCATTATCAAGGTATATATATGCTTCGTTACATCCAGCTCCCTGCATCATACTATCACCCCAGCATGTTATGCTGCGTTCAGGGATTTCATCATCTAATACTGATTCATTAGTGTAAGACTCAAGAACAATATTATCATTATTAGATAAAATGCATTCGGGCTGAGAGCTGTTTAATGTTATCTTAGATTCTTTTCCAGAACATCCTGTTAAGAACAGGCTTAATAATATAGTACATATATTTAATAAAGCAAAAAGGTTCTTTTTCATATGAATTTCTCCAATCTGATATCTTTTATCTTTGTTCTGACATTAATATAAAATATCAACCTAAAATTAATTTAAAAAATATTCACTAATCATCAATAAAATGGTAAAATATTAAAATATGTTTAGATAATGGAGGCAGATTATTATGGATTCAACATTAAGAAGAACATGGGCTGAAATAGATATGGATGCACTTGCACATAATTATGAAACATTACGGAAAAGAATTGGAGAAAATGTTAAGTTTTTAGGCGTTGTAAAAGCGGATGCTTACGGACATGGTTCTGTACAGGTAAGCAGACTTTTACAGGAGTCCGGAGCAGATTATCTTGCAGTAAGCAGTATAGATGAAGCTGTAGAATTAAGACACAATGGTATTACAATGCCGGTTCTTATACTTGGACATACACCTAAAGAAGAAGTTTCTGAACTTATTAAGAATAATATAACACAGGCTGTAACATGCAGGGCTAAGGCACTTGAATACAGCGAGGAAGCTGTTAAATGTGGTGGTACATTAAAGATTCATATTAAAGTTGATACAGGAATGTCAAGACTTGGATATTTGTGTGACGGAGATTATTTTGAAAGTGGTGTTGAAGGAATATGTGAAGGCTGTACTCTTCCGGGTCTTGATGCTGAGGGAATATTCACACATTTTGCAGTATCTGATGAATTTGGAGAAGAATATGAAAGCTATACTAAGCATCAGTTTGAATTGTTTACCAGTGTGATTGATGAAGTTGAGAAAAAACTTGGAAAGAAATTCAAGATAAGACACTGTGCCAATACAGGTGCTGTTGCAAGATATCCTGAAACATGGCTTGACATGGTAAGACCAGGACTTCTGCTCTATGGATATGGAGATTTTGCACAGGAACTTGGACTTAAGCCTGTTATGTCACTTAAGACAACAGTAAGCACAATCAAGACTTACCCTGCCGGAACAGCAATAAGCTATGGAGGAATATACAAGACTGACAGAAAGACAAGAATGGGAGTTGTTCCTTATGGATATGCTGATGGATATTTCAGATGTCTTTCTAACAGATATGAGCTTATGACAGAAGAAGGTCCTGCTCCACAGAGAGGCAAGATATGTATGGATATGTGCATGATTGATCTTACAAATAAAATGAATGTTGACGTTGGTAGTGAAGTAGAGATATTTGGTAAGGCTAATCCTATTGAGCATATGGCACAGCTTGCAGGAACAATTCCTTATGAGCTTACATGTGCAGTAAGTAAGCGTGTCCCTAGAATGTACATAAAGGATGGCAAAGTTTATGAAAAAGAATTATTGTTAAGAGGATAAATGGATGAAGAAAATATTATGTGTATTAATGTCCTGTTTATTGTTTGTGATGGCAGGATGTAGCGGGCATAGTAAGAATTTGAAATTTGGCGCAGCAGATATAGGCGGAGTGTATTATTCATTTGCAAGCACGTTTACACAGCTGGCAGATAAAGAGATTGATGGATATACATTTGAAACAAAGACCACTGCTGGTTCGGTTGCTAATTTAAGGCTTATATCTGATGGGTATATAGACCTTGCTATTGCCCAGGCAGATCTGTTAAGTGATGCATATAATGCAACTGGTACATTTGCTGATAAAAAATACCAGAAGGGTTACAAAGCGGTTGCTTCCCTTTATACAGAATGCTGCCAGATTGTTGTAAGGAAAGATTCTGGAATCACAGGTATTGATGACCTGATTAATAAAACTGTAAGTGTCGGTGCATCAGAGTCAGGATCTGAAAAGAATGCAGAGCAGATATTAAAGATGAGTGGAATTACTGACGAGCTTATTAATAAGGTCAATATGGATTATACAGAAGCTGCTGAAAAACTTAAAGCTGGAGAAATTGATGCATTTTTCTGTACAGCAGGAACAAGAACAGAAGTTATTGGACAGTTATCTAAGGAATGTGACATACATCTTATAAGTCTTGATGACAAATGCATAGACAAGATGTTATCAGCGTATTCTCTCTGTGAAAAATATACTATTCCGGCAGGAACTTATAATGGTCAGGATTCTGATGTGACAACTATTGGTGTTAAGGCAGTTCTGATTGCAAAGCAGTCACTTTCAGACGATGTTATTAAGAATGTGACTAAGACAATATATGAGCATGCTGATGATTTTAAGTATGCTACATCTCTTGATATTACATTTGATATAAATACGGCGGCTGATGGAGTAGATATTCCGTTCCATTCAGGTGCAGCAGCTTATTATACAGAGCGTGGCATCAATGTTTTGACAGAATAATTAATTCTGTATATCAGGTTAATGCTATAAAGAATGGAGAAATTTAATGAAGGTTCAGTTAGATATGTATCAGACGCTGGCTATTGCGGTACTTGTACTGCTTCTAGGCAGCTATTTACGAAAGAAAATTAAATTCCTTGAAAGGTTCTGTATACCGGCACCTGTTGTAGGAGGACTGTTGTTTGCTATATTTACATGTATATGTTATGTTACTCATATACTAGAGTTTTCATTTGATGACACACTTAAAGAAGTATGCATGGTATTCTTTTTTACATCCGTAGGATTTCAGGCTAATCTTAAAGTACTTAAAAAGGGCGGAAAGTCTATGGTGATATTTTTAGGATTAGTTATAGTACTTATATTTATACAGAATGGTGTTGCAGTAGGTTTATCTAAGGTTATTGGGCTTGATTCACTTATAGGAATGTGTACAGGCTCAATACCTATGGTTGGCGGACATGGTACTGCGGGTGCATTTGGACCGGTACTTGAAGATTTTAATGTTAAGGGTGCAACGACAATATGTACTGCTGCAGCTACATTTGGTCTTATATTTGGAAGTCTTGTAGGAGGACCATTAGGCAAGAGACTTATTGAGAAGAAAAACCTTTTAGATACAGCAATTCCAGAGGATGACAGTCTTCTTATTGAAGACGAAAAGAAGCATGAAAGACATTCCAGAATGTATGCATCAGCCGTATTCCAGCTTATTATTGCTATTGGTATAGGAACTATTTTTTCATGGGCTCTTACGAAGACAGGACTTACTTTTCCTATATACATCGGGGCCATGATTGCAGCTGCGCTTATGCGTAACATTGCAGAATATGCAGGAAATGGAAAGCTTGTTATTCATATGGGAGAAATTAACGACCTTGGAGGTATAAGTTTATCATTATTTCTTGGAATGGCTATGATTACACTTAAGTTATGGCAGCTTGCATCACTAGCTCTTCCGCTTGTTATACTTCTTGGTGCACAGATAATTGTTATTGTTTTATTTACATATTTTATTGTATTCAATATTATGGGAAAAGATTACGATGCAGCAGTTCTTGTTGCAGGTACATGTGGATTTGGAATGGGAGCAACGCCTAATGCCATGGCAAATATGCAGGCAGTATGTGACAAATATGTTCCATCAGTTAAGGCTTATCTGTTAATACCACTTATAGGAAGTCTTTTTGCAGATTTCCTGAATAGTCTGGTTATAACTTTTTTTATCAATATATTATAATTAT
>ENA-OPBS01003046-OPBS01003046.1-human-gut-metagenome-genome-assembly--contig:-NODE-3046-length-10891-cov-2.896456_pt1 | contig 10891 bp, 7 predicted proteins | sample MGYA00241074_ERZ501463 | MGnify/ENA primary metagenome ERZ501463 (study PRJEB25962, sample SAMEA2042578) | human gut metagenome | biome: human gut; feature: human-associated habitat; material: faeces...
CCGGCAGGCGCTTCACGGAACATCCGCACCGCCTCACTGCCATCCCTCGCAAGCTCCACGCTGACACCGCGATCAGCAAGAAGTGCTGCGGCAATCTCCGCATTCAGTGCATTATCCTCCACCAGAAGCAGGTGCAGACCGCTGATATCCGCCGCCTTGGCAGGGGCAGGCTGTTCTGTCTGCGGCTGCGCTGCTGCAATTTCAAAGGGCAGCGTGATGGTGAAAACAGAGCCTACGCCCTCCTCGGTTTCAATCGTAATCGTTCCCTGCATTTCATCAATCAGGCTTTTCACAATCGCCATGCCAAGCCCCGTTCCCTGACGGGTGCTGTCGCTGCGCTCCTGCGAGAAGGGCGTGAAGATATGCTGCAAAAATTCCTTGCTCATGCCGATACCCGTATCACGGATGACCCAACGATAGGTAACCCTTCCGTCCGCAATGCCAAGACAGCTGACAGCCGTTTCCACCCTGCCGCAGCTTTTATTATATTTGATACAGTTGCCATAAATATTCAGGAAAATCTGCCGCAGATGGAGGGGACTGCCATAAACTCTGCTGATTTCCATGCACGCGAAGCCTCCTTCATATCGCAGCGTGATGCCTGCTTCCGCGGCACGCTGTTCCATAATGGTCAGAATATCCCTCGTCAGTTGATTTAAATCAATGATTTCATGGGAAAGGATAACCTCGCCGCTTTCCAGCTTGCTCATCTGCAAAATATCATTGATAAGAGAAAGCAGATGCTTGGCGGCAACCTTCATTTTCTTCTGATTGGAGCGGATAAGGGCATGATCCTCCGCATGCGCTTCATCAATTTCCAGCAGACCGATGATGCCGTTTAAGGGCGTGCGGATATCGTGGCTCATGCGCGAAAGAAAGCTTGTCTTTGCGGCATTGGCACGATCTGCCTGCTCCACCGCTGCATAAAGCTGTTCATTTTTCAGCTGCAGCTGCTCTGTATATTCCTTTTGGATGGCAAGCTGCTTTTCTCGATAGCTTTGTGCCGTTTTCCAGCGCACCATACGAATAGCCGCAAGAATAACAAGATAAATCACCATGGCGAAAAGCATATTTTCAGGCGTGGTGCGAAAAACAGCGCGTTGCGGCAGGTAAGCATAAACATACACATTCCGCCCATGCTCCATCAGCCCAAAATAGCGCACGCCGTTCTCCCTCGCAGAAACAAGCCTGTCGCTTACGGAGGCGGCTCTGATTTCTTCAAGCACCGCGGATGTATCCGTATTTCCACCAATGAAGCTTTCCTCGTTTGAAGCAATGATTTCATTCCCACTGCTGACCACAATCGTTCCGTTTTCCGCAGGGTCATAGCCCGAAAGAAGCGAAGAAATCGAAAGACTGAAGGAATTGATATAATCCAGAGGTGTATGATAATAGGCAACAACAATGCCGGGTGCATCCAGTCTTTGCACTGCCGCCAGATCCAGATAACACCCCTCAGGGCAGAAAAGCCGTACGGCATAGCGTTTTTCTGGATACCGCGCCGTATTCAGCAGGGCTTCGGAATCCAGATTTTCATGCACGAAAGCTGCCATATCCGCTGCTTCGCTTGCGGCAGTAATATTTCCTGCTTCATCCAGAAGCAGAATCCCCGAAACGTAGCAGTCCTTCACACAGGTATGCAGAAAATCCGCACTGACAGGCCTTGTGGTTTCCTCCAATCGGTGCGCCGTCTGGTTTGCGCTTTCCACAATCCGCATCAGGCTCTTGGATTCATCCGCAAGCCCAATGCGGCTATAGCGGTTACACTGCTCCTTCACATAATTGACCGTATTCACCATGGTGCGCTGTGTAGCAGCGATATCCTCATTTACGGCAAGCAAAAATACGCCGCCCAAAAGCAAAACACCCAGTAAAAGCTGTAAAAAAAGGATACGCGTGCAGGGCTTTGCAGAGGCTTCATTCCACATCCGCAATCACCCCCATATCGTTTTCTTCCAGATATCTCCCGATGATTTCCTCCATCGTGCCATCCGCACGCATTTCTTCAAAGGTTTCGGAAAGCTTCTGTTCTAGACCGCGATCATCCTGCTTGGAAAACGCCACGCCCAAGCCGACCGTCAGCAGCGGCTCCTCCAGAATCCGATAATCCAGCTTATAATCGGACATGCACTGCAAAATTGCCGTTTCATGCGCGGCAATCGCATCCGCATAGCCCTTGCTCAGACAGGGATAAATCAATTCCCGATTCTGCATGGAAAACACCTCGCGCAGGACAGGAAGTCTTGCATCCGTATGCGAAAGAAAAAGCGCCTCCGGCTTTGTAGTGGACTGCACCGCAATGCGCTTGCCCTCCAAATCCGCCAGTGTTTTAATCTCGCTGTCCCGATTGACTGCCACCACCTGACGGCTCATCATATAAGGCGCGCTCCAACGGTATTCCTCCTCGCGCCCATCAATAGAAAAGCTGCCCCAGATGCAGTCGATTTTTCCGCTGTCAACCAGCTCCTTCTTTTTCTCCCAGTCGATATAGGTAAACACCGCCTGATATCCCATGCGGCGAAAGGCTTCTGTCGCTAAATCCACATCTATCCCCGTTGGTTTGCCGTCCACATTCTCATAATTATAAGGCGGATAATTATCACTGCCGATGATAATATCCGGCAAATCTGTCTGCTGTGCCGTTTTTTCCGCCGCGCCGCAGCCGGACAGGCTGACACAGCAGACCACAGCCGCCAAAACCATGCCCCTGATTTTCTGTTTCTGCATAACACCCTCTCCTCTTTTTTATGCCCATTTATAAATAATAAGGCAGTCAGCGGACTGCTGACTGCCTTATTATCCACAGGATTGCGATTTGTCCGCTTCCCCTACCCATATATATCACAGTTCGTGTATATTAAAATTATATGAAAGAAATCTGTCTATTTCAAGTATTTCCTGTCAAAAACAGACAGAAAAGGAGGATTTTTATCAAATACAATATCATGTTTTGCAAAAACCCATCGTCTTCAGCGGTTTTTTTGACAAAACCTTCTAATTTAGCGTTGTCCGCCGCGCGCAGATATGGTATGATGTGGTAAATTACTCCGCACAGCAAGCCACGCGCTTTCTGCAAGGAGACAAAATAAAAATCAAACAGCTGCTGACACAAAGAAAGGCTTCTGCGTGAAAGGGTGGGTCATACATACATTTTACAGAATTTCTGCGCCCTTTCTCCATATTTTTTCGGGGCGTTTTTTATTGTCCGCAAAAAAAGAGATAAAAAGAAAGGAAGATAAAGCAATGTATCCCTACAACCCCCACTCCCAAAAGGCAGAGGAATTCATCAACCACGAGGAAATTCTGGAAACCCTTGCCTATGCAGAGGAAAATAAGCACAACATCCCCTTAATTGACAGCATTATCGAAAAGGCAAGGCTCAGAAAGGGACTTTCTCACAGAGAGGCAATGGTGCTTCTGGACTGCGATATTCCCGAAAAAAACGAAGAAATTTACGCGCTGGCAAAGCAGATTAAGCAGGATTTTTACGGCAACCGTATTGTGATGTTTGCGCCGCTGTATCTCTCCAATTACTGCGTCAACGGCTGTGTATACTGTCCTTACCATGCGAAAAATAAGCACATCCGCAGAAAAAAGCTGACACAGGAGGAAATCGTCAGAGAGGTAACGGCTTTGCAGGATATGGGGCATAAGCGTCTGGCACTGGAAACAGGCGAGGACCCTGTCAATAACCCCATCGAATATGTACTGGAAAGTATTCAAACGATTTACAGCATCAAGCATAAAAACGGCGCGATTCGCCGCGTGAATGTCAATATTGCGGCAACAACGGTGGAAAATTACCGTAAGCTGAAGGATGCCGGCATCGGGACATATATCCTCTTTCAGGAAACCTACAACAAGGAAAGCTATGAGCACCTGCATCCCACAGGCCCTAAGCATGATTATGCCTACCACACCGAAGCGATGGACAGAGCCATGGAGGGCGGCATTGATGATGTCGGGATTGGCGTTCTGTTCGGCTTGGAGCTGTATCGCTATGAATTTGCAGGGCTTTTGATGCACGCAGAGCATCTGGAAAGCGTATTCGGCGTAGGCCCGCATACCATCAGAGTACCCAGAATCCGCCATGCCGACGATATTGACCCCTCCGCCTTCGATAACGGCATTGATGATGATACCTTTGCAAAAATCGTTGCCTGCATCCGTGTTGCCGTTCCCTATACGGGCATGATTGTTTCCACCAGAGAAAGTCAGGAAAGCAGAGAACGTGTACTGAGTCTTGGGGTATCCCAAATCAGCGGTGGCTCCAGCACGAGTGTCGGCGGCTATTATGAAAAAGAAGCAGAGGAGGATAATTCCGCGCAGTTTGATGTCAGCGATAACCGCACACTGGATGAAATCGTGAAATGGCTGATGGATTTGGGCTATATCCCCAGCTTCTGCACCGCCTGCTACCGCGAGGGCAGAACAGGCGACCGCTTCATGAGCCTTTGCAAAAGCGGACAAATCCAGAATTGCTGCCTGCCCAATGCACTGATGACGCTCAAGGAATATCTGATTGACTATGCCGCACCGGAAACAAAGGAAATCGGGGAAAGCCTCATTCTGGAGGAAATCAAATCCATCCCGAAGGAAAAAATTCAGGAGATTGTACGGAAAAATCTGGTTGAGATTGAAAAAGGAAATCGGGATTTCCGCTTCTGAAACGATAACAGGAAAGGTACTATTTTCAGTGCCTTTTCTTTTTTTAATTTTTTTATCTTTTTTTGGAACTTTTTTCCTCCTTCTCTCGTTTAACTACCTGTAAGCGCTTATGGAAAATGAAAAAATCATATCTTGAGAAAGGATTTGAATGAATATGAAAAAATTATTGAAACCAATGGTAATCGCAGCAGCAGCAACAATGGCATTTTCTGCAACCGCCTTTGCAGGCACCTCCTCCCCCTACAGCCTCAACATCAACGGCAAGGCAGCCAATGGGGAGGTTCTGGTTTTAGTTCCTCTGAGAGAAACCGCAGAGCAGCTTGGCTTCAAGGTTTCCTACAATAAAGGCACGATTCTGGTGGATGACGGCATCATGCATACCAATCTGACCATCGGTGAAAATACCTATCAGGTTGTGACAAGCAATCCCGATTTGGTTGGCATGAGCGCACCCTTCTCTCTTTCCAGCGCACCTGTGATGACAAATGGCAAAACCTATGTGCCCATTGAGCTGTTTGTTCCTCTGACAGGCAATGACAGCAGCATCATCAAAACAGACGGCTCTGCCATTTCCATCAGCAAAAAGGCTGATACTAAAAACGAGGATGTACAGATTCCCAACCCTCTGACCGAGCATGAAACCCTTGCAGACCTTGCAAAAACAGTCGGCTTTGACGTGACCCTGCCTACACTTGATAAGGCATATAAGGAAACCGCTTTCATCGACATCAGCGGCACAACAGCAGATGTGCGCTTTGCAGACGGCGAGGATACCATCACCTTCCGTAAGGCAAAAGGCTCTGATGATATCAGCGGTGACAACAAAACATATAAGGAAAACAAAACCATTGCCGTAAAGGACGTTTCTGTTTCCGTGAAGGGTAATGACGGCATCAATACCGCAACATGGCAGAAGGATGGCTTTACCTATTCCTTCAGCAGTGACAAGGCAATGACACAGGATGCTCTGGTAAAAGCAATCGAAAACCTGTTTTAAGCATAAGAAAGAGGATATCCGAAAAGATATCCTCTTATTTTTTGTTCTTATTCTACTGTAGAACTACATAATTCCAATTGTTTTCGTATTTTCTTTGCAATAATATAAGACAACTCAACAGGAACTGCATTCCCTATCATTTTATATCCATTATCTACATCTGTATAGATAAATTCAAAATCATCCGGAAACCCCTGTACTCTTGCACATTCTCTTACTGATAATCTTCTATACAAATCTTCTTTGCCAGGAACAAAAATCCGTTTATTTTTTTCAATAAAAAGCATTTTTGGTGCTTGTGGATGCAACTGACATTGTCTTCCGCTCGCCTGCACAGTAAATGCCTGTTCATCCCATGCCCTTACTCTGTTTCTGCTCATAAAAATCGTAGAATACGCACCTGTAAAGTATTCATGATTTAGAATCTCCAGCTTACCATTTGTTTTATTCCTCGGAAGCGCTGGTACTGCTGTTCCATCTAAATCACCAATCGCCTGAAAAAACGTCTTTTTATCCTCTTTTTTAGGTGTAGTAGGTGCAGGAAACTGAAATCTGATATTTAAATCCTTCCGAAATCCGATATAAAAAACCCTTTTTCTATCCTGAGGTACACCATAATCTGACGCATTTACTAAGTTAATTGTAACATCATAGCCACATTTTTCAAATAATCCTATTATATTTTTCACGGCCTCAGAGTGTCTGTTTGCCAGCATACCGGAAACATTTTCTGCTAAGAAGAATTTTGGCTTTTTACTTTTTAAAATTCGAATATAATCAAAAAATAGCTGTCCTCTCTCATCGTTAATTCCTCTTAGCGAACCAGCTTCGCTCCAGCTCTGGCAAGGCGGACCACCGATAATACCGTCTATTTCATCTGGAAAATCAGATTCCTGTATATTTCTGATATCCCCCTTGATTAGTGGCGCAGTATGATTTTTTTCATAGGTTTCCCAGATTGTGGGGTCGTATTCATTTGCCATAGCAATTGTAAATCCTGCTTTTTCAAATCCTAAATCAAGCCCCCCTGCACCGGAAAACAAACTAATTATTTTCATTATTAAACCTCCTAAAACCTAATGGAAATCAGTTTTGCATCTCTTAACTGTGCTGGATTATCTGGATTTTTTATTTTAACATCTGAAATGCACAACATTTTCTTTTCCTTAGCCAGATCTTCTAAATTCTTTCTATTTGGAAAGGTTTCATATTTTTCTTTGTTAATTACCGCCATAAAGTTAAACTCTTTTTCCATATCACGAATAAAAATATATTTAAAGACCTGAAAAGGATTTTCAATTCCCCACATACCTCGTATTCTTAAATATGTAATCCCAAGAGGATCTACTTTATTCAATTTTCCCAATTCTCTTGTGTCAGTTAAGCTAATATTAGGAATCTGCATAATTCCATCCTTAATCCTTTGTTTTAAGGATTCATAGGTTTCAACAGATGCACAATAATCCAAACCATATACCATGCATAAATGCTTCAGTTTATTCCTTTTCAGAATACCAACCACATAAATCATGTCCTTTTCTTCCCAATCCTCCGCATTTCTGCATGCATTTGAAATCATTGGCGAAGAAGCATACAGTTTCTGTTTTGGATAGCTGGAATTTAACGCAAGTGCTGAATTATCTGCTTCAATCTTTTTTACTTCAATTGCATCCCCATTTCTAAGCATAGCATCCGGCGGATTACTGTCATTTCCTAAATAAGAAAAAGTATCGGAAATTTTCTGCAATCTATTTGCTTCATCATGCTCATCAAAGGTGCTTGCAAATAAATCCTTTACATATTCCTCCAGTGCATCCCCTGCACTGTTTGCTCTATTTTTTCGTACATAGGTTTCCTTCAACTCTGTAACAGGATGATTCAACAGATTTATAATTGCATCTATAATATTACTCATTTCATTCCCCCCTCTTTTCTTTTTCTATCATACTATAATAAAAGGATATCTCACAATACCCTTTTAAAAAGAAATCCCCACCCTCACGGATGGGGAAATATATAATCATTTCTTTTTGTTAGGAATCAGCTTCTTTGTGCCGCCCATATAAGGCCACAGAACCTCAGGGATATTTACAGTACCATCTGCCTGCAGGTTGTTTTCAAGGAAAGCAATCAGCATACGAGGGGGTGCTGCAACAGTGTTGTTCAGTGTGTAAGCGAAGTATTTCTTGCCTTCTGCATCCTGTACGCGGATACCCAGTCTTCTTGCCTGTGCATCGCCCAGATTGGAGCAGCTGCCAACTTCAAAGTATTTTTTCTGTCTGGGAGACCAAGCTTCAACGTCAACGGATTTTACCTTCAGGTCAGCAAGGTCGCCGGAGCAGCATTCCAGTGTTCTTACGGGGATATCCATGGAACGGAACAGATCTACGGTGTTCTGCCACAGCTTATCATACCACATGGGCGCTTCCTCAGGATTACATACAACAATCATTTCCTGCTTCTCGAACTGATGGATACGGTAAACGCCTCTTTCTTCAATGCCGTGTGCGCCTTTTTCCTTACGGAAGCAAGGGCTATAGCTTGTCAGGGTCTGCGGCAGGTCTTCTGCTTTATTCAGCGTATCGATGAATTTACCAATCATGGAATGTTCGGATGTACCAATCAGATACAGGTCTTCGCCTTCGATTTTATACATCATTGCATCCATTTCCGCAAAGCTCATAACACCTGTTACAACGTTGGAACGAATCATGAAGGGAGGAATACAATATTTGAAGCCTCTGCCAATCATGAAATCTCTTGCGTAAGCCAGAACTGCGGAATGCAGACGCGCAATATCGCCCATCAGGTAATAGAAGCCATTGCCTGCAACCTTTCTTGCGCTATCCAGATCGATACCGTCGAAGGTTTCCATAATATCTGTGTGATAAGGAATTTCAAAATCGGGAACAACGGGTTCGCCGAATCTTTCTACCTCTACGTTTTCGCTGTCATCCTTACCAATGGGAACGGTTGGATCAATGATGTTGGGAATGGTCATCATGATAACCTTGATGCGTTCCTCAACCTCTTTTTCTCTTGCGGAAAGGGTTTCTACGCGTTCTGCGTCTGCGCCAATCTGTGCTTTTACCTTTTCGGCTTCTTCCTTTTCGCCCTTTGCCATCAGCGCACCAATCTGCTTGGAAAGCTTATTTCTCTGCGCTCTGAGTGCTTCAACCTCCTGCTTGATGGTTCTGTTTTCCTTATCCAGCACCAGAACCTTGTCAACCAGCTCCAGTTTGCTGTCCTGGAATTTATTGCGGATGTTCTGCTTTACGATTTCCGGGTTCTCTCTCACAAATTTAATGTCTAACATTTCATGACCTCCTAAAAATAGTATTTTTTCGGATGGAAGTTTTTCGTATATCTTATGAAAGGTTTTTCAATCAGAAAAAAGAATTGTAAGCAATTCTTCTCTATAAACAGCAATAAAAAATATCTGCAAGCAGCTATTTTTTCATCACCGCTTACAGATATGCTTTTCTGTTGCAATCGCTTATGCTTTCATAACAAAAAAACTCCCGATCCCGGTAATAAAACAGGGACGAGAGTATATTTCCCGCGTTGCCACCCAGATTGCTCGGAGCATCCTCCGAACCTCTTGAACAGCTATAAAGGGCTTACCCTTCCGACTTTCATCGGCAGCTTGGAAAGTGGAACATTCTCTTTTCTCCGCCGATTCGCACCAACCACCGGCTCTCTGTGGGAGTTTTACAAGAACTTAGCTTTCCTTTCGGCTTTCGCCTGCGCTATTTTGTCTTGTTCGACTTTTTGGTGTATATTATATCATATTATTTTAAAATTGCAAGCCTAAATTTTTTTCTTTTTTTTGTACAATTTTTTCCATAAATCCTATCTTTTTGCTAAAATATATAGAAAATGTTAAAAAAATTATATTTTTTTCTATGTGCAAAATAGCGTCCATTGTGGTATACTATGTGAGTACAAGAAAACCCCTTTTCCTGTACCACAATATGCCCCGGGGTTTGTGCGCACAACCCCATAGAATGGTGTCTCCCCTGGCACCATTCTTTTCCCTAGTCAAAAAGGACAATCAAGTATGATTGTCCTTTTTTTATGCTTTCCATCATGAAAATTCCCGCACCCTTTTTATTTCAGAATAAATTTCTCAATGACCTCTGCCACGCCGTTTTCCTCACAGCTTCGTTCCGTTATGTAATCCGCGGCAGCCTTCACATGCGCCTCGCCGTTTTTCATTGCAACGCCAAGCCCTGCCTGCAAAATCATGGAAAGATCATTATCACTGTCACCAATGGCAATCGTTTCGGCAAGCGGCACATTTGCCTCCTGCGCAGTCGCAGCCAGCGCGTTGCCCTTGCTTACGCCCTTTTTCACCAGCTCCAGATAGGTTTCCGAGGAATAAAACAAATCAAAGATATCTCCTGCCGTTTTCTCCACATAGCGCTTCAGCGCCGAAAGATTTTTCCGCTCTCCGCTGATTAAGCATTTTGTAAACTCGCCCGCATAATCGGTCGGCTCCTGCAAAATGCGCGGATTTGCTTGCATCATCCAACAATAGGATTTCACCTCGTCTGTCAATTTTTCAATCATAAAATTGCGATCATCATAGTAAAACAGCTCCAAGCCAAGTGCTCTCGCCCGCTCTGCGATTGGCTGCACCACAGACGGTGAAAAGCTTCTTTTCAGCACCAGATGCATATCCCTTAAATCATACACCGCCGCACCATTCTGGCAGATAACATAGCCCTTTTTGCCCAGAAGATGCAATTCCTGCAAATGCTTTTCCACGCCAAAAACACCTCTGCCTGTGCAGATGACAAACTCCACGCCTTTATCCACAGCCTTTCGGATTGCAGCAGAGTTTTCCACAGAAACCCGTACACCTTTCCATAATAATGTGCCATCCATATCGGAAAATACCATTTTATAGCCCATTTTCTCCTCCTTTGTTTACATAATACATTACCCACAGCCTGTGGATAACCTGTTGATATTGTGGAAAACCCTCTGGACAACTTTTCTTTTTCACAAGTTATCCACAAAATGTGGATAAGATTTCAACTTATCCACAGAAATTTTCCTGTATCTGATAAGGAAAAAGGAGGAAAATCTCCTCCCTTTCGTCTGTTTTTGCTTTTATTTTTATTCTTCTTCGTCTGTTTCTTCCTGTTTTTCCACGAAAACGGGTTCCTGAAAAATCGGTTCGCTGATTTTTGCTTCCGCAATCGCGCGTTCCACGGCACT
>ENA-OPBS01003050-OPBS01003050.1-human-gut-metagenome-genome-assembly--contig:-NODE-3050-length-10886-cov-3.480196_pt1 | contig 10886 bp, 10 predicted proteins | sample MGYA00241074_ERZ501463 | MGnify/ENA primary metagenome ERZ501463 (study PRJEB25962, sample SAMEA2042578) | human gut metagenome | biome: human gut; feature: human-associated habitat; material: faeces...
CCTGCATATAGCCGTAGCCGTAACGGATAACGGCGGGCACAGCCATGCCGCCCAAGAAGCCCAGCTTGGTGTAGCCTTCCTTGACAACAGCGTAACCGGCCAGATAGCCGCACTGCTCTTCCTTAAAGGCAACGCCGGCAATGTTCTTCAGAGCGGGGGAATCTTTCACATCGGCTTCCTCACCGACGGGATAACCATCAATGAAGACAAAGGACACATCGGTGAACTGCTTGGCCGCCGTACGCAGAGCAGCCTCCTGCAGATAACCGGCGCAGACAACCACCTTGGCGCCGTTGTCCACGGCGGCCTTCATAGCGGCGAAGCGGTCATCATCGGTGGCCTCACTGCCGTTGGCGGGCTGATAGTACTTGTAGGACAGGCCGTTGTTGGCGGCGTACAGCTTCACGCCGTCGTAAGTACCCTGGTTGAAGGACTTATCCTTCAGCTGACCCACGTCGGTGACGAAAGCCACCTCGTACTTGCCGTCGGAGGAGGTCATCTCATCCTGAACCTTATCGGGGTTGGTGATGACGGTGGGGGTCTTGTTGTCATCCGGGTTATCCTTCTTGCCATCGTCCGTGTTCTTGTTGCCGCAGGCAACCAGAGCCAGAGCCATGACAAGCGCAAGGATCATAGCGAGAACTCTTTTCATGATTGTTCTACCTTCCTTCATTTATTCGGGCAAAGCTTGCCCGTTCAGGTGCATTATAACAGATATGACAGAAAAGGGCAAGCCCTATTTGCAGGGTCTGCTGCATTTTTCACCATGACAGGGTTCAGAAAAACTGATGTTTCGGCTGCAAAACCGACTTTATTGGGCCATTTTCACCGCTGCCTCCAGACCGATCTTCATCATATTGGTGAAGGTGGTCTGGCGCTCGTCGGCGGTAAGCTCGGTACCCAGCACCAGATTGTCGCTGATGGAGCAGATAGCCAGCGCACGCTTGCCCAGATAGGCGGCGGTGCAGTACAGAGCAGCGGCCTCCATCTCCACGGCCATGACGCCCATCTTCTGCATCCGGGCGTTGCGGCCGGCGGCGTCATAGAAGGTATCGGAGGAGTAGAGGTTGCCCACGGGCATCTTCACGCCCAGTTCACGGGCCGACTCCACGGCGGCCATCAGCAGATCGAAGTCGGCAATGGGGGCATAGTGGACGCCCAGCTCATACTGGTCGGCGAAGCTGGAGTTGGTACAGGCACCCTGTCCGGCCACCACACTGCCCAGCTCCAGATCGGCCCGCATGGCTCCGGCGGAGCCCACACGGATGATGTTTTCCACGCCGTACTGGGTGTACAGCTCGTGGGCATAGATGCCGATGGAGGGCATTCCCATGCCGGAGGCCATGACGGACACCGGCACGCCCTTGTACGTACCGGTATAGCCCTGCACGCCACGGACGTTGTTCACCAGCACGGGGTTTTCCAGAAACGTCTCGGCAATGAACTTGGAGCGCAGGGGATCGCCGGGCATGAGCACGGTCTTGGCGAAGGCGCCGGGGGCGGCGTTATTATGGGGGGTAGGCATAGATGGTTCCTCCTTTTATTCCTGTTCCATGGCCTTCACGGCCTTGACAATGCGGCTGGTGCCCAGACGGTCGGCCCCAAGGGCCACGAAGTCACGGGCGTCGTTGAGGTCGGCGATGCCGCCGGCAGCCTTGATCTTCACATGGGGAGCCACATGGGCCTTGAAGAGGGCCACATCCTCACGGGTGGCGCCGCCTCCGCCGAAGCCGGTGGAGGTCTTGATGTACTCGGCGCCGGAGTCGGACACCACACGGCACATCTCGATCTTCTCGGCATCGGTGAGCATACAGGTCTCGATGATGACCTTCAGCAGCTTGCCGTGGCAGGCAGTCTTCACGGCCCGGATCTCCTCCAGCACCTGATCGTACAGGCCGTCCTTCACCCAGCCGATGTTAATGACCATATCCACCTCGGAAGCGCCGTTGTTCACGGCGTCCTCCGCCTCAAAGCACTTGGCGGCGGTGGTGTCATAGCCGTTGGGAAAGCCGATGACGGTGCAGATGGCGATCTTGCCGTCCACGTACTCTGCCGCCCGCTTCACATAGGAGGCAGGGATGCACACGCTGGCGCAGCCATACTTGACGCCGTCGTCGCAGATGGCCTTGATCTCGTTCCAAGTGGCACTCTGGGCCAGCAGAGTGTGGTCTACCTTGGCCAGAATAGACTGGATCTCTTGGTTCATAACAGTTGTCTCCTTTCATAAAAAGGGCGCGCTCTATCCGCACGGGGAGGACGTTCTCCCTTTGTTTTGTGCGTGGATAGTCCATAGATATGCATTATCATATCAGAAAAACCGTCCTTTGTAAACGGCGGAATTGGCCGGGGATGAAAAAGGGACACGGCAAACCGTGTCCCTTGCAGGTCATGCTTATACGTTGAAGCGGAAGTAGATCATGTCGCCGTCCTTGACCACATAGTCCTTGCCCTCGGACCGCAGCAGACCCTTCTCCTTGGCGGCGGCCACGCTGCCGCCGCAGGCCATCATCTCATCGAAGTTGATGGTCTCCGCCCGGATGAAGCCCCGCTCGATATCGGAGTGGATCTTGCCCGCCGCCTGCGGGGCCTTGGTACCCTTGCGGATGGTCCACGCCCGGCACTCGTCCTTGCCGTAGGTCAGGAAGGAGATGAGGCCCAGCAGATCATAGCTGCACTGGATCAGCCGGTCCAGCCCGGATTTCTCGATGCCCAGATCCTCCAGGAACATGGCCCGCTCCTCCGGATCGTCCAGCTCGGCGATGTCCTGCTCCAGCTTGGCGCAGATGGGCAGCACCTGTGCGCCCTCCTTCTGTGCCAGATCACGCACCAGCCGGAAGTAGCGGTTGTTCTCGTAATCGGCAAAGCCCGCCTCGTCCATGTTGGCGGCGTAGATGATGGGCTTCAGGCTCAGCAGGTCGCAGGTCTCCACCAGCGCCCGGTCGTCGTCGCCGCAGGAGAAGGTGCGGGCGGATTTTCCGGCGTCCAGATGCTCCGCCAGTGCCTTGAACACCTCCGCCTCGTGGAGGAACTTCTTGTCGCCCTTGGCGGCCTTGGTGGCCTTCTCCACCCGGCGGTTCACCATCTCCAGATCCGCCAGGATCAACTCCATGTCGATGGTCTCGATGTCCCCCAGCGGGTCCACCGGTACGTTGGTACCGGCATCGGCTACCACGTGCATGATGTTCTCGTCATCGAAGCAGCGCACCACATGGACGATGGCGTCGGTACGGCGGATGTTCTCCAAAAACTTGTTGCCGAGGCCCGCTCCCTGACTGGCCCCCTTCACCAGACCGGCGATATCCACAAATTCGATGACGGCAGGGGTCTTTTTATCGGGCTGGTACATCTCCGCCAGCTTGTCCAGCCGCTCATCCGGCACGGCCACCATGCCCACGTTGGGTTCGATGGTGCAGAAGGGGTAGTTGGCGCTCTCGGCACCGGCGTTGGTGATGGCGTTGAACAGAGTGGACTTACCCACATTGGGCAGCCCCACGATACCTAGTTTCATATCTTCATTTTCTCCTTTATTTTCGAGGAAGAAAGTTGCAGAATAATGGTTTAATCTCGTAATTTTCGGAACTTTCTTCAATTATAAACTTTTTGGCGGGTGGTTTACTCACCTTTTACTCACCTTTTTACGCGCTTTTGGCTTCTTCAAATTGCCGCACAGCCTGATCCAAGGATTCAGATGTGACATGGACGTATCTGTCCATCGTTGTTTTTATACTTGCATGACCCAGCAGCTTTTGCAGCACTTTGGGCTGTACGCCGCTTTCGATTGCCCGTGTAGCATAGGTGTGGCGTAAATCGTGCATACAGAATTTTTCAATTCCTGCTTCGTCGCATAGAGAGAAAAGAGCCTATCTGCAACGACATAATTATAGCAGATAGGTTCTTTTCTCTCAAGCTGTTTTTACAAATTATCTTTTGCCGTCAGATCACCAGCTTTTGGCTGATGTACTCTTCAAACTCCCGGCGCTTGACCAGCTTCTTTGTGCCGACGAACAACACGAAGGGGCAGTTGGGCGAGCGGAGCATACTGTCGATCTTGTTGATGCCGATGTTGCTGTACTCCGCTGCTTCTCTGGCGGTCAGCGTCATTTTGAGGTGGATGGGGACGGTGAGAATGTTGTCCATAGAAAATTCTCCTTTCGTGGTGTTTAACCAACGGACATTTTTTCCGGTTTTGTCCGAAAAATTTTCCTTCCATATAACACACGGACATGTTTTTGCCTTTTGTCCGAAAAAAGATGCGCGATATTTTCAAAAACCCTCTACTATACAACTGACATTTTTCTGCCGTTTTTTAAGTATCGGAGAAGAAAAAATGTCCCCGCTTTCGAAAAAGCGGGGACATCACGATCTGCGGATATTGAGATTTGAGAGAACAGCAAGCACAGCCGGTGTCCGGACACACGGCGATTTGGGGAGTATCCCAAGCCCCTTGCATTTGGCGTACAGCCCGATGTTCAGAAGGTATTCGATTATGAATCATTCAGTGCCGGGCGCTTGCTTTCTTCATGAACTCCAGATAAAGACTGTACAGCACGGCGCAGACGGGAACGCTGAACAGCATCCCTAAGATGCCGAATGCTTCGCCGCCGATTGTAACAGCCATCAACACCAACAGTCCGGGAAGCCCAACGGACTTGCCGACCACCTTGGGATAAATCAGGTTGCCCTCCACCTGCTGCAAAACGAGCAGAAAGAGAATGAACCACAGAGCCTTGCCGGGTTCTGCCAGCAGGATCAAAAACGCACCAAGACCGCCGCCGATCCATGCGCCGAAAATCGGCACCAGCGCAGTAACAGCCACAAACGCCGAGACCGCACCGGCATACGGGATCCCAAGGATCAGCATTCCAAAGAAGCACAGAACGCCGATGATGACCGCTTCGGTAAGCTGACCGCTGACAAAATTTGTAAATGTCTGGTTGGTCAGAGAGGCGATACTCAGCAGCCGCTGCGCCTTCTTTTGCGGAAGGACTGTCACAATGAGCTTTTTCAAATGTGCTGCGACGACTTCCTTCTTTGCAAGCAGATACAGCGCAAAGACAAGTCCCAAGAGAACGTCCACCAAAACCGACAGGACGGAGGTTGCCGCACCCCACGTCACGGTGAGGATGCCGCTTCCCTCGTCGCTGATCAAGGCGGTGAGCTTCTCGATCAACAGGTCAGAGTCTATGGTGTATTCGGGCAGGACAATCTTATATTTTGCGGCAAACTGGACAACGCCTGTCCACCACCGCCCGATTTCCTCCACATAGAGCGGAATGTTTTGGACAAACTCTTCGCCGGATTCCCGCAGGCTGGGGATCATCATAAACACCACGGCAAACAGAATTCCAAGGACAAGTACGGTGCTTGCCGTCAGGCACACAGGGCGGACCAGCTTTGCAGGAGCTTTGCGGCACACCTTGTTCCAGCAGCATTCCAACGGTCGAAGGACTACGTTGATCAAAAAAGCAATCGCGCCGCCGATCAGAAACGGAGTGAACAGTGCAAGCACCTTGCCGAGAAACCGCAAAACAGCATCAAGGTTTACCAGCGCCCATGCGAATCCGATCAGCAGCACCAGTGTGCGGGTAATATAGCGAATGATCGTCTGCCACTTGCTTCCCTGCGGTGCGGGATCCTCGTTTCTGTCACCGGCTGTGTTTTGTGGTTTTTTCTCCATGTATTTCCTTTCCGTCGGTATGGGAAACCCCGTCAAATCCGAAAGCACTTTTGCAGGGCTTTATACTCACCCAACGCCAAAATCGTAATGTCATCGGACAATATAGTGTCCGGCGTAACGGAAACATCCGTTTTTCCGGCTCGTTTGATGCCAAGAATGTTGATGCCAAACTTTCTGCGGACGTTCAGCTCACCAACGCTTTTCCCGATCCACGCCTCCGGCACCTGCACTTCAAAGATGGCGTGCTGCTCGTCGATCTCTATGTAGTCGAAAATATGGTCGGCAGTGAATCGGATCGCTGCCCATTTTGCCACCTGTTTTTCCGGGTAGACTATATGGTCTGCACCGTTGCGAAGCAGAAACTTTGCCTGCACATCACGCTCGGCACGGGATACCACGCATTTGGCACCCAGCTCTTTCAGCAGCGAGGTGGTTTCCAGCGAGTTCTGAAAATTACCGCTGATGGTCACAAAACAAACATCAAAATTTCCGATACCCAGCGAACGCAGAAACTCCGCATTGGTGCTGTCGCCGATCTGTGCGTTGGTGACAAACGGAAGCACATCGTTGACCCGTTCCTCATTGGTATCGACTGCCATGACCTGATGCCCCAGTTGAGAGAGCTGCATGGCGATATGCCGCCCGAAGCGGCCTGCTCCGATCAATAAAACATTTTTCATGGGATAGATGCTCCTTTACTTATCCAATCATGATTCTTTCCTGCGGCAGCTTTGCGTTGCCGCTTTTTTTGCTGGACACCGCCGCATAAATGAGTGTAAGCCCGCCGACTCTGCCCAGATACATCAGTGCGATCAATACCATTTGCGAGGGAATATGCAGCTGCGGCGTAATACCCAATGTCAGTCCGACCGTGCCTACCGCCGACGCTGCTTCATACAGGCAGGAGGACAGCGGGAGATTTTCATACACGCTGATAAAAACGCCTCCGCCAAAGAACAGGGCAAGGTACATCGTCAGGATGGTTGCGGCGGTTTTGACGGCGCTGCAATCGACTCTGCGCCCAAAGAACTGGGCGCTGTCCCGCTGGCGGAAGGTCGCAGCAGCATTGGAAAGCAGCACTGCCAGCGTGGTGGTTTTCATGCCGCCTGCCGTAGACCCCGGAGAGCCGCCAATGAGCATCAGAAGGATCATCACGCCCAGCGATGCGCCGGACATGGCGGGTAGATCGACTGTGTTGAAGCCCGCCGTTCTCGGCGTGACCGATTGGAACAGGGCTGCCTGAACCCGCACTCCGAGGGGAAGGGCATCAAAGTCCACAAAGAAGAAAAACAGCGCCGGAAGGACGATCAGCGTGAGTGTCGTAACGAGAATGACCTTGCTCTGCATTCGATAACGGTGGAAATGCAGCTTGTTTTCAAAGATGTCATCCCACGTCAGAAATCCAATGCCGCCAATCACGATCAACAGCATGACCGTGATATTGATCACCGGATTTTGGACATAACCGGTAAGGGACGGATACAAATTATGGTTCGTTCCCAGAATGTCAAACCCTGCGTTGCAAAAGGCGGAGATGGAGTGAAATACCGCCATCCATATCCCGTGCCATCCGTAGTCCCGGCAAAACACCGGCAGCATGGCGAGCGCACCGATCAGTTCGATCAGAAATGTCCCCCGCAGGATGAACCGTGTCAGCCGGACGATCCCTCCGACCTTCGGCGCTGAGATGGCGTCCTGCATGGTGCTGCGCTGCATCAGAGAGATCCTTCGCCCGGACAGCAGCGCAAACGATGCCGCCACAGTGACAACACCGAGCCCGCCTATCTGAATCAGCGTCAGGATCACCGTCTGGCCAAAGACCGACCAATAGCTGCCGGTATCCTGCACCACAAGACCCGTCACACAAACAGCGGAGGTTGCGGTGAAAAGCGCTTCATGAAACGGCGTTACACACCGAGCTGTCGCAGAAATTGGCAGCATCAGCAGCAACGCACCCAACAGAATGACCCCGGCAAAGCCCAATATGATAATTTGAAAAGACGAAAGGCGGCGCTTTCTGCAAACCATTTCTTCCGACATCATCCTCACCCCTTATGAATCGTGCGATTGCTTTATTGCTCGCAGGCCAAACAGACGCCACATTGCCTGACTGTGATGAAGGATACCCTGTACGCACTCAGATCGGAGACCGTGATCTCCAAATTCTGAGCGGTAAAGGAATCGCCCTTACTGGGAACTCTATTCAGCTGCTCCATGACCCAGCCGCCGACGGAAACACTGTCCGATTCCAGCTTGACGCCAAAGAATTCCATAAAATCCTCCAAGCTGACGGAGCAGTCCACACGGTAGGTATTCTCGTCCAGCTTTTCAAAATCTTCTTCCACCTCGTCGTGTTCGTCCCAAATTTCACCGACCAGTTCTTCCAGAATATCCTCCATCGTAACAATACCAAGCGTCCCGCCAAAATCATCTACGACTACGGCGACATGGGACTTCTGATGCTGGAGCATTTTCAAAATATCCCGGATCTTCGTGTGCTGATAGACGAACAGCGGCTCCGTCATGATCTCCGCAATAGGCTGATCCGTCATCTTGCCGTTGATATAGAAGTCCTTCTGATGAAGAACGCCGACGATCTGATCGATGGTATCCCGGTAGACCAGCAGACGGGAAAAGCGGGACTGCGTAAAGGCTCTGGCAATTTCCTCATGACTTTCGCCGATGTCCACGGCCTCCAAGTCGATTCGATGGGTCAAAATTTCTGCCGCCGTCAGGTCACGGAACTCAAGAGCATTGCGCAGCAGCTCGCCCTCGTTTTCGTCAATGCCGCCATCCTGCTCCACGTCCTGCATAAAAAGAAGCAACTCCTCGTGGGACATTTTTGCATCGTCATCTGTCTTGAAGAAGCGGGAAACCAGCTTTTTCCACAGGGAGAACAGGAAGTTCAGTGGCGTCAGCACCCATATCCAGAGCCGGATAAAGGGCGCACTGAACATTGCAAAGCGTTCCGGCGTGTCCTTTGCAATACTCTTGGGGGTGATCTCACCAAAAATCAAAACAACGATCGTTACGACGACCGTAGAAACCGTCGCACCGATGTCGCCGTAAAGTCCGACGAACAGAAGTGTGCCGATGGACGCCACCATGATATTGACGATATTGTTGCCGATCAGGATGGTGGAGATCAGCTTGTCATAATCTTCGGACAGCTTGAGCGCCAGCGCTGCCCGCTTGTTTCCGTTGTCCGCCAACACCTTGAGGCGGGTCTTATTCAGAGACGAGAATGCCGTTTCTGTGGCGCTGAAATAGGCGGACATGACGATGCAGGCCACCATTGCGAAAATGCTTCCAAAATAATTCATTTCAGACTCCTTTATGTTCTGTTCATACGATCATTTCATGCAAAAAGACACACCTATACCCGATACCGCAGCAAAGGGCGTAGATATGCCACATACGAACAGACCATATAAGAGCAGTTACCGTTATCGTCGCTACTGTCATTTTCCACGGATTTCTTTCTCCTTTTCGCTGTGTGCTTATATGATAGCATTTTTCCGGTGTAGATTCGGTAAAGAAACGAGTGCGGCGCAATCTCCTCCTGTGAGAAATCTTGAAGCGCTTCCGCTTATGCGATATAATAACTGCTGGCAGTTATTTATACCACTGGATTTAAGCCGTTTTTCTCCCGGGCTTCGCCCGAAACCGAAAAGCATGGCGTATGATACCGCAATAAATTTCAGGAGAAGCATGATGAAGAATCGACAGCGACAAAAGGACACTCTATTTTCGATCCTTATTTTTTGCAGTGCCTTTGCCGTCAATTTGCTGATTCAGAAGCTCTTTACCACGCAGACGCTGGTACCCATGATCTTCGTGTTCGGCGTGTTTCTGATCTCGCTGAAAACGCATGGGTATCGCTATGGTATCATTTCGGCTATCGTCAGCGTGTTTGCGGTGAATTTTGCCTTCACCTATCCCTATTATGTCTTCGACTTTTTCGTGGGGGAAAGCATCTTATCTGCCGTCATTATGCTGGCAGTTGCCGTTTTCACCAGTACGCTGAACAGCCGCATTCGGGATCAGGAAAAGCTGCGGATGGAGAATGAAAAAGAGCGAATGCGGGGCAATCTGCTGCGGGCGATTTCCCATGATCTGCGCACACCACTCACCTCTATATACGGGTCCTCCTCCACGCTGATCTCCAAGTATGACGCACTGCCAAAGGAGCAGCAGCTCAAGCTGTTGGGAGAAATTCAGGAGGACAGCGAATGGCTCATCCGCATGGTTGAAAATCTTCTGTCGGTTACAAGAATCGACGGTGCGAAAGTGGAAGTCGTGAAGACACCCACGGTTCTGGATGAGCTGATCGACTCGGTTCTCATGAAGTTTTCCAAAAAGTATCCGAATCAGAAGGTCATCACACAGATACCGGAGGAATTTGTGGACATTCCCATGGATTCGCTCCTTATTGAGCAGGTGCTGCTGAATCTTCTGGAAAATGCCGTATTCCACGCAAAAGGCATGACGGAGCTGACGCTTTCCGTTTCTCTTGTGGGGGATAAGGCGGTATTTGAGGTTGCCGACAACGGCTGCGGCATCCCGGAGGATGCACTTCAAAAGATTTTCACCGGAAGTTATGAAAAGTCCGCCGCGCCGGTGGACGGGACCCGCAGCAATATGGGGATCGGACTATCCGTGTGCGCCGCCATCGTCAAGGCACACGGCAGCGAGATCACTGCGGAAAATAGGAAGGGCGGCGGTGCGGTATTCCGCTTTGCTCTGGAAAGAGGGGGTGAGGACGATGGGCAATAACAAGTACAAAATCCTGATCGTAGAGGACGAGGCCAACATCCGAAGCTTTATCAAAGCCAATCTGGAAACCAGCGACTATCAGGTGCTCTGTGCGGAAACCTGCGAGCTTGGCATGATGATGTATGCCTCCCATCATCCGGATCTCATCGTTCTGGATCTCGGTCTGCCGGACAGAGATGGTATGAGCTTGATTCAAGAGGTGCGAAAGACGGACACTGTACCCATCATTGTGCTCTCCGCCCGCTCCAACGAGAGGGACAAGGTGGAGGCGCTGGATCTGGGGGCGAATGATTATATTACCAAGCCCTTTGGCACGGAGGAATTGCTGGCTCGTATCCGTGCCGTTCTCCGCAGCCATCGGCACAGCGAAGAGAAGGAAAGTTCCCATGGTGGGAAATTCCGCCTGCAGGATTTGCTGATCGATTACGATACA
>ENA-OPBS01003052-OPBS01003052.1-human-gut-metagenome-genome-assembly--contig:-NODE-3052-length-10884-cov-3.681226_pt1 | contig 10884 bp, 8 predicted proteins | sample MGYA00241074_ERZ501463 | MGnify/ENA primary metagenome ERZ501463 (study PRJEB25962, sample SAMEA2042578) | human gut metagenome | biome: human gut; feature: human-associated habitat; material: faeces...
CATCTGCCTTACAAGCAGAGGGTCGGCGGTTCGAATCCGTCAACGCCCACTTTTTTTTAAGAGCAATCATGATTACATGATTGCTTTTTTTATTTCCCAACCAACACAAAGAAACACCTTATTCTCCCACTATTCTTTAAAAGAAGGCTAACACAACAAAAAAGGCAGGAATAATAATTCCCGCCTTTTTGTTTCCTTTCGTATACACCTAACAGCTTCCCCTATAGAACCTCACCGTTTCTTTTTATATAATGCAGAAGATATGACATGATCGATAGAAAATTTACCCGGTCCCGTTATGTACATCAGCACAAATACCACCAGATAAATAAAGGCCAGTTCCTTCACGGCAAACGGATCATTCCCGTGTATCACAAAAAAAGCCATTCCCATTGTAAAGACCATCGGGATCATAGCCAGACGATAAAACGCACCGAATATAAAGCCTACGGAACAAAATACCTCACCGAAAACAGCCAGCCCCAACGACAACGTACTTCCTACACCCAATGGATCCGGGAAAGATTCCGACATGACACTAAAATTCGTCCATTTCTGGATACCATGCGAAAGCAGCAATACTCCGAAAAGGATACGCAACGCCAACAAAAAAAGAGAAAAAGCATTTCCTACCGGCTTGGCAGGAAAAAGAAATTTATAAACCACTGACATAATCTTTGTTCTTTCTTAAATTAGTTATTCATTTATAAAACATAAATAAAAAAGAAAAGTTTACGCGTAACCCCATAAAAAAAGGACTTCCAACACTTGGAAATCCTTTTGTGACCAGGGTGGGATTCAAACCCACGACCTTCAGAACCGGAATCTGACGCTCTATTCAGCTAAGCTACCCAGCCAAAGACAGCGCAAAAGTATATATAATCTTGCAGGAAAACAAATGAACGGGCAAAAAAAGATTACTTTTGATATTTTGCAAGCATCCTAACGACAATCACTTCCATTTTGCAAATAAAAAAAGGCACATAATTGCTATTTTGCCATTAATTAGTATCTTTGCCACGCATTATTCACAAACATAAAGCACAACAAGTATATGAGTTACTTAATTAAACCAGCAGGATATAAGGCTTTATTGAACTTATCGCAGACCGAGATGGGTATCAAAAAGATCAAAGACTTTTTCCAGCAAAACCTGTCTTCCGAATTACGGTTGCGGCGCGTCACTGCTCCGTTGTTCGTTTTAAAAGGGATGGGTATCAATGACGACCTGAACGGAACGGAACGTGCGGTCACGTTTCCGATCAAGGATTTGGACGATGCCAAAGCTGAAATCGTCCATTCGCTTGCCAAATGGAAACGCCTTACTCTTGCTGATTATCAAATCGAAAAAGGCTACGGTATCTATACCGACATGAACGCTATCCGCTCTGACGAAGAGTTGGGAAACCTACATTCTTTATATGTCGACCAATGGGACTGGGAACGCGTCATGGGAGCCGAAGAACGGAATGTAGATTTTCTGAAAGAAATCGTACGTCGCATCTACGCAGCCATGGTACGTACCGAATATCTGGTCTATGAGATGTTCCCTGAAATCCGTCCTACATTGCCCCAGCAAATCCATTTCATACACTCCGAAGATTTATTGCAAAAATATCCGACCTTCACGCCGAAAGAACGGGAAGATGCGATTACGAAAGAATACGGAGCCGTTTTCATTATCGGTATCGGTTGTAAGTTAAGCAACGGAGAGAAACATGACGGACGCGCTCCGGACTATGACGACTGGTCGACAATTGCAGAAAACGGACAAGTCGGATTAAACGGCGACCTGCTCGTCTGGGACGAAGTACTGAACCGTTCGCTCGAACTGTCCTCCATGGGTATTCGTGTGGATAAGGAAGCCTTGCTCCGCCAGTTGGAGATTTGCAACGCGGAAGAAAAAAAAGAACTATATTTCCACAAACGCTTGCTAAACAACGAACTGCCTCTAAGTATCGGGGGAGGTATCGGACAAAGTCGCTTGTGTATGTTTTACCTCCGCAAAGCCCATATCGGTGAAATTCAAGCAAGTATATGGCCGGAAGAAATGCGTCGTGAAGCCCGTGCTGCCGGTATGTACTTGATCTAATTGATAATTAAAAATTGAAAATTGAAAATTAAGGATGGATTATTGATAATTATTTCTGATATTCGCGTAATAAAGAGAATTTCCAATTTCTAATTTTCAATTTTCAATTACCATTATGGACGTCAAGATAGAACAGAGCTGGAAAGAACGATTAAGTTCTGAGTTTGAAAAGGATTATTTCAGCCAGTTGATCACCTTTGTTAAAGAAGAATACCGCCAAAGAACCGTCTATCCTCCTGGTCCCTGTATCTTCAGTGCGTTCGAACACTGTCCGTTCGACAAAGTCAAAGTAGTCATTCTCGGACAAGACCCCTATCATGAACCCGGACAGGCACACGGACTTTGTTTCTCCGTCCAAGACGGGACACCCTTTCCCCCGTCGCTCGTCAACATCTTCAAAGAAATCGAAAGCGATTTAGGCAAACCCATGCCGCAAACCGGCAATCTGCTCCGTTGGGCGGACCAGGGCGTCCTGCTTCTCAATGCAACCCTGACGGTTCGTGCACACCAAGCCGGCTCACACCAGAATAAAGGTTGGGAAGAATTCACGGATGCCGTAATCCACCGCCTGACAGAAGAGCGAAGCCATATCGTTTACATCCTGTGGGGGTCGTATGCACAACGGAAAGGCGCTTTCATCGACGCCTCCCGCAACCTGATATTGAAATCGGCTCATCCGTCTCCCCTCTCCGCTTACCGCGGATTCTTCGGGAACAAGCATTTCAGCAAAGCAAATGATTATCTGATCGCAACCGGACAGACACCAATAGATTGGTAATTATCAATTGACAATTGGAATTACTCCCATTTCTGCCCGTCACGATAGTTGCTGCTCTGGCGCCATTTCAGGTCTTTCAGCAAAGACGAACTTACTGCAATATTGAAGGTATAGGACTTATAAGGTCCCACCGGCACAAAACTGGCAGTCATCTGCCAGCAATGCAGGTCGCGAGTGATATTGCAAGTCATATAGGATATCTTATGCGTATCGAAGTCATAGGTGGCATTAAAGTTAAAACGCCAGTTCTTCGTCGGCTGGATATTACCGTTAAAGCTCAATGCATGTGTAAGCTTGTACTTATATTCGAGCTTGCTCGGGTCAAAGTCTCCATAACGCAATTGCATGCTATAGCTGAACGAAAGGCTCCAGGGCACTTTATTGACCATATAGCCATACGAATCGAACTCACCCGTATCTTTCTTGGCACCACGCAATCGGCCTCCTTCCATTTTACCCTGCTGGTCCCCTTCCTCTCCCGAAGAGATTTGTTCGAATTCCGGATCGTTCGATGCATTGGGGTCTGTCGGAGGGTTGTTGGAATCGTCGTTATTATCTTTCTTGCCGAACAATTTGCCGAACGTATCATTATTAAAGGTATAAGAGAAACTCGTACCGGTCTGGCGCAAACGGCCTAATCCTTTACCGGCCTGCCAACGCGGAATATCCAACCGGCGAACGGTCTTCGTCGCTTCATCGTAGCCATAGGTATAGGTATCGAACGTACCGTTCAGGTTCAATGTATAGCTCTTCGAAAACTTGAGACGCAAGCCTACACTCAAGTCACTCCACTTGAACGAATCGGCCGCCATATTATAACTCATCCCCAACGACAACTTATCGATCAGACTGATCTTACGCTCACCTGTCGAATCGCGATCCGACTTGATCTTCATTTCGAGATTGTTATCTAACTGAAAACTCACGCTCCCCGACTTCCCGTTAGGGGCCGTCCCAAACATACCGCCTTCAAACGGCGAATAAGAGATCTGCTGCGTCTGTCCATATTGATCTTCATACATAAGATCTTTCCAGAAACCATATTTGGAAGCTCCAAAATCAGGCGTATAACTCAACGTTACCGAAGGTTCGAAACGATGACGAATCATCTTGATCTTGTCACCCAAAAACGGCAACGGTTTATAGAAACCATATAGCGTGGTGGAAGCTGAAACGGATGTGCTGTAATCGAATACGCGGTAGAAACCATAAGTCGTATCACGCGCAACCACCTGCTTCTTCTGCATGTCGTATGCTTTTTCCACCTTATTGGTGTACCAACGTTCGGTATAATTGAACGACGGCGAGATATTCAAATACTTGAACAAAGAGAAAGTAGCACTCACCGGAATCTGGTGCTGCATGGCATTCCGCCAATCCTTCACCAAGCTCGACTTGAACAATTTGTCTTCTTTCGTATCGATACTATTACGCAGGTAACCGTTGTAACTCATGGAAATCTTCTCATACCAACGTTCTTTTCCGACCGCATTCTTCCGCTTGAACGGGAAGATACGACTCATCGTAATTGTAATATCAGGCAATGTCAGCGAGATCGTCGAGTCTTTCGAACGCTGGTTCACATTCATGGTAGCCGAAATACTGAACGGATTATTCGGGAAACGCTGTGTTATACTGATACTGGACCCTTTGGTATTCTGGTTCGCATCTGCAAAACCTTGCGAGCCAGGATAGAAGCTGTTCAGGTTATTACGGTCATAACTGCTGGTCGCAAAGTTCACACTCGCCGAGAAAGTCCGGTACGGATTTGCCTTCGGGTCCTGCGAGTGTGTCCAGTTCAGCTTGAAGTCCTTAGACAAGCTATAATCGGGAAGTCCCTTGTCGCCCAAACGGGTAACCAGATAGGAGGCATTGAAACTGCCCGAAAACTTATACCGTTTCCGATAAGAAGAACGAGCCGACAGTCCCCAAGAACCTTTCGTATAGATTTCACCGGTCAAGGCCAGGTCCATATAATCGCTCAACGCAAAATAATACCCGCCGTCGCGCAGATAGAAACCACGCGAACTTTCATCCCCGAAAGTGGGCATGATAATGCCCGAAGAATAAGAGCTCGAAAACGGGAAGAAACAGAAAGGCAGACCGATCGGATAAAGCGGGACGTCCTCAAACACCATATAGACGGGACCCGTCACGATATTTTTCTTCGGGCGGACTTTCGCCTTCGTCATCTGGATATAGAAATGGGGGTGATCATGCTCGTCGCAAGTCGTATACCGTCCCCCCTTCATATTCAGGACATCGTTGTCCATCTTTTTGGTACGTCCGGCCGTCACATAACCTTCGCCTTGTTGCGTGATCACATCTGTGATATATCCTTTTTTCGTACCGAAATTATAGCGCATCGTCTTGGATTCATACTGTTGGTCGCCATCTTTGAAAAGAGGATAGCCGAATTCCTCCCCGATCGAGTCGAGGCCGAAAGTGGCATACACCAGGCTACTGTCCATATTCATCTCGATTTTCTCGGACTGAAGTTCGATTTGTTGATATTTCACATCGCTTTCCCCAAATAGATAAGCCCAGTTCGCTCCCGTCATGATGATGGAGTCTTTCGCCTGGTAAGAAACCGGAGCGTCCAGCCCTGTCTGCTTCTTCGGTACACTGTCTAACGCAAGCACACTATCTTGTCCGGCAGATACGACCGTATCGCCCACAACGGCCATCACGGTATCGGTCGGGGCTATAAGTTCCTGCGCCTCAGTCATCATGTTTCCAGTAAGGAAAAGCAACAAAATAATCAGGCATTTGTATTTCAAAAACATTCCGTCGTTATTTGCAGTGTGTTACAGCGGGCAAATGTATAACAATTTAGCGAGCCAATCCCTTTTTATTCCCCTAAAAAGAGTTTACACCAGTTATCAAACCGTTCGACAGTTTCGTTTCCATACTTCGAAAGGCCCTGTTTTACCTTTTCGACAGATTTTTCTTTGTCCAGTTTCGTTTTGCTGTAAAACTTGTCGGCGTAGCAAATCAGTTGTTCTTCCAAGGTTTCCGGCATAAAGTCCCGGTGCGGAAGAGGCAAACCTCGTTCTTCAATCATTGCCAGCGTAATACCTGTTCCCGTATGCCGTTCGCACACGCGGGCATGGCGGGGATAACCTTCCGCCCGCATCAATTCGGCCCCCAGATAACCGTGGCAAATATATTCCGCATCTCCATGACAATCGATATCGGGAGCATTACAACGGAAAATACCGATATCGTGCAGCATAGCTGCCTCTTCTACAAAGGTAAGGTCAAGATTCATCTCCGGATGCATCCGGGCTATAGCCAAAGCTTTATCTGCCACACTTCTACTATGAATAACCAAAATCCGGTACGCCTCCGAACCTACCGGATAATATTTGGCAATAATATCTAAAGGGTTCATAACAATCAATCGCTTTATTGAGAGACAAAGATACGCAATAAACAAAAAGAATCGTTACTTTTGCAGAAACAAATAGTAAGGAATGAGTCTATGAGAACAGTTATCAGGTATGCCTTCTGGCTGTTAAGCCTGTTCTTAATGTCTGAAATCCAGGCCGTCACTCCACAGAAAGCCCCTCTAAAATTGGGAGCCGAACGTATGGACGTCGTTACCCGTCTGTTGAAAGACAAACAGGTCGGATTAGTAGTGAACCAAACCTCCATCCTCGAAAAGCAGCAGAAGCATTTGCTGGACGCCTTGTTGGAAGAGGGTATCAACATAAAGAAAGTGTTCGCCCCTGAACATGGTTTCCGCGGGACGGCCGATGCGGGAGCCGAGATCAAAGACAGCCGTGACGTAAAAACAGGAGTCCCCATCATATCCCTATACGGAAAGAACAAGAAGCCGACAGCCGAGCAGTTGGCCGGCTTGGACGTGGTCGTGTTCGACATTCAGGATGTCGGAGTCCGCTTTTATACTTACATCAGCACCATGCATTATGTGATGGAAGCCTGTGCCGAAAACGATGTCGAATTTATCGTCCTGGATCGCCCTAACCCGAACGACTTCGTTGACGGTCCTGTCCGCCAGAAAGGATTCGAATCCTTTGTCGGCGTTGACCCATTACCCATACTGCACGGTCTGACGGTTGGCGAACTGGCTTGGATGATCAACAAGGAAGGTTGGCTGAAAAGTACTCCCGACACCTGTAAACTGCATATCGTCAAGATGGAAAACTGGCGTCACGGAGATCCGTACTGGTTACCGGTAAAGCCCTCTCCCAACCTGCCGAACGACCAGTCGATCCGTCTCTACCCTTCACTCTGTTTCTTCGAAGGGACCAATATCAGTGTCGGTCGCGGGACCTATTATCCATTCCAGATATTGGGAGCACCCGATGCCAGATACGGAGATTTCACCTTTACGCCCACCTCCTTGCCAGGTTTCGACACGAAACCGTTGCATAAGGACAAGGAATGCTACGGCACGGACTTGAGAGAATATCCCTTTACCGGGGGATTGACGCTGAAATTCCTCCTTGATTTCTATAATAAAGCAGGCAACGACCAAGCTTTTTTCTTCACCCGCCCACAATGGTTCGACCTGCTTGCCGGGACAAAAGAATTACGTTTCCAGATTGTCCGCGGCTTAAAGGAGAACGAAATACGCGCAAGTTGGCAACCGGCATTAAATAAATATAAGAAAATCAGAAAGAAGTACTTGTTATATCCCGATTATCGTTAACTTTGAACGGTTTTTTAAAACATACGGGTACAATTGATAAGTGCTTCTTCCTTGAAAATACATATATACATAGCGATATTGATATTGGCCCTTTGTTTTCCGCGTGAAGCAAAGGGTTCCTCCGATAAAAAAGGGAAGGAACTGTTTAATGTCCTTGTCATACAGTCATACAATCAAAGCCTGAGTGCCTACTCCAAGTTCGACAAGCTGCTGCACGAGGAACTGGAGGAAAAGCAGATATACTCTTCCATCCACACATTCTACCTGGACTGCGAACGCTATAATGCCACAGACGAAGAAGCCCGGATGTACTCCTTTCTCGACACTTTAAGTTTCAAACCGGACATCATCATTTCCAATGACGATCAGGCTACCTATACTTTAATGGCCTGCAACCATCCGCTCGGCAAGACGATTCCGGTTGTCTTTTCAGGTGTCAACTTTCCCAACTGGGAACTATTGGAACAGCATCCCAACTTCACGGGTTATTGGGACAAGCCTGAATATCTGAAAAACATACAACTGATCGAAAAACTATACGGAAGATCAAAAATACTGATCTTCAAAACGAAAGAATTCATCGGCAGAAAAGCGTTCGAAACGTTGATGGACAATATCCAGGGACATGGAATAGCTGTTTACGAAGGATTGTATCAAACAAGGCCCCAAACTACTTCCACGGAAATCCAGCCCGGCAAAGAAGGCGCTTCTGCCTTATATACGACCTCAACAGCCAACCTGACCGCCCGCCAGCTTCTTTGGGTATTTGAAGACAAGCCTTACACCGCCTGCATACAAATCATTCTCGACTTCAATGTCCTGACCGTCGGACGCCTGGCCAATGTGCCGAACTTCACAGTCATTAACAACGGGTTCAACGACAACAGAGGGATCACCGGTGGCTATTTCACTACCTTGCAAATCCAGGCTGATTGTGTTGCCCAAACAGCTGCCCGCATCCTGAAAGGCACTTCTCCAAATGACATTCCTATCGTAGAAAGCCCCAAAACATTTGCTTTCGACTGGAAAGAGATGCAACGTTTCAACATACGGTTGAGCGATCTGCCACAGGGAAGCATCATCTATAACATGCCACTGGAAGTCCGTTACCTAAACTATATTATTGCAGGCGGAATCCTGCTCGTCATAGCAATCGTCTATATCATCCTTCACCTCATTTACATGTACTACCGCGAAAGCGAACGGAAAAGGCAGGTGCAACTCCGGTTGATCGAAGAGAAAGAGCGAGCCGAAGAAGCCAATAAGATGAAATCGGCATTCCTCGCCAACATGAGCCATGAGATACGCACACCGTTAAATGCGATAGTCGGTTTCACCAACCTATTACAAGACGAAAAGGAATTGACCGATGAAGAAAAAGACCTTTTCCGCAATACGATCAACAAAAACAGTAATCTGCTGCTGAAACTGATTAATGATATCCTGGAACTCTCGCGCATTGAGTCGGGACGGATGTCTTTCGCTTTCGACGATTGCTCTCTAAACGAACTGTTAGAAGAGATCTACCAGACACATCACCTGCTTATGCCGTCGAATATCCGTTTCCTGAAAGAATTCCAAGAAACGGAACTTATCATTCATGTAGACCGTTTCCGGTTCACGCAAGTGATTACGAATTTCATCAACAATGCCGTCAAGTTCACCACTAAAGGGCACATCCTGTTAGGAGCTGTCTATAAGAAGGAGGAGAAAGAAGTTCATGTCTTTGTCGAAGATACAGGAAAAGGCATGTCGGAAGAGGCCCAGAAGAAAGTGTTCGAACGTTTCTTCAAGGCGGACGAATTTGCACAAGGTACCGGACTGGGCCTATCGATCTGTCAAACCATCGCCGAGCGCCTGGAGGGGCGAATCACCCTTTCTTCCCAGGAAGGAAAAGGCAGCCGCTTCACCCTGATCATCCCTTGCAGGCCGAAATAAAAAAGGCGGCCCGTCACAACCGGAACCGCCTTCCAAACATTTCACAATGAAAGTCACTTCTTTTCAATTACCATCAATTTGGTATTGTCCGTGCCATATAAAGCGATTTTATTGACCGGTTTCACCTCACCTACTGCATCAAAGCGAACGACTTTATCCAAAGCCTGCAACAATTCACGCTCACCACTCATATCCGGACAAGCCATACGCGTTGTCGCAACCTGCGGGAATTTAATGATATTCTTGCGGGAATCGCTGTATTCGATCTGCCCCATCATCCGATTGCATCCAGCTCTTCCGGAAAGGGAATGGCGAGCCACGTCGAACTCGATGACTTGATTCGTCTCGGCAGGATTCAACACCTTGCCGTTCAATTCGACAATATTCCAACTACCATCCAGGTCGGAGAAAGTCGCTTCCACACCTTTTTTCGCCTTACAAGAAGCAAAGATACCGATACTCAACGCCGCAAGACAAAGATACATGTACTTCTTCATTTCTATCCAATTAGTTTTTTGACAAAACCATCAACACGTTACCGTCAGCATCGACCAGCAACATTTCATTTTCGGACTGGCCGGCCTTCACACCTTTCACGTTTCCCATAGCTTTCAAGATCGCATCTTCGATCTCCATATCCGGACAAGCCATCATGGTAGTGGCTGCGGGGTTGATCGTGATGGAAGAAATATCCTGGTCGTCCAGCACGACAGTCGAATTAAAGATATTACATCCGGCATTACCGTGAACTTTATTATCTTTCATATCAAACTCCATATTGGGCAAACCTTCTTTCAGTATTTTTTCTCCTTTTACTTCCACAATATTCCATTTACCTTCCAACTTCTTTGCATCCGTTTTGACTTCAGAGCAAGAAAACAACATCCCGACAAAAGCAGGAATCATCAAAAGTGTCAAAATAGCTTTTTTCATTTTTTACTTTTTCATTTATAATAATCACTCGTAAATATAAGACGCCGAATCATTGCAAAAAGTTCCCGACAAGCTCATTATTTAATATTCATTAACCATTCTTACACCCCATTCACAGCTTGTATTGTATTTAAAGGGGTTAAAAAACCACAGAGGAACCGGCAAAGCCGGGAACAATCATCTATTCATCAGCTAAAGCAGACGGCAAAAGAGAGCTTGCGGCACGAGGTTCAGCCTTACCCGTTAGTTCACCGGTAAATCTGCATTTACGGTTCAAACTTATCAGTACTATAATGAATTAAAAAAAACAACTATCATACTATCATGTTTCTTGTATATAACTTGAACATCATAACATATAGGCATGACAGTTTCCTTTTTAACTATCATGCAACTATCATAAATCAGCAGTTTAACCATCATTTTAGCCGTTTTACCCGAAACAGATACACTCCAAAAGTGTTA
>ENA-OPBS01003059-OPBS01003059.1-human-gut-metagenome-genome-assembly--contig:-NODE-3059-length-10857-cov-3.757267_pt1 | contig 10857 bp, 8 predicted proteins | sample MGYA00241074_ERZ501463 | MGnify/ENA primary metagenome ERZ501463 (study PRJEB25962, sample SAMEA2042578) | human gut metagenome | biome: human gut; feature: human-associated habitat; material: faeces...
ATTGCGGCTGATACTACAGAAGCAGCCGTAACCAAAACAACTGCAACTGAAAATATTGCAGCTAACACGGCAGAAGGTGCTTCTGAGGCAGGTGCAAGTGCAGCAGGTTTGCCATTCCCGTGGAATTTAGTTGCTATCGGTGGCGCAATTGCAGCCGCTATTGCAGCATTTGCGTTGATTCCCAAGTTCGCAACAGGTGGTATTATCGGTGGTACTAAATATAGTGGAGACCAAAACCTTGCAAGGGTCAACAGTGGTGAAATGATAGTCAACGGTTCACAACAAAAACATTTGTGGAATGCAATAAGTGGTAATAAATTAGGTGGTAGTTCCATTGGTGGTGATGTAACATTTACTATTGCAGGTGACAAGTTGAAAGGTGTATTAAAGAATCACGATTCCAAAATGAATAAAATAAAATAGTTAATCAAATACATAATGTATAAGTTAAGATATTATTCTTCATTTAAAGATATAAATGAAAATACCATTAAAATAGAAATATACAAGAATACTACAGCTACATTGCAGGCAGAGGAACTTCTTCTGTCTGCTGATGCAGTATCTATACAATATCAATCATCTAATATATTTCAACCATTAAAACAAAGTGCAGCAAGTATAAATGTATTAACGAATAAAGTATTATCTGATTTATACACAGGTAAATTGAATGATATTCAAATCAGAATATATAAGAATAATAGTTTGTTTTGGCTTGGTTATCAGACACCAAACTTATATTCCTCACCCTATAATGATTTATATGATGAATTGACTATTGAATGTATTGATACGATTGCACAATTAGAAAATATTCAATATGAGTATATAAATGGTAAAAACAATATTACTTCATTCATTGACATATTATATTGGATAATGAACAAAACAGATAGTGAAAAATTAATCAATAATATTTATGTTCATACTTCATTATCTGTAGATGGAAATAATAAGGTAATGGAAAAACTATCAATTCAAGAGCGAAATTTCTTTGATGAAGAAAATGAATCTGAAAAAACAAAAGAAGTATTAGAAGATATATTTTCTTTTCTTGGAATGACTTTAATCCAATATCAGAATAGTTATTATATAATTGACTATGAGGCTATAAAAAAAGGTAATTTTCAATTTAATTGTTATGATAGAAAAAACCAAACAAGCAGAGTTATTACATTGTCAAATGACAAACGTAATCTAATGTCTATTGGAATAGCAGAAGCAAGTGCAAGTATATCACTTGGAGATGTTTATAATAAGATTAATATTATTGCCAACACTAATAGTATCAATCAGATTATACCTGATGCAATCGAGGATGAAGAAGATATAGTTAATCAAAATAGTGACCCTAATAAGTATTACTTATCAACACAAGATATTGACAAGAAGAACTACACCCTTTTGAATGCTTATTTTAAATCTGCTAATAACTATTTGTATTTGAATCCTTATTCTATTGATGAAGTAACCAATACTAATATTGACAATATAAGTCCAGCTACAGTGTGGCAAAAGGTCGCAGATTATGAAACAAGTGAAGAACCATCTTCATTAAATTGGAAAACAAATATTTCATTCATTCAAACAGGTGGTTTACTTGGAGGTTTTGAATATCAATATTTGAGTTTAAAAGCAAAACCCTTTGTCATTTATAAAAGTGGTTACTTAATTGTAGATATAAAGTATAAGATGTCTGAGCATAATAAAGCTAATGACTGTTTAAAAACTTCTGATGAAGTTTATTCAAATACAAAGTTTGGTGCAGGTTTTAAAAACACTATGATTCCTTGCAGGTTGTCAATCGGTAACAAATACTATTATGATGGTGAGAACTGGATAAACTACAATGATTATCAGTTAAAGGTTCAACGTGGATATTTCAAAGAGATAACAAGTCAGGGACACATAGCAGGTGCTAAATGGTATCGCTATAAAGATAGTTATGGTTATTGGCGATGGGTATCGAAAGCAACTTATGATGGTTTGGCTGGTGTTGAAAAAGCAAGTGGCGATTGTGTACAAAATAATATGTATTGGTACAAAGAAAATGGAACAGATATTTTTGTTGAAGAATGGTACAAAAATGAATGTTTTCTTAAAGATAGATTCTATCTCGTACACATAAATAAAGAAGGTGATAAAGTCTTTGATAATGAGAAATCACTTACCAATACAGTTAGTTGGAAGATGAATTTAGCTGATAGTGAAGATGGTGTAGCAATTAGAATTCCAAACTATGTAATATTTGGTGAGTTGACCTTTGACCTATATACACCTAATCATTTGGGTGTTAGACCAATGTATCGAACAGACCAAGAATGCCATTATTGTAACGCTTTCCATATATCTAATTTAAAACTAAAATACACGACTTCTGATTCGATAAAAAATATATTCGATAATGAAACCTATGACCCTGATGTGCTTTATACTAACACAATTGATGATAATTATGTGAATGAATTTGATGATGTCAAATTGAAGATAAACACATATAATAATAAGGCAACTTCTTATTCATACGTTATTTTTAATAATGATTTTGTAGAAAATATACTAAATACAAATACCACTAAAACACAGAAACAAGAAGAACATATTATTGAAAAATACGTGAATCATTATAGTAATCCTAAATTTAAATATGAGAATAATTTAATCAATAAAAATATTACTCCTTTTTCAATCATACACGAAGAAACATTGAATAAAGATATGATAGTGAATTCAATCAATTATAATTTGAATAATGATTCAGCAGAAGTTGAAATAATAGAAATCTAATACGACTATGGCAATAACACAAAAGGTAATACCACATATTTTCAGAAATAAATATTTGAAAAATAGTTCAGCAGGTGGAGGTACTACTTATATAGGTGGTACTTCTTCCCTTTCTGTTACGCATACACACGATAATAAAGAAGTATTAGATTCTATTACAGCTATTGACGTTGATAGTTGGAAAAATAAATTAGATAAATCAATATGGGATAAAGCATTTATAATTGATGAAACTAATAATTTGAGGGTTAAACTGAATCTTATAGGAGAACAAGAAGTTGCAGCGTATGGCGCAGGTTCTACAGGTGGCGGTAGTGGTGTTGTTACCATTGTGGATAATCTGACTTCAAGTGCAACAGATTGTGCTTTGTCAGCAAACCAAGGACGAGTATTAAAGTCATTAATTGATAATAAAAGTGGTGCAAGCAGTTGGAATGACCTTACAGATAAACCTACTACATTTGCACCTTCTCCACATAATCACACTGTAACCGATATTATTAATTTATCAACTCTATTAGATGGTAAAGCAGCAGTTTCGCATACTCATACTATTGCTAATATAACTGATTTACAAACAAAATTAGATGCTAAAGCTGATAATACTACATTAACAGCACATACTTCTAATTCAACTATACATATAACAGCAGCAGAACGTACTAATTGGAATGTTGCATTTACTAATAATCATACACATTCTAATAAATCAGTGTTAGATGGTATCACTTCAACTAAAGTTAGTAATTGGGATGGTATAGTTACTAATTGGAACAAGGTATTTTATTTTGATTCTGATAATAATTTAAGGGTTAAATTAAATTTGATTGGAGAACAAGAAGTTGCAGCGTATGGCAGTGGTGCTACAGGTGAAGGTAGCGGTGCAATAACAATTGTGGATGCACTTACTTCAAGTGCAACAGATTGCGCATTGAGTGCTAATCAGGGTAGAGTATTGAAATCTCTGATTGATAGTAAAAGTAATGTAAGCAGTTGGAATGACTTAACGAACAAACCTTCGACTTTTACGCCATCAGCACATAATCATACAGTAAGTGATATTACAAATTTATCAAGTTTATTAGATGGCAAAGCAGCAAGTAACCATACTCATAATTATGTAAGTACTGTTAAAGTTGGCACAACGAGTTATGCGGTCAGTGCTAATACTGTTACACTTCCTGTATATCCAACAATACCCAATGCCTTAAAGAATCCAAATGCGTTAACCATTTCATTAAATGGTACTTCTCAAGGTGCTTATGATGGTAGTGCAGCAAAGAGTATTAATATAACGGCAGCAAATGTTGGTGCAGCCTCTTCAAACCATACACATAGTTACTTGCCATTGGCAGGTGGAACGGTGACAGGTTCATTAAATTCTACATTTGCGAGCAATACTTGGATTAATGGTGTTAGCAATGCGGTATTGAACTGTAAATATAGTGGCTATGGTGCTATCCTTAATGCTTCTGTAAAGGACGGAAGAGTAAGTATTAGTACATATCCATCGAATGATAATATATTATATTTTGGATATGCAAAAAATACTCAAATAAGTGCAGGAACAAATTCATTAAACACACAAATGAAGTGGGACGCCGCCAATAATATATTGTATTGCGGTACATTTAGTGGTGGCTTGGATTGGAATAATATAACAAACAAACCTTCAACTTATACCCCTGCAAGTCATACCCACAATTATGCTGGTTCAAGTAGTGCAGGTGGTGCAGCAACAAGTGCAAATAAAGTAAACGGTACTTTAACTTTTGCAGGTGGTGCATTTGCTGCAAAGTCATTTAATGGTAGTGCAGCAGTTACAGTTAACGTGCCAACTGCAACAAGCCATTTAAGCAACAATTCAGGTTTTATTACAACAGGGGCTACAGTTGCAAAAGCCAATCAGTTGACAACAGCACGTACTATTAATGGAACAAGTTTTAATGGAACTTCCAATATAACAACAGCAACTTGGGGAAATGCAAGAACATTAACTTTAACAGGTAATGCTTCGGGGGCTGTTTCAATAAATGGTGGTAGTAATGTAACACTATCTGTTTCAAACAACTATGCAAGTAATGCAGATACGGTTGATAATTTACACGCTACAGCATTTGCAAGGGCAGACCAAACGCAAGCAGTTGACTTAAATACGGTGAACGGAAAAGGAATAATGACAAATGCGGCTAATGCAGATGCAACAACAGCACGCCATTATCCAATTGCAGAAGCAGGTACATTATTTTATGGTACTGCCGCTTATGGTTCTGCAAATCAAATCTATGGTACATTTAATAGTAATAGGTGGTTCGCAAGAGGTGGCGGTGGTAGTACTACTGCAAAAACTGCTTGGAAAGAATTTGCATTTAAAACAGATAATGTAGCTTCTGCTACCAAATTGGCTACAGCAAGAAGTATTTGGGGACAAAGTTTTAATGGTACAGGTAATGTTAGTGGTTCTCTAACATCTACCAATTTTCTATTAAATGACAGTACAACTAATCCATATCTTAAATTAGTTCTAAATGGTATAAATTGGTATTGTCAAGCATATAACGGATATATGTATTTGGGAAATGGTAGTACAAATAGCATTAGAATAGATTCAACAGGTAATTTGTATTCACCTAAAAATATAGTTGCGGTAGGTGAAGTTACTGCATATAGTTCTTCTGATAAGAGATTAAAAAAGAACATTAAATCAATTACTAATTCTTTAGATATAATTGAAAAATTAAATCCCGTTCAATTTAATTGGAATCAAAAAGCAAAAGGACTAAATAAAGAAAAGGATGAAAGGAATAACTACGGATTAATAGCCCAAGAAGTTGAAGAAATTCTTCCTGAATTAATACATCCAATTTATGATAAATACAAATCAGTGGATTATGAACAATTAATACCTATTTTAATTCAATCTATTAAAGAATTAAAAGAAGAAGTTGATACACTAAAGAATAAAATAAATAATGAAAAATAGAAATGGCACTTCCAAACACAGGAATAACAACAAATATAATCGGAACAACATTAGGTACAAGTAGTAGAAATGTTGGTGCACTATGTTCTTCTTCATTGATTAACCCATATAGCCGATTCAAGCCCGTAAAATGGTTTCAGAAGGACACTACAGCAGGAATTACAAATTGGGAAAGAAGTAATGCTGGTAATTATGGTATATCAGTAAGAACTTGCTCATTGGCTTCACCAACTGATTTATCAAACACTTCTTATGCGTGGAGTTATGACAGACCATCAGGCGGACGGGATTATCCGTACAGGATGGGAGATTTTAGAGGTTATGAACATACTGCACCTGTAGCATTTTCTTCTTCATTACCTGATACACTTCCATATACCGATATTACTATACCAAAAACAGCAGTAGGTGCAGGTGGAACGTACAACGTTGGATTATATGATATTTTAGGGGAATCACAGGTTTATGCAGGTGTTAAAGTACAAGCCTCTGATGGTTCTTTTTATTGGTATAGTACGCTTGCAGTAGGTGCAAGACCCTTAATGCTCGATTTTAATGCACCTCCTTTTTATCAGAACACCAAATTTTTGTCAAATATTGATGTGAGTTTGTTTTTATGTAATTATTATCAGACCTCTTGGACAAGCTCTTATCCAACAAGTGGTTTTAAGTGTTGGCAACCTATAACTACTATCAGCAAGCATTATGACAGGCTGCAAGGCAATCCGTCTGGACTACCTTCTGCAAATATACAAATGGGTAGTATTTCACCAACTAAAGTAACTTGGAATGAAAGTAATAGTGTTACTATTGTATTGACAGTGACAACAAAAAATGGACTAATACCAAAATCAGGAATCCAAATAAAAGTGACAAGCTATTTGAATTACACAAGTTCACTTTATTACGAGTATTCTGCAAATCCATCAAAAAGCAGTGAGGTCGGATGGAAAGACAATGGAAATGGTACTTTTTCTTCAACTCCAATTACAGTATATGACACCTTAATCTTAAATAGTAGTGGCAATCCCATCAAAGGCACTACACCTCGTAGTGCTTCATTACAGTTTTGGGAAAAAATGGTTATTTCAACCAAAACCTACTACACGACATTTGGTGGCACAAATACCAAAGGAATAACGTTAATGAAACAATAAACAAAAAATGAATACACAAATACTTAAACACATTACAAACTACACAATTTCCGCTTCAAATGAAGAAGGAATTAAATTGGAAGGTGATTTTTCAATTAATACAGAAAATAAAATTGAAAACTATAATTCTACAATTTATAATACAGAAGGTATATTATTAGGTAATGCAAATTATAATGAGTATGAAGACAATAAAGTCAATTATAATTATAATACTCAACCTGATTATAAATTAACCGTTATTACATTGGTGGATAAATCAATAACAGACATTAAAGCAGAAGTAAGTAAAAATGAGTTGGATTAAAGATAATAAGACTGAAATACAATTAATCACAGCAATGTTATTAATACTATTTGGTTGCACCCTTATAATGATGGGCTTTTGGGTTTATCCATTGGGCGTAATACATAATAGTATATTAATTGCATTCGGTGAAATGTTAACTTTTGCAGGTGCGGTTTTTGGTATTGACTACCATTACAAGATGATTCTCAATAAAAAAGAGAAAAACAAAAAGGAAGAATAATAAATTGAAAGGTTCAATTCGTTGAACCTTTTATTTTTTAACACACTAAACAATGAAACTAAAATTAAAGAGAATATACAGAGGAAACACATATACAATAGGACGCTTATACATTGATAATGAATACTTCTGTGATACATTAGAGGATAAGGACAGAGAATTAACTTCTTATATGTCAGAAGAAGATATAAAGAGTTTAAAGGTATATTCTGAAACAGCAATACCAACTGGTACATATAAAATTGAAGTAACCTTTTCATCAAGATTTAAAAAGAAAATGCCTGTATTAATAGGTGTAAAAGGGTTTAGTGGCATTCGCATACACTGTGGAAATGATGAAACACATACAAGCGGTTGTATTCTATGTGGATTTAATAAAGAAAAAGGCAAAGTTGTAAATAGTAAAGTTGTAACTTCTAAGGTATATGCTTTGATTGAAAATGCAATAAATAATAATAACGAGGTTGAAATAACCATTGAATAATCATTTAATCAATTCATTTTAATTATATTTGTGCCATAAGAGTATTAACCATAAAAAAAATATAGTTATGGCACGTAAAGCATTAACAGAAGAAGAGAAATTGAAAGTTATCAATGAAAATTTAGCTGATTTTTCAAAAGATAAATCGCAAGAAAAAATTGATAGTTTCAATGCAAAAGACGTTGATAAACGTTATACTGCTATTCTTGGTTTTATCAGAAAGAACAACGATACCCCCACTAAAACAAAGAAAATAAAAGGTGGAAAATTAGGTGCGACAATAGTACAACAGTTGAAATTTGCCAATCAGCAAATTGAATCTAATGGTGATTTGACTGATAAAGAATTAGAAGACATTATGGATAATCTTAATGCAGTATCAGCAACAATTGCGTCATACAAAGAAAAAGTAAAGGCAGCAAAAAAGGCGAAATTAGAAGCTGAAATAAGAAGAATGCAAAGTGAATTAGAAAAATTGGATTAAAACTAATATTTTCTAAATATAAGACGGAGGTAGTAATTGTTACTACTTCCGTTTTTTTTGTATATGTTTTAATGTATCTAAAAAGACTAAAAGAGTTTAATAGTGATAACCTGCACCGAAGAAGCCCTGGCTCAGGTGGTCTGTTATCAAATCATGTTCGGTATAGCTACGGTCACAGCGGGTAGCGGAACAGTGGATAATGATGAGGTTGGTAAATCTCACGTAACTTAAATATAAGGTATAAAATATGAAACATAATTAAGCAGACATTGTTTGTACGCCTAAAGCACAGAGAACGGCAGATGCCACTACGATTACGATTTTAAGGAGCTTGTTCCACCAGTTTGATTTTGTTATCATAAGATTTAAATTAAGGGTTAGGTTAAAAACTATGATAAGAGCGTGCCCGAATGCTGTTCCGCATAAAAAAGGAAAACGGGATGAAAAAAAAATCCGAAAATCAGCAGGAAACCGACTATCCGAGCGGATTCTCCTCTTCGCCGCTATTGCCGCCGCTACCACCGGAAGAACTGCCGTCCGCAGGCTTGTCCAGCGAGAAAGCCACGTTTGCCGGGCTGCGGGTGGCAGCCGTACTGCCGTTCACAAGCTTCAGCTCCTTGTCGGGCACAAAGCGGATATTCACTTTGGAGATATTCCTCACCGTGCAGTCTTCCGACTTCTCCACACCCGGACAGCGGAACGTCATGTGAAGCGTGCCGAGCTGGTTCAGCTTCACCTTGTCGCCGTTGGCAAGGTTCGCCTGAATCTCTTCCACAAGAGCCTCTATCACGTGCTTCACATCGCCTTTTGTCATGGCGCAGTTCTTCTGAATACTGGCGGCGAGGACATCAATATCCACCGTTCCGCACGTTTTGGGTTTCTGACGGAGATAATACAACATGGGAGAGCTTTTATCGCTCACGATTCTACGACGCTGAAAGCGTTCTACAAGTACATCCATAAAAATAAAGTTTAGGTTTAGATTAAAAAAACAGTAAATAAAATTCTTAAAAGAAAAAGCCCGGGCCACACAACAAACAAAAGATTTAAGGCGCCTTATCCAATAATTACTTCCCTTCTCGAGCACATTACAAAGATACGAAATCAGAGAGGCAAAGTCAAGTATTTTGCCATTTATTTTCCGGTAAAAGCGAAGTTTTTTTCTAACAGGAAGAGCGTGCGTTTCTCGCCATCCACTCCAGTGTGGGTTCGTACTCGCCAATCTTCGTCAACGTGGGGTTATGCCCGAAATATACATCTCCCGTCTCACCGTTGCGATGCTTGGCAAGAATCACCATGCCCAACCCTTCGGAAGGGAATTTGCTCTTGCGCTCGGACGTCAGTCCGTACAGTGCGGGACGATAGAGCAACATCACCACATCGGCATCCTGCTCGATGGCGCCGCTCTCTCTGAGGTCGCTCAGTGCAGGCCGCTTGTCGGCACGCATCTCGCACTCACGGTTCAACTGGCAGAGCAGGATAACGGGAATATCCAGCTCCTTGGCTATCAGCTTTGCCTTACGGCTCGCTTCCGCCACTTCCTGCTCACGGTTGCGGTTCTTCTGTTCCGACTTCATATCGCAGAGTTGCAGATAGTCGATAATCAGCAGGTCGCAATGCCCCTTGCTCTTTTGCAGCAGCGCTGACGAGCGGATATGATCCATGCTCGCCTTCGGGTTGTCGTCCACATACACAGGCAGGCACGACAGTTGCCGGGCGGCTTCCAGAGCCTGTTGCTGCTCGTCGGCGCTGAGTTGCCCGCTTTTGAGGTGTCCGGCATCCAGCGAGGCAGCCTGTGCGCAGAGCCAGCGGTCGCCCAGCCTTTCGCCCTGCATTTCGAGGCTGTTCACCAACACCTGCTTCCCGGCACGTCCCGCCGCCAGTGCCAGATGCAGGGCAAAGGCGGTCTTGCCCACCGAAGGACGGGCGGCTATGATGTGCAGATCGCCCCGCTGCCAGCCGGCAGTGAGCCTGTCGAGGTCGCGCAGGCCGGTGGGGATGCCGGTGATGCCGTTGCGGTTGTTCGCCACCCTGCCGTCCATTTGCCTAAGGGTATCCAGCATCAGGCGGTCCATGTCGCGCAGGCAGCCGGCAAAGTCGGTTTTACCTTCCAGGTGTTCGATAAGCTGATGCAGTCCGGCCAGGGCATCGCCCAAATCCACCGACTCATCGGCGGCTACGGCAAGGCCGGCAGCGGCCAGAGCGTTGTCATCGAAGCCTGTGAGTACCACGAGACCTTCCTGCATCTGACCCCGTTTGTGGGCGTTATTTTGAACATTGATAACGATCACCTGGAGTATTACGGCACGATGGGCCGCCTGAAGATGGCGTTCCAGAAGTTTGCCCTGCTTTCCCGCACGGTCGTGTTCAACATGGACGACCGCAACACGGTGGATGTGGTCAACTCCATTGACCGCCCGGTGTTCTCT